>JACKQG010000199.1_pt1 | contig 88078 bp, 56 predicted proteins | sample 8237621 | NCBI WGS metagenome assembly JACKQG01 (sample SAMN15677084, study PRJNA649215) | marine metagenome | biome: marine; feature: Black Sea; material: saline water; isolation source: suspended particulate matter (SPM) from the Black Sea western gyre | collected 2013-06-09/2013-06-10 | depth...
CGTTATCGAGATCAAGACATCACACGAGCCACAAGCAACGAATTGACTCGTTACCGCCGCGATGCAATTGGCTTTGTGTTCCAATTCTATAACCTTGTGCCAAATCTGACCGCTCGCGAGAACATTCTTGTCTCGACGGAGATCAGCCAGAGTCCGCGAGATGTCGACGAAGTTTTGTGTCTGGTTGACTTAACCGATCGGGCGGACCACTTTCCTGCACAGCTTTCCGGGGGCGAGCAACAGCGCATCGCCATCGCGCGTGCCGTCGCTGGAAATCCTGAGTTGCTGTTATGCGACGAGCCGACGGGAGCGCTAGACTTTGAGACTGGCAAAAAAGTTTTACGAGTTTTGTTGGACTTGAATCGGCAGCTCGGAAAGACCGTCATCGTCATTACACACAACTCTGCCCTGGCTCAAGTCGCGGATCGAGTGATTCATCTGCGCAGTGGTGAGATTTCGAGTGATGAGAAAAATGAATCGCCGATCGCGCCGGAAGAGGTGGTGTGGTGAGAACGCTTCACCGCAAACTCGTTCGTGAACTGTACGACGCCAAAGGTCTATTGTTTCTGATTGCCAGCATTATTGCGGTTGGCGTAACTTGCTTCGTCGCGATGCAGTCGGCTTATCACAACTTGGACGAAGCGAAACGCCGATACTACAGCCAATGCCGGATGGCGGACTTTTGGATTGACTTGAAGAAAGTTCCACTAGCAGAACTGGAAACTCTTCATTCAATTTCCGGCATCACAGAAATCCGTTCGCGCATTCGTTTCATGGCCAATGTCGACTTAGAGCACTTCGCCGAGCCGGTAAGCGGTATGGTCTTGTCGTTGCCAGATCGAATGAATCCTGTCATCAATGGCGTCGTGTTGCGACAGGGCGATTACTTTACGGACCATCGTCAGAACGAAGTCATTGTCAACGAGAAGTTTGCCGACGCACACAATCTGAGCCCTGGACAAACGATCCATCTCGTTTTGAACAACCGGCGCCAGGAACTGTTCATTGTTGGCACGGCGATCAGCAGCGAGTTTACGTATCTCGTAGGGCCTGGTTCGTTCGTTCCCGACCCCATTCACTATGGCGTCTTTTATATTAAGCGCTCGTACGCCGAAGACGTGTTCGATTTCGATGGTGCGGCAAACGAAGTCGTTGGCATTCTTGCCCCCGAAGCTCGCGAACGGGTTGACGAGATACTCCTGCGCGCCGAACGGATGCTTGATCCCTATGGCGTTTTCGCAACCACGCCACTTGATCTGCAACAATCCGACCAGTTTCTGAGCAATGAAATTAGAGGCCTCGGCGAGATTGCGACGGTCATCCCAACGATCTTCTTGGCAGTCGCGGCACTTGTGCTGAACGTTTTGATTACTCGAATGGCTCGTCGGCAGCGTGCCGTCGTTGGAACGCTCAAAGCTCTTGGGTACTACGATCAACAAATCTTCTGGCACTTCTTGACGTATGGGCTTTGCGTTGGACTGCTCGGAGGATTGCTCGGCAGTGTGTTCGGCTATCTTTGCGCGACGGGTATGACTTCCGTCTATGCGTGGTTCTTCGAGTTTCCTGATTTGCGGAGTGAGTTCTTTTGGTACACACATGCCATCGGTATGAGTGTCAGCCTGGGATGTGCTCTTATTGGTAGTCTTCGTGGATCACGCGCGATGCTCAAATTACAACCGGCAGAAGCCATGCGCCCCGAGCCGCCGAAACGTGGAGGGCGTGTTTGGCTCGAGCGAATCTTAGGGCCCGTCTGGCAACGGCTCAGCTCAAGCTGGCGGATGGTCTTCCGGAGCTTGCTGCGTCACAGGACACGGACTGCAACGGGCGTCTTTGCAGCAATGATGGGAGCGGGATTGCTCGTGTCCGGCTTCATGATGACCGAGGCCCAAGCGTACCTGCTGAGCTTTCAGTTCTACCGCACTGCACGAAGCGATATCGACGTCACGTTCGAGAGCGAGCAAGGAATCGAAGCTCTTACAGAAATATCGCGACTGCCAGGAGTCGATTACGCAGAACCGCTGCTGAGTGTTGCGTGTGACTTTGTAAACGGGCCCTATCAGCGCAAGGGTGGCATTACCGGTCTCGTGAACAATGCGAGATTGACAGTTCCTTATGACAGCGAAGGTCGACAGATCCGAGTTCCAGAAACAGGAGTCGTTTTAACAAAGCGACTCGCAATGTTACTGCACGTGAGCCCAGGTGATCGACTCACGATGATTCCAGTGAAAGGCGAACGACGACCCGTCGAAATCGTCGTGGCGCGAATCGCCGATAGCTACATGGGATTATCGGCATACGCTCAGATCGATTACTTGAGTGGATTGGTCGGCGAGTCGTTGGTGATGAGTGGCGCGCAACTAACAACCGTTCGCGAACCGGTCCAACTCGAGAGGCTTTATCGCGAGCTGCGACAAAAGCCGAACATTCAAGGCGTCCAATCGCGCCGCGCAATGATCAAACAAGTCACGGAGACACTGCTCCAGAATCAATATGTCTTCATTGGCATTCTCGTACTTTTTTCCGGCATCATTTTCTTTGGCAGCATCGTTAATGCTTCGATGGTGAATCTAGCGGAACGCCAACGCGAAGTCGGCACGTTTCGCGCGCTGGGCTACAGCGAGTGGCAGATCGGTGGGATGTTTTTGCGCGAAAACTTGCTCACTAACCTGACTGGCACTTTGCTGGGATTGCCTGTCGGGTGGACGCTAACATGGTTAACTGCCGTCTCGTACAACAACGACCTAATCCGCTTACCGGTGGTCAGCGCGCCTTGGGTTTGGTGGACTACAATAGCAGTAGCGGTGGTCTTCGCGCTAGCCGCGCATGCCGTAGTCCAAGTGACCTTGTCGCGGATGGATTATTTGGAAGCGTTGAAGGTTAAGGAGTAGATATCAACGATGGGAAACTTACCATGAACCGTTGGTTGTTCGTTGGCTTGGTAGTAGTGGCTCTTGCAGGTGTCGCCGCGGCATACTTCTCTATGTCGGCTGGCCATCCAGTGCAAACTGCCCAAGTCACGCGTGGTCCAATCCGAGAGTTTGTCGATGAACGCGGTAAGACTCGGCTTCCTGAAGACCACCTCATCACCATGCCCTTCGCGGGGCGCGTGGAAGCGATCGGGTTACTCGAAGGGCAATCGGTTGCCGCTGGGCAAGTCGTAGCTCGAATTTCCGCTACCGACATTGACGAAGAGGTTGCCGAAGCCAAGGCGGCCGTCGATCGCCTTGAAGCTTCGTTGGCCGAGAACGATGACGCAACCGTAGAAGAAAGCACGCGCGAGCAAGCGGATTTGTTCGTCGAGTCGATGATCTCTACTGTGGCTGCTGCTGAAGCACGCAAGATCGCTGGAAAGAGTCGGCTTGATTACGCCGAGACGTTTCTTGGTCGTGTCCGCCGACTGGCACAAACCGGCGCGGAAACGGAAGACGATCTTGATAAAGCCGAGTTGTCCTACGTGGAAAGCCAAATCGATTACCGACAGGACGTGCTTAACGTTGAAGCTCTCAAGTCGATGCAAGCGGCAACCAACTTGCTGCCGCGAATCGTGACGGAACAGATCAGCAAGAAGAGTCTGTCCGCCGCCGTTATTCAGCAACAAAAAAGAGAAGCCGAAGCACGCTTGCGGCACGCGTTGACACGAAAGGCGCGTAGCGAGATGACCAGTCCCGTCGATGGTGTAATCCTGGATCGAGCAATTACGAATGAACAACATCTACCGGCCGGCGCGACTCTACTTCGCATTGGCAAACTGGAACAGCTAGAGATCGAGGCGGATGTCTTGAGCGAGGACGTCGTTAGAATTCGACCAGGTGATTCCGTCGAGATCTATGGCGCCGCGATTGGAGCGCTGGCTGGACACGGTGTCGACGGCGTCGTTGAACGTATTTATCCTGCCGGCTTCATGAAGATCAGTTCGCTGGGGGTTGAACAACAGCGAGTAACGATCATCGTTCGCTTCGCAGAAGGAGTCCTAAGCCAACTGCAAGCGGAGCGGGAGATTGGAGTTGATTACCGCGTGCGCGTGCGAGCGTTTACCGACCAGCGAGCTGACACGTTGCTCGCTCCTCGTTCCGCTATCTTCCGCAGCGCTGATAACGGTTGGGAGGTGTTTGTCGTACGAGGGAATTGCGCCGAGAAGCAACCGATCGAAGTCGGGTTGATGAACGACGACATGGTTGAAATCACCTCTGGCCTGGCCGAAGGCGATACCGTAATCGTAGCGCCCGAAAGCAATCTTGAGGCTGGTACGCGAATCGCTACCAGACAATGATCGGCAGGATACCGAAAGCTGGTATCATTTAAGGCGGTTTAGAACTCGGAGACCGCGAAGCGACGACTCGAATTGAAACTCGTCACCCGCTTTTTTCTCCCATGCAGCGCGCTGTTGAGGCGTTAAGACTTGCAGTATTTCTTGCTGGGACTTTCGGTAGAAGGCCCACATTTCCTTCAACCATTTTGCTCGCATCTCTACTTCGATTTCGATCAAACGCTGTTCTTGGTCGTCCGTTACGTCAAATGCTTGATGAATGCTTTTGACGGGATCGTCAATCGCCCGGTATTGCCAGCGAAGCTGCGCTAACCGACGTAGCTGATGAGGCAGCAACACTTCCTGACGTGTCGCCTGCTGAGAACGCATCATTTCGACGAGGTGGGCCTTATTCGCCACCGACTTTTCTTCAAGTGTTTTCGAACGAAGGGTTTGGCGAAACTCTTCGAGTCTTTCTCTCATTGCCATCTTCGCCCGCTCGAACGCCTCTGTCTGATCGTCAATCAGTTCGATTTCCTTTCGAACATCGCTCCGGCGCAGCAGCGTACTGTCGTCTCGTAGATCGTATTTATTGGGAACTTCGTCTGCATTGATCGGCCAGGCCAAAAGGCTAACGAGTGCAAGGATCGTCCAAGACATTCTATACGTTCGCATATCATCAAATTCCGCTGGTGGTCACCGAAGTGCTCGATTGATGCTTAAGCCCGTCCATGGGGACTTAAAGGAAAACCTTGAGCCAACTCGCTTTTGCCACGCGGCCCGTTGTTCAGGGGTGAGCACATCATGCAAAGCGCGTTGCGATTGATGATGAAATGCCCACATGCGTTCCCGCAACTCCTCACCAAGCTCACGTTCTTTTTCTTCAATCTGTTTCTTCTGCTCGTCAGTCAGCTCTACCGCCTCGTCCAGGGCAGCGCCAAATCCCTCGAGTGCCTTGTATTGCCATCGTAGTTGGCTCAATCTTTCAGTTTGTTGTTGATCTAACCCATCCTTCATCGCGTTGACCTGATCACGTTTCACCTCAAGAAGGATGCGGTCCATTTCGGGAGTTGGCAGCGGTGGATCTGCTAGACGCGCCTTCCGTAACCGCTCCGTAGTGAGTTCCCTTGGGATTCTTCTACGAAGAAATACGGCTTGTTCAAAAGAAATCGAAAGCTCGTCCAATACATCCCTTCGACCGAGCATGTCGTGCTCGACCTTTGCCGTTTCCAGTTCAGCTTTCTCATCAGCGTCGGCAAGCATCGTAGTGGACAACACGACTGCCACAAGTAGAGAAGTTCTCACACCAATTTCCTTACATCACTAATTCCATTAATAAGGTTTCATATGCTGAAAGTGCATCTGAGTAATGACCATTTGCATCAGAGAAATCCAAATAGGCTTCGTTGAACCACTCCTCGGCTTCCCCATAGAAGAACGTAGCGCTGTCATATTTCCCTGCTGCGGACGCGTACATCTCAGCCATCCAATCCTGTTCGGCTGCGTCGAAGTCTGTGTCAGCAAATCCCTTGTTGGGAATCGCATCATCGTCTAAGTCCTGATAGCCCAACTGCCAGCCAAGATCTCCTAACGAATCGCTAGTATCGCCGCTGGCCAACTGTGCTGGCGTCGCGCCTTCGTCAAGACAGTCGGATCGGACGTCCAGATTTGCCTTGATGACTTGTAATATCCAATTCCTAAGCTGGTCACATCCGTCATCTGCTCCGTCGCAATCCATTTGAGCATCCTGGGCAGCAGCCTGCGAATCCAATTGCCCCTGCGTCGGCTCCTCCGGCTCTTGGGCGGAGGCAATTTGCGTTGCAATAACGAGTACAAAACTCAGCGATGCAGCTTTCAGTTTCATCAGACTTCTCCAATTATTCAATACGACAAGTACGATTAACGAACGATAACTTCTCTACTAATACAAGTTGCAATCTGACCGGCATCCGAACGAACATTCAGAAACAAATCGCAAAAAAGTTCGCGTTTTCGATTGCGAGGCCATTCTCGATTTCTTACAACGAAATGGTCGTTCGAAGGGCTTCGCAATGGGGAGAACCAGCTGTGACAGAGCAGTCGGAGTTCAAGGTGTTACTTGAACGCGCCCAGCAAGGAGATCATGCAGCAGAGTCGCAACTCTACACCGAGTTTCGTCCGCACATTGAGCGTGTGATTCATCGGCGCCTACAAGACCTTAAGCTTCTTTGGGCGGTGGACCCACCGGACGTTTACGATTCCGTATGGATGAGCATTCGCCAAGGTCAGAGCTTGGAAAGCATCAAAACCGCCCTTAGCTTTGCTCGCTACCTTGAAGCAGCAGTCCGTAAAAAGACATTGCAAATTCGACGACGTCTGTTCGCCCGGAAGCGAGATGTGCGAAAAACATTATCGTTCGAATGTGAGCAACTTGCGAGCGACGATGGCGAACCGTCTGCCGAATTGGAATTGGCAGAATTGATTGAGATGGCGACCGATCAACTGTCGCCTCGCGAACTCGTAGTCTGCACGATGTATATCGAAGGTCGAAGTTGGCACAAAATTGGCGAGTCTCTCGGAATTAGTACTGATGCGGCGAGGATGGTTCGCCAGCGTGCCGAACATCGCGTTCGGGAGTGGATAGCGGGGGGGGGCGCTCCTCAAGTAGATAGAATTGAATGCAAGCGAATTCCGTGTACTATCGTTCTTTCGTTTAACGGCGAGGAGAAGTAGTCTGCACGTTGGTTCCAGGAGGGACGTCGCAGGTGACGCAAAGTGAGAAGCGGCCAACTTGGTGGGATGCGAAGCACCGTCCAATCGCCTTTTTGGCGCTTGCGGCCATTGCGATCCACATTGCTCTCCGCGTGAGTGGAACAGCGGATGATGCGGTTGCAGATTATCCGCTCTATGTTGCGTTGCTACTTGGTGGCGCTCCACTTGTGTTTGATCTTCTGATTAAACTCTTCAAGCGTGAGTTTGGATCAGACTTGCTCGCGGGCATCTCAATTACAACTGCCGTGCTGTTGGAAGAGTACTTGGCGGGCACGCTTGTTGTATTAATGCTCTCGGGCGGCGAAGCGATTGAATCGTTCGCCGTACGGCGAGCGTCTTCTGTGTTGCAGGCACTTGCCAAACGAATGCCTTCATTCGCGCATCGCAAAACAGACTCCACAGTAACCGAAGTTGATCTCGACCAACTACAGGTCGCTGATACGATCGTCGTGTTTCCGCATGAAGTATGCCCCGTTGACGGAACGGTTCTCGAAGGACACGGCGTCATGGACGAGTCGTATCTCACGGGCGAACCGTATATGATGTCGAAGACTCCCGGGTCGCAGGTGCTCTCGGGAGCGATCAACGGCGAGACGGCTTTGACCATTCGCGCGGACAAGCTGCCGATCGATTCTCGCTATGCCAAGATTATGCAAGTAATGCGAGAGTCGGAACAACATCGTCCTCGCATTCGAAGGCTCGGTGATCAGCTTGGTGCGATCTACACTCCGGTGGCGGTCGCGTTGGCATTGATCGCCTGGGCGGCGAGTGGCGAAGCAGTGCGGTTTCTGGCGGTGTTGGTTGTCGCAACCCCTTGTCCCTTGTTGATCGCAATTCCCGTCGCGGTCATCGGCTCCATTTCGCTGTCTGCTCGTTTGGGCATCATCATCAAGAACCCGGCGATCTTGGAGACCGTCGATACGTGTCGGACTGTGATCTTTGACAAGACGGGCACGCTCACTTACGGTCGCCCGCAGCTGACGGAGAGTTTAGTTGCAGATGCATTCGACGCGAACGAACTACTGAAGCTTGTGGCCAGTTTAGAGCGATACTCGAAGCATCCGCTGGCCGTTGCGATCATCGCAGCGGCGAACAAACGTGGGATCTTGCTGGACGACGCCAACTCGATCAGCGAGCGGCCGGGGCAAGGATTGCGCGGTGAAGTGGATGGCCGTGAAATCCGTGTCTTCAGTCGAAAGCAAATGGCTGCGGACTATCCCAATGAAGTTGCTGGATTGCCGCCTGCAGCAGAAGGATTGGAATGCGTCATCGCGGTTGATGGGAACTATGCGGCAACGTTTCGGTTTCGCGACGAGCCTCGCAAGGAAGGTGCCTCGTTCATCCAACACCTGCGACCCAAACATGCTTTTGCTCGCGTGATGCTAGTATCAGGTGACCGCGAAAGCGAAGTGCGCTATCTTGCCAATCAAGTCGGGATCGAAGAGGTGTACTTTAGCCAGAGCCCGGAGCAGAAGCTGGAGTTGGTTCGAGAAGAGACGACGAAAGTCGATACGATCTTCCTTGGCGATGGCATTAACGACGCGCCAGCGTTAACGGCCGCAACCGTCGGAGTCGCCTTTGGTCAGAACAGCGACGTCACATCCGAAGCCGCGGATGCGGTGATTATGGACAGTTCGTTGAAGAAGGTCGACGAACTGCTACATGTCAGCCATCGCATGCGATCGATTGCGCTGCAAAGCGCCGTCGGGGGTATGGCGTTAAGCCTGATCGGTATGTTTTTCGCGGCTGCCGGATACCTGCCACCCGTTGCTGGCGCGGTCGCTCAAGAAGTCATTGATGTCGTGGCAGTTCTCAATGCATTGCGCGTCGCGATCGCGCCAAAGCAGCTCTCTGACTTTTGAAAACAAGATCAGTGGTACAGCAACAGAGGAATCGAAGTTTGTTGTAACGCTTGGCAAGTTGTGGATCCAAACAGGAATTCGGTAATTCTTGTCTTTCCGTACGCGCCCATGACCACCAAGTTCGCATGATTCTCTTGTGCATGTTCCAAGATCAGTTCGGCAGATGCGTTGCCAACCAGCGGGACTCGTGTCGCCTCCACATTATGAAACCGCAAGAACTCCACGGCACATTCGGCGATCCGAGCAGCTTCCAACGACGAGTCGGAGTGAACGGTTAAGATTTGAACTGTCCCCAACGAGCAAAGGTCTGTCGCAACCAGAGCTTGCAACGCCCGAGCCGCCGGAGTACTGCCGTCGTAGGCGACGACGATATTCTCACCAGGCAGGTTTGTCAGGCGTGACGGAACGGCAATAACAGGACGTGGAGTTTCGCGCAAAACAGTTTCCAGTGTCTTGCAAGGATGACGTTCGCTTCCGTGCCGGAAGTGCGTTGTGCAGCCGAGCATCAGCAAATCGTAGCGTTGCAACTCTGTCAGAATCTTCTCGCACGGCCGACCTTCGTCTTCCAATAACTTGCAAGCGACTTTCTCTTCGCTGCATCGAATTGCAAATTGCTCGAGCGATTGCTCGACGCTGTGCCTGCCCTGCGTCAGTAATTGGTTGTAGGCAGCTTGATAGCTTGGATTCACTTGCCCCGGTGGATGCGCGCCGCGAATTGTTGGTTCGTCAACGATGCCGATCCCAATCAGAAGACAATCGAAGCGTTTGGCCCAGCGTACTCCGAGTTCAATTGCCCCAGCGGAATCATCCGATCCGTCGAGCCCCAACAAGATGGAACGTAACATTATCACACCTCCCAAGTGATCAGGTGCAATTGTTGGGCCAGAATTGATTCATTCACTTCCCCTCATCGGCTTGGCGATGGAGCATTGACAACTCGCTTTGCAAATCGGTCGAATTCATCTCGCCAAACGCTGGGATCGTCGCTAGCGCATTACCCGTTGGAAAGATGCGTCGCCTCGACCAGTTGGCATCGTTTCTTTCGCCCTCGCCTTCAATCTCAACCATTTGTTGCGCGACCAGTCTTTCGACAGCGGGCCCTATCTGTGCTGGCGTTTTGGACAGTTGCGATGCGATGTCATCGATCGTCGTCCAGTACTCGAGATCGTTATCAAGATGAATCACCGCAGACTCGAGGACAACGGAAACGATGTCGCGGCCTAGCTTGGTCAGATGATGATCATCGGTATCAAACCGCGTAGAGCCCAGAGAACTTCCTTGCTTCGGTATTGGAAGGCATGCGTCGCAAAGCCTCGGCTCTCCACCAATCTGTTCGCCGAACCACTCGAGCAATTCGGCGCGATCCATGGAACACGCTTTGATGTGATCGCCTGTCGTCCAGTGAGTTCGCTTTGTTCTTGAAGTTCGAATTGCGTCGCACGTGGCGAGATGCAAAGTGGTGTTTCGCTTCATGGCTTTGCGCTTCGTGTCGACCACATAGCCACCATGATGCCGCCGAATCCAAGACAGATAAACTGCATCGTCATTGACAACGATCACCATCTCATGTCTCCGTGGTATCTTTGTCGCTCAACGCTAGCGTCACATAATATGCAATTGTCATGCCATCAGTTTGTGCCGAAATAGCACAAGGGCGCGCTCATCTGCTCGACTTCAGTATGGTGCCACCTTAAGTACAATAGGGAAAGAAGCATCAAAGCTACGCGCATAGGGGTTCGGAGATTGCTTCCTTTGCAGGATCGCCGCAAGCCAAGTTTTAGAAAGACGCAACATGGATGTCGTTGAGACCAGAAGTTTGACCAAGCAATTCGGCAGCGGTGATGTCTTGGTCGAGGCTCTTCGCGGAATCGATCTTCGTATCGGTCCGTCGGAGTTAGTCGCGATCATGGGGCCATCGGGATCAGGCAAGAGTACGCTGCTGGCAATTCTAGGCGGTGTGGATGTCCCGACGAGCGGCCAGGTGTTGCTTGAGGGCACGGATCTGAGTGAATTGAGCGACGACGAACGCACGCTGATGCGCCGCCGGCGTATCGGCTTCGTCTTTCAGTCGTTTAACTTACTCCCCACGCTGACTGCTGAAGAGAATGTGTCGTTGCCACTGGAGTTGGATGGTATCGCATCGCGCGAAGCGAGCGAACGAGCGTGCCGCGCGTTAGAACTCGTCGAAATGTCGCATCGTCGCGGACACATCCCGAGCAAGCTGTCCGGTGGAGAACAGCAACGCGTTGCCATCGCACGAGCGTTGGCGATCGAGCCCGCGTTGGTTCTCGCTGATGAACCGACAGGAAACCTCGACAGCCGACAAACCGGACGAGTCGCCAAATTGCTGCAAGAATTGGTCGAGAAGCAAGGGCATACGATCGTCATGGTCACGCACGATGACGCGGTGGGAGCGGCGGCGCAGCGTTTGATCACCATCCGCGATGGACTAATCGACGGGGATGTTCGGAGGGACGTGAATCCACCAAGCCGCGCCATCGCGGTCGAGGAGAAATAGCTATGGCGCTCCTCAAATTCAGCTTGCGAGAGGTGAGCAGCCGACCAGTTCGTACGATCTTGACGATCTCAAGCATCGTGATCGCGGTTGGAGCGGTTGTCTCGGTGTCGATCGCGACCACGACAACTCGCGTTGCTCAACGCAACATGTTTTCTGCCGTGACGGGCCGCGCGGCACTGGAGGTTGCCGCGGAGGGAGGCGGTTCGTTTTCAGTAACGGTTGCCAACCAAATCGATCAGCTCGAAGGAGTTCAAGCCGTTCCCTTGATCCGGCGCTATACGATCATCTATCTCACAGATCGCAAAGTCAAAGCCCAGGTGATGGGGATCATTCCCGATCGCGATCAGTTGGTGCGCGACTACGAAATTATTTCAGGCCGGATGTTCTCCGCGGGGACGGAGATCGTACTCGATGCGACGTTCGCTCGCGGGCTCGGTCTTGAAGTCGGCGATAACACTAAAATGCTGACTCGCAGCGGCATGAAGACCTCAGAAGTCGTGGGTCTAGTTAATCCCCGGAGCGGTTCTGCCGTCTCTGAGGGTGGCTTGTTGTATATGTCACTTGGTCTTGCTCAGTCGCGATTCAAGTTGCGCGGCGAAATCGATGCAGTCCAAATCGTCCTAGACGCCGAAACCAACGTGGACTCGATCCAGGCCAAGGTGGCCGGCGACTTGCCGGTCGGACTCGTCGTGCGGCAGCCGACCGTGCGGAGCCAACTCGCCGAGGAAACGATGCTTGCCACCGAGCAAGGATTGCAGCTCGCGACGGCCTTCGCGCTGGTCATCGCCGCCTTTATGATCTTCAACACCTTTCAGATGACGGTCGGCGAGCGACGTCGACAGCTTGGGATTCTTCGAGCCATTGGTGCGACTCGCCGCCAGGTAACATTTCTCATCCTCCGCGAGGGACTAATCATCGGGCTCGTCGGAATGGTTCTCGGTGGGTTCGTCGGCTTTTTCGGAGCAAGAGTATTGGCACGGACCACGGCTGAATTGCTGCAAACGCCGATCCCGTCGGCCGAACTCACTAGTACCCCCTTCGTGCTTGCTGCAGTGTTTGGCCTGGGGATCTCCTTGGTTGCCACGGTCATTCCGGCTCGTCGCGCGGGTCAGCTTTCGCCATCCGAAGCAATGCGTGTCGTGACCGCTGGAGAGATCGAACCTCCTAATCGGTGGAGTGCGATTTTGGGTGTGGTTGTGGTCAGCATCGGCGCGCTAACGCTTGCGGGTTGTGTCTTGGGCTGGCTTCCCATTGAAGCTGCAGTTACTTCCGCCGTCGTCGCTTTGGTCGGCCTCGTGCTGCTGCTGCCCGTTTGTCTTGGAGGGGCGACGGCGCTCGTGCAGTCGGCGTTACGTCCCTGTCTTGGCATCGAAGGCCGCTTGGCGCGACGACAATTGCTGCGGCATCGTGGCCGATCTGCGATGACGATCGGCGTACTTTTTATCGCCATCAGTACCGGCGTTGGCCTGGCGAACACGATTGTTGACAACGTGCGTGATGTCGAACAGTGGTATCAGCAAGCCATCGTCGGAGATTTCTTTGTCCGAGCGATGATGCCCGATATGGCGACTGGCCAAGCAGCGGACATGCCGGAAGGCCTCGACGATGACATTCAGGCGATACCGGGAGTGGAAGACCTCGACACGATTCGCTTTGTTCAGGCAACATCGGCAGGCAACTCGGTGATCGTCGTTGTTCGCGAGTTTACAGAGAACAAGCAGGTTTACTTCGACCTTGTCGATGGTGACAACGCTGACGTCGTTCGAGGAATCTCCGAGGGACAAGTCGTTCTCGGCACGGTGTTGGCTCAGCGAACGGGCCTTGGGCGAGGCGACACGATTCCGTTGGAAACGCGAGAAGGCGAGAAGCAACTTTCCGTCATCGGCACAACCAATGATTACATCGGTGGCGGCCTGACGATTTACATGCATCGAACGCTGGCGAGAGAGTTGTTGGAAGTCGAAGGTGTCGACGCTTACATTGTTCAGGCGTCGAACGACCGACGGGCCGCCGTCGAATTGTCACTTCAAAAGCTTTGCGACGACCGGGGCCTGCTTTTGCAATCGTACACCGATCTTGTTCAGTTCATCGAGCGGATGATGAATGGAGTGATCGGCAGTCTCTGGGCACTGCTGGCACTTGGATTCGTCATCGCGGCATTCGGACTGGTGAACACGCTGGCAATGAACATCTTAGAACAGACACGCGAGCTGGGGGTACTTCGTGTGGTTGCGATGACACGTCGCCAAGTCAGGCGGACGATCTTCGCTCAAGCGATCATGATGGGCCTAATCGGTCTGGCTCCAGGAACTGTTCTTGGGCTGGTGGTCGCCTACTTTATTAATCTGGCGACGCTCCCCGCAACGGGCCATGCGGTTTTGTTCGTGTTCCGCCCGTGGCTGCTCGTGATCAGTTTTTCAGTGGCATTGTTGATCGTGTTAGTTGCGGCCTGGATCCCAGCGGAACGAGCTGCCCGACTAAAGCTTAGCGATGCCTTGCAGTGCGAATGAGCTGAGTTTCGGTCGGTTCTGGAGTAGCGTCGGGCTGCTGCGGCTTGAGACGAAGCGATTGGCACCGCATAATAGCGACACGCAATCCAACAATCACACTTGCACCGAGGTGTCACCATGCCCCAATCGTTCTCCCGTCGTCGATTTCTTGCTTTGAGTTCCGCGGCTGCCGCTGGTGCCACATTCTTTGACGCACCGGATGTATTGCAAGCAGCGAAGCTGCTGTACGCGAACGATCCTTATCAAGGCTGGCCAATCGGCGTGCAAAGTTACTCGCTTAGAAACTTCGACCTGCACGAAGCGGTTCGACACATTCAAGGCATGGGGCTGCACTACGTCGAGTTCTACAGCAAGCACCTGGCACCGAACGCAACGGACGAGACGATTGTGGAAACAAAGAAGTTGCTCGCATCGGCTGATATTACGCTGAACGCTCACGGAGTGAATGGCTTTAGTGCCGATCACGACGCGAACCGAAAGGTATTCGAGTTTGCCAAGAAGGCAGGCATCAAAAACATCACGGCAAATCCGAAGCCCGATTCGTTCGACAGCTTGGACAGGTTGGTTGCGGAATTCGACATTCGTGTTTGTATTCACAATCATGGACCCGGAGCGTTGTTCGACAAATCCGACGACACGCTGAAGGCTGTGAAAGATCACGACAAACGGATTGGTGCATGCGTCGACACCGGACACTATATCCGTAGCGGCGAGAATCCGGTCGATGTGATTCGCAAGTTGGGTGATCGCGTTCACGCGTTACACATCAAAGACGACACGCATAAGGGTGACAAGGGCTCGCACAACGTCGTCATCGGTCAAGCGAATCTTGATGTCGTCGGTGTCTTTAAGGCGTTGAAAGACATTAAATTCCCCGCCGATGGTTCGATCTCGTTGGAGTATGAATCGAACCCGGATAATCCAATCGAAGATATGAAGGCGTGTCTTGCCGTCGCTCGCGACTCGATTGCAAAAGCTGCGTCATAGTTAAGTAGCTGAAGAGGCGCGTCATCGTCGACATGCCAGTTTCAATCGCCAGCCTCGTAAAGCGACGCGCTGGTCAGGCACGGATGTATATGAGCCAGTGGAAACGCTGAATGCAAACCTGTACGACTTTCCACGCTACTACGACCTGGTGTTTGGATCAGATTGGAAGGCGGAGTTCGACTTTCTGACCGCATGCTTCCCAAAGCACGCGACAGGAAGCGTTACCCGTGTGTTCGAACCAGCTTGCGGTACGGGGCGCCTGATGTATCGGTTGGCCAAGGAGGGCTACGATGTGTCGGGCTTGGACTTGAATTCAAAGGCCGTTGCTTACTGTAACAAGCGTTTGAAAGGGCATGGATTCGCAGAAACGGCGTTCGCCGCAGACATGACGGACTTTCATTTAGATCAGAACGTGGACATCGCGTTTAACATGATCAACAGCTTTCGGCACATTCAAACGGCCGAGGGCGCGAAAAGTCATCTGATGTGCGTCGCGAACTGTTTGCGTCAAGGCGGCCTATATATCTTGGGTCTGCATCTAACTCCCACAGCGTCCGCACCTTCAGAAGCGGAGTCTTGGTCGGCGTCACGCGGAAATCTGTGTGTCAACACGAGCCTTTGGATGATGGATCGCAATTTGAAAAAGCGAGAGGAAACATTCTCGATGACATTTGACATTTATACGCCGACAAAGAGCTTTCGTATTGAAGATACGATATCCTTTCGCACGTATACGGCAGACGAAATGTCGAGCCTGGTCAATAATGTTGGCGGTTTCGAGGTCGCGGCGACGTACGATTTCGCGTACAACATCAACCACCCGATCTCCGTGGATGCGAGTACTGAAGACGTTGTCTATATCCTGCGAAAGCGGTAGTGTATTAGGTGATGGCAATGACGCGTAGACGTTCGTGGGAACTCGATCGTCTTTCTAGTATCCCTTCTAGTTGGCTTCGTCGACCGTGAGTTCACCGACGCACACTGCTACCTCCGATTCGGACACCAGTTTGCACGACTTCATGCTTTGGCTGCTCGCGGCAGCCGGTTGTGAATACACCTGCGGTGAAGAAGCGATCGATGTAGAGTTTGTTCCTGAATCACTACGAACGAAGATCGGGTGCGACACCACGCTGCGGCTGACCTTTTCCCCGATCGAAGCAACCGACTCGAAGCACTTGATCACCATCGATGCGCCGATCGTACGATCGCTCGTCGACGACTTGAACGCGACGCAAACTGTCGGACGGGCCGTACCAAGTCACCAACCGGAAAGCGTTCGCGACGTCTCGCAACGATTGTTCGACGAATATACCGTCGACGGTGGAAGCGTCCATCTCGGTGGCTGTACATTGGAAGATCGGCCCATTCTTCGTGTTACGTATGTCGACCGATCGATCGGTAAGGCGCGATTGTGTCATCATTTCATCAACCTCACTGGCGAACCTATCGAAGAGTCGCTCGTCGAGCGCTTGGGATTGAAGCAACTTGTCCCGCTTTCGCGTTCGATCCAGGTGACGGACGACCAATGTGTTCGTTGGCGACATGTTGGCGAGACGGCGGTCGAAGGCCTCCAACAATCTGCAGAGGTCGAAGTAGTTCTAACGACGGTCGTATGGTGCAAGTACGCCGAAGGTAAGCTGGCGTTCGTTATCAAGGATGCGACGACATCGATCGCTTTTTCGGATTGGGCGCAGCTGTTCGTTGACGGAAGCACTAAGCCTCCCGCGCTGGCATGCCCCTCGTTCCCACAGGGCTCCTGCCATCTCGCCGCAACGGACGATGGCGAGATCGTACCGATTGAAGCAATCGCCACATGCTCGGAATCCGGCAAACGAGTGATTGCTAGCGACTTGGAGACATGCAACGCGACAGGAGCGAAAGCGTTACCGGAATTCTTTTCCAGTTGCCCGGCGAGCGGGGTGCGAGTACTTCGTAAAGTGCTAGTGACGTGTGAGACCTGCCAGCAGTCAGTCAGTCCAACTTCGTGCGAACTAAGTCAGTGCAGCGCCTGCAGATCATTGGCGAACGTGAGCAAGGACGATCCGAGAATGGCTCGTTTGTTAGGCGAGTATCCCAGACTCGATCGGTGGTCGCGGTGGAAGCTTTCAGAAACCGCAACAGCCTACGTTCTCGTAGCGAACTCGTTGGTAAAGCGATTGCTAGTCGTTGTCGACAAGAACGATCTCAAGCTCTTAAGACTCGCTAAAGGATCACAATTCACTAAGAAGTGGACGGAAGCTTTGGAACTTGATCGTAGCGCGGACCTGCGGTAATTTGCGATCAGGCTGCTGGTTTGCGTCTACCTAGCGTCGCGCCAATCGCGACCAACAATCCTGCGACGCAGAGTACAATTCCAACCGCAAGGATTCGTTGCCGTCCACTGCGGAAGGAGCGAAAATTGACGTATGGGTTTTGCCCTCGCGGCCCGAGTCCTTGATTACGAAGATTCTTCCACATCTCGTAAGCTTCATCGAGAGACAAGTCATCGACCGCTTCGTCGAACGATTCTAGTTCGACTTCTCGCGTGATGTTCGGAGTCCCTCGCAATCCGTTGTACGCGAACAGAGCAACGGAGAAACCGATCACTGACAGAATTAGTGACCCAGCAAAGATCATCCCGCGAGACAAATCCCAATCAGCCGCTCGCGGCGAGGATGGCGTTTCTGTTTGGAGTGGCTCCAGCGCGCGAACGCCTCGTAGCGTTGGAACTTCAAGCGTTTCGCCGCACTCGCAGACAAGTTGCTGGCCGGCTTGACTGACGTCGATGGCAATCCCTTGGCCACATTCACACGGTAATAGGTACTTCGACATAGTTGCTGATTCTGCATTACTCGAAAGATGTCGTAATGGCCACGGTGCTTACTCCGGTGCCGTCGAACCATGTTTGGCCCACCACGGCAGCGTGATACCACCATCGAGCAGCAGACTGGCTCCGGTCATATAGTTATTTTGAGGATTGCACATAAAAAGGATCGCTTCCGCCATTTCTTCGGGTGTACCTAATCGGCCGAACGGTATCGCTTTGCAAGCGGCTTCGAGTGTCTCCTCGCTAGCAAATTTTCGCTCGCCGGGTGTGTCGGTCCAACCGGGCTGAAGTGTGTTGACTCGAATCCGATGTTCGGAAAGTTCCATCGCCGCGGTCCGTGACATTTGCTCGATGGCTGCCTTTGAGATGTTGTACGCCATCGATCGTGGTACTGGGACGAACGCGTGCGGGGAACTTACCAAGACAATCGCCCCCCCAGTGCCTTGCTTGATCATTTGTTGCGAAGCTGCTCGGAGAAGGTAAAACGTTCCCCACATCGTGACATCGACTGTCCGGTGAAAGCGTTCCATGTCGGCTTCGCAGAATAACTCCCGTTCGCTGAAAGCGGCGTTCGCAATTGCAATATCCAGCTTGCCAAATTCTTTCACTGTCCGAGAAACCATGTCCTCGACAGCACTCAAATCGCTGACATCAGCTTGATGCTTGAACGCCTGAGCACCAGCGATTTTCACCGCTGTGACGACCTCTTCGGCCTGTTCTTCGTGTGAATGATAGTTGACAACGATCGACGCGCCGGCCCGCCCCAGCGCAATCGCAGCTGCTCGACCGATCCCGAGACTGGCTCCCGTAACGACCGCGACGGATCCGCTTAAATCTATTCCTGGCATCACTTTCGGTAAGCGCTTCCGGGGCTGAGGTGTGGCGAATTGTGCCAGCGATATTTGACAGAGGTCGTAACGAACAGCCATGCTACCGCGCGGCGCGGCGGAACAGCAAGCATCAGAGCTGTTCGGCTCAGCCGGCCCTCGTGACTGGGCGTCGCTGGCAAATACGGTGCCATTAGCGACTTGGTTCGCGAGATTTGATCGAGATCGTCAGAAGGCGTGTTAGAGCCACCTTTCCAGCGGATCTGGTCCATTCTGCGAGTAGGGTAAAGTTTTCCGTTTAACCGTCGCCTAACACTAGACCTGCGGGAGTGTGTAGTTAGAATTTAAACACGTCGCGAGGTTGCTGATATTGGCCACCGAGCGACATACTTGTGTCGGTACCACGGGGGTCAGTACACAGGGGGTGCAACGCGAGTATTAAATACTCCACCCCGGGAAAGATATGGAAATCATTCCGGTCCATTGGCGCTTTGCGCACCTACCGAACTTTCCGCTCTGATCCCCGCCGGATTCCTTCATGGGTGATTGGTAACTCCGATAAACCACTCCGTAGTTACCAGTCAACAATCAAGTCGAACGATTGGGTCGACCTTAAGTGACCCGCGCCGACTCGTTAATCGCAATCTTTTACCAATTCTAAGATGAAGCCAGACAAGCGCTCTCTTGGTGGTAGAATTGCTTGAATTTGATTCGGACACGGATGTCGGGATTTACAAACACGAAGATGAGTCAACGTGTGGAGTCGAGGATGCGACTCGCAATTGAATTCATGAATCGTGTTTGCAACAAGGATGGATTCGACGTTCCTATATTCCGGTCAGCTTTGTTTCTAGCGTTAGGAGTCCTGTCTTGTACGACACGCTACTCGATGACTTCGAGGATGACATTAAGACACGAACTTCAGAGGAAGAGGAGGGATTTGCGAAGTTGCCCGTCGCCGAGGCCGATGAAGAGAGCCTCACCACTGACGATCAAGAAGCCAACAGTGATGATGCGAAGGCAAAGTCCGACGAGGACGATGACTTTTTGATTTCAGTAGACGACAACGAATCTTGGTCAGACGATCCGGTTCGTATGTACTTGACCCAAATGGGCGAGATTCCGTTGCTCACCAGACAACAAGAGATCTATCTCGCCAAGAAGATTGAAGTTACACGTCGGCGTTTTCGGACGAAGTTGCTTGAATGCGACTACGTCATTCAAATGGCCTATAAAGTTCTCAAGCGGGTTCATGAAGGGGAGCTTCCCTTTGACCGCACCGTGCAGGTCTCTGTTACCGACCGTCTTGAGAAGGAACAAATTCTTGGTCGTTTGCCGCACAACTTGCGGACATTAGAAGTATTGCTCAAGCGGAATCGGCACGATTACCGCACGGCGATTAGTAAATCGCAAACTAAGGCCAAACGTCAAGATGCTTGGCAGCGGCTCGCTCGACGCCGTCGTCGCGCTGTGCGATTGGTGGAAGAACTTGGCTTGCGAACCCAGCGCATCGAAACGATGATCGGCGTGTTGGAAGATTTCAGCAATCGGTTGGACGAGCTTCAGCGATTGATTCGCGACCACAAAAAAGCTCGGCTTCCAGCTGCCGAGCGTCAGCAGTGGTTGTCCGAGTACCGTAACATCTTAGTACACACACACGAAACTCCGAGCAGTTTACGGAACCGCGTGGTGTCGCTCAAATCGGTTTATTCGGAATATCAACAGGCTAAGCGGGAGTTGTCAGAAGGCAACTTGCGACTCGTCGTATCGATCGCAAAGAAGTATCGCAATCGTGGATTGAGCTTCTTGGATCTGATCCAAGAAGGCAACGCTGGCCTGATGCGGGCTGTTGACAAGTTCGAGTATCGGCGCGGTTTCAAGTTCTGTACTTATGCGACGTGGTGGATTCGGCAAGCGATCACCCGCGCGGTTGCAGATCAGAGCCGGACGATTCGAATTCCTGTTCACATGGTCGAGACCATGTCTCGGGTTCGCAACGTTTCGCGACAACTGCTGCAACAACTTGGACGCGAACCAACGATCGAAGAAACGGCTCGCAAAGCCAAGACAACCGTCGACGAAGCTCGGCGAGTGTTGGCGATGAGTCGCTATCCAATCAGCTTGGATCGTCCGGTTGGTAACAGCGAGGATAGCCAGTTCGGCGACTTGTTGCCGGATGGCACTGCACAGAGCCCAGCGCTCGGTGCCGCCCAAGAGATGCTACGTGGTCGCATCAACAAAGTGCTGAAAACGCTCAGCTACCGCGAACGCGAAATCATTAAGTTGCGATATGGACTTGGTGATGGCTACAGCTATACGCTGGAAGAAGTTGGCCATATATTTAAAGTGACGCGTGAACGTATCCGTCAAATCGAAGCCAAGGCGGTACGGAAACTTCAGCAACCTAGCCGCAGCCAAGAGTTAGTTGGCTTCCTCGACTAGGCGAAAGTATTCTGATTCGACGACCCAGAGGCCCTCAAGCAAATTGCATGAGGGCTTTTTTCGTTGACGTGGCACGTTGCTCGCGTCGCAAGAGACATGTAGCGGCATCGCGAGACGATGGAGCTACACCCGTACATTCTCATAACGAGCGCTTCTTGCCAGTTCGTTTCGCAAAACAGCTGGCGAAGGGTGGCGATCTTCAGGCCGCTTCTCCAGCATCCGTAAAACCTCGCCTTCAAACAACGGTGAGATGGAAAGGTGATACTTGGTTGGAGGTGTCGGAGCTTCTAGTTGAATCTTCGTGATTGTCTCGGCAGATGTGCGACCTTCCAATGGCGGGCGACCCGTCAATAGCGAGTAGAGCGTGGCACCCAGGCTGTAGATGTCAGAGCGAACATCTATCGTGCGATCGACACCTGCCTGTTCAGGCGACATGTAGGGAAGTTGGCCAATCAATTCGCCGGGACAGGTAATTTGCTCCATGCGCGTGCCAGCGATCGCTTTGGCAAATACCAGATCATTCAGCTTCACCGTGTCGTCGCTGGCACGAATGAGAATGTTGTGCGGCGTGATATTGCGATGAACCATGTGGTGATTCGAAGCGCCTTGCAGAGCCTCGGTCAGATGAATTGCGATTCGCAGCACTCGACGCCAATCCAGCATCCCGCACACACCGACGCGTTGAATCAACTGGTCGACCGACTCGCCCTCGACAAGTTCGCTGGACGTGAAACAAACGCCGCGCGATTTGCCGGCGGTATACACCCGCACCAAATGGCTATGTTTAACCGGAATCGCCGTTCGCATCGCTCGCACGAAACGCCGAATTTCGATCTCTTCTTCGAATAGATGTGGCCAGAAGATCTTGAGTGCAACGTGTCGCTCATGCTTGTTATCCCAAGCTCGAAACACGGCACCCGTTCGTGCCGAGGCAATCAATGCTTGCACGTCGAAACGCAGAAATCGCTTGCCAAGCAGCTGGATGACGTCTTCATCGGATCGAAGGCGAGGAGTTTGCGACCTTGAGCGATCCCCGCTGGTCGCGTCCGCCTCATAGTGGACACGGCGAGGCTCGACGGTCTCCGCCTCACACAGCGCTGCGGGGGCTAGCGTCGTGTGGTCATTTCCATGCGCGATCTCAACCAGAATCTCCGTCTCGCCTAGCGCGATCCGATCACCGTCATGGAGTGTCGCCTCGCGCACGACCTGACCATTGACTTGCAGCCCCCAACGGCTGCCCGCGTCGAGCAACATCAATAAGTCGGTTTGTTTTGAAACGCAGCAATGAATCCGCGACACCGACGGATCGTGCAATTGAAAACCACAATCGACACCGCGTCCGATGGAAGTCGATGACTCGTCCCGCAGCGTAAGCTGTCGTCCCGTATCGTGACCGCGAACTACCACCAGTTTTGACAACAGACACCTCGCCGTTCTAATTAATTGAGTATCACTTTGTCGACGTAGGCTGGGTCGCGACCCAGCCTACTTTACTGGAATTCAAAACCAGCGCTGCGTCCGATCGTAGTCGGCAACACCTCGCCAACAGCCAGCTGACTCCCGGTATCACACCCCCGCATGACCAACAGTTCCGAAGCGTGCGACTCGATGTCTCGGTGTAGTTGCGGAGTTCGATCATGGTGGATCCCCATTCCAAGACTTTCAATCGGCCCCCGCTTCGCGTGCACGTCGCTCCAATTCTTCTTCAGGCGGCAGTCGCCACAAGTGAACGGCGTTGTCTCGCATAACGTTCGCGCCGCGCCCACCGGGACCGTGCCGCTTACCTCCGCCTGAGATGACGTAATGCTCGTCGGGTGAAATATCGATCCGGGCGGTACACCAACGAGAGCCGCGAAAGCGATGTACTTCTGCCCCGCTATCGAGGTGCCAGACGCGAATGGTGTCGTCGGGGCTGCCGCTGACGGCGAAGCGTCCATCCGACAAGACATCCAGTGACGAGACATTCTCACGATGGCCCACTAGAGAACGTACGAGACGCCGCTCCTTGAGATCGTACAAGTCGAGCATGCCCGCCTCACCAGCCACCAGCACCAGGTCTTCACGGTCGGGCACGAAACGAATCTGGATCGGGCGATCTTTCGATACCAAATCGAGTGACTCGACTGTCTGGCTTGAAAGGTCGAAGAAACTAAGTTCATGCTTGCTGTCGGAAAACAGAATGTGAGTTCCGTCTGAATTAACATCGAAGCATTGGCGGCCCGCAGCGACGACATCGGTGGAGATTGAAACTGATTCAAGAGAACCCGCATCGTAAACATACAGACCGTCTCGTGCGAAGGCGACAAAGCGGTTGCCTCCAGACAGCCAGACGACATGCTCTACGAGTCTCGGCACGGTAATCACAACAGATCGAAGGTCGCGCATTGCGATTCGGGAGATCGTGTCTCCGGCAGCGAGAAGCGTGGAACCATCGGACGACCAGAGGAGCGATCGAACATTCCCGAGTGGTCGGTCCGAGACCGCTTGAACAACTTGGCCGCTCCGATTGTCCCAAAGAACCACCTCCTGAGCGTCTACTGCCACAGCGATGTAGCGACCGTCGGGCGACGTCTGTACATCGTTGATGCCATCACGATAGGCCGGAAGCGTTTTAACAAGCCCTGATGTATCCAGCGGAGCCGGACGATCCAACGACGGTAGGTTAGGTTGCTCGGGAACCATTGCTGGAGCCTTTTCCGGATCAACAACGCGGTCATCAGTAGCCTTTGCAGAAACCTTTTCCGCATCCGTCTCAGCGATCGTGATTTCAAGATCGCTTCGCTCCAGAGCATCACCCGCGATTGTCACCGTTGCGGTTGTTCTACCATTCCGTTTGAGATAGATCACCACCGCCCAACTCATCAGGCCAAATGAAGTCAGCCCGACCAGCGTGGCCAGCGCAAACCACTTGCGAAGCAATGGCTCGTCGAACCACGATCGCGTTCTGCATGGAATCGCGAGCGAGACGGCGTCGGCTAGCATCGTGCCAAACCAGCCGAGTCGCTGTTGCCAGCGATACTTGCGATACAGATCGCGTGCCAGCGGATCCTTGGGCTTCAGTTGCAGCAGACGCTGAAGGTTCTTGACCATTCCCCGCTGTTTGCCCGTTCGCAGTCCTTCTTCAATGAGATGGACCAACAGGTCAACGTCTTCCTGAAGCTTGAGCGAGCTGTCTAACAACTGCTTGCCGTCGGCAGTAAGTAGCTGCTTGTCAACTGTCAGCAAGGTTTGTGCAGCTCCTGAGTAGTCCTGTCGAGAGAATTGCTCCTTGGCTGTCGAAAGAGTTCGCTCCGCAGCTTGTTGCTCTTGCTGCCAGCGCGCGTGCAGTGCCGTCGATTGTTCGCGCGACCACTGGACGTACGGTGCAGCGAACGGCTCGGTCAACTCACTCATTCGCTGGAGCTGAAGACTGGCTTCGCGCCACTGGCCGCCCGCGATCACCTGCGTGATCTGGTTCTTCTGTGCTTCCAGCCGAGCGGGTGTGAGTTGCTCGATTTGTGGCGGTGATACAACGGACGGGCTGTCACCACTCGATTTGATGAACGCGCCCAACGCTTGGGCAACTTCGCTCATGTTGGCGTGGCGGTCGCCAGGAGACTTGGCCAGCATCTTCAGGCAGAGCTTGTCTAACTCTTCCGGCAACTCAGCTCGCAGCGACGACGGGGCCGGCGTTTCGTCTCGCAGGATTTGGCCGATGACTGATGTGACAGATCCACGGTACGGCAACTCGCCGGTTAGCAACTCGAACAACACGACGCCCAGACTGTAGATATCGCTCGGTCGACCAACCGCATTTAGATCGCCTTCGACCTGCTCGGGAGACATGTAACCAGGTGTTCCGATCAAAGTACCGTCCGCCGTTAGCCGATCATCGGCATGTTCAACCTGTCGGGCCAAGCCAAAGTCCATCACGACGGGTTCGTTGCGGTGGTTGAGCATGATGTTTCCAGGCTTCAGGTCGCGATGGATCACGCCTTTCTCGTGCGCTTCGGCCAGTGCCACTGCGATCTTACGCACCAAGACGGCGACCGCTCGCGGGTTCAGCCCGGAACTCTCGCGGATGACTTTCGACAGCGGCTTCCCTTCGACGAAGGCCATCGTGATGAAGGGCACACCTTCGTGTGTACCGATGTCATACACCGGGCAAATATTCGGATGATCCAAGGTTGCTGCCGCGTATGCCTCCCGGTAAAACCGCTCCATCATGCTGGCTTCTTCGCTTCCAGCGATGCGGGGGCGCTTCAGTGCGACCTGCCGACGTAGTTCGGTGTCTTCCGCCAGATAGACCGTTCCCATCGCGCCACGCCCCAACTCCTTTACCAAGCGGTAACGACCGAATTGGTCTTGCGGGCCAGACTCTTGTGGAGGCGATGGACCAGGTCTTCGCGAAGCCGGTGGGAGTGTCTCGCGATCCGCCGAAGCGATGGATGCGGTCGAGCCGATCGAAGTAACTCCTGACTCGCCCGTCGCCGGTTGCCGCTTGGCACGTCGAAGGCGAGAGTGCTCGCTGCTTTCTGTCGCTGCTGCGAGCATGGACTCGACGTGTTCTGCCAGTTGAGGAAACCTCTCTTTCAATTCCTCGCCGGTGGGTGAATCGCCTGCGTGGTGCCGCAGTTCAATCTCCGCCTCAAGCAGGTGCATGACAGCGGCGTCCGATTCACGCAGCTCGGGAAACCGGTCTTGATAGAATTCAACTCCAATCTTGTCCCCCCGCTGCTGACGATACTCGAGATCGATCTTGGATAGCTCCGTCAACGCGGCAGTCCGGAACTCGTGGGTCTCACTACTAAGTTGCCCAGCTATAATACCGAGATGGTGTTCAGTCCAATTTCGATCGAAGTCAAGCAGTAATTGTTCCAATCGAGAGCGATCGGTCGTGGAGAGCTGCGTCAGCAGTGATGTCATCAGGAAATTGCCTCGATTTCGAGTCTCGCGTGAAACCATATTCGGCGTAATACCGGTCGCCTACTGTTACATGGCGATTGGCCGACGTTGTGTAACACAAATCTCGCGATTTCTATTGAAAACGATGCCTGCCGAGCTCAATCGCTCTCTTCGTCGCTCAGTTTACCCTGCAGTAGCTTGAGCACGCGATGAACCGTCATGCGCGACAGGTTCAATTGCTCAGCCACTTCGGTGCGCGAATACCCCTGAACGATCAACGCGCAGATTTCGCGGTGAGCTGGCGGCAGATCGGCGAGAAGTCGTTCGAGCTGCTCCGCAAGTTCAGCAGCTTCCGCCGGGCCCGGCCCGCTCGCGAGCAAGTGCTCCAAGGATTCGCCTTCCCTTCCCCCCTCCTCGCGATCGACGTTCCGCTTGTCAGCCCGGTGGTATCGGGCACGGTTGTGAACTTTTGTGATGGTGATCTTTACCAGCAATTTCCATAGATCCGTCGACTCGTCCAGCTGGAACTCCTCCATTTCGGAACGCCGAAAAAACGTTCTTAGGACCGATTGCGCCACATCCTCGCCATCGATGCGAGTTCGAAGCCGTGCACTCATGTTTTGATGCGCCAGTGCCGCAAGCCGTCGAGAATAGCGCGCGAAAATCGCGTTGGCATCCGGATTATGCTTGCCCGTTTCTTTCTCGTCCATAGGCCAAACCGTCTTGAACAGTCCTTTCGCGAGTGCCGACTACTCAACGATTCATGTCGCCCGCGGTCTTGCTCCTGCGGCCGATATCGATGTTCGGCCCCTGAAGTCAATCCAACTGAAATTGCGCCAAATACTCATCAATCTCGTGTTCGGTTGCATCCGGCTGGTCTTCCTTCAGCAAGACAAACCGCTCGAGAACTAGCACATCCATATTCGTCGCTATGAAGCATCGATAGGCTTGCTCGGGCGTACACACGATCGGCTCGCCACGGACGTTGAAGCTTGTGTTTATGATCACGGGCGAGCCGGTCTGTTGCTCGAAGCTCTTGATTAACTTGTAGTATCGACCGTGACGCTGCTGGTCGATGGTCTGGACTCGTGCGCTGTAATCGACGTGCGTAATCGCCGGGACTTCGGAGCGAATCGACTTGAGTTTATCAATGCCAACCAGCTGCTGTTCGGTTTCCGTTAGAGCCTTTCGTCGGTTATCACGCACTGGCGCAACCAACAACATATAGGGGCTCGGCTCATTCTCTCGCATCTCAAAAAGATCATGAACTCTTTCCTGTAGCACGGACGGTGCGAACGGTCGAAATGATTCGCGGAACTTGATCTTTAGATTCATTACCGACTGCATCTTCGTGCTGCGTGCGTCGCCCAGGATGCTTCGACCACCAAGCGCCCTAGGGCCAAATTCCATTCGCCCTTGCAGCCATCCGATCACTTTGTCCGAGCCGATCAATCCCGCAACGCGATCACATAGCGACTCTTCGTCTTCGATGAACTGATACTTTGCACCCGCCGCGTCGAGAAACTCTCTGATCTCCGATTCGTCGTTGGCCGGGCCTAGGTACGACCCTCGCTGTGAGTCGGGAGTAACCGCTCGCCGCGAGTTCCCGAGCAATTGATGCCAGATGAACAGTGCCACGCCAAGCGCGCCACCTGCATCGCCTGCTGCTGGCTGTATCCACAACTGATCAAACGGCCCCTCGCGCAGGATGCGTCCATTCGCGACGCAATTTAGCGCCACCCCGCCCGCTAAGCAAAGATTCTTCATGCCCGTTGTTGCATGAACGTGGCGAGCCATCCGCAGCATGATCTCTTCGGTAACTTGCTGAATCGAAGCGGCTAGATCCATTTCACGCTCGGTCAACGGCGACTCGGGCTTGCGCGGCGGACCGCCAAACAACTTGTCGAACTTCACCGAAGTCATCGTGAGACCTTGGCAGTAGTTGAAGTACGACATGTCCATGCGGAACGAGCCATCTTCTTTGAGATCGATCAACTTCTCCATAATCAAGTCGACGTACTTTGGCTCGCCATACGGAGCCAGGCCCATCAGCTTGTACTCACCGGAGTTGACTCGAAAGCCGCAAAAGTAAGTAAACGCCGAGTAGAGCAACCCGGGTGAATGCGGGAAGTGCAATTCGTGCGTTAAGTCGATGCGGTTGCCCCGTCCGCTTCCAAAACTTGCCGTGGCCCACTCACCGACGCCATCAACCGTCAAAACGGCGGCTTCGTCGAACGGAGACGGAAAGAATGCGCTGGCGGCGTGCGACTCGTGATGTTCGGTGAATACAATTCGCTTCCGGTACGCGCCGTGTAATCCCCGTTTGATCTCTCGACGAAGATGCAACTTCTGTTTAAGCCACACCGGAATTGCTTGTAAAAAAGAGTTGAATCCCCGAGGCGCGTACGCCAGGTAGGTTTCCAGCAGCCGTTCAAATTTTAGGAACGGCTTGTCGTAGAAACCGACAAAGTCGAGATCTTCGGCGCGCAGACCAGCTTCCTCTAAACAATACTCAATCGCATTGATCGGGAACTCGGGATCGTGTTTCTTTCTCGTAAAGCGTTCTTCTTGGGCTGCTGCGACGATCTCACCATCAACGACCAACGCTGCGGCCGAATCGTGATAGAACGCTGAGATACCAAGAATCGCAGTCATAGAGTTACAGTCGTCAAAAGTCGTCCACCGGCAAGCCTAAGTTGACTACGATACTCTCACGGAAACGCCATTGCCGTTCGACGGTCTATTCGGTTCGGCTCGTGACTTCGAGCAAGTGGTAGCCGAACTGCGTCTTTACAGGACCTTGGACTTGGTTCAGTTCGGCGCTGAAGACAACCTTGTCGAACTCTGGGACCATCTGGCCCGGGCCGAATTCACCCAGTGCTCCACCTTGTTTGCCGGAAGGACACTGCGAGTGTTCGGCCGCAACTTCACCGAAGTCTGTTCCGCCTTCAATCTGCTGCTTGAGTTCTTCGCACTTCGCTTCGCTGTCGACCAAGATATGTCTTGCTTTTGCTTTCATCATTGCGGCGTGTCTTTCTGTTCGAATTGAAGGAATGGTCGGGAGCGTCCGAGCTTCGGAAAAACAGCCAGTGTTGTCAACGGGTATCGCCATCGTTCCGTCGTTGCGAACACGACCGCATCTAACTTGTGGCGGTAGGAATGCTCAATCTCATCTCGCTGAGAAGGTTGGCATATAGATTAGGCACCGGAGAGATAAGGACTCGACCGGTCCCTTCGATAATGTTTAAGAACCCTTCGCCTGAGGTCATGCTGCTGAGCAAACCTTTTGTCGCCTTTTGGACGCTGAAGTTGAGGTGAGCCTGCCGGGCGACCGCGAACTTTCCATCGACAGCTAGTCGTTCATTTTGAAGGTCAATCGTTTCCAGGGGGCCAAGCGATTGGATCACGACCCGACCCGAACCTTCGACCTTCGTCTGAAAGAACCCTTCGCCGCTTAACAGGCCTGAGATCGCTTTGTTGGCGTAGACGCCAACATCGATCGCGATGTCTGAGCAAACGTATGCTCCCTTGTCGAGAACCCAGGCCTCGCCGTTGAGATCCATCATGGTGTACTCGCCGAACGTGGGCGGTCCATAAAAGATCTCGCCAGTTCCGGTGTAAGTTGGCCGAAATATGGATTCTTGCGTCACCATTGATTTGAGAAAACCCTTGGCTGACGGCGCCTTCGACTCAAGTTGAATTAGACCTTTCATATAGTGCAAAGCTCCAGCCTCGGCGCGAATCGTTTCGTTGTCGATTGTGGCCTTGATCATCTTCAGGCCCTGCTTCTCAATAATTTCAAATGTTGCCACGTGAATTTGTCCTTTCGAGGTGCGTTTTCTTTTGGTGGTCGTAGATGCGACTCGCGCGGTGTCCAATAATCCGTGCGAATACTCTTCGTCACATCTTGGGGAATATGCCAACAAGCGGTCAAGAAATTCCCAACTTATCTCCGATTCACTTGTGGTTCGCCACGAAAACTGGAGCAACTGGGACAGGCTGTCCAGTGACTACGGCCCGTCGCTCTGCAGACTCTCGCGACCAAGTGGCACAGTCCCGTCCCAGCCATTGGGTGGCGTGCGATTGTTTTGTGCGATGAACACAGTCAGAAAATCTTTCACACGGTCGTCGGCTGGCACCTGATGCAATAGCGAGAACGATCGTTCCCAGTCGCGCTGTGACAGCGCGTCCAACGCGTCTTCATACGCGGCAATCGCGTCGTCCGAGAGCGCGGGAAACTCGCTGATAGGCGGCAACAGTTCGCTCACTTCCAGCGCTGTCTCCATCCCGTACGGTCGAACATTAGCGATTCGCCGAACTCTCGCGTGCGTTGCCGGAATGGCTTGTCGGACGTAGGCAGCGGTTGACTCGTCGAGCAAGATCGACGCGCGTAACGTCTTTGTCATCGTCTCTAATCGCGACGCTAGATTGACGACTGGTCCGAATACCGTCACCTTCACCTGATCGGTCGTTCCGATCTTTCCCGCGACAGCGCGACCCGACGCGATACCGATCCCCATCCGAAAATCGGACAGCGGATGTTGCAAATCGCTCGCGGCGGCTGCGAATTCACGACGGATGGCCAGCGCCGCTTGGCAAGCGCGAGCTGCAGTATCTTCTTGGGCCAGTGGCCAGCCCCAAAACCCCATGGCCGCGTCACCATGAAAGTCTCCCACGACGCCACCGTGGGCGAGTATCTGTCGAGTCATAACGCCAAGCGCATCACTCACTCGATTCAACAGACCAAGCAAGTCATCTGCTTCTTGCTCGGTCCTGCGAGAGAAACCACGCAAGTCGCAAAACAATACAGAGACATCCGCCTCACGAGGCGCAAGTGCCAGATCGGGATCTTGATCGGCGAGCGTGTCGATGACGACTGGCGAAATGAATTGCCGCAGGCTCGCGGATTCGCGTTCGAACCGTCGCATTCCTCGCAGATGCTCAAGCGTTCGCGCCGCAAGATCGACAAACTTTACATCCTCCGTCAACAGATTCGAGGTCGGCTTCGGACCGACATTGGCGAAATTGCCAGCGACATAAACTGCTCGCGTGCAGTTTGCGTCAGTTGTCAGAGGCACGCAGAAAGCCCAATCAGCTCCGTCGTGTTGTGTAAAGCTGGACTCGGAATCGGAGGTGGCGCGTCTCCAAGTGTGAACGACGCTCTCACGATTCTCAATCGCTTGGCGAATCAGCCGCTCGCTCGGAAGGTTTGCGTCGCGTTGGAGATCGCGGCGCTCCCATGGCATCGTGGTGATTTCGCCGCTTGAACTCGACGCTTCGGCAACGCCAACGAAATTGGCCTGCGGGATGCTCGCCAGCACGACTTCGACTAGCTTCACGGACTGATCGTGCTCGGTCGTCGCAACGGAAAATATCTCGGGTAATTTGGACAGGGCATCGATTCTTCGATCGGCATCGCCGAAACGCAGCTGCTGCAGAAATTCGTACGAAATTGTTTCTTCAGTCACCGGAGGTGGTGCGTCGAGCGTCGCGCCGAGATTCTGTTCTACAAGCGAAAACGTCGTGCTGCCGATCACGAAGTGCTCGCCGCATCGCAACTCGAATTGCTCGCAAGCAGTTCCTTGGTAGAAGACAGGATTCAAAGAATCCGGGATTCGCGTTACGGAAAGTAGCCCCTCATCAAAACACAAATGGGCGTGAGTCCTAGAAATCCGATCGTCCCAAGGCACTGACCAGCGACCAGCGGATCTGCCGACAGCCACGGCTTGTCCGGGCGAAAGGGTTCGCCGCCAGCGCTGCTCGGGCAAGGCTCCTTGTACGATCAGATCAGGCATCGAGCGTGTGCTCCTTCTACGGTCTCCCAAAATAGCTGATCCCCTTGTCTCAACATTGTAACGCAATGCATCCGATGGGTGAGCATGGCCATATCTCCAACGGAGACAGGCATCACCGCCGGGAATGAGAATGCAAAGCAGTTTTCGCAGTAACGCGTTGACTGGCTCCCGTTTGAGAACGATCATAGGGGGCATGACAAGGGAAGCGATCTTTGAAGCGAGCGTCGGCTACTTTCTTAGCCCGATTGCGCAGTTGCTTGATGACGAGAACGTCACGGAGATTATGGTCAATCGTTTCGATCAGGTTTATATCGAGCGTGCGGGACAGTTGTACGAGACGGAAGCTCGATTCGGGACCGAAGATGATCTCCTCTCAGCCGTCCACAATATCGCGCAGTGGGTTGGCCGCGAGATCAACCAAGAACACCCAATCCTCGACGCGCGTTTGCCAGACGGCTCACGTGTCCATGCGATCATTCCTCCCGGCTGCCGCGCCGGGACCTGTCTGACGATCCGCAAGTTCAAGCTCGGTGGACTCTCGCTCGACGATCTGATTCAGTTTGGATCGTTGAACGAAGTAGCTCGCGAGTTTCTTGAGATCTGCGTTCGCTTGCGAAAGAACATCATCGTCTCCGGCGGGACTGGGACGGGTAAAACGTCGCTACTCGGTGCTGTGTCGACAGCCGTTCCAGAAGAAGAACGAATCATCGTGATTGAAGACACGTCCGAGTTAAAGCTCCGTCAGAAACACTGCGTCTACTTGGAAGTGCAGCGCCCGGATCAATATGGACGTGGCGAGCTGACGATTCGCCAGCTGTTCGTCGCTTCGTTGCGGATGCGTCCCGATCGAATTATCGTCGGCGAGGTGCGAGGCGGAGAAGCGTTGGACATGTTGCAAGCGATGCTTAGCGGTCACTCGGGAAGCTTGACGACCGTTCATGCAAACTCGGCTCGCGATGCGGTCGTACGACTGGAGACGCTCTCGATGATGTCGGACGTCGAGATTCCGATACACGTTGCTCGGGCGCAAGTCGGATCGGCGATCGACTTGATCGTTCAACTCGATCGCTTCTCCGAAGATGGTTCCCGAAAAATCAGCCGCATCACGGAAGTCATTGGGCTTGACGAACGCGGACAGTACGACATGCGGGATGTATTCAAGTGCCATTTGACCGGCAAATCGAAGGATGGCCGGCTGTCTGCGAGTCTCGACTTCACCGGCCAGCCGCCAACCTTTGCAAACGAACCAATCGAGCACGGGATGAACGAACGGATCAACTTGAGCCGCGAAGTGTGGCGGAAGAAAGAAAACAAAAGCCAGTCAGGAGAAGAGTTGTGAATCGCGTGACGTTAATAGCTTTTATCTTGGTGCTTTCGCCGACTGCTTGGCTCATGGCCCAAGGGCAATCGGCACCAACCTTGAAAGCGGAAGTCGATCGACTTGTACTGCAGTTAGACGACAATCAAAAGTCACAGCGCGAAGCTGCCGAGAAGGTGCTAGTCGAACTTGGCCCAGACGTGCTCAATCTATTGCCGCCAATCACTGCGCGCACGCCGGCCGAAGTCAAAGAACGCCTGGGGCGAGTTCGCAAAACACTTGAGACAGCAACTGCGGAATCGATCGCCAAGCCGACTCTCATCACGCTCGAAGGCGAGATGTCGTTGGCTGAAGTATTGCAGGCCATGGAAGAGCAAAGCGGTAACCGAGTTACCGGTTACGAGCGTCGCGGCGGTCAAGTGAAAGTGGCGTTTGATAAGACGCCGTACTGGCAAGCCTTGGATGAAGTACTTGATCAAGTTGGGTTGAACATCAACGAGTTTGGCGGCGAAACAAATGCTCTCGTGCTAACCGCGCGTCCTGATACTGAATTATCTCGGGCAACCACCGGCGTTTACTCCGGCGTCTTTCGGCTCGAAGTTCTGAGAATCGAAGCGCGTCGCGACTTGAGGAATCCAGCCGTCAACAGTATGCGGCTCTCGATCGGCATCGCTTGGGAACCGCGCGTTGCGCCGATTGCACTGCGTCAGCAAATGAGTGAGGTCACCGTGCAGGATGATCGTGGCGAAGCGATGGACGTGACGGGAAACCAGGGAGCGATCAACGCTTCCGCCGAGTTGGGAATGTCTGCGGTAGAGTTCGGAATTCCACTACCGTTAGCCAGTCGCGAGGCAAAGCGAATTGGTTCGATCAAAGGCCGCTTTACTGCGCTGGTACCGGGCCGCGTCGAGTCGTTTGAGTTCGCTGGTATCGCGGATGCTCGCGATGTGGAGCAAGAGCGAGCCGGAGTCGTTGTCACATTTGAGCGACTGCGGAAGAATGTCGATTTGTACGAGGTGCGAATGGCGTTACGATTTGATGACGCCGCCAACGCACTCGAATCGCATCGCGGTTGGGTTTATCGAAACGAAGCGTTTCTGACCGACGCCAATGGAAAGCGGCTAGAAAATGTCGGTCTGCAAGCGACGCGGCAAGGAACGAACGAAGTTGGTGTCGCTTACCTGTTTGATTTGCCAAACGGTCCAGAAGGGTGCAAGTTCGTGTACAAGACGCCTGCTCTCGTATTGCAGTTGCCCGTCGAGTACGAATTGAAAGATATCGAACTCCCGTGAGAATGTTTACTGGTTCAGAAGTCCACCGTCGATGGATCGCATTGGTCGGCATAAACGTCCTGTGTTCAATAGTCAGCTCGGTCATTTGCGCTGAGGACGCGGTTGGCGATCTAGAAATTGCGGCCACCGTGAACGGCGAGCCTATTTACGTCAGCGAGGTTCAACGAGAATTACGAACCGCGCTCGGCGAAAGGAAAATAGCAGACTCGGCGCTTCCCTACTTCCAAGCGAAAGCGCTCGCTCAATTGGTCGATCGTCGGTTGATCGTTCACTGGCTTCGAGCTCAAAAGCATGGTGCCGCGAAGGCCGAAATCGATCTGGAAATTAGCCGACTGAGGAAGCAGCTCCGATCGCGAGACATCACGCTCCAGAGACACCTTGAGTCGCTGCAAATCACGGAATCCGAGATGCGAGGATTGCTTGAGTGGCAGATCAGTTGGCGAAAGTTTCTGTCGCGTTACATGACCGAAGAGAATCTAGAAAAGTATTTCAACGATCATCGCCGCGAATTCGATGGCACGCGAATGCGAGTTGCTCATATCTTGTTCAAGCTGGACGACGACGATACAGAGGAGGAGCAATTGGCCATTCAGAACGCGGCTGAGATTCGCGAGTCAATTCTCAAGGGTGAGATCAGTTTTGAAGAGGCTGCGAAAGTTCATTCCATCGCACCGACAAGCGACAAAGGTGGCGATATAGGATTCATCCAGCGAAACAAGCCGATGCACGAAACTTTCTCTCGAGTGGCGTTCGAGTTAAAGAAAGATGAAATCAGTCAACCGGTTGTGACGCCGTTCGGTGTTCATCTGATTCGTTGCCATGCGATCGAAACAGGGCAGCGGAGATGGCGAGACGCGCGCGAGCAGTTAACCACGGCCGTAACACGTTATCTCTTCAACTGGGCTGCAGAGAAAGAGCGATCAAAAGCCGAAATTGAGTTTACGGATGTCATACCGCACTTGGAGCCTGGAACCGGAGAGTTAGCTGAGGAGTAACTCGTATGGCCCGAAAGCGCAACCGTCAGAAGCCACCAACCACTTCACCGCCATCGCGTGTAATCAGCGAGCGAAGCAGGTTCGAATCGACTGATGCAGCGATGAAGCGAACTGAGCCGTCAGCGAGTGCCGCCTGCATACCGCCCGGATGATTACTACCTGGCTCGGTCGAAGCAGCGTTGATCGCCATCTGCATTTGATCGAGCGACAAATCAGTGGGCTCCATCCAGGGAACTTGTTGACCCTCGACTTCGACGACCATAATCGTATTTGACGTTCCATCCGCTACGTCGCTGAACGCGCATGGTTTGTCGCCATCAAAGATCGCTCCCTGACCGACGATTACCATATAGTTCGTGTATGGCATCGTCATGTCTGGATCAGAAGGGCATGTGTAGGTTGGAATCACGATCTCGGTGAGGTGCAGATTCTCGGGTGCGTCCCACGGTTTGTCTAAATCGATTTGATCGTAGAGAGCCGCTTGCTCGATAAACGGGAGAAGGAGTGTTCGCCAGCTATGAAGCTTGTTACCGTCCGCATCGACCGTATACGCTGGCGGAAGCGAATTGTATGTATCGTGATAGTTGTGCATCGCAATCGCTACTTGTTTGAGATTATTCGAGCATTGCATTCGGCGAGCCGCTTCCCGTGCCGCTTGTACGGCGGGCAATAATAACGCAACGAGTACGCCTCCGACGGTGACGGTTCCGATCACCGCGATTAACGCGACGACGACAATAATGGTTCCGGTCGACGACGACGAGTGAGTTGGAACTGGCGCAACTTTTCCCGTTTGGGCAGACGGGAACGGAACGGTGATCGTGTTGCCACATGACTTACACGGGCCGCTTTGCCCAGCGTATTGATCTGCGACTTGGGTCGAAACACCACAATGTGGGCAGTTGAACGAGATAGGCATTGCCAAGCCTCCTTCGGATGAACGGTCTGCCATGCGACCATTGAATAACGGGTCTGCGTACTTCGCACTCTATCCACTTATCTTGGTGTTGAATAGCAGAAGCCGCGAAAACTGGTTCGATACGGTTCGGTAAGATATCTTCAGCGTCTCCCAACAAGCCTTTGTGATCGGAACAGAATTATGGATCGCCGCAGGTTTCTCAGCAACGCGGGATCTTCTTTAGCAGCGTTGGCCCTCCTTCCGGAGCCGCTCACGTTAGGCGACGAGTCGCCTTCGTCGCTGCCAGTTGCCGGGATCGTCACGACGTATCGCAACAACACACACGCCGATGTCATCCTCGGTAAGATCCTCGAAGGATTCGATCAGCAGGGTGGATCGGGGCCGGCATTGAAGCTTGTCGGGCTCTACACCGATCAGGTTCCGGATGGCGACCTAAGCCGTCAGCTTGCTGATAAGCATGGATTCTCGATCGCCTCGACTATCGACGAGGCGTTGACCGGTGGCACGGATCAGTTGCGAGTCGCGGGCGTCATTAGCATCGGCGAGCACGGGGACTATCCGCAAACGCCCGTCACTCAGCAGAAGATGTACCCGCGTCGGCGTTTCTTCGATGGAATCGTCGACACCTTTCGTCGCGTCGGCGCGGTCGTTCCCGTGTTTAGTGACAAACATCTCGCGTTCAATTGGAACGACGCGTCGCATATGTACAAGACAGCTGCAGCGATGAACATTCCATTCATGGCGGGATCCTCGTTACCCGTGACTTGGCGGAAGCCGCCATTGTCATTGCCGTTCGGATGCGAGATCGAGGCAGCGTTGGCGATCGGCTACGGTGGGTTCGAGGCGTATGGGTTTCATGCGATCGAAATGCTTCAGTGCATGGTCGAGCGGCGGAGCGGTGGTGAAACCGGCATTAAACACGTCAGCGCGTTGCAAGGCGATTCGATTTGGAATGCTCGCGATGCTGGTGCATGGCAAGACGATTTGCTGCAAGTGGCGTTGGCGGGGATGCCGGGCGTTCGACCAGGCGATCCGCGTGTGCTGATGAAGGATCGGGCCGCTTTCTATCAATTGGAATATCGGGACGGATTACGAGCGACAGTGGCAATGGCAAATGGACTCGCTTCTCAGTTCGGGTTCGCCGCCAAGTTGCGGGGCCGTGAGAAGCCCGTTGCTACTTGGTTTGAGCTGCAGGAAGTGAAGCCGTTCGGCCATTTCACATATCTAACGCAGGCCATCGAGAGCATGATTCACACCGGTAAACCCGCCTACCCCGTGGAGCGAACGCTGTTGACGACTGGCATACTCGATCGTGTGATGCACAGTCTCGCTGAAGGTGGCAAGCGATTTGATACACCGGAACTTGCAATCAGTTACGAGCCCGTCGCGTGGCCGTTTGCGAACGGCGAATGACTCAGGAATCTTTGGGTGAAGACCGACGAGTCATATAGACCAATGCAATAAAGTCGTACAGCGCATGAGCGACGAGCGGCGCGAGCAGGCTCTCCGTAATCAGAAAGAGCAAGCCAAAATAAGCACCGGCCAACGCCGCGAGCGCTGCGTAGGTCGGGGTGATCCAATGACACGCTCCGAACAACACGGAAGCAACGACGACGCTCAGTACGATTCCGCCCGGCCCGTCCCACCATTGGGCGATGCCAGTTTGCAACAACCCCCGAAAGAGCACTTCCTCCCCGAATCCAGCCGCGAACGATATCGAGCCGAGTTCGAATATCGACATGGGCTTGAACAATGGAACGATTCGCGAATCTACAAATCGACGGATTCGTGCGACGGCTGGTAGCCCGAGTCGGTTGACAAGAATCAATCCGAATAGAAGTGGAACAGTTGCCGCGACTCCCCAAAGCGTCGCGATCATGTGTTGATTGATCGAATCTTTCGCGACGGGGATCGACGCGAGCGGATCAACTCCGACTAACCAGCCCACGCACAAAGCCCCAACGCCAAGTGACGCCTCCACGAAGAAGGCCGTCACTACAAACGAGTCAGGTTCGTTCGATTCCATCGTCACGAATGTTTCGAGCCAGTGTCAGATAAGTGTTAAGAATAAATACGACCGCGCTTCGAGTACCCCTAGCTCGCTTAAACCGAGTCAATAGTCTTCTCAAATCGCCCATCCAAGGGGTTCCGACTCCAATCCGGTGGTTCATTGACGGTCCGAATCGTCACTGCTAGACTTTCCCGTTTATCTACGCCTCGCAGCCTCCCGGCAGGGGGACTCTATCAGTAATCCGGCTGGTGGAGAATCGGTTCGCGGGTGGCTGCCCGCTGATTTACTGTGCCTTGATTTCATGGATCGAGCAATACGGTTCTGTCGGCACACTCAGACTGGCTTTCAAAACAACACACCGAATTCTCACAATAGAAAGTACTCGATAATGGCAAAGAAATCTTCCAACAAGATGGTTTACTACTTCGGGCAAGCTCGCTGCGATGGGCGTGGAAAGTCGAAAATGCTCCTCGGCGGCAAGGGCTTGAACTTGGCCGAGATGACAGCGATCGGGCTGCCCGTTCCTCCTGGATTGACGATCACGACGGAAATGTGTGCCGGATACTACACCGAAGGTGGTAGGCTTCCGAAGGGCCTGATGGACGAAGTTCATGCAGGTGTGAATAGACTCGAGAAAGAACTCGGAAAGAAGTTCGGTGCCGACAAGTCTCCGTTGCTTGTGTCCGTTCGATCGGGCGCCGCAGTCTCGATGCCGGGCATGATGGACACGGTTCTCAACCTCGGCATGACTGATAAATCGGTCAAAGCTTTGGCGGTCGCGACAGGCAATGAGCGTTTCGCTTACGACGCCTATCGTCGGTTGATCAACATGTTCGGCGATGTTGTCATGGAGATTGGTCACGAATATTACGAAGCCGAGTTCAACAAGATCAAGAAGAAGTACAAGGCCAAGCTCGACACGGACGTACCGGCCGCAGGACTGGTAGAGCTGTGCGAAGCTTACAAGAAGGTCTATAAGAAGCACACGAAAGAGGACTTCCCACAAGATCCGTATAAGCAACTCGCGCTGGCGATTGAAGCGGTGTTCAAGAGCTGGCAAACGCCCCGAGCGATTCGATACCGCGAAGTCGAAGGCATCTTCGGACTTGCCGGAACGGCGGTCAACGTTCAGTCGATGGTGTATGGCAATATGGGCCTCGACAGTGGCACGGGCGTCGCCTTCACACGCAACCCATCAACCGGCGAGAACAAGTTCTACGGCGAATTCCTCATCAACGCACAAGGCGAAGATGTCGTCGCCGGCATTCGTACGCCACAGCCTGTGGACGAGATGCCGGAATGGTCGACAGAAGCAATGCCGAAGCTCGGCAAGACGGTCCACAAGCAATTGCTCGATATCAAGAAGATCCTCGAGCAACACTACAAGGACATGCAGGATATCGAGTTTACCATCGAAGGCGGCAAGCTCTTCATGCTGCAAACGCGCAATGGTAAACGGACGGGTGCCGCCTCTGTGAAGATCGCTTGCGACATGGTTCGCGAAAAGTTGATCGACGAGAAGACGGCGGTCAAGCGAATTCCGGCAAACGATCTGACGCAACTTTTACTGCCAAGCTTCGATCCGGCTGCCAAGGTAAAAGCCAACGTGCTGACATCTGGGCTGCCTGCTTCGCCAGGAGCATCGGTCGGGAAGCTTGCGTTCACGGCTGAAGAGGCGGTTGAACGAAGTGCCGCTGGCGAAAGGGTTCTGTTAGTTCGTAACGAAACGAGCCCTGAAGATGTCGACGGCATGCACAGTGCCGCTGGAATTCTGACCAGCACGGGCGGAATGACGAGCCACGCGGCGGTTGTTGCTCGCGGTTGGGGTCGTTGCTGTGTTGCAGGTGCCGGTGACGTTCACATTGACGAAAAGGGTCGCAAGATCAAAGTCGGTGGCAAGACGTTCACCCACAAGGACACGATCTCGCTTGATGGTTCGACGGGCCAAGTCATGGCTGGCTCGATCGCGACTGTGTCGCCAACGCTATCTGGCGACTTCGCCAAGGTGATGAAGTGGGCCGACAAGTATCGAATACTCGGCATTCGTACGAATGCCGACTCGCCTGAGGATTCGCAGCGGGCTCGTGAGTTTGGTGCCGAAGGGATTGGCCTTTGTCGCACCGAGCACATGTTCTTCGAGGGTGATCGCATCACCGCGATGCGTGAGATGATTCTCGCCGAAGACGTCAAGTCGCGTCGCAAGGCGTTGAAGAAGCTTCTGCCGTTTCAACGCAAGGACTTCATCGGCATCTTCACTGCGATGAAGGGATTGCCTGTGACGGTTCGTTTGCTCGATCCGCCACTGCATGAGTTCCTTCCGCACGAGAAGAAGGCTCAGGGGGATATGGCCAAGTTGCTCGGTCTCAAAGCCAGCGACGTCGAGACTCGCGTCGAGCAACTGCACGAAGCCAACCCAATGCTTGGCCATCGTGGTTGCCGGTTGAGCATCACGTACCCAGAGATTCTCGAGATGCAGGTAACCGCGATCGTCGAAGCAGCGATCGTTTGTAAGGGCAAGAACGTGAAGGCTCATCCCGAGATCATGATTCCGCTTGTCGGAACGGTCGCGGAACTCTCGACGCTTCGTGAATTGGCTGAAGCGACGATCGAAAAGGTCAAAGGAGCGAAGAAGTTCAAAGGCAAGCTCGATATCTCGATCGGTACGATGATCGAGATCCCACGAGCTGCTCTGACGGCCAATCAAATCGCCGAGCACGCTGATTTCTTCAGCTTCGGTACGAACGACCTGACCCAGATGACATTCGGGTACAGTCGCGACGACATCAACTCGTTCCTGCCCGACTACTTGAAGCAAGAGATCTTGCAGGTCGATCCGTTCCAATCATTGGATCAGACCGGCGTTGGCCAACTCGTCGAGATGGGTGTTCAAAAAGGTCGTGCCACTCGCAAGGACTTGAAAGTCGGCATCTGCGGAGAACATGGCGGCGATCCGTCGTCAATCGACTTCTGTCATCGCGTTGGCTTGAACTATGTCAGCTGCTCGCCATTCCGAGTGCCAATCGCTCGACTGGCCGCAGCTCAAGCTGCATTGAACAACGAGTAGCGAAGCACGACGTTTGAAGCATACCGAGCCCTGATGGTCGATCGAGATCATTGGGGCTTTTTTCGTATTTGTTGTGATCGCACGAGCATCGCCCGCCATTGACTGGCAAAGCGCGCGGTCCGCGCGCGCGATCCGAATCTGCAGCTCATAGATCAGCTCGCCCGCACAGTTTCACAGAGTGACGCAGTCGCCACCTTAATCTTTGCGAATCCCAGTGGCGCAGGCTCTTGGGCCAGTCGAATCAATCAAGAGTAGGCGAACGAGGCATCAGTGTTCCGTCCTCGCAGGCGGTCGCACCAGATTGGGTGAAACTAACCAATTACATAGGATCAATTCAGAGATGTGTTACCGCAAATTGCTTCTCTCGTTTGTCACCGCGTTGGCGTTCACCACTGGCACAACGGCCATCGGTCAGCAGGCAATCACTTTCAGCGAGGATGCCTCCACTCCAACGACTCTGAGTTCGTCAATCGTGGGCCTCGATGCGGATGATTCCTCAATCCATGAAGCTAGCGTCATGATCGGCATCTTTGACGCCGTTGAAGCTGGCGGCAAAGAGGGCCGTGCCAAAGGATGCGATTGCGATTCGTGCCCGGGCGGGAAAGGAGATAGCAAGGGCGGTTGCTCGGCGGTTCGCAAAGCCGCGTCGTCGTCGCACAAGGGCGTCTTCTATGCGAACGATTTCAGCTATCTATGTAACTCAGGGTGCTGCGACACTTACTTTGGCGACTCGTTAAAGCGATTGGCCGTCGGTAATTGCTGGACCGTGGATGTCGGTGGCCAGTATCGCATGCGTTTTCACAACGAGCAGAACATCAACAACTCGGGAATCCCGAACAACCTTGGGTTGACGGGTGACGACGACAACTTCCTTCTTCACCGGACACGACTCTACGTGAACGCCGAATATGGTAGCCATTTTCGCTTCTACGGCGAGATGCTTGACGCGCTGAGCGAGCTGGGAAGCGGTCCTCCCAGACCGATCGAAGAGAATCGAACGGAGCTGCAAAACCTGTTCATCGAGTTCAAGGGAGTTGATGTCGGACGGGGCGTCGTCGGAGCCAGAATTGGGCGGCAAGAGATCGTGTTGGGTGCCCAGCGGATGGTCTCGCCGCTCGATTGGGCGAATACGCGCCGAACGTTTGAGGGCGCTCGTGTCATGTGGAAAGGCGACAACTGGGATGTTGATGGCATTTGGTTGCGTCCGATGAAACGTGATTTCTCCGGCCTCGACGCTCCAAATCTAGATCGTCAACTGTACGGCATGTACGGTACTTACAAAAACCTGTGCCGCGACCATCTTGAAGCCTACTGGTTGGCCTTGGACTATGAAGATGTTGGAGTGAACGGAATCCGCTACGACACGGTCGGTGCGCGATACTGGGGCAACGATGGTGACTGGCTTTACGAACTCGAAGCGTCCGCGCAATTTGGGGCCAATTCGGATAATACGGACCATTCGGCGGGAGCAGTTACGGCGGGACTTGGTCGCAAATTCCCTTGCACCGTGTTCTCGCCGACGCTTTGGGCTTACTACGACTGGGCTTCCGGTGATGATACGGTCGGCAACGGCTATCATCACTACGAGCCGCTGGCTCATAAGTACTTAGGCTTCATGGACCTGTTCGGTCGCCGCAATATACAGGACATGAACCTTCAGCTCACGGCGAATTTAACTGACAAGGTCAAGTTCCTCTGCTGGTATCACTACTTCCGACTCGCCGATGGTGACGACGTACCCTACAACGTCACGATGAGCAACTTCAATGGACAAGCTGCCGGAACAAGTGGCAGCAAGGATCTAGGGCACGAGCTTGACTTTGCCATAACGCACAACATCACACCGCGCGTGAGTGTGCTTTACGGCTACTCGCACTTCTTTGCGGGCGATTACTACACGACGACTGCTGGTGTTCCCCATAGCGGCGACGCTGATTTTGCCTACTTGCAGTGGCATGTAAACTTCTAGTGCAACTACGCTATCAGCGCCCAAATTGCGAACGGCTCTGGGAATTCCCAGAGCCGTTCGATGTTTTGCCACCCTACGAGTAAGACGGACTAAACCTTATCTGCCGTTGGACAAACAAAGCCCTCGCGATATTGGCGAGAGCACAAAGCAGTCGCTTCGTCGGAATCTGGGAAGACTTCGCGTTCTGGATCGAACTTCAGGTGCGGGCCAATCGCGAGCGGATACTTGCTCAGATCAACCTTGTTGTCCTTCAGATGCTGGACCGTTCGATCAAGAGTCTTGTCGTTGTCGTCAAGACTCTTGATGCTGCTCAGCGTTTGTCGTGCTTCCTCAAGCGAGACGGAATTCTGCTCGCCAACTTCAAACGAGATATTGCCGAGATGGCTGAGGCCGGCCGACAAGTGGCCTTCGCGGACATCGGCGTTTAGGTCCTCCGACTTGCGGCTGATGCAAGCGTCGAGGAAGTTCCCGAAGTGGTCGCCACCACCCTTAAACTGCTTGATCTCGTTGAAATCCTTGTCGTAAGCGATGCAGTCGGAGTAAGTCCGCTGGACGACATATCCTTCGCTGCCGTAGAAAACGACGCCGATCTTATTTCCTTTCGTGCTTTGGAAAATCCGATTCAGCTCTTCGTCAGCGGAATTGTCAACGCCTAAGCCACGCGTCTCGAAGACGATGCACTTCTTACCGTAGTCGTAGATTGAAACTTGCGTGTTCGGCGTGTCGCCCGCATCCACATAACTGCGATCGTTCCGTTCGGCTTGATAGCCCAGACGACCGCCGTAGCTCACGACACTGTTGGGATGCGAGTCGATGCCAAGTCCCCATCGAGCGATGTCGGTTTGGTGAGGGCCTTGGTTACCGCTATCGCCATTCCCGTACAGTCGTTGCCAGTGCCAATCGTAGTGGAAGCGGCTGCGAGTGACGCGCGGATCTGTATAAGGAGCAGGACCGCTCCAGAAATTGAAGTCGACCGACGACGGCACTGGATAGTCACCTTTCGCACCGATCGACTTACGTCGCTTGTAACACAAGCCGCGAGCGAAGTTCACTTCACCGATGCCGCCATCAGCAATAAATGCAACCGCGTCTTGAACGGCTTTACTCGAACGACATTGCGTGCCGACTTGGCAGATCTTCTTGTACTTGCGAGCTGCTGCGATCAGCGCGCTGCCTTCTGCAATGTTGTGGCAAACGGGCTTCTCGACGTATGCGTCCTTTCCTGCTTGCATCGCCCACACGCCACACAGTGCGTGCCAATGGTTCGGCGTTGCCGTGCTGATGAGGTCGACGGACTTGTCGTCGAACGCTTTACGCATGTCCTTGACGAACGTCGGGCGCTTTCCTTGCTGCTTCTCGATCGCGTTGCAGCGTTTTTCGCCAGCGTCTTCATCGACATCGACGACGTAGAGGATTCTGGTGCGAGGATCGCCCAACCAAGCGGCGATGTGCGAACCGCCACGACCACCAGCCCCGACAACGGCCACTCCAAACTTCTCGTTGGCCGATTGTGCTCGACTCAGCTGAGGAGCTACAGCTACAGCGGCGGACGCCGCCAATGAGCTTTGAACAAAACTACGACGGGTGATTTTAGACACTGCTTGGTCTCCTGCTAAATTGAACGAGCGGAATGCTATTCGGTGGGGCTGTATTGTGCTTCCAGGGGCGGCTTACTACGCCCAGGTGGGTCACGTCGAGTTTAATATCTTGGCGCTCAATAACCCAGCCTTCTCTCCGTTTTCTTGCCGCTTTCTCAGCAATCACTCGCCGCCGCCTTCAATTGCCGATGCCTTCGAGTCGACCTCCGAACGGGCGGAGGAAGCATTTCACTCAATGGCGAAGAGTGGTTAAGATAGTGGTATTCCCGCCACGCTTCACACCTCCCCGAACCCTTCATTCTTCGGATTGTCCGTCATCATGCGTTTATTTACGGCCTGCTCGAGCCTTCTCCTTGTTGCGATGTTTTTCCCCAGCAGTCGTGATGCGAGTGCCCAGACCGTCCGTTTCGACCGCGACATCCGACCGATCCTGTCCGACAAATGCTTCCATTGCCACGGACCTGGCGAAGAACAACGAAAAGCCGACTTGCGGCTTGATCTGGAAGGCGCTGCCAAGGAGTCGGCGATCGTTCCGGGAAATGCCGACGAAAGTGAACTCGTCCGCCGGGTCCTCTCGCAGGACGTGGACGAAATGATGCCGCCTCCTGATGCCAAAAAACCGCTCAAGCTCGAAGAGATCGACCTTCTGAAACGCTGGGTCGAGCAAGGTGCCGAGTGGACCGACCACTGGGCGTTCTCGCTACCATCGCGTCGCGAAGTCCCCAATGCAGCTGCGGCACTCGGTGACGCAGACTCGAACCGACTCGAACACTGGACAAACAGCTCCATCGATCAGTTCGTCCTCGCTCGCCTACTCGCCAATGATCTTACACCGAACGACGAATCCGATCGCCGCACGTTAATTCGCCGCGTGACATTTGATTTGACTGGCTTGCCACCAACGGCGGCGGAAGTCGAGATGTTCGTAAACGACAAGTCCGCGAACGCCTATGAGAAGGTTGTCGATCGACTGCTGAAGTCTCCGCATTACGGCGAACGCATGGCGCTGATGTGGCTCGACGCAGCGCGTTACGGCGATACGAGCGTCTTTCACGCCGATGGCCCTCGCGACATGTGGGCGTGGCGCGATCTCGTCGTGAAATCGTACAACGAAAACAAACCGTTCGATCAGTTCTCGATCGAGCAACTAGCCGGTGACTTGCTTCCTGATGCGACGATCGAGCAGATGGTGGCTTCTGGCTTCAATCGCAACAACGGTACGACCGACGAAGGCGGAGCAATTGCGGAGGAGTATCGCGTTGAGTACGTCGTTGATCGAGTGAAGACGACATCGACCGTTTGGCTTGGATTGACGATGGAGTGTGCCCAATGTCACGATCACAAATACGATCCGATCTCGCAGGCAGACTACTACCAGTTCTATTCATTCTTTAATGTTAGCGCCGACGGAGGCATGCAGACTCGCAATGGGAATGCCGAGCCCACTGTGAAAGTTCCTGATCCGGAGAACGAGGCCAAACTGCCGGCGACTCGTGAGCAACTTGCGTCGACTGAGCAACAACTGGAGGACCACGTCGCAGCCGTGGAACCGGCGTTTCAGACGTGGACAGCCACCAAAGAGTCAGAGGCAAAAGCGGGCAAGCTTGATATGGTTCCAACGGACGCGTTACTTCACTTTGCGTTGGACGAAGGTAAAGGCAAGCAGACCGCCGACACGATCGATGCGCAACGCAAAGGAAACATCAAGGGCAAGGAGCAGTGGGTCGCAGCTCATTTCAACCAGGGACTTAATCTCGACGGAAAGACCTATGTCGACCTGGGAAATCTCGGCGACTTCGAGCGGACTGACAAGTTCTCCTACGGCGGTTGGGTGCGTCCTGCCGGAAAAGCTTCCGGGGTGGTGCTGGCTCGAATGGACAATGCCGACAGCTTCCGTGGCTACGACATGCTGTTGAGTGATGGCTATGTCACTGTTCACATTGTCAACAAGTGGCCTGAGAACGCGATCAAGGTGCAAACGAAGAAGCGACTTGAACCAGCCAAATGGCAGCACGTCTTTGCAACCTACGATGGCTCGTCGAAAGCAGCAGGGATTAAAATCTATGTAAACGGCGAATCGTGGGATTGGGATATCCAGCAAGACGGATTGAAAGACACCATCCGTACGAAGAAGACGCTGTTGATCGGTAGCCGCCATTCCGATGCACGTTTCAAAGGAGTGATCGACGATTTACGAATGTATGGTCGCGAGTTGGTTGCCGCAGAAGTGCAATCCTTGGCGGGTTCAAACCCCATCACGCCGATCCTGCAACTCGCAGCCGACAAGCGTTCCGACGAGCAAGTAACGCAGCTCCGCGACTACTATCTGAACAATGCCGACGTCAAGTATCAGGAGCTGGCGCAGCAACGCGACAAACTGAAAGCGGAGGAGACCGAGCTGCTTAAGCCGTTGACAACGGTCATGATGATGCGCGACGGCCAACGCGACACCTTCATCTTGAATCGCGGCGCGTATGCCGCACCAACCGATCGCAAAGTGACCCAAGGCACACCTGCCATCTTGCCACCGATGGCTTCCGATGCACCAACGAATCGCTTGGGACTTGCTCGCTGGTTATTTCAACCGGATCATCCGCTGACCGCTCGCGTTGCCGTGAATCGTTACTGGCAGATGCTGTTCGGTACCGGATTGGTCGTGACGCCGGAAGACTTTGGTTCGCAAGGCGACTACCCAAGTCATCCCGAACTTCTCGATTGGCTCGCGGTCGACTTCCGCGAGAGCGGTTGGGACGTAAAACGGATGATCAAGCAACTCGTGATGTCAGCCGTATATCGACAGAGCGCCAAGGTATCCGCCGAGTTATACGCCCGCGATCCGAACAACCGGTTGCTGGCACGGGGCCCACGGTTTCGCTTACAAGGCGAGTTCATTCGTGACAATGTGTTGATGATCAGCGGGTTGCTCAACAGACAGATGGGTGGCGCAGGTGTGAAGCCGTACCAGCCGCCAGGATTGTGGGTAGAAGTAGGGCTAAGTGGTAAACCTAACTTCGTTCAGGACCACGACGACAAACTCTATCGACGGAGTATCTACACGTACTGGAAACGTTCCGCACCTCCACCGTCGATGCAGATCTTCGACGCACCGACTCGCGAGAAGTGTACGATCCGTCGGGCGCGAACCAACACGCCGCTGCAAGCTCTTGTGACGCTGAACGACGTACAATTTGTCGAAGCATCTCGCAACTTTGCGCAGCGGATGATGCTCGAAGGAGGTGAGTCGTCGGACGAGAGATTGGCATTCGCCTACTTGCAAGCGATGGCTCGCGAGCCCAGCCCATCCGAACGTGAGGCACTGCTGAGCGTGTTCGCTGCAGCGACAGAACACTTCAAGAGTGATCCAGAAGCCGCGAAGCAACTGTTGGGCTTCGGCGAGTCAATACGCGACGAAGCACTTGACATCGCCGAACACGCTGCTTGGACAATCGTGGCGAGTTCCATCTTCAACCTAGACGAAACACTGACAAGAGGATGATTCGGATGAATCCGATTGGACCACACGAACTGCAATTGACCCGGCGACAGTTGCTATCAAAAGGCCGCAGCTGCATTGGTGCAGCGGCCCTTGCGGGTTTACTGAGCGGTGAAGCTCAGCCCGCGGCGGGGTATTCGTCGGAGGCGATCGGCGGATTGCCTTCGCTGCCGCACTTCGCTCCAAAGGCGAAGCGAGTGATCTATCTCTTCATGGCCGGTGGCCCGAGCCACATCGACTTGTTCGACTACAAGCCGGCGATGCGAAAGTTCCACGGCTCGGAACTGCCCGAATCGATTCGACAAGGCCAGCGGCTGACGGGTATGACAAGTGGTCAGAAGTCGTTTCCCTGCGTCGCTCCGATGTTCAAGTTCACTCGTCACGGTGAACGCGGCACGTGGGTGAACGCCGAGCTAATGCCACATATCGCGTCGATCGTCGATGATCTGGCCATCATCCGGACGATGAACACGGAAGCGATCAATCACGACCCAGCGATTACATACATTAACACGGGCACGCAGCAACTAGGTCGGCCGAGCATGGGAGCGTGGCTTAGCTATGGGCTCGGCAGCCCGAGCAAGGATCTGCCCGCTTACGTGACAATGATCTCCGTTGGTAACGCGCCGGGCCAAGCGCTTTACTCGCGTTTGTGGGGCAGCGGCTTCTTGCCATCGCAGCATCAAGGCGTTCAATTTCGCAGCGGCAAGGATCCGGTTCTGTATTTGACGAATCCGCCTGGCGTCCCTGCACGCCTCCGTCGCAAGATGCTCGACGGTATCGCCAAGATTAACGAGGAGCGGTTCGCCGATCTTGGCGATCCCGAGATCCAAACGCGAATCGCCCAGTACGAAATGGCTTATCGAATGCAGACTTCGGTGCCCGGCTTGATGGATACGTCCAAGGAGTCAGCGGCGACGTTCAATCTTTACGGGCCAAACGCAAGCAAGCCGGGTACGTTCGCGTCGAACTGTGTTCTGGCACGGCGGATGGCCGAGCGTGGCGTTCGCTTTGTGCAGTTGTTCCATCGCGGTTGGGATCAACACGGCAGCCTGCCAGCAGGAATCAAGAATAACTGCAACGGCGTCGATCAACCGGTCGCTGGTTTGATCAAAGATCTGAAGCAGCGCGGCATGCTTGAAGACACAATCGTCATCTTCGGAGGGGAGTTCGGTCGCACGATCTACAGCCAGGGCTCTCTCTCCGCAACCAACCACGGACGCGATCATCACGGTCGTTGCTTCACGACTTGCGTAGCAGGCGGTGGCTTCAAGCCCGGCATCGACTACGGCCAGACCGACGACTACAGCTACAACATCCTCGAGAACCCGGTTCACATAAACGACCTCAACGCTACCATCCTGCACAACCTCGGCATCGATCACCAGCGGTTTACTGTGAAGTACCAAGGCCTCGATGCACGCTTGACCGGCGTGGAAGGGGCGCACGTCATTAAGGACCTGCTTGCCTAGCGGGCTTAACCACTGATCTTCGCCAATCGACACTAACAGAATTGAGTCAAGAGAATTGAGGAGCCGAGGGCCTCAAGATGGTTTTTCGCTTATCGCCTCGTTCGATTAGTGTCAGTTAGCGCTCACTAGTGGTTCCCCCGTTCTCACCTTCCAAGTCTTCCACGTACTCCGACACGCTCACCCGATTCGACCGGCACATCCGGCTTCTTTCAACGCGTCAGCGACGGCTTAATCTGCGCAGAGTTTGCTGGCCGATGGTTAGGGAATGTCCGCTGAGTCTGCGCGGTGATTGCGTCAGGAGCGACGATCCAATTGGTCCCCATCTGCGTTTGAGCCCAACATGATGAAGGTTGCAGTTCTTAAAGAGACGTGCCCGACAGAGCAACGAGTGGCCTTGGTGCCCGCCAATGTGCCGCAGCTTGCCAAGGCTGGGATCGAAGTTGTCGTCGAGGGCGGCGCGGGGGAAGCCGCTGGGTTCCTGGATGCTCAATATGTCGAGAAGGGCGCGAAGATCGTCGCCCGCGACGAACTCTTCAGCGCGGACATCATCGCACAAGTTCGGACGCTTGGCGCGAACAAAGACTCTGGGCGTGATGACCTCGGGAAATTCCGAAACGGACAGATCGTCGTCGGGATGTGCGATCCGTTGGGCGAGCCTGGTTCGGCCGTCGAGATTGGGGAAACTGGTGCGTCGCTGTTTGCCTTGGAGATGATCCCTCGGATAACGCGGGCGCAGAGCATGGATGTCCTCTCGTCGATGGCGACGATCGCAGGCTACCGTGCTGTGCTGCTCGCGGCGATCGAGCTGCCAAAGATCTTTCCGATGCTGATGACTGCGGCGGGGACATTGACGCCGGCGCGAGTCTTCATCGTTGGTGTCGGTGTTGCGGGATTACAAGCGATCGCGACGGCTAAACGCTTGGGCGGTGTCGTTCATGCCTACGACGTGCGGCCGGCGTGTCGGGAGCAAGTCGAAAGCCTGGGCGGGAAATTCGTCGAGCTTGAACTGCAAGCTGGCGAAGCCGAAGACAAAGGCGGTTACGCCAAAGCGATGGGCGAAGAGTTCTATCGAAAACAGCGCGAGCTAATGGCAAGCGTTGTTGCTGAAAGCGATGTGGTGATTACGACCGCGGCCATTCCCGGTAAACAATCGCCGTTGCTGATTACGGCTGACGCCGTGAAGGGCATGGCACCGGGTGGGGTCATTGTGGATCTCGCGACTGAACGCGGTGGCAACTGCGAGTTGAGTCAGGCCGACACGCGTGTGGTCGAACACGGAGTCACCATTCTTGGGCCGACGAATCTGCCATCGGAAATACCCAACCACGCCAGCCAGATGTACTCGAACAACGTCACCAAGTTCCTGCTGAACTTGATCAAAGATGGCAATGTCGAGCTGAATCTCGAAGACGAGATCATACGCGACACGCTCGTGGCTCACGAAGGCCAACTGCTTAACGCGAGGATGCGCGACATTCTAGGAATGGAACCGCTACCTGTGCCAGAGCCGATGCCGGAACCAGAAGAAACAGACTCGCCGTCTCAGGATGCAGAGGCGAATTCAACGGACACGGACGTAGATGATGACAGTGGCGAAAAAGCCAAGGAAGCTGACGAATGAGTCAATCTCCATCGACGTTCAAAGTGCTAGGGCTGGTTATCATCGCGACGCTGCTAGGCGGCTTGTTGTTTGCACAAGACGATGCGGTCGAAGAGGCGAAGCCGGAGACGTCCTCGGAAACTCCTGCCGCCGAAGGCCTTGTAACTGAGGAAGCTGCTGATCCAGTAGCCGAACCAAAAGCAGATCTGGAAGCGGTACCCGCGGAAGCAGCGCCCGAGGTCAAGTCGGCTCCAACGCCTGCACCCGTAGAGACCGCACCGGCGACCGCGAAAGGCACGATTCGCAAGGCCGATACCAACCACGCTGCGTGGGCTCGTGTGATCGCAAGCCTGACAGTATTCGTGTTGGCCGTCTTCGTGGGATTCGAAGTGATTACAAAGGTCCCGCCGACGTTGCATACACCTTTGATGTCCGGTTCAAACGCCATCAGCGGAATCACGTTAGTCGGTGCTGTGATTGTTGCGTGCAGCATGAGCTTCTCCGGCTTTGTGGGATTCATTGCGGTGACGCTCGCGACAGTGAACGCCGTCGGAGGATTCATGGTGACTCACCGCATGCTTGCGATGTTTAAGAAACGTTAAGGCAATCGCGTAGCGTGAGCTGTGCTCACCAATCCGTTCCGGTGGGCCCAGCCTACCCTACAAAACATGAAGAGAACGAAGCAATGCTTTATCCGCTAGTCCAAATCAGCTACATCGTCGCGTCGATCCTTTTCATTCTTGGACTCAAGCAGATGGGGAGGCCAAAGACCGCAGTCCGCGGCAACTTGCTGGGTGCCTCCGGGATGTTGCTTGCCGTCGTGATGACGCTCGTCTGGATTGCTAACGGCGGCGTCTCTGACCAAGCGGCGAGCTTCTGGTTCATCGGTGCTGGCGTGATCATCGGTGCAGCAGTGGGTGCTACTTTAGCGCTTCGCGTGCAGATGACTCAGATGCCGCAATTGGTTGCGTTGTTCAACGGCTTTGGTGGAGCCGCCTCTGTCTTTGTCGCCGCAGCGGAGTTATTCAGTCGGGCGGGCGGCGAAGCGATGACTAGCGACGTCTTGCTTGCCACAGCCGTCTCCGGAACGATCGGTGCTGTCACGTTCTGGGGCAGTCTTGTCGCTTTCGGAAAACTGCAAGAGCTCAGTTGGATGAAAAAACCTTTCAAAGTGCCGATGCAGCACTTCGTGAACGGTGGACTAACATTGATTGTCATCTTGTTGACTGTGTTGATGGTCACCAGTAGCAGCATAGGCATTCACATCACGCTGTACGTTTTCATCGCGTTGATTGCCTCGGCGCTTGGCGTCCTGCTAACAAATCCAATTGGCGGTGCTGACATGCCCGTCGTGATCGCCCTGCTGAACTCCTACTCGGGTCTCGCCGCCGCCGCGACCGGATTCGTCATTGATAACAACGTGTTGATCATCGCTGGTTCGTTAGTCGGTGCCTCGGGCGTGATCCTGACGCAGCTGATGTGCAAAGCCATGAATCGGTCCATCGTGAATGTGCTTTTCGGCGTCATGGACGCCGGCGGCTCCGTTGGCGATGCGGACGAGATCTATGCCAATGTTCGCAGCACATCAGCCGACGATGTCGCCTTGATTTTGGAAACGGCGCAACGAGTCGTCTTTGTGCCGGGTTATGGGATGGCGGTGGCTCAGGCTCAACACGCTGTTCGTAACCTCGGTAAGATGTTGGAAGAGAATGGCGCGACCGTCGAGTATGCAATCCATCCTGTTGCTGGTCGTATGCCGGGACACATGAACGTGTTGCTGGCCGAAGCCGACGTTGACTACGACAAGCTGATGGAAATGGACGCGATCAACCCGACGATGGACACATGCGACGTTGCGATTGTGATTGGTGCGAACGACGTCGTGAATCCCGTCGCCAAGACCGATCCACAGAGCCCGATCGCCGGGATGCCGATCATCGATGTCGACAAAGCTCGGACGGTAATCGTCATTAAACGAAGCCTAAGCCCCGGCTTTGCAGGTATCCCAAACCCTCTATTCGCCGCCGACAACACGATGATGCTGTACGGCGACGGCAAAGTCGCCGTGCTTGAAATCGCGGCCGCGATGCGAGAAGGCTAAGCGTTCGGCTGGCCGAAGCACGCGAGTGTGACGGATTCAGCGGGCCTGCGTGCGAAATCGCCACAGAATTTGCCTGGTTTAGCGGCCAGGTTTCAATTGTCTTGCGGCTCGCGTCGAAGTATAACAAGGGGCAGACTCCGCATGCCGTTATCGAATCGCGACGAGCGAACGAACGCGGTCCAAGCCCCCCCGACTATCCCGCCTTATTCACGCCGCTGGAGACCGACGACCATGTTTCAAATCGAAGCAGGCAAGACGGGCCGCTACTGTGATGGAATGAACCGACGAAGCTTCGTTCAGCTCGGTGTTGCCGGGATGGCCAGCGTTGGTCTGTCCGGTGTCATGCGGGCTCGCGAGGCCTCGGCGTCGAGCGACAAGAAGAAGACGTCCGCAATCCTGATCTGGTTGGACGGCGGACCGGGGCACATGGACACGTACGATATGAAGGTCGAGGCACCTTCAGAATATCGCGGCTTGTGGCGACCGATTCAGACGAATGTGCCTGGGTTCGAGATGACGGAGTTGTTCCCGAAGCAGGCGAAAGTGGCCGACAAGTTCTCCATTGTTCGCTCGCTGCATCATGACACGGGCGATCATTTCGCCGGTGGCCATCGGATGTTGACGACGAAGAATATGGGAGTCAGCGGCGCGAACAACGTAGGGAAGTTCCCATCGATCGGTGCGGTCGTCGCCCATCAACGCCAGCACTTGCCATCGACAGTTCCGCCCTACGTCTCCGTACCCGTTGCTTCGAGCATCGGGCTGCGTCCCGGTTACTTCGGCGGCGACTTGCTGGGTGTTCAGTTCAACCCGTTCGAGACGGGGGGCGATCCGAACAACGCCAACTTCAAAGTCCAAAACTTGCACCTAACGTCCGGACTGTCGGTGGATCGACTCGACGATCGGAAAGGTTTGCTGTCGCGGTTGGATCAGATTCCGCGAGCGGTGGAGGATCGTGGCGAGTTCAATGCAATCGATAGATTCGATCAACAGGCGTTGTCATTCGTCTCGGGTGAAGAAGCTCGCACCGCATTTGATATAGCAAGCGAAGACGATGCGACACGTGACATGTACGGACGACAAAACTGGGGACAAAGCACGCTGCTCGCTCGACGATTGGTCGAGTCGGGGGCTTCGTTCGTGACGGTTCACTTCGGCGGCTGGGATCATCACTGGAACTTGCAATCTGGAATGGACAATTATTTGCCGAAGGTTGATTCCGCGGTCTCGGCGCTGTTTACGGACCTCGATCGACGCGGGTTGCTTGATACGACGCTCGTGATCTTGTGCGGCGAGTTCAGCCGCACGCCTCGGATGAATAACGGCGGCAATGGTGGACCACCGCTGAGTAAAGGAACACCGGGTCGCGATCACTGGGGCAACTCGATGTTCTGCCTGCTCGGTGGCGGCGGTGTGAAGGGAGGACAGATCGTTGGATCGACGGACAGTCGCGGTGAGCGACCAGCGACGCGCCCCGTCCGCCCAGAGAATATTCATGCGACGATCTATCGTTGTCTTGGCATCGACCCGACGCTTCAAATCCTCGATCACAGCGGTCGGCCAACGAATGTCCTTGATGACCCGACTCCGATCGAGGAATTACTTTGACGCACGGATGCTTTGGTCGGTTGAACGAAGAAGAGGAATCACATCGTGCGCAAACTCTCGACCGCGCTGTTTCTCTTCGCATTTGTTACGTTCGCGGCTAAAGCGGAAGAAGTGGACTATCTTCGTGAGGTGAAGCCGGTCCTTCACGAGCGGTGCTTCGCATGCCACGGAGCGCTAAAGCAGGAAGGCGGGCTGCGACTCGATACCGGCGCATTGATTCGGCAAGGCGGCGATAGCGGCGTGTCGATCGCGCCCGGAAAGTCGTCCGAGAGCTTGCTGCTTGAGCGAGTCGCTGCCGATTCGGAAGATGAACGGATGCCGCCTGAAGGGAAGCCGCTGACCCAAGAGGAGATCGAGTTGCTTCGAAGGTGGGTCGACGCTGGGGCGATCTCACCGCCGGACGAACAACCCGACGAAGATCCTTCGCAACACTGGGCCTTTCAACAGCCCATGCAAAGTGATTTGCCTCAACCTGTAGATTCTCGTTGGAGCCGCAACCCCGTCGACGCTTTTATCGCCGCACAACGAGAAAGCCACAACCTCAAGCCCGTCCCGTTTGTCGATCGACAACTGTTATTGCGGCGAGTTTATCTCGATTTGATCGGACTGCCACCGACTCGTTCGCAGATGCAAACATTTCTCGACGACCCAAGTGAAGATGCGTATGAGCGTGTGGTTGGCGAGTTGCTCGACAGTCCTCACTATGGCGAGCGTTGGGGGCGTCATTGGATGGATGTCTGGCGATACTCAGATTGGTTCGGACTCGGTGCGCAACTTCGCTATAGCCAAAAGCACATCTGGCATTGGCGCGATTGGATTGTCGAATCGCTCAACGAAGATGAAGGCTATGACCAGATGATTGTCGAGATGCTGGCTGCCGATGAGGTCGCACCGACCGACCGCGATGCGCTCCGCGCCACGGGCTTTCTCGCTCGCAATTATTTTCTATTCAATCGTACGACTTGGCTTGATAACACGATCGAACATACGTCGAAGGCATTCCTCGGCTTGACAATGAACTGTACGAAGTGCCATGACCATAAGTACGATCCGATCACACAAGTCGATTACTATCGGATGCGAGCGTTCTTCGAGCCCCATCAGGTGCGGCTAGACGCAGTGCCCGGCCAAACCGATTTTGAGAAGGACGGATTGCCACGCGTCTTCGATGCTCATCCAGAGGAACCGACGTACCTCCACATCCGAGGCGATGCAGCAAATCCGGACAAAGATCTCGTCATCACGCCGGGCGTCCCCGCGATTCTGGCTTCGGACGAACGTACGATCGAACCGATCGAGTTACCCGCCGAGTCGCATAATCCGGCGCTTCAGTCTTTTGTGCTTGAGGATCATCTGAAAGTCGCCGAGCAAGCGATTGCGGTTGCCAAGAAGTCGGTAACGCAGTCGCGAGAAGCCTTGGCCACGTTGGAGTCTGCTTCGGTCGCGGCGGTTACTTCGGCGAAGGTCGACAAATTGGAGGCACCGAAGTGGTTCCTGAAGGATGACTTCAGCAAGCTATCGGAGGAGCAATGGGAGATCGGGGCGGGTGAGTGGAAGATTGAAGGTAGTGTCCTGATTCAAACACAGATCGGAGCAAAGCGAGCTTATCTTCGTACATGTCGCGAGCATCCAGCCGACTTTCAAGCAACCTTAAAGTTCACGACAACCGGAGGTGAAAAGTGGCGTTCTGTTGGGTTGGCATTCGATGTGGATGGTAATCACGAAAAGATGGTCTATTTGAGTGCCGTCATGCCGGGTTCGAAGGTACAGGTTTCGTACAAGACGGGCCCCGACCAGACGTATCCCTTGAACGGCAAGACAGACTTACCCGTCTCAATCGGCACACCGTACGAGATGTCGATCCGCATTCGCAAACAGCTCGTAAATGTTTCGCTAAACGGGCAACCTATTCTTGCATACGAGCTGCCGATCGGACGTCACGCCGGACGGATGGATCTTGTCGCGTTCGACGCGGCCGTGCATTTCGATTCGATCGAGGTCAAAGAACTCGCAGCAAATGTCAAATTGATACAGCCCGCTCCGAGCGGCTCTGCACCGAAGAAGCCGATGACGGTTGAGCAAGCGAGATTCGCGGTCGTAGTGGCAGAACGAGTGTTGGCGTCGACCGAGGCTCGGCCCGCGGCGCTACAGGCTGCACACGCGGCAGATGTTGGCAAACATCAACCCACTCCGCCAAAGAATTTACCTCAGCTGGTTCATGCAGCCGCGGTCGCAGCGCGAGCTGTTGAACTAGCACAAGCCGAGCAGGCGGTTGCCGTTGCGCAGCAGAAACTGGCCGATGCGACCGAGAAAACGAAGATGAAGGCCGAACAAGAGTTCAAGACGGCGAAAGCGAATTCTGAAATGGCGCGAACTGCCCACGAGCAACCCGGCGAAAACTATACGTCCATCCGAGCTTCGCTCAAAGCGCTCGAAGGACCAGCCGAGCAGGAACCTTCACGGTTCGCTCCACATCCGACGACTAGCACAGGGCGTCGTACGGCGCTGGCCCGTTGGATCGCCGACTCGAAGAATCCTCTCACAGCGCGTGTCGCCGTTAATCACATCTGGACGCGACACTTTGGCCATCCGCTCGTTGAATCGGTCACAGATTTTGGTCGTCGTGCGCCAAAGCCGACACAGCACGCCTTGCTCGACTGGTTGGCGGTTGATTTCATGTCACACGATTGGAGCATGAAGCATTTACATCGCACGATTGTCACATCGCAAACTTACCGACTGAGTACATCGACTGCAGTTGCCGATCCGTCTAGTCAGGTCATCGATCCGAACAACGACTACTACTGGCGGCGCACTCCAATGCGGATGGAATCGCAAGTCGTGCGCGATAGCTTGTTACAGCTGGCGGGGGTCATGGATACGACGCTCGGTGGTCCGACAATCAATCCCAAGAACGAAGACACGGCGTATCGTCGCAGTTTTTACTTCACTCACTCGCGTGACGATCAAAGTAAGTTCCTGACGATGTTCGACGACGCAGACATCATTCGCTGCTATCGCCGCGACGAAAGTATCGTTCCGCAGCAGGCTTTGACGCTGGCCAACAGCAAGCTATCGCTGACGTTGGCGCGCAAGATGGCCGAGAAGTTGGAAAGCGAATTGGGCGAGGTGAGCGACGAGCAATTTGTGGCCGAAGCATTCGCGTTGATTCTTGCGACTGCACCCAGCGAGGATGAAACCTCCTCGTGCCTCGATGCGCTAAAGCAAACGAGAGAAGTTCTGACAGCAGCCGATCACTCGCACATTGATTCACGCGCTCGCGCCGATCTAGTGCATGCCTTACTTAATCACAACGACTTCGTAACGATCCGGTGAAAGAATAATGCTTCCTAACTCTTCCACTCGCCGCTCCTTTCTCTCGACTGCCGGACTGGGCCTCACTGCCGGACTGGGCCTCTCCGGAATTGCTCTATCGGCGATGCTCCAGCGAGAAGGCTTTGGAGCTACTGGTAGATCGCATCAACCGCCTGACGGCAATCCACATTTTACGCCAAAGGCAAAGAGTGTGATCTGGCTGTTTATGCGCGGCGGCTTCAGCCATATGGAAAGCTTCGACAACAAGCCGATGCTGACCAAGTACGCTGGCAAGACGATCAACGAGACGCCGTGGAACGGTGTGCAAGATCCTGAACGACTCAAGAAAGTTCGTGTCGTTGTGGTCAATGATGCCAATGGCCAGCAACGCAACGAACTCTATCCGCTACAAATCGGCTTTAAGAAGTATGGTGAAAGCGGTATCGAGGTAAGCGACTGGTTCCCGCACATTGGATCTTGTGTCGACGACATCTCGGTCGTTCGCTCGATGTGGACCACCGATGATAATCATGGCGCTCAAGTTCAGTTTCATTCCGGTCGCCACATGCTCGATGGCCGTTACCCGACGATTGGTGCGTGGGTAAAGTACGGGCTCGGAACGCTGAACGACAACCTGCCTCAGTTCATCACGATGGGCCCTCGCTTCTTTGACACGCGCGATGGCCACTACCTCGGCCCAGCCAACGATGCCGTTCCCCTGAAAGTCGATCCGAACGATCCTCTGCCATACGCCAAGCCCGAAATCGATCTTTCTGCCGACGAACAAAAGATCGAGTTCGATCTGATCAATCGGCTGAACCGATTGAACGAAGCAAAGTATCCAGACGATGAAGCGATGCGCGCTCGCATCAAATCCTATGAACTCGCCTTCCGCATGCAGGCTGCCGTTCCCAGCGTCATTAACTTTGACGACGAGACAAAAACGACGCAAGACTTGTACGGGTTCGACGATGCGAAGACGAAGCCGTTCGGGATGCAGCTGTTAGCCGCTCGTCGATTCGTCGAGAAGGGAGTTCGCTTCATTCAGATCATGCACGGCGACGGCGCGGCGGGTGCTTGGGACGCGCATTCAAATTTAAAGTCGAATCACACCAATCTCGCTGGCCAGGTGGACAAGCCGGTCGCTGGATTGCTAAAGGATTTGAAGCAGCGTGGTTTGCTGAACGAAACGATCGTCGTATTCGCCACTGAGTTCGGTCGCACGCCCGGTTCGCAAAGCGGCAACGGTCGTGATCATCACCCGTACGGTTTTTCGATTTGGATGGCGGGCGGCGGCTTAAAAGGCGGTATCACACACGGAGCGACCGACGAGATCGGCTTTCACGCCGATGAACATCCTCACTATGTCACCGATGTCCACGCCACGATCATGCAGTTGCTCGGTCTCGACGCGCGTCGTCTTGAAGTTCCCGGGCACAAACGGCTTGAGATCGATTTTGGCCAGCCGATCGAGCAGATCATTGCGTGAATGTGAACACGCCTCGCTGTATCGAAACCGGAGTGAATCTGAGTTAAACGAGCAGGTAGCAAATCTTCGGATTTCCTACATACCGCTCGTCGCGAAGACTTCCTGATCCAGAGCTTTCTTATTGGGACAACCGAAGCTCTCCCACCACAAACGCGCGTGTTCGCGAGTCCAATTGCCGGCGTCCTGGCAATCGGCCAATGCTTCTCGCAAGCTCTCTGCGTTTTGGAATCGATCTTGGGGCTCTTTCAACAGGCACCGCATTACGATATCGCTTAAGTCTTCTGGGACCGAAGCGTTTCGTTCGATGAGCGGAGTTGGCTCTTTGCTAATGTGCGCGACCATCACTTTCATTGCGTTTGTCCCACCGAAAGGAGGTTCTCCCGCGAGCAAATAGTACGCAACAGCACCAAGTGAATAGATGTCGCTGCGAGCGTCGGGCTGGCCGTCTCCGGACGCTTGTTCTGGCGACATAAACAGCGGCGAGCCAGTAATCGATCCATCTTGCGTTAGTCCCGAATCATCCAATTCGACCAATGGTTTCGCTAGCCCAAAGTCGAGCAGCTTCGTGACGTCGTACACGCCACCACGGTTTGCAGCAAAGATGTTGCCTGGTTTGATATCTCGGTGGATCAAGTTCTTGTGATGGGCTTCGCCGAGCGCTTCGCAAGTTTGCATCATCAAGTGAATGACTCGCTCGGGCGGCAGTGCGCCATGCATCTCGACGAGTTGACCTAGGTTTAAGCCCGGAAGATACTCCATGACGTAATAGAATGTTCCGTCATCGGCTCGACCGTAATCGAAGATCTCAACCGTGTTCCAGTGCGTCAGCTTCGCAGTCGCTTTGACTTCGCGCTCGAAGCGAGCCAATGACTTCGCATCGCCCGCCTTCTCAGGTCGAATCAACTTGATCGCGCACGGTCGTTTAAGCAGTACGTGCTCGGCCAGATACACTTCCCCCATCCCACCCTGGCCGATCTGCTGCTTCAGGCGATACTGGCCCAGTTGTTTCGCTTCGAAGGCGACGCGTCGCAAAGTTCCAATCGTATGCACGCCCCACACGGCGATTGTGGCGCACAGCGTCATCAGCATCGATACTTCGATCGGGTAGGCTCGAAAATGGCGGTTCTCGCGAAGGATCTCTGGCGACATAAACCAGAATCCGATCACCAACAGAATTGGTGCGGTCGCCATCGAACCGATCACTAATGCGGCTCGCCACCACGTATTAGGAACGAACAAGGCATAAGTAAATATCAGGATCAACCAGATTGGCGCGATGGACCGAACGTAGCCTTCTGAAGCCGTTTCCGCGAGCAAGACACAGCTGACCAGAAAGAAGAACACGGCCGAGCCGCCGAAAACCATCACCTCAGCGAGCCGGAGGTGTCGTTGCATCGCGGGACAATCCGTACACAATCGAATCCCAACCATTCCCGTTATAACCGTGATCGCGGCGTGGTCGACAAAGAGAATCCAATCGAACATCGTCTCGTTGTCGCTGAGAGTAAACATGTTCTTAACGAAGAAGGCCAAAAATCCGGCAAAAAGTAACAACGATGCAAGTCGTAATCGATCCCGCAGCAAATCGTTCGTTTCCGCAGAAAGCTCGGGAGTGCTCCCCTCGACCAAAGCAACTGCATGTTTAGGCTTTGGCGGATTGAGGACATCGGACGGCGAAGCGTCGATGGTCGGGTCGAAGGGCGTTGCTTGCTTCGGCGTGTTCACTGCGAGGGTCCTGTGTCGCGGAGGTTATCTAAGCATCATATCGCATTGTCGATGAGAGGCCACTGGCGCTCAATTTCTTGACAGTGACTGCATATCACCGGTAGAGTCATCGGAAGCGATGCCGTGCGAGTACAGGGTCGATTGCATTCGGTCTGATTCGTTTTCATTTCTTTTCGTCGACCAAACTTGGTCACTCTGCTCTTGGCTTGCCGCTCGCCGAGAGAGGACTCTGTACCATGGTCGTCGTCTGTCCACATTGTGGGCATCGCTCGAAGCTGCGCGAAGCGAAGCCCGGCAACTACAAGCCGAAGTGTTCAAAGTGTCAACAACGCTTTGAATTGGAGGTATCGCACGATGGCAGCGCGGAGCCGATCGTGCGACTTCCTCCGTCAGACCAGCCGCTTGCTGTACAATCGCAACCTACAGTGGAAAAGACAGTCACCAACCTTGATGCGACTGTCGTCTCAACCGGGGAACTTGCGTCGGTCGATTCCTTCAGCGAACAGCCGACCGTTGGGGATGCGCTGCCCAAAGGCGAGCCAACTGGAAACGAGGCGACTGCGTTTGAAGAGACCGTTCCGGCCCATCGGTCAATGGCACCCGAACGTCTAGGTGGTTACCGAATCGTCCAAGAGTTGGGCCGAGGCGCCATGGGAGCCGTTTACCTCGCGAAGCAACTTTCGCTTGATCGGCTTGTCGCGTTAAAGGTAATTCAGCAGCGATTTGCAACGGATCCAACGTTTCTTGCGCGCTTCACGCGTGAAGCGTACGCTGCGGCTCAGCTCACACATCACAATGTCGTACAGATCTATGATCTCGGCACGGATGGGCAAACGAACTTCTTCAGCATGGAGTACGTTCGTGGGCAGTCGCTCGCCGAACTCTCGGAAGACCAGGGGCCGATGGATCCAAAGGTGGCGGTGGGCTACCTCCTGCAAGCCACTCGCGGACTCGAGTTTGCTCACAATCACGGCATGGTCCATCGCGATGTGAAACCGGCAAACTTGATGCTGAACGAGCAAGGTGTCGTGAAGGTCGCGGATCTCGGATTGGTGAAGACGCCTGATCTGGATTCGGAGCAACTGGACTTGGCGGACCTCGACGCTCCGGACGCGTCGTCGCTGGCGGCATCTCGATCCAACGTCACGATGCGAAATGCCGTCATCGGCACGCCGAATTACATGGCTCCGGAGCAAGCCAAGAACGCATCGAAAGTGGATCATCGCGCCGACATCTATTCGCTGGGATGCACATTGTATTCGCTACTCACGGGACGCCCACCGTTCGCGGGTGATACGGTCATGGAAGTGATCTCCAAGCATCGTGTCGAAGCGATGGTTCGTCCCGAGCTAGTAGTGGATAAAGTGCCCGCTGAGCTATCGGACATCGTGATGCGAATGGTGGCGAAATCCCCCGATGAACGCTATGCGAGCGCGGGCGAACTAGTTGCTGACTTGGAGCAATTTCTGGGCATGGGGCAGGGAGGATTCAAGCCGACCGAACAACAAGTCGTAGCGCTTGAAACAAGTATCGCTCAGTTCAACGGCTCTCTCGCGGCGCGGGCTCGCGGATTGGGAGCGTTAGCGTTCGTCGCGATTTGTCTTCTACTTAGCATTGCGAGCCTCCCATTTAGTCTTGCCGCCGCCGTCGGATTTTCTGCGTTGCTCGTTTCCACAATCAACTCCTACTTTGTCACGAGCGGTAGCCGTCAGCAAACTTATCTCTTCGAGAAGATACGCCAATTCGCTTTTCAAAGTTCGTGGAGCGATCGTCTGACCGGAGTGTTCTCGGTGCTGCTGGTGGCAGCCATCTTGTTTGTCCTGGGATGGCTGTGGATATGCGGCACCGCGATCATAATCGGCATAGTCGTAGGTATTCTCTTTCACTTGGTCGTTGATCAGAAAGTGACAACTGAACGCAACGTTGCGATCGAGCCTGTCGAAACGCTGCTCAAGAAACTGCGAGTCGAAGGTGTCGACGAACTGTCGCTGCGCGAATTTGTCGCTCGATTCAGTGGCGATTCGTGGGAAGAGTACTTTGAGTCCTTGTTTGGTTTCGAGGAAAAACTCGAGGCTCGAATGTTTCGCCAACAAGAAGGTATTCGAGTTGGAAAACGCTTTCGCGCGTGGCGCGAGCCCTTGTTGAATAGGCTTGACGCTCGTCTCAAGTCTCACCAATCGAAAATAGCACGTGAGCATTTAGCGCAAGTGGAGCAAGAAGGTTTACAAGCACAGGGTGTTTCGGCGGCCGAGGCACAGGCTCAGGCTCGACGCTTGGCGGCCGCGATGGTCGAACAATCCGCCGCATCGGCTCACATTCGTCCTGAAGAACGCGGAAGCGATCCCGTCGTGGCGGCAGCAGCGAAACGAGCAAGGATTAAGGCGATGCTCGCCGAAGCTCGTGGCGGCAAGGAGCCTTCACGCATCCTGCTCCGTGACACAATTAACGGCTGGTTGAACTACTTCTTTGGCCCGCGCGTTAGGTTCCTGCTCGGAGCTTGTTTGACGATCGGTTGTGTGTTGTGGATGCAACAGAATGACGTCGTGTCCGGCATTCAACTCCGCGATGCGGCCGCCCAGGCGTTAGAAAATCGGCAACTCGACGATCTTGGTGAAGTGAAGCTCGACGTTCAGCAAACCGTGGCGCTAAAGATTCCGATCATCGGACGTTTCTTTAACAGTTTGAACGCCGGTCTTGCCGGCGGATTGTTACTTGCCAGCGCGCTCTTTCGCGGATGGCGCATGACGCTTTTTCTATTTCCGGCTGCGACGACTGCAATGTTTGGGCCGGCGTTGGGAGTGCCGGGCATCGCTGCACTAGGTGGTGCGCATGCAACGAGTGCGTCTTTGGCAGTCGTCTTGGCGCTTGTTGGCTTTATCTTTGGTCGAAGCAGTTCGGACTGACGTGAGACTGGCGGCGGTGACCTGGATGTTGGTGAGCAATCCGTTTGTTCAGTTTGCATGCTAAGCTTGTTTGTGCGGTGAGCGTTCGGTCGTAGCCAATCGAGTCCTACAACCGGTGCGATCAGACCATAAGTGACGGTACAATAAGGGCATTCTATGAGCATCCAGCTCGCAAACCCAACCATCCGCTGGACTTTACAGGGTCGCCCGGATCTGACCGGCCCCGTCGAGGTGGTCGACGTGACGGAATCGCTCGTGCGAGTCGGGCGATGCGGTGACGTCGCACTACGCATCAACCGCCCAACGATTTCGAGTCTGCACGCAGAAGTGTTCGAGCGAGACGGTGAACTCTGGTTGCGAGATTTGAACAGCACGAACGGCAGTTACGTTAATGGGACTCCAGTAACTGGCGAGATGCAGCTCGAACGAGGCGACCTCGTCCAGTTCGCGGATGTCGCATTTCGCGTTGGTCGCGTCGAAGCGGAACTCGGGCGGAACAGCGAAACAGTCCCCACATCGACCTATGACGAAGCGTTGTCGCTCGTGCAATTCGACCGATTGATGCAGCTTCGGAGTGTCATTCCACACTTTCAACCGATTGTGGCTCTCCCTAGTCTCGATGTGATTGGGTACGAAGTTCTAGGCCGCAGCCGCCATTGCGGATTGGAAACTCCCAAGGACATGTTCTTGGCGGCCTCTCAATTGAACCAGGAGGGTGAGTTGAGCGAACTTTTGCGTTGCGTCGGTATGCGCGATGGTGAAACAATTGATGGACGACCGAATCTGTTTCTGAATACGCATCCCATCGAACTGGTAACTTGTGGCTTGTTGGAATCGCTTGGCCAACTTCGCAAGCAACATCCAAATCAAGACATCACTCTGGAAGTTCACGAAGCGGCTGTTACGGACGTCGCCATGATGCAGACGTTGCGACAGCGATTGACCGAACTCGATATGACGTTGGCTTACGATGATTTCGGAGCAGGTGAGACGCGTCTGCTCCAGCTTGCAAACGTCAGCCCCGAGTATGTCAAATTCGATATGCATATGATCCGCGACATTCATCTGGCATCGCCACGGCAGCGTCAATTGCTCCGGATGCTCGTCGCGATGGTACGCGATTTTGGGAGCGCGGCCCTTGCTGAGGGCGTCGAGACCGAGTCCGAACACAACGTCTGCTGTGAAATTGGGTTCAAGTTCGGGCAAGGCTACTTTTACGGCAAACCTCGACCGACGCAGCAGTTGGATGGACGACCCGTGTCGTCAGCATTTACCTGTATCTAGTGCGGGTCTCGCTAAGATGGAAGCGCTGCACGCGTGCTCGTCACTAGCTCCGTAGCCGTGGTGCAGAACATCGCGGCGATCTGTGTTTCGGATAGGCCCGTACGAATAGCAGCTTGTCGCATGGCTCGAAGCTGCTCGTAGCGAGTGAACGTCATGCGAGGATCGCAATGTGTAAGGTTCAATTGGTGGTTGGTCGGCGACAAGTAAGCCCAGCCATAACCAAACGCAATGTACTTACCGCGCAGGACGCCCACCGGCACATCGTCGCTGCCATACATGACTCGCTCGGCACCGACCGATCGGACTAAGGCTTCGATCGCATCCGACTCGCAGACCGATGACGTATCAAACCATACATTCGGCAGCTCGGATAAACGCTTCCCCGCGCGTTCGATCGGCCAGGCGGCATAGCTGCGAGCGCAATGGGCTAGTATCCAGTTCGCCCGCGGATAGGTTGCCGTTAGGTGTTCTAGATCCGCAAGATTTTGTTCGTCACCGATCGCATCGGCCCGCGAAAGATGCATCATGATCAATAGCCCCAACTCGTGTGCGACTTCGATTTGGTGTTCCGGTAGGAAGTCGGTGATACGACAATTGACCGAGTCGCCGGTTGAGGAGTAGAAGCGATAGGGCTTGAGGCCGAGGAATCCGTACTGCCGTACCGCGTTCACGATTTGGTCTGCGGTCATCTCGGGGCGAACCAACATGAGCGATCCGGAGACCGAGTCGCCAGCGGTTTGTGCGGCGACGAATTGGTTCGAGGCGTCGAAGTCGCAATGTTCGGCAAATGGAAACGGGAATGCGAGTCGCGAGACCTGTCGACCTGGCATCAACAACTGATCGCATTCATCGAGTAATTGCCAACTCGCCTCCTCGAACGGCTTGCTGACGAACTGACGATACGAACTCTGTTCTTTATTCGCTGCCGTGTAAAACGCAAAGCGATAGATGTGCGTGTGGACGTCGAAAACTCTTGCGGGGACAAAGTCCGCAAGCTCTTCGGCCCAGATGCGCCGATCAAGATCGTTGAGTTCGACAGGAGTCACGAGTGGATCACACTAACTCGGAAAGCGGTTGTGGCTGACCTTCGACCAGATACTGCGGTCGCCCACCAAGATCCGGAATCGTGGCTAGATTCGCATCGATCCCAAGGTTGCGATAGAGCGTCGCATAGATCTCAGGAAAGGTGACCGCGCGGTCAACCGCTTCGCCGCCAAGGCGACCCGTTGCGCCGATCACTTGCCCGGTCTTCATCCCTCCGCCGGCCATCAAGGCACAATTCACGCGAGGCCAGTGATCGCGACCGACTTGAGCGCTGATCTTTGGAGTACGACCGAACTCGCCCCAGATGATCACAGTGCAGTCTTTGTCGAGCCCGCGTTCGTGCAAGTCTTCGACCAACGCGCTAACGCACTTGTCGAACGGAGGAAAATCTTCGGCTTCGCGTTTGAAGATCGAATTGTTCGCGCCTCCGTGCCAATCCCACTTGCTGTAGTTCAATGTCACAACCCGAGCGCCGGCTTCGATCAGTCGTCGAGCTGCGAGTAAACTTTGCGGAACGCGTGGTGCACCGTTCCCGTCCATAAACTTCGTTGGGTCGCCCGTTCCATAACGCTCGACAATCTTAGGATCTTCTTTTGATAGGTCTAGCGCGTCCGCCAACTTCGACGATGTCAGCATGTCGATCGCCTGCGACGTGAACGTGTCAATTCCTTCAAGCGTTGTCGTGTTGTCGACGTCGCGTTTTAGCCGGTCGACACTTTTTAGTAGCTGCTGTCGATCTCCAAGTCGGTCCAGTGTCACACCGTTCAGCACCATATCCTCTCGGGTTGGACCCATCGGGCGGAATGGCGAGTAAGACGTGCCTAGAAATCCGGACCCAGGCTCATTGTAGGGGCCGTGTGTACATGGATAACAAAGGCTCACGAACGGAGGAGCCGCCGCGCCGGTCGCGCCTTGTACTTTAGCGACCGATGATCCGAATTGGGGCCAGCCCCCGGCAGGCTTTGGCTTCTTCGGATCGAAACCGTTGAAGACTTGTACCGCGTCATGCCCTGACTGTGACCCGACGATGGAACGAATCGGAACGAGTTTGTCCATGATGCGGGCGAGCATTGGAAATGCTTCGCAGATCTCGATCCCTGGCACGTTGGTTTCGATTGGCCGCCACGGTCCCGCCACTTCAACGGGAGCATTTGGTTTGAGATCGAACATGTCTTGATGCGGCGGTCCGCCGACCAAGTAGATCATGATCACTGATTTGTTTGAATTCTTAATGCCAGCTGCTGCTTCAGAACGCAACAGGCGAGGCAGCGTCAACCCGGCGACACCGAGTGACCCGATTTTCAATAGGTCTCGTCTCGATACGCGATCGCAGAATGCCGCGCTTGAGTGAGTGGGGCCTTGGATCGTTAGCATTTATACACCTCCGAACATCGGTCGAAACGATTGAATCAAGCCCTGAGTATAGCAGACTGGCAATTAGGATCCTATTCGGACATTTTGTGGCTTGTTCGCCAGTTTCAGCAGTTCACGCGTAATTGCTTAACCTGCGGATGAATTGCAGGTAACATGGCACTCAGAAATGATTGGGTTACGTGGACAAGTCAACAAGGAATTATCAATGCGACAAATCTCTCGTCGCCGGTTTGTCTGTTTTATGGCGGGGGTCGGTACTTCGGCTGGTGTCGTCGCCGCTCTACGCCTTGGTCGCGAGCAAGATACGTCTTCGACCTCAAGCCGTGAAGTACATCGTCTCAGTCGCACGTCATGGGCGTTGGGGTCCGATGTGTCAATCACTCTCTTGCATCACGACAGGGCGGCTGGCGAAGCGGCGATCGATGCGGCCTTCAACGAAATAGAAGTGATTGAGGAGGTGATGAGCATCTATCGCGCGCACAGCCAGTTGTCTCGGCTGAATCGTAATGGCGTGGTCGATGATCCGCATCCGTATTTTGTTGACGTCCTTCGTGCGGCACTGGCAATGTCTAGCCGGAGCGACGGGGCGTTTGACGTGACGGTTCAACCGCTGTGGGATCTCTATGCGACGGCGCAGCGTCTGGAACAGCTCCCTTCAGATGAGGACATCGAGTCAGCTCGACATGATGTTAACTGGAAGCAATTGCACATCGAACAAGCTCAGATTCGTCTTGACGGTGAGCGTTCCGCGATCACGTTAAATGGAATCGCTCAAGGCTTTGCCGCGGATCGCGTGGCGGATGTGCTGCGAGAACACGGAGTCAACAATGCATTGATCGACACCGGCGAATTAGGAGCGTTGGGAGCGAAAGAAACCGGTGACCCATGGAGTATCGGCATTCAACACCCGCGTGATCGCGATGCATACATTTCTGTCGCCGAGTTGAAAGGGCGATGCTTGGCAACATCGGGTGATTATGCAACAAGGTTCAGCGACGATCACCGTCATCACCACCTGCTTGATCCTCGGACAGGCCGCTCGCCGAGCGACTTATCGAGCGTCTCGATCGCCGCGAACACTGCACTGGAAGCGGATGCTCTGTCCACCGCAGTGTTCGTGATGGGAGCTGAGCGAGGAACGAAGCTTGTCGAACAAACACCCGGAGCTGATGCGTTGTTGGTGCTGAAGGACGGTCGTTCCGTTGCAACAGCCGGTTTCCCAAGCATCCAAGCGTGAGAGGCAACGACATGCCCGACCCAGTAAGCACGCGCTGTACTGCCTCCTTACTTCAGTCGAAGTTCGACGTTGGACGTTCGATGTTCAACGTTTGCTTTTGCTTCATCGTTTGTTTTGCTCCGGTACCGCTCTTCGCTGCCGATCTCGTCGAGTTTCTTAACGGCGCAAAGGCGACCGGATCAATGAAGCAAATTCGCAAAGAGAAGAAGGAGTTCGACTTCGAGATTCAGCTAGGCGGTCGCAGGTTGGTGAGAACTTATACCTTCGACAAAATTCATGCCGTCACGATGAAGGGTAAGCGTTATGTCCTTACTCCGATGAGCGAAGGTGCAGCGGCCAACAGCGAATCAGGTTCGACGGTCCTACGCACCAAGGCACAGGTATTGGAGCTAATCGATACCGTCGGTCGGACGGCTCCCGATTGGTTCGATCAAGCACCGCTGGATTACCCCAAGACGCTGGAAATCGACTGGCCTTTAAAGCCGGAGGGCAAAGGTTGGGATGAAAGCAAGAATGTCGGTCAATATAAGTGGGGTGTGATCAATCCTAACCCTGGCCGCTGGCAGTCAGGCGTGCGGTTAGTACACCACATCATGACCCTGCACCAGGCTCAACCGACTCTCTTGCAGCGTGACATGAATGTTCTCGGCGAGATGTACTTCGAGCTGTTTCAAGATTATCCGCGAGCCGCCTTTTGGCTACGGCAAGCCAAAGTGAAGACTCCCGAACCGCAGAGTATCCATTTGGCTGAATGCTATTGGCGCATGGGAAACAAGCAAATGGCGACCGAAGTATTGGACGCACGCAGTTTGCCATCCAACGCGATCAAGTTGCTGGGCGAATTGGGCCAAACCGATCGAGCGCTACGGCTCGCTGGCGCTTTCGCAAAGATGAATCGACCTCACGAGGCGTACCTGCTTGCGGGCGACGCATGTCGATTGGTAAATCGTCACGAGGAAGCGATCGATTATTACCAAAAGGTCATCGACGCTCCGCAGGCCCGAAACGAGGACTACAGCAAGCGATATCGCGGGCGAGCGAAAGACAGTATCGAAGCAATTGAGTTGTCTGAGAAAGCTGACGTGTCAAAAGTCGCCGACGGAACCTACCGAGCGTCGAGCGTCGCTTACAACGGTGCGCTAGACGTCGAAGTCCGTGTCGTCGCCCATCGAATTGAACAGGTGAAGATCACCAAGCATCGCGAGAAGCAGTTCTATGCGGCCTTGACCGACACACCGAATCAGATCATCAAGAAGCAATCGGTCAACGAAATCGACGCGACGAGTCGCGCAACGATTACTTCGCAAGCGATCGTCAATGCGACTGCGAAGGCGCTTGCTACGGGTAACTGATCTGAGGATACTGTTGCCCGCGCCACGAATTGTTGCCTATGATGAACTGATGTTCTGTGCATGTTAATAACGATCGTTTTACCCACATCTGTTCAATGCGTCCCATCACAGCCGATATCCTGGTCGAACAACTTGCGCTCGCCGACGCCTTGCTTGTCGGAAGGGAATCTATGCTTACACCGCAAGAGTTACCAGGACGCTACGGTCGTGTGGTTCATGCCATCGACCGCGTTTTGCAGGCGACTGAATGCGAAGCTGTTGTTGGCGGCGGTTGGGCAGTTTGGCGGCATGGCTTCGTCAATCGCGTGACCCAAGACATCGATATTCTACTTCCCTCGGATCGTATCGAAGAGTTCTTGCAGGTGGCTTCTGTCAGTGGGTTTCAGGTGCTGACGAGTGGGCCGGGACGTTGGCCCAAGCTGCTGCATAAAGAGACTGATGTTCAGGTCGACATTCTGCCCGAAGGCGAACGTCCAGGTATGTTGCCGGATCTAGCGCCGACGATGATTCCGTCACCACAACAACTCGGTGCTGTATCCGGTGCGTTAACGTACGTGGGAATTAACACCCTGGTGGAATTGAAACTTGCGGCGGCGAGATTCAAGGATAAGGCAGATGTCGTGGAAATTATCCGCGCGAACCCTGATAAGATCAGCGGTATTCGGACGCACCTCGCCGGCGTGCACGCTCAGTACGTCGAATTATTTGAATCGCTCGTGGAAGAAGCACGTAAGGCCGACGCGCAGCGCTAACTGACTGGGGCCTCGTCCACCATGCGACTCAATTGGTTCTTACCATTTCTCCGTAAGAAGAAGAAAAGTGAGTCGCTTGCGCCACCGTCGTTGATGATGCGCTGGGCGCTGATCGCCCTGCCGCGTTCTTGGTTCGCTGACCGAGTTACGGGAAAGCCGGGACGGATTCGGAAGCTCTTCAAACGCATCGGCCCTTCAGTCTTGTCGTCGCCGATACGCCGACTTGTTCAGGCGGTCTGTTTCCTGGCGTTTTTGGTCCTGTTTTTCTACGTCTGTTGGCCGTATAGCGCACGGCCCGTCGTGGATGGCCAGACGTCGGAAGGCTGGAGATTTATCGAAGTTGAACAAGAAGCAGGGACGTTTCGCTTTGAAGCACCGGAGCGGCCCGCTTGGATCGAACGTGATGAGCAGGTCGTGCATGTGACCGGCAGCGCTGCGAGCGCTGCCTACGTTGGCGCTTTCGAAATTGCGGATTCTGACGCAAGCGGCGTGTCGCTTCGTCCGGTTGACGTTATGTCGCCCGAAGCGTTCGACCAATTGCTCCTCGCTCGCGATACGTGGTCGCTGTGCGAGACTGAGCCGAATCGATGGCCCTCGCACTATGCCGACGATCTTCAGAGAAAAGAGTTTGTTTCCGCCGAACTGTTTCTTGCGATCGACCCGCTGGTGAGCTTGTCGACGGCCATCGCATCGCGAAGTTGGGTGTGGTCGCTGACGAGTGCGGCAATCATTCTGGTCGTTTGCGTTCTGATACCGCGTGGCTTCTGTGGGTACTTGTGCCCACTTGGCACGTTGATTGATCTGTTCGATTGGAGTCTTGCGGGACGTGCGAAGCGTTTCCGTGTCGCGGACGACGGTTGGTGGGTTCACATCAAGTACTATCTACTAATTGGTACGCTTGTCGCTGCGATGTTTGGTGTGTTGGTTTCCGGTTACGTAGCGGCGATTCCTGTGATAACTCGTGGAATGCTGTTTGTAGGCGACCCACTTCAGAGCGGTATGTCGCGCGGTTGGCATCTCGTACCTGAGATCCATAGCGGGCATGTTTTCTCGCTTCTTCTCTTCGCGGTTGTCCTCTGCCTCGGATTCTTACAGCCGCGTTTCTGGTGCAAGTATGTTTGTCCCAGTGGCGCAGTCTTCTCTCTCGGCAGCTTGTTTCGAGTCACGGAGCGGAAGGTAGAATCGACCTGCATCAATTGCAACAAGTGCGTCGAGATCTGCCCGTTCGACGCGATCAAGCCTGACTTCACCACTCGCACGACCGATTGCACGCTTTGCCAAACTTGCGGCGGTGTCTGTCCGACCCATGCGATTAAGTTTGTCGAGCGTTGGAATTTGGTCGAGTTAAAGATCGAGAACGATCCGCCAACTCACGAGACATCGCTCGGCCGCCGCGGCTTTCTCTCGCTTGCGGCTGGCGGGGCCGCTGCGATTGTTGGCGGTACGGGCGTTGCTGTTGCCACACGTTCGTTCGGGGCGAGGCTCGACGATCCGACGTCTTTCCGTCCAGTTCGTCCGCCGGGAAGTGTCCCGGAGCAACAATTCTTGGAGATGTGTATTCGCTGTGGCGAGTGTTTCAAAGCATGTCCGAACAACGTGCTGCAAGTCGAAGGCTTTCAGCAGGGGCTGGAAGGGCTATGGACGCCACTAGTGAATGCAGACTGGGCAGGTTGCGAATCGAGTTGCAACGCCTGCGGTCAGGTCTGCCCAACAGGAGCGATACGCGCGCTGCCGCTTGAAGAGAAAAAGGTCGCGCGCATGGGACTCGCAATCGTCAATGAAACCACATGCCTGCCGTTTGCAAATCGAGAAGCATGTCAGTTGTGCGTCGACGAATGCAATGCCGCTGGCTACGAAGCAATCGAGTTCGTTAATGTTCATACCGAAGTTGATAACAGTGGCATCCCTGTCGAAGGATCTGGTTTCGTCGCCCCTGTCGTACTCGCCGACAAGTGTGTTGGCTGCGGCTTGTGTCAAACTCGTTGCCATGCAATCAACGTGAAGGAAAAACAATTGCTCGCTGGCTCGGCAATCATGATAGAAGCTGGCTTGGGCAAAGAAGATCGCATGATGACGGGCTCGTATATTCAGTTGCGAGAAAGCGAATCTCAACTCCAAAAGGCTACGCCGCCGCAGAATGAGTTCTTCGTTCCGTCACACGACGCGTCGTCAAGTGAGCCGGTCGAAGTCGAGCCGAGTGATGACGATCCCTTCGGGTTGGGATCGTGAGGCGATTGGAATTGGACGGTCATTCCGTCGTTGGTGGTGGGACGTCGAGGGGCACGGTCCAACGGTGGACGAGATGTGTCTCGCTCTTGTCTTCGAGAGGCACGTGATAGGTGCTGTCTGGTTCGATGTACTTAATATCTCCGATGCCAAAGTCGTGCGAGACAATTCTCGATCCAGGTGGCATCTCTTGGAAACGAGGAACAAGTCGCTTGGTCATCCAGGGCAGCAAGTACATCAAGACGACATCGGTTTCGCTCAGATCGACCATGAAAACATCTTGCTCACGAATCTCAACGAGGTCCTCGACGCCGTGCAACTTGACGTTGGCCTTCGCTTCAGCAACTCGCTCTGGTTCGATGTCAATTCCAACGCCGTGGCACCCATACTTGAGAGCAGCCGTGATCACGAGACGACCGTCGCCGCATCCAAGATCGTACACGACGTCGTCCGACGAAATCTTCGCGACCTCTACCATCTTATCGACGATCACATCGGCGGTTGTGATGAACGGCGCGTTCAAACCGATGCGGAATTCATCGGCAGCGTGACTTTTCGGGAGTGCATCGATCCGCCGATCAACGACAACGATGGCGACGATGGCGAGCCCAATAGCCGTGGCTCCACCGAGAAGCAGTGGACTCAGGCGACGCGGTTGGGCGCGGGCATCGCTAGGGACGGGAGGATCGATAGAAGGCGAGTCCATAGGAGGCTCCGAGAGAAATGGACGATATGAATGGAGAGCGAAATGTTGCGTGACGCGACACGCTTGTACGGAATTGACGAGAACTTAGACTGAAGCATGTTCTTATATCAGAAGTCTGGGGAGAGTCTATCGCCATGCGAGATTACGAGAAACTGGGCGCTTTCTATCTCGGCAAAATGTTCGATATGAAGGCTGGCGAGTTGCGCGACGATTTGTTGTTATATGACTCAAAAGACCTAACGACTCACGCCGTTTGCGTGGGCATGACCGGCAGTGGTAAGACAGGCCTTTGCTTAAGTCTACTCGAAGAGGCGGCGATCGACGGCATTCCGGCGATATGCATCGACCCAAAGGGGGATATTGGGAATTTGCTGCTCACCTTTCTGATCTTGAGCCAGAACAGTTCAAGCCTTGGATCGATAGTGGTGAAGCGACACGAAAGGGATGCACCGTCGATGAGTATGCGAAGCAAGTTTCCGATCTGTGGCGCGAAGGACTCGGCGCGTGGGGGCAAGATGCGTCGCGGATCGCCAAGTTCCGGTCATCAACTGATCTGAGCATCTACACGCCGGGCAGCAACGCGGGACTGCCGTTGACGGTTCTGCGAAGTTTCTCGCCACCTTCGGCAGCCGTCATTAACGACGCAGATGCATTTCGCGAGTGCGTGATGTCCGCTGTCTCCGGCCTGTTGGCGTTGCTCAACGTCGACGCCGACCCGATCAGCAGCCGCGAGCACATCCTTCTTTCCAACGTGTTCGATCACGCTTGGCGCGAGGGAAAGAGTCTCGATATGGCGGGGTTGATTCGCGAGATCCAAACGCCACCGTTCCACAAGATCGGTGTGATGGATCTCGACACGATCTTCCCCGCGAAAGACCGCTTTGCACTCGCGATGAAATTGAACAATTTGCTCGGCTCGCCCGGCTTCGCCGCTTGGATGGAAGGCGAGCCGCTCGATATTCAGCGTTTGATGTATACCACCGAAGGCAAGCCGCGGATGTCGATCATTTCGATCGCTCATCTTTCGGATACGGAACGAATGTTCTTTGTGACGACGCTCCTAAACGAACTTGTCGGATGGATGCGCAGCCAGCCAGGAACATCCAGTTTACGAGCGTTGCTCTACATGGACGAAGTGTTCGGCTACTTCCCACCGACGGCAAACCCACCGTCCAAACGTCCGATGTTGACACTGATGAAGCAGGCTCGAGCCTTTGGACTCGGCGTCGTTTTGGCGACTCAGAATCCCGTCGACCTTGACTACAAAGGTCTGTCCAATGCCGGCACGTGGTTCTTAGGACGTCTGCAAACCGAACGGGATAAAGGGCGAGTGCTCGAAGGACTCGAAGGTGCGTCCGCGCAAGCGGGTTCTACGTTCAATCGCGCTCAGATGGAAGCGACGCTCGCGGGTCTGGGCAACCGCGTCTTTATCATGAACAACGTCCACGACGACGCGCCCGTCGTCTTTCAAACACGTTGGGCCCTATCGTATTTGCGCGGGCCTTTGTCGCGTGGCCAGATCGAAACGTTGATGGCGGATAAGAAGCAAGCTCGACTGGAAAGCGGCGTCGCGGCCAGCGAGTCGATCACAACTGCCGAGACACCAGGCCAGCGGCCAGTCGTACCACCGGGAATCGAAGAACTCTTCGTGGCTCCACGTCGTAATCCGCAAGGTGCCGAGCGATTGATCTATCGCCCGGCCGTGTTGGGGCTCGCGCGAGTTCACTTCTCAAAGTCAACCGCCGACGTCGATGAATGGGAAACCGTGACGTTAATGCCTGTCATTAGCAGCGACGTGCCAGAAGACATCTGGGAAGAAGCGACTTTGATGAACTACGACGATCTTGATTTCGAAACAGATCCCGATGCCGACGCAGCCTTCAGCGACCTTCCATCCGAGTTGTCGAAGCCCAAGCAGTACGCTTGCTGGAAGACGGCACTCAAGAATTACTTGTATCGCAGTCATTCGTTGATGTTGTACGAGTGTGCGATTCTGAAATTGAAGTCGCAAGCTGGCGAGACAGAAGGCGACTTCCGCATTCGCCTAAAGCAGGCCGCCAGCGAACAGCGGGATCTCGACGTCGAAAAGCTCCGGAAGAAATACGCGCCGAAGTTAAAGTCGTTGGAGGAAAGAATTCGCAAGGCCGAGCAGACGGTTGAAGAGCAAAAGAGCCAAGTTACGCAACAGGCTGTTTCAACATTTGTTAGCTTTGGAACGACTTTACTTAGCGCATTTTGTGGTCGCAAGCTAATGAGTGCTACCAGCGTAAGCCGTGCCGCAACTTCTATGCGTTCCGCAGGTAAAATTGCGAAGGAGAAAGGCGACGTGGCGCTGGCAAAGGAGACAGTCGAGTCACATAAAGAAAAACTGCTTGCGCTGGAGGAAGAGTTCACTCGCGAGACGGAAGAACTTCGCGAGCGATTCACGGAAGACGCCTTGGAGCTAAAGGAGTTACGGATCAAACCTCGCAAATCAGATCTGAGCGTCGATCAAGTTGCACTCGTCTGGACTCCGTGGATTCTCGACGCCGTCGGTATGGCACAACCGGCGTTTGTCGAGTGAGCTAACTCGCGGAACCGTGATCACGGTAATCGAACTACTTCGCTGCGAAAGATGTCGCCTTCGAGATGAAGGATTCGAAAACCGGGTGGGATGAAGTCGAGGCTGAACTCTTCTGAGTTCACGCCAAACTGCACGACGGCGGAAGGCGTCGTGAACAGTTGTAAGTTGCCGATATTCTTTTGGCGATCTTGATGCACGTGTCCGGCGCAGATGGCTTTGACTTGAGGGGCGTTCGTCGCGAGTTCCAGAAGCGACGCCGCATCACGCAAACCAAGTGCATCGACCCATGCGGAGCCGACTTCGAATGGCGGATGATGCACGAACAAGACCGTTGGTTGCCCAACGTGCAAGCGTAGTTCTTCGGCGAGCCACTCCAGCTGCCGTTGGCCGAGTTCGCCTGGGACTTCGCCGGAGATGTGCGAGTCGAGCCCGATCAGTTGCCACTCGCCAACGCGGCAACTGAATGTAAAGAAGTCCAACTCGTTCGACGCAAGTTCAGGAAACACTTCACGGATGAATGGACGACTGTCGTGATTCCCGAGCATTAATTTGCAATTAGGGAGCCAGTCACCCAACATCTCGCGGAGGACCTCGTAGGTCTCGCGCTGTTCGTCGTGAGCCAAGTCGCCGGTGATGACGATCTGGTCGAAGTTCCACCGCCTCGCGGCAACGCCTTCGCGGATATAGGCGAAGACTCGCGTGACTTCGTCTCGCGTACAGATATCCTTGAGCGTCGCGGCAGGGTCGCTCAATAGATGCAAGTCGGTTAGTTGCAATACGCTAGGCATGAGAACAAGTCACTCCGGAATGAGTTGAAGACCGGATAGTGTAGCTTCGCCTCGAACGTTGTGGAAATGGACACTGATCGTCGAATCACTTGTAATGCCAGTAAACTCTTTCACGATACCACGAAGCGCCCCTTCTGTTTCGGAAGCGATATCGAATCCTTCGAGAACCTTTTGGCCTTGGATCGAGACGTCAAAGACGCGCTCGCCAACAGCCCGATCCTCCAACTCCGCGAATGTGAGGCGGACGGTGTACGAACGCTTGATAGCAACGCCCAGGTCCTGTTCAATCGACTCAATGCCTACGACGCCCGACGATGCAACCCAATCGAACGCATCGCCCAACGGAACGACTTGTGACGAGTGACGAAGCAGAGGGCGCACGGAATCGCCAGAAAGCTTGATTGGTAGATCTGGAGAGCGGCCACCAATGCTCGGTTGGTCGTACCACATCGTGCCGCCGGGATCTCGATGATCGCCTGGAGCGCCAAGGTTCACAGCGAATTCCTTTGGCGATGCATCAAGATTGCTGAACGTCCACTGTTCAACATCGGGCATGTGAATCAAGGCGAGCGAGCATTGGTTCTGATAGGCGCAAACGCACGTTCGCGTGTAGTCCGGCGCGTTTAATACACCATCGGCCGCGATGAGATTCGCGGTACAACTGGAACGAAAGCCACCGATGTTTCCCGTCCCACTATCTCCCGCGAGATCACAAAAGCCGGCTGCCCCGCTACGGAACGTCAGGAGATGTTCGCTGCCGACCGCCGTGTTACATCCATACATCCGTTTGTATTTCCAGCCAGTCGTCTCGCCGGTCAGCAAGTCCAGCTCGAAACCTCCTGCGCCGTTGGTGATGATTTTGTCCCGCCACAGCAAACAAGGTCCGCTATACTTCTGCGAAAGCTCCTTCCACAAAACATTTCCGTCTTGGCCACGATAGGCGACCATTCCGGCGGATGCTTCGTCCTTGGCTCGGTCACGATAGGCGCTACCCGCTTGAAGCAAGATGTCGTGTTCGCGGGAATAGTTGAGAAACGTCCCAAAAACGTCCTCGTTCGTTGACCAAATGACTTCTCCAGTTGCGGCATTCAACGCGAATAGACGCGGCTTCGTCGGCGGTTTGAGTCCACGGCGCTGCAACGTCTGGAATTGGACGTCGGACATGCTATCGATGCAGTAGATTCGCTCGCCAGCGGCTGCAATCGCATTATGCCGGAAGCTGAATTCGGCATTTCGCGTCCAGAGTACATTGCCGGTGTGTCGATTCATGACAACGAGATGACGGCTGGACGATGAGTATTGAGCGGCTGAAAGTAGTTCCGAGATGCGATCGGCTTTCGCTGCACTCTTCTCGTCGTCGACGGCAACGGGGCTTGATGTTGCAATCAACCGGTCACCTTCGACGGCAAGATAGCCCCACGTCGGATTTGGCGAAGCAGAATCGGCATCTAACCTGATCGTGCGAAGCGTTTCGCCGGTCACTGAATCGATGTGCAAGATCACATCGTGATACACGACGTAGACTGCATCGGGTAACGTCACATAGTTGCTACCGATTTCGCCAGCACCAGCGAAGTGCTTTGTCGTGTCGTAGTAAGTTCCAAGCCCGGGCAAATCCTTTTCCCAAAGCATTCGGCCCGTGTAGACATCGACGCATCGCAGCATGTCCGCTCCTTCGATTACCAATCGCCCACCTGCGACTTGCGGCGATGGGCCATGTCCGTGGCGAGGCAGCACTTTGTCATTCGGCGGTCCGCCAAACCACAGCAGCCCGAGCGGAGTCTTCACGAGCGAATCTCGCGACACAACGCTATTCGCGGCATCGGCATACTGGTGCGTCCAGTTGTCGGATCCGGGCAGCGCTCCGATGCGTGTCAAATAAGTAAGCTCGCCGTTGCGCGAAAGCTCTGCATTGGGAATATCCCTGTCGGCGACAATGTCAGCGACCGCGTCGTGCTGCGCCGACGTCAGTTCCCAGCAGGCGAAGCCACCGTAAGGCCGTAAACTATGAAATGCGATTTGGACGAGTGCCGCGAGCTCCGTCGAGCCGGCTGCTGCCGTTACTTCACCAGTAACAACATTTGCAAAGTATGGCGGCAATGTCACGTCCGAGAGTTTGCGATTGATCGCAGCGACTCGAGAACCGTACGTCCCGATCAAACTCAAGTGGCGACGTAATGTCGCGACGCTGGTCTCATCGGAGGCGATGGCGATAACTTGCATTTCGGTTCGCGAGACCAGCTGTTCAGAGATCTCTGGTGATCGGACGCCAAGGACGAGTGCGTACCCAGCCGGCGATGGCGCACGATCCACGATTGCATCGACGACAGCGATGGCTTTGCGCGGCATGCCAGCGGTCGCTGGAGGAAATATTCGCGGCGCGAGAGTTTTGGATTCCGAGAAACATTGAATTCGCGAATCACAGACGACAAACAACTTGTTGTCACCGGCGATCGTGCTGCGCGGCGTGCCGTCGATGGCGGCGCTCCACGTGGGTGGCAACAGTTTGTTGGCCTTCCTGGCGGCGACAACATCGAACGCCGCGACGAGAGCTTCACGCCCCGCGTAAGCGCGCGTGCCCGCGACCATCAGAACGGGTAGATCCGGACTGGATACAGGCCACGAACTGGTTGGCTTCAGCTCGATCTTCTGGGCTTCTTTGCCCTTTCTGTCGGGCGATATGGACACGTGGATTGCCCCGCTAATATCGTGCCCCGTCGTCTTGCCGATGGCAGTTTCACCAGCGACCGCGTCAATGGGAAAAGACCCTAGTGACTTGTTGCCTTGCGTCGCGAATGCCGCGTTGTCGACAACATAGAAATCATCGTGGGCCACGACGCTCCAACCGCCAGATCCTTTACCACCAAACTCGAAGTATTCCATCTTGCCAGTGTGTCGATCGAAGATGCCCGGCAACGAGCGACCGCCAGGAACAAATAATCGATCGCCGTTCACGGCGAGATAGCCTTGCGGAACAATCGATCCGAACGACGGAGCGCCGTGCGGATGAGTGACCCAGCGCGAGCCGGTCTCGCTGTTGATCCATTCTGTACTCCCAGTCTCCGCATCCACGGCATGAATGAAGATTCCCATGAAGGGCCAAATGCCGGCGGTGAAATAAACTGTGTCATCCATCAGCACTGGTCCGCCACGAATCGGCCACATCGATATCAGTCGATCATTGCCAACGATGCGACTGTCTTCTGGTCCGCCACGAATCTTCCAGAGCAGCGAGCCGTCATTCGCTTTGATGCAATACAGATACCCATCGTCGCTGGCCGCATAGATTCGATCGCGAGAGGCCACAGGGGCAAATCGAACTGGGCCTTCGGTATAGAACCGCCACGCTTGTTCGCCGGACTCCGTCTTATACGCGGTGATCGAATCGTTCACGGTTGATCCGAGGATCAGCAGATCTCCAACAACGATCGGCTGATGAACGGCATCAAATTGCAGCTTCGCCTGCGACGTCGGCCAGGCTGGGCGAGTTTTCGGCAACTCCAATGTCCACGTCAGATGGAGTTCCTCGGGCAACGGATCAGGAGAAGCGTTAGATCTCGCCGCGTCGTATCGCCACATCGGCCAATCACCGGCCTGCAGCGTTCCTCTCGCGAAGAGCGTTAGAACGAGAGCAACCACGGTTAGAAATACTCGCATCATCTGTTCCTAATCATCTCTAAGTCGGGAATCTATATTAGTGACCACGTAAGCACGCGAGACCATAGTGCCGCGAGCGGACGTTTGTGCTTCTCCGCAAGTCGCCAACATACGAAGTGATATAGTCTACGTTGTAGCTGGTCCGTTTGCGTTAGTCTGCGCTTTTGATTCGATTTGAGACTTGCAATCGCTTCTGAGTAGCTCGTGTTGCTATCGCTACCGAGCAGCGAACATGCCAAATGGAGGAGATCGTACATCTCCTGATAATACTCGTTCATTTCGGAACGATGGAGTTGAACGATCAACTGCGACGCTTCGTCGATGCGAGCCTTCGCCAAATGCTCCGCCACAAGCCACAGGTTGTGTAAGCACACGGTGTGGTCATTTCCCCGCTGGACAGCGTGGCGACACACGTTGGCCGCTAGAGTCGCACGGCGTTTCTGCCATAAAGCGACGACGAGCGGAAAGTACATATATGGCTCGGCGTTACGTTCCTGCCAATCCTTCATCCAGCTGATTACGTGCGCCGGTTGGAGCGCATCGAGATATGCACTGCCAACCGCCCACCACGTCTGATCGTGCTCGCGAAGCTGCTTCTTGTGCCAAAACGCGAATCCCTTCAAATCGTAATACCGGTCTGGTCTTCCGAGCAGTGTGATGTACTCAGCGGTCGCTTCCGTCCAGAGTTCCGGTTTGTCTTGGAGCTCTTGCAAGCGAGACCGACAGCGGCCGATTTTTTTCAGTTGGTCCGCAATTTGTACCCAAGCAGCAGCCACCGGCGCGGCGACCGACGCTTGGGCAAAGACCTTGTCTTCGATGATGTCCAGCGCCCGCGGTCCCCAGGCTTGCTCTTGGTATCCAGCCATCGCGATTTGAATCGGAGTGGTGGTTTCCAGTGCCTCGTCGCAAAGAGTAAGAAATGCTTCGTCCGCCTGCTTTCTGTCGCGTTGTTTGCAAAACAGACAAACGCGTTTCGCCGCGGCGTAACCGACCGGCAGATGCTCGGCAGTTCGCTCCAACGTTTGATTCGCCGCATCGAACTCGCCGTCTTCGATTTGCATGTCGAACAATGACAGCGCCCCGTAGGCGTAATCATCCAAGGCATCAATCGATCGCTGAAAGCACTGCTTGGCCCGATCTCGCTCCGGCTTTTGCTGCAACGCATCGCCGAGCGTTCCCCAAGCTGCCGGATCGCGGGGCGCAACGCGCGCCTGCTGCTCGGCTGCTTCGATCCACGCATCGAGTTGCTCGGTCGCTTCATACCAAGCTGCGAGACGATTCCAAGCCCAGTAGTAATCCGCATCGACTTCCACCACTTCACGCATCAGGGTGATTGCCTGATCGATGTTTCCACGTTCGGCCTCGATACCAGCGATACGTGCTCGCAACGCGACGGGAATTGCATCGCCGAAGATTTCGGGTCGGCAGATAGCGATCGCTTCGTCGTAACGCCCTTCTTCGGTGAGGTAGTATGCCTTCGTCGTATAAGCATCAACATTCCGAGGATTCAGCGCGATTGCACGATCGATTGCCTCGAACGCTTCAGCGCGATCTTCGGGGCGAGTCAGAACGTCCGCGAGGATTAACCACGATCGAGCTTCGTCTGGTCGCTCGCGGCTCAGTTCGCGTGCGAGTTCAGTGACAATCGTCGGATCGCTTAACTCGTCGCTCCAGGTTCGCAGTTGTCCCCAGGCGAACTCGTATCCCGGTTCCATCCGAGCGGCTTCACGAAGTTGGTCGAGCGCTCCGTCTCGATCGTCGAGCTTCCATAGCAGCAGTGCCAGGAAGCCGCGATTGCGAACTTCGCGCGGGTCGTGTTCGATTGCCAATTCGAGGATCTCGCGGGCCTTTGCTTGTTCGCCGAGCGCTTCGTAGGCCTCGGACAGCTGGCGACGCGCGTCGCTCCAAGTCGAGTTGATTTCCAACGCTCGCGTCAGCGCCGCAACTTCGCCTTCACGATCTTGCTTCGCGCGGCAAACCATTGCGAGTTCGAGCCACAGTCGCGGAAGGAGCGGAAAACGCTCGACGGCTTCGGTTGCGAGCGAGTGAGCCTCGTCGAACTGTTGCATGTCGGACAAGTGTTTCACGAGCGCGTCCCAGGCGTGCCACAAGTCCGGTCGAGCCTCCCGAGCGTCTCGCAGCACTGCCAACAGCTCAGTGTCGTCGTACGTTGTCAGTGCGTACTCGCGGAACAGCAACAATCCGTCACCGAAGGTCACTTGTTGCTTCAATTCTTCTTGCACGAATTGCAACGCTTCGACCCGTTCTGCTTTGGAATCACAAAGTGTTATCAAAGCCGAAAACGCCGGATCATAATCCACCGACAGGTGAATCGCCTCGCGACAGTGCTGTTTGGCGTCTTCGGTGTTCCCTTGAGCTTCAGCGATTCTGGCGAGAATCCACCCGGCGATAGGCGAACTTGGCTCGAGCGCGAACGCAACATCCGCTTGTTCCTGCGCTGCTTCGTACTGTTTGAGATGGCAGAGCGTAATGGCCAACTCGCGGCGGGCCCACGCGTCACTCGGGTGTTGTTCGATCAGATCTCGCAGAGCGGCTTCACCGGTCTCTGGCGAGTCGTCGTTACGCAACCATTCGATCAACGCAACGCGCAACGAATAGCTCTTTGGGTTGTTTTCTACCGCCGATCGCAGATGAGCGATGGCCGCTTGCGGACCATCCAGCATCGCGGAAATACTGGCCACTGCGTCGTGCGCGTCCCTGGCCAGCGGTTCGGCGGCAAGCACCTGCTTCCAAGTATCAAGAGCTGCCGGATGATCGCCGCGATAGCTGGCCAAATGCGCCGCTGTCCGCAACCAAGCGACTCGATGCGATACTTCCTTGGCATCGGCGAGCAATTTGTCGGCGCGATCAAGAAGGTTGTACCGGCCAAAGAAGTCCGCGGCGAACAACAGCAAGTCAGGGTCTTCCCGCCGCAGGGTCAGCGCCGAGTCGATCGTTGCGATTGCCGCTGGAGTTTGTTCCAGCGTTTCATACGCATCGCACAGTGTTCGAGCTGGCCAGGCGGACTTTGAAGCGAACCGCGAGAATCGATCGCGCAAGAAGTCGATCGCCTCGTCGGTCTTGTGAAGATATCGTGACGCTGCAAAGTAGCTTCGCGAGCGCCGCTCGTCCTTGTCGTCTAAGCACGCGGCGATGCGATATAGCTGGGTCGCGTCTGAGCGTTGGTCCACATCCCATAGCAAATCAGCAAGAGACGCATACCCGCGACCGTCGTACGGGCGATGACGAATGGCCCGCTCCAAGACATAGCGTGCCTGTGGCTGCTCGCGTGCATCAGCAAGTAGCTCTTGGCCATATCGAATCCAAAACAGCGGATCGCCTGGCTTGTCATAAAGCTCCTTGAGCACGCTCAGTCGATCTTCGCGACGCCCGAGCTCTTCCAAGCAATTCAACTTGCTCATGAGAAAATTGCCGTCGTCGGGATACTTCTCAAGCATGGCTTCGATCGCGCCCAGTGAACCGCCTGTGTCGGCATCGTATCCAGCTAGATTCGCTCTCGCACGAAGTGTCAGCCGATGCGAGGAATCAGCGTTGATCATTTGCTCGTAAATGTCTTGTGCGTCCTCCCGATGATGCTTCTCCAAAGCGACATCAAGCCGATGCAGGTGATCGAACATTTCCGTATCGGGAAGCTCCAAGTCGTCCCACAGATGGACTTGATATTTTGGGATCATCGCCATTCCACGTGGGCCACAGCTGGCATAGTGCTCCAGCATCTTCTCGGTCAGAAACTCGCTTGTAAAGCGAACCGTCGGGTCGCGGATCAGCAGTGTTCCTCGAATTGCGTCGTAGCCGATCACTGCCTGAAGATGGGCCGAACCCACGTCGACGGTCGTCAATGTGAAAGGGATGCCACGATCGATTAGTGCGACCGCACTGTCGAGTGTCACGCGAAACTCGCGAGTCGCGAATCCGTTCTCTTCGGCCCATTGACGCTCTCGATAAGCCGGTGTGCCGTCGTAACAAATGTGCTCCGCGACTTGCAGATGGTCCGTCTGTCGCCCCCAAAATCTCGCCAAGGCCGAGATTGTCGCCGGCGCACAAGTGACATGATTCTGTCGAACGAACTCGACCGCCAATCGTCTCCGCCCCGGCAATTCATCTCGTCGCTCCATGCGATCCGCGAAGCTTGTTTGAAAGTCCTCGCCCACCTCTCGCGCGTGTCGTATGGCTTCGTCAAAGTCCCCGCAGTAATAGGCGGCATCCGCACGCATCGAGGCCAGCCATTTTGTTCGATCTTTCTCATGCTGCATCAATGGAAAGAACTGAGGTAGGCTTTCGTAGTTCGCACGCGATTCGTCGTACATCTCCAACTCATTCTGAAGCGTCGCCAGATGGCCGACTAAGTCGCCCGCTTCGAGCCGACCGATTGCTTCGGATAACAATGCTAGAGCTTCGTCGTCGCGCCCTGCTTGAACCAATTGATGCGCAACTGCTTGGACCGATGGTCGGTACCACGGTCGCAATTCGAGCGACCGCTGAGCCGTCTCCAACGCTTCGTCTCGCCGATCTTGCATCTCCAATAAATGTGAACGCTCGACCCAGATCCAAGCACGCTCAGGAGCCAGTGCTTCAGCGCGATCGATCCACGTCTCGGCGGATTGGAAGTCGCGAGCGAGTCCGCAAATACGAGCCCGCAGGGCGAACCAGTCTGCTCGCAACGCAGGCGTCGCATCCGCAAAGTCACCGGCCTCGACGCTGAACTTCCACATTGCCCACGGACCCCGACGGCTGACGGCGGAGAGAAGATGGTAATAACATGTCTCGATATTCCGCGGTTCATCACGCCACGCCGCGCGAAGCAAGACTCCTCCCAGTCGTGGCGAGCCCAGGTTCATCGCGAGTCGACCTGCCAGAAGTCTCGCTTCCGTTCCCTGCCAATCTTGGAGCGGACCAAGTTCCTTGCTGGCGTCGTACGCCTTGAGATACTGACCGCTCTGATACAGATCGCGGACTTGTTGAAGTTGAGATAGCGCCACCGACATGTTGTTCCCCCGATTGATCTCGCTGCTCTATCGAAGATGATACTGAATCGACGCGCTGGGTTCGAATCCTCGCGATAAGATCCGTCAGAGAATTTGCCGCGTTGTACATCGCCCCGCTTTCGCGACAATATGCAACATGGCTGATCGAACCCCGAAGATCGCGTATCTGACCGCCGGTGCGGCGGGAATGTATTGCGGCAGCTGTATGCACGACAATACGCTGGCCAGCGCATTGACGCGGCTGGGGGTCGATGTCCAGTTAATTCCCACGTACACGCCAATTCGCACCGATGAAGAAGATGTAAGCATCGACCAGATCTTCTTTGGAGGCATCAATGTCTTTCTAGAACAGAAAGTGCCCGGCTTTCGCTTTTTGCCGAGCTTTGTTCGGTCATTGCTTGATCGTCCCAGCTTGATCCGCTGGGCGACCAAAAGAGCGTCGTCGACGAGTCCAGATTCGCTCGGAGCGCTGACGGTTTCGATGCTCCGAGGCGATCAGGGATACCAAGCCGCCGAAGTGACCAAGATCTGCGACTGGTTATCAAAGACGGCGCATCCCGATCTTGTCAACTTCAGCAACGTCATGATTGCGGGTTGCGTGCCTCATCTTAAGCGAGAGCTGAATGTACCTGTCGTCGTCACGTTGCAAGGCGACGATGTCTTCCTAGAAAGCTTGCCCGAGCCGTACAAGTCACGAGCGCTCGCTGAAATTCGAAACTTGGTCCAACACATCGACGCATTCCTAGCGCACAGCCAGTACTATGCCAACTTCATGTCCAAATATCTCGGCATTCCGCCAGAGAAGTTTCGCGTCGTACCCTTGGGTATCGAGACGACAGGTTTCCGGCCAGCCGACGAATCTCCCGACGAACGCAAAGACAAACCGAAGACGATCGGTTATCTGGCTCGTTTAGCACCGGAGAAAGGCTTGCACGTGTTGGTCGATGCGTTTATCGAACTGAGTAAGCGCGACGCGACTCAAGATGTGCGGTTGGAGATCGCCGGATGGCTCGGCGAGAACAATCGCCAGTACGCAGAAGCCGAATTCGCGAAACTGCACGAGGCCGGATTGCGAGACCGCTTTCACTATGCAGGTTCGATCAGTCGAGACGAGAAGGTCGCCTTCTTACACCGACTCGATGTGCTCTCCGTCCCGACGACTTACTGCGAGCCAAAGGGCTTGTTCGTCTTGGAGGCGTTAGCGGCGTGTGTCCCCGTCGTCTTGCCATCGCACGGCGCGTTCCCCGAGTTGATCAAAGCGACCGGTGGTGGTCGGCTTGTCGAACCGAACAATCCGATCGCGCTCGCCGATGAATTGGAAAGGACGCTGCTCGATCCGTCAGCTTGTCGCCGCTTGGGCCACGAAGGTGCCAAGGTTGTTCACGAGCGATATAACGCACAAGTCATGGCGCGAGCGACGCTCGACGTGTTATCTGAGTTCGTCCCCGCAGGCAACTTCGCGTCCGAAGACGGTCGATAGTCAACTGCGATAACACTGTAGCAGCCATCGACGCCCTGCAAATGTAGAATGTCCCGAATGGCATTAACTTATCTCAACTCATGTGCTGGTCGATGTTAAGGCTTGCTGC
>JACKQG010000200.1_pt1 | contig 88026 bp, 85 predicted proteins | sample 8237621 | NCBI WGS metagenome assembly JACKQG01 (sample SAMN15677084, study PRJNA649215) | marine metagenome | biome: marine; feature: Black Sea; material: saline water; isolation source: suspended particulate matter (SPM) from the Black Sea western gyre | collected 2013-06-09/2013-06-10 | depth...
TGCTTGTGGCTCTGAGACTCAGCGGTTATACGGATGCAATGAGTATGAAGTTTGGAATGAGTGCTTGGGGTTTAGCTGATGCCGATTCCGCCACAGTTGTCTATGACAAATGGACTGGTGCAACTTCAGATATTGCTCTTGACTACCCAGAAGATTGGCTTACTAGTTTCACAGATCCTGCAGAAGATGTAGTGTATGATTACCCTGTAATTGCTACTGAGGAAGTTGAAGATGGTGCAGCACTTCTCGCAGAAAGAGTTGATGCTCTATTGACTGATGGTTATGGATATGCGTCTACTCCAGATATTCTTACAGACCGTGAAGCATATTTCATCAATAACTACTGGGCTCAAACAGACTACGAACACTACGGTCATATCGCTGGTGCACATCGTATTGTTAATAATGCTGATGATGGAGAAACTTTCAATCTTGAAAATGGTGGTATAAACAAATATGATCCGAATGCAACTGTTGTTACTTATTGCTGGACAAGTCAAACATCTGGTGTAATTACTGCTTATTTGACTGTTTTAGGCTATGATGCTCAAAGTTTGATAACAGGTGCCAATGGCATGATTTGGTCAAATTTAGAGAGTCATAAATGGAATGCTACTACTGGAACTCCAGGTCAAAACGCTCCTGGTGTTTATGAGTTAGAAGCAACACCTGCTCAATAAAGATATTAATGATACTTTTTATAGGGGAATCACTCTTGATTCCCCTATATTATCCAACCTGTAAATGAAACAAATATACCAAATAATACTAATTTTTACTTTTGGATTGCTGAGTGCAACTTCTCCACAGATTTCTGTACATCAAAGTTTAATTTCACCGAGAATCCATATGTTTGATGAACAAGTTGTGGAAACTTATCACTTAACCGCCATCAATCAAAATTTCCATTGGCAGACCCAAATTGATTACCGCCAAGAATTATTCAATAATTTCAAACTAAATTCGTTCATAGAATATGGTTCAGAAACAGATTTTAATCCAAATCCATTTCGCATACACAATTTTTACGCAGATTATAAATATAAAAATAATCAAGTCAAAGCTGGTAGAATCCCTATTTGGAATCCGTTTATGATGAATACTATTGACGGATTGATGGCTTCTATAAATCTAAATAAATTAGGGACACTATCTGTTACATCTGGATTTGAATCCGAAGAAATAGACACTACATTATTTTCAGATAAAATATTTTTATCATCGTGGACATTAAAAACAAAGAAATTTAACACCGCTCTGTATTATTGGTACCAAAATGAAAAATCCTTCATAGGTGCTTTTATTAGATATCCAGTTTACTGGGGAATTCACTTTGTTGAAAATTTTGCATGGAATTTGACTGATAATCACATATCGTATTATAGATTAAATGCTTACAAAAACTTTAGTAACCATAAATTCAGCATCAATGTTAGATTTAAGGAAATTAACAAAACGGAGCTTTATCCTTGGGTAGAAAACCTTGCTGAATTGTGGGTCTCCCCTACACTCTCTATGGGTCTGACATCCAATTTTAATAATGTATTTTCGTTACAAAATGTTTTTGGATATCGATTTACAGAATCTGAAAACTGGTTCTACAAAACGGCTTTCAATTGGAAAATGCTACAAACTTCTATGATGTACGCAAAACAGGGAGAATCTCACATTTTGAGTAATAGTCTTGCAGGTAGATTTCGTATAGATAACAATATTTCTATTGGTGGTTCTCTAGCATTGAATACTACTTATTTCCCAGGCGACTTGGATCAAGAACAATCATTGGGTTCACATTTTTGGTTAAAATATTCAATTTCTAATAATTTTTCTGCACAAATCTTCAGTAGATATTATCAAAATCCATATTATAAAATGGACTTTAGAGGAGGGATAAACATTAATTATGTCTTCTAGAATTTTATTATTATTTGCAATTATTACATTTGCTTTTTCTCAAGATGCAGATAGAATCATTTTCCCACACATTACACATATCGATGATGTAGAGCTCGAATGCTCTTACTGCCACGAAGGTGTTAATGAATCAACATTCTTATTTGATGAATCATTTTTACCTTCAATGGATTTTTGCGGAGAATGTCACGAAGATGCCTTAGAAGAAGATTGTGAAATGTGTCATGCAAATCCGGAAGAAGCCGATACTTATCCAATAAGCAATTCCGCTTCCAGTAAAGATTTTTCACACTTATTCCATTTAAATCAGTTTTCTGATTGCTCGAAATGCCACTCAGCAGTTTATGAAGATGAAGGCGAAGAAGTAAGAAATACTTGGACAGAACAGAATTGTAAAGACTGCCATTCAATTACACTTCCACAAAATCATAATTTGGACTGGGTAAGTACTCACGGTGGAAATGTTATGGGACAATCTGAATCTAATTGTAATATGTGCCACGAGCAAAGGAGTTGTGATGCTTGCCATTCACTTCAACAGTTTGAACAGAAAACACATCCAACTTCTTACATTATGCTACACGGATTTGAATTCAAAGCAGGTTTGATGGAATGTTCAACTTGTCACAAAATTGACAAAGATTGTAGAACTTGCCATATTAATCAATTTGTAATGCCACTTGACCACAGCAATATGGATTGGACAGGCAACGATTTTATAATTGGTGGTGAACATATACAATCAGCTTTTGATAATCCTGAACTTTGTCAAGTTTGCCATACTGTAAGTTTTTGTGAAAGGTGTCATCAATAATGTTTACTAAGACTACCATTTTCACAATTTTTGCAATTTTGTTTATTTGGACTTGTACAGAAACAGTGCAACCTGAGTTACATCCTAAACAATGGATGGATCCTGAAAGCTATGATTTTCACGGAAATCAAATTGCATTAAAAGGATTAGATGCTTTAGAGACTTGTAAAACTTGTCACGGAGAAAATTATACTGGTGGAACAAGCACAATTTCTTGCTCTGATTGCCATGAAGGTGGCTATAGCGGACACCCTAACATTATATCTCATTTAACGCCTGATAGTACAGAATTTCACGGGAATATTGTTTCAGAATCTGGATTAGAAGGTGCTAACGAAGAATGTGGCTCTTGCCACGGTACTATGTTAGATGGCGGAAAAGTAGATGTGTCTTGCTATTTATGTCACGCTGGAGGACCTAGCGGGCACCCAGAGATATGGTCACATATAGATCCAAATAGTGATGATTTTCATGCTTTAGGATTTACACAAAATACTTTTGATGAAGATGTATCTCATTGCTTAGAATGCCACACTATTTATCAAGAAGATAATAGTGAGATAACATCATGCTACGAATGTCATCAAAATTACCCATTTTTCGAATAATATATGTTTCATCAACTATGAAAAAGGGCTGTTATAACAGCCCTTTTTTAAATCGATATTCTATTGACTTACTATCGAAGACTTGTAAAAATGTTCTTTGGATAAATCATTATCTTCTTACATCTACAATACTAATCATCGATCTTAACCTTGCGAGGATTTCACACCCTCGCAAGGTTTCTCGAGAAAGGTTTTTCGAGATTATTTTATTTCTATTTGATAAGGTAAGATAAACTGAATTTCATCATTTTCAATAAATGGAATAATATCCAAAACTTCTAATTGTTTTGCCAATTCTTTAGGTAGTAATTCAGTAATTTCCGTTTTCATATCGAATAACTCTGACCCTTGGAAATATATTTGTTTGTGCTTCGGATATTCTACAATTTCGACTTCAGTATCAGCAGGAATATTTGCTTCAGCTTTAGCTATTTCAATAGCATCGTGTAGTCCACCAAGCTCATCAATTAATTTTGTATCCAACGCTTTTTTACCACTCCAAACTCGACCCATCGCAATGTTGTCTAATTCGTTAATATCATTTAACTCATCTCTACCATCAACAACTCTTTGTTTGAATTTTGTGTAAACATCGTTTATTGCACCTTGTATTTTTTCATATTCATCTTCTGTGGTAAGTCTAGAACCAGACTGAAAATCTGAATGTTCACCGCGTTTCAATCCTTCTGTATTGATGCCGATTCTTTCTAATAGCTGAGAGAAGTTCAATCGAATTCCTATAACACCAATAGAGCCGGTTATAGTGCCTGTATCTGCAATAATTTTATCAGCTTGGCACGCAATGTAATATCCACCAGATGCCGCTACATCGGACATTGAAGCTATAAATGGTTTTACATTTGAAGAATCTTCTTCAGTAGTTTTGATAATTTCTCGCCACATCATATCAGATGCAAGTGCAGAACCACCACCGCTGTCTATTCGGAGAACAATTGCATCTATGCTCTTATCTTCACGAGCAGATTTTATAGCTTCACGGATAGTTTCATCGCCCATTTGAGAAGAGCCAGATGGTCCCGGATTACTCTTACCTGAGACAATTCCACCAACTGCATAAATAACTGCGATTTTCGGTTTTTCTTCTGTTGTCCATTCTGTAATGTATGACTCGCTTCTGTCAATATTTTTGTATTCGACTATCTTTACATTATCCTCATTCAAACTGTTGATATAGTCATCAAACTCGTCAGGATACATCACGCTGTCAATCAATCCAGCTTCTTTGGAATCTTCTACTGTAAAATATGGACCATTATCTATTACAGATTGAGTTTTTGCTAAATCGCCATCAAAACGGTCGGCAACTCCATTAAGAAAGATTTCGTATAAATCGTCCAGTAAATCTCCATAATTCTCTCGCATTTCGTCTGACATTTTACGATTAAGAAATGGGTCACCTGCAGTTTTGTAAGATTTCCCATCATAATTAACTCTAAACACTTCAGGCACAATACTCAATGTATCAAGTAAACCTCGTAAAAATTGCACTTCCATACTGAGTCCTTTTAGATTGACATCAGTTAAATCTGCAGTATAGATTTCATCAGCCATTGAAATTAAGAAGTAATCAGAATTACCAATTCCGTGGTCAGTATAAACAATAATCTTTTTGCCGGCATCTTTGAACTCTTGTAGAGCATTTCGCATTTCAATTCTTTTTGCAAATCCAGCTTGCACATATCCTAAATCAAAAATTAATCCATCAATAGTTTCATCTTTTGCAAAAGTATTTATGTCATCAATCCACGCTTTGAGTTGTTTACCTTTTTGAGTGTTTCCTGCAAATGGAATTATGTTCAAGTTGAAATTTATCTTTGGTGTTTTAGGTTTTTCTTCAATGAATAATCCGTCCAATTCCATTCTTATATATTTTTCTTTGTCTTTATCTTCAATCTTGAATACGGAATTTCTTTTTTGTGTATCAATTGTAAATCCATACCCAAAAGAAGGATTACCTTCAGTTTGAGTTCCTGAGGAATAAACACCACTTTTACCGAAATTGAATCCTACAGTCAAGTTGATTTCATTTGGATTACTTTTCAAATCATCAAACATAGCATTTGCAGAAATATATACTCCATCAACAATTTCCGTTTGAATAAAAGGTGCAAATTTATCTTCAAATTTTGTGCCAGTTTCATCCTTGGTAGAAATATAATCCAATCCGATAGTTAAGCGATGTTTCAAAAATGGCCTTATAGCAATTCCTGAACGATATTCTAAAACATCTTTAAATTTGTCATCTGCCATTGCAGTAAAACCCAAAGATATAATGTTGAATGGACGATAGAGTAACCCAAAGTTCATTGTGTGATGTTTATTCCAGTTAAATCCGAAATAACCATTATTGAACAATTCTCCTGCAAAACCAATAGAAAATTCAGATGGATTAAATAATTTATCACCATTTGTATATCCTAAGGAATAAGCAAATCCATCTGAGCGATTCATTGAGTAAAATTTAGAATCTTTGGAGATTTTATTATCATTATCTGGATCAATATAAAATCCCGATTGGGCACATCTGTGGATTCCAAGTCCAGCTGGATTACTGCTTAATGCATCAAGATTATCTGCTGTTGCAACTGAAGATAAACCCCATACATTTTGTGCAATGATTGAACTACTTGTTAATGTTAACATCAAGATTAAGATGTGCATCACTTGCCACTTAATCCCTGTTACTTTTCTTGTTTTGTTGTTTGTTTTCATGTTTATTTCCTCTTGTTTTTTTAGTAATTTTCAACAAAAATATGTCAAATTCCGTGCCAAAGCAACACGAAAACACATAACACCTTAATAATTCACAAGTTATAGATGTTTTGACAAAAACCAATTAATATCAAAGCTATATAATACAAGATTGTTTTGATATAAATACGAGTGAATATTCAAAAGGATACCTGTCAAATTTACACACAAGGTTTCCGCTTTGGTGCATATTAAATTCAAAGAGTTTAAAATAATTGTCATCTATTAATTTTTTGTTCATAGATAGAGACACATTGCAATGCGTCTCTATTACAATTACATATTTATTTTTTATCCTACTTTTTATGAGTTGTATTTTATTCAATCCTAATTCGTTGTTATATTTTTTCTATACATTTGCAAAGTCGCAAGATAAATCACTCCACTAATAATTAGTGAAATTAAAGTTCTAAGTGAAAATAGATCACCCCAAAACGAACCCAAAACATTCACTTGTTCTGATATAATAACTTCTAATCCGTTAATTAAATTTTGATTACTCAACATTATTGGTATTGCTTCAAATATGTTGATAATTTGATTGACAAACTCATTTTCTCCAAAAATAACTTGAAGTGTAATACCAAAAAGTATTGGTGCTCCAATTCCTATAATCAATGGGCGATTTTTGACCATTGAAGAAATAAATACCATAAATAAAACCAACGGACTTAACCATAACAGCACAATAATCTGGTATAAAATTAAATCGCAAAACAAATCCACCATATTGATTTGACTTAACGGACCTGAAATAATATCCCAAGCTTCTCCACTAATGGATAACATTGCAATCCAAATATACACAAATAGAATTGCAAGCATAATTAAAGTCAAGCCGATTATACCAATTGCACCTGCTTTTAATTTAGAGAGTAAAATCCAATTGTCGTTTAAAGGTTGACTTCTAAAAAAATATGAACTGGAATTTGAACGCTCCTTAAATACTGAATCGGAGAAATAGAATAAAGCAATGAAAATAATTAATATTTGTATTGCTAAAAATCCTGCTAAAATTCCATAGCTGAATGATTTAATAACCTTCAATGGTGATCCCGCAAGACCATTTATTGCTCTTTGTTTAACACGGTCTGGAATTTCAGAATTATCAGATTCAAAAACGATAAAAACATCAGAACCATTTTCATTGGTTTGGTTGTTATGTCCAAAACCAATGGCAATATCTTTTTCTTCTTTGCCCCAATTTTCGAATGAAATAGACAGTCGATGAATTGGAATTAGTGTCAACAATAGTAAAAACGAAAACACACCTATTGTCCAAAATATTACTCGTTTCCATTCCCAATACTCTCTTTTTAGTAATGCTAAAAACTGTTTCACTAGTTACCTCCCATCATTGCTACAAATATATCTGCAATTGAAGGAGTCTTTATCTCCCCATATTGTTCTATATTTGCTCGATTTACTTTCTCCAATAAAAATAATTTCTTACCAAAAAATGATTGTTCTAACAACGGATTAAATTTTCGCATTTCTTCTGCATATTCTTCTGGAACAGAAATCTGCATAAAGCGTTTTTCTAGATTTTCCATACTCTCCTTCATCAAAACTTTCCCATCTTTTATGAAAATTACATCGCTTAAAATGTGTTCGACTTCTTCTACTTGATGCGTAGAAATCACAATGGATTTGTTATGCTCAAAATAATCTTCTAAAACTGATGCGTATAACTGTTTTCTGAATAAAATGTCCAATCCGTGAGTCGGTTCATCTAAAATCAGCAAGCGAGAATCTGTTGCCAAAACCAACGCAAGATGAAGTTGAGTTTTCATACCTTTGGATAATTGCTTTACTTTTTGAGTTTTCTTTATGACAGTTTTCTCTAATAGTTTGTCGCATTTTTTGATATCGAATTGCGGATGAACATCTTGTTGAAATCTAATAACTTGCGAGACAGACATCCACGGTGGCAAAACCGAAATATCGTGAATTACTCCTGTATTCAACATCAATTCAGGGCGATTTTTGTATGGGTCATTATTTAAAATTGATATACTCCCTTCGCATTGAATTAATCCGGTCATTGCTCTAAGAAGTGTGGTTTTGCCAGCACCGTTTGGTCCAACAAGTCCAACAATTTTCCCTGATGGAATTTCAATATTCACATCAGAGAGAGCTTGAGTTGTGCCGTAATGTTTGTTAACATTTTTTATAGAAATCAGCGATTCCATTAATTTTCTCCCTCATTCTTACTACTAATATTTTTTTCAAAACTATCTTCAATAATTTGTATGGTTTGATTTTTTGTATATCCTAATAATTTAGCTTTGTTTATCAATTTTTCAATATCTTCATTTATAAATTCAGTTTTGGAAGAATTAGTTAATAATTCTTTTGCCCCAGACTTAACATACATACCAAGTCCTCTTCGTTTTTCTATCAGTTCTTCTTGAATTAGGATTTGAGTTGCATTGAGAATAGTTTGTGGATTAATATTGTATTCTACAGAAATTTGTCTAACTGATGGTATCGGTTCATTTTCCTTTAAATCACCCGACAGTATCGCGTCACGAATCATATTAGCAATTTGTAAATACAATGGTGTTTTATTATTAAATTCTAAATTCATATTTTACTCTATTAGTGTTATGGTATAGTATAACACCTCTAAAGAATTCGATGCAATAAAAAATATTGCTTAAATTTTGATTATAGAATCTACACAAAAAATGATAACAAAGGATGATTATGATCAAAAAAATAATTGTATTGGGTGGCGGAATGGTTGGTTCTGCAATTGCTAGAGATTTAAAAGAAAATGGACATTCCGTAACAGTTGCGGACAGAGATATTGGTGTGCAAAATCGAATAATGCAATTTGATATTAAGTTTGTCAAACTCGATTTCTCTGATTTTAACTCAGTCCACAAAACGGTGCAACAGTTTGACTTTGTTATTGGTGCTGTTCCAGGTTTTTTGGGATATAGAATTTTACAGACAGTTTTGGAAGCCAAAAAGGATATCGTGGATATTTCCTTTATGCCAGAAGATCCTCGAGGACTCAATAAAATTGCAGTTGAAAATGGAGTTACTGCTATCACAGATGCTGGAGTTGCACCTGGATTATCAAATTTAATGTTCGGGAACGCACTATCTGAATTTGATAAATTGGATTCTGCGAAGTGTTTTGTTGGAGGACTTCCGCAAAACCCTAAACCGCCGTGGTGGTATAAATCTGTATTTTCTCCAATTGATGTTGTGGAAGAATATACTCGTCCTGCACGATTAGTTGAAAACGGGCAAATTGTTACAAAACCTGCGATGACTGAAATCGAACCTGTGGAATTTGAAAATATCGCAACACTCGATGCGTTTAATTCTGATGGATTACGAACTTTGTTAGATTTACCAATTCCAAATATGGTTGAAAAAACAATGAGATTTCAAGGACATATACAGAAAATTATTGAAATGAAAAATCAAGGATTATTTGAAGATGACAAAATCAAAGAAACATCTGAATCCTTAATACAAGATTGGAAACCTGAAAAAGATGATTATGATCAAACTATAATGCGATTGGAATTTCGAGGGATTAAAGATAATAAGCAAATCACTGATACTACAGATCTCATCGATTATTTTGACAGGGAAAAAGGGATTTCGTCAATGGCCAGAACAACAGGTTATACTTGTACAGCAGTTGCGGATTTACTTATCTCAGAAAAATTTACCTCAAAAGGTGTGTTTGCAATGGAAAGTCTTGGTAAAAATAGAAATTTAGTAGATTCTGTGCTAAATCACTTATCGGTTAGAAATGTGATTTTACTGAAAAGACAAGATATTGAAACAAAATGAGTTTTTGGATCCTCTTCTGATTTGGGAGGTTGGAATGTTAGGGAACTGTTGATAATGATTGTGGCCTTCACAACAAAAAGTATCGTTTATTGTGAAGAACCCTTTTTAAATTATAGATATGAAAATTGTTAAAATAATTCAGTGGGATATGGGGCATCGTGTGATGAATCACCGGTCTGCTTGCAAAGGTTTACACGGACATCGTTACAAAGCAGAAATTTGCGTAGAGGGTGACATTGTTACAAAATCCGGTGCATCCGAAGAGGGTATGGTAATTGATTTTGGGGATGTAAAAAACATTGCCCTAGATTTCATAAACAATAAACTTGATCACGGCTTTATGGTTTGGGATAAAGATTCTGAATTAATTGATTTTTTTAATAACACAACAGGGCATAAACCTATAATTGTTCCATTTACTCCAACTGCCGAAAACATTGCCAAATTTATCTTTGAAACTCTCGACAAGAAATTTGAAGATAAATATAGCACTGGACTCAAACTCTGTTCAGTAAAACTTTGGGAAACCCCAACGAGTTATGCTGTTTATGAGAAATAGTAAAGTTAGAATTGTAGAAAAGGAGACGAATTCTCTACTAGATATAATAATTACTTTTTCCCTCTCGTCATTTTCTCTATTTCATCCCACATTTCAGTAGGGACTTGATCCAATCCATTAAATTCACCTGCACCATAGAGCCATTCACCGCCATCAATAGTTACCACTTCTCCGTTAACATATCCTGAATAATCCGAAACTAAATATGATGCCAAATTAGCGAGTTCGTGATGCTCTCCAAATCGTTTTAAAGGAATTCTTTGTTTGGGATCGAGTTTTTTTGAAAGATTTTCAGGAAACAATCGAGACCACGCACCTTTTGTGGGGAATGGTCCTGGTGCAATAGCATTTGAGCGAATTCCATATTTCCCCCATTCAGAAGCCAATGAGCGTGTGAGAGCTAAAACTCCGGCTTTGGCAGTTGCAGAAGGCACTACAAATCCAGAACCGGTCCACGCATAAGTTGTTACAATGTTCAAAATTGTTCCCTGTATTTGTTTGTCAATCCAGTATTTACCAAATGCTAAAGTGGTGTTGTAAGAACCTTTGAGCACGATGTCCACGATAATATCAAATGCTTTGTGTGATAGTCGTTCAGTCGGACTTATAAAATTTCCAGCCGCATTATTAAGCAGAACATTTACTTCGCCAAAAGTTTCAATTCCTTTTTGTAAAACTGATTCGACTTCTGAATATTTTCGCACATCGCATTGGATTGGCAATATAGTTCCACCAGTTTCTTTTTTCAATTCGCTGGCTGTTTGCTCTAAAACATCCATTTTACGACTGGCAATTATGAGATTTGCTCCAAGCTCGAGGAACGACTTTCCCATTGATTTTCCTAAACCAGTTCCACCACCGGTTATTAGAATTGTTTTACCTTTTAGTGAATTTTCTTTCAGCATATTTAAGTTTGTCATCGAAATTGCTCCAAATAATAGTGTGTAAAGTAAATGGTTTAGCTTGATTGATGAAAGAAAAAAAGGGTAAACTTCAGCACTATAATATAGTAATATTTATATCTTTTAAACAAAGGAGCTCAAATGGCACAAATTAAAGAATTAAAAAATATCAGAAAGGATATTAACGAAGTCCATACTGATTTATTGATTGTCGGTTCAGTTAAAACTAAAAAGTTTAGCAACCCATTAAAATCTTCGCTTGGTAAAACACTAAGTAATGCAATTAAAGTAGAAAAGTTTACCGGTAAATTAGGTAAATCCGTAAAGATTTATGGAGATGACAAAATTAAACGAATCGCTGTTTTTGGGCTTGGCGAGACAAAGAAATATGATAGTCATACAGCACGAGATTTAGGAGCAAAGATTATCAAATATGCTAATTCATTGGAAACAAAAATGCTAACGATTGACACGAGTTCAATGGGATTATCTTCGGATGATGATCTTGGTGCATTTGCTGAGGGTTTGGTTATAGGTTCTTATGAATTTCTCGATTATAAATCCGATAAAAAAGAGGTTGCAAAGTCATCGAATACGATTGTTAAAGCAGAATTTATAGGTGCAAATTCATCTGTTTTACAAAAAGCGTTTGTCCTTGCTGAAGGCGTTGCGATTGCAAGAGATGTTTCTAATCATCCGGCGAATATTGCAAATCCGACTTATTTAGCAAATACAGTAAAAGATATTGCTAAAGCCGATAATATGAAATATAAAGTGTTTGATGGTAGCGAATTTGAAAAGATGGGAATGGGTGCGTTTTACGGTGTTGCTCGCGGTGCTACAACTCCAGCCAAGATGATTATTGTTGAATACAATGGCGGAAAAAAAGCTGAAAAACCTTTTGCGTTAGTGGGTAAGGGATTAACATTCGATTCCGGTGGAATTTCACTTAAACCCGGTGCAAATATGGATGAGATGAAATTCGATATGTGCGGTAGTGCTGTTGTAATTGGCGTTCTGAAAGCTGTAGCCAAACTCCAACCGAAAATCAATATTATTTTTGCAATTGGCTCAACGGAAAATATGCCGGACGGAGATGCTCAAAGACCGGGAGATATTGTAACTGCTTATAACGGGAAGACTATCGAAATTCTTAATACAGATGCAGAAGGTCGCTTGGTTCTTGCAGATGTTTTAGCGTATGTTACAGACAAATATAAACCTGTTGGGATGTTGGATTTTGCCACCCTTACTGGTGCAGTTTTGATTGCTCTAGGAAATCGTGCATCAGGATTAATGGGAAATGACACCAAGTTGATTAAGGATGTAAAAAAATCTTCTGAGACAACTGGCGAAAAGGTTTGGGAACTTCCACTTTGGGATGAATACTCAAAAGAAATTAAAGGTAAATATGCTGATTTGAAGAATATGGGAGAAGGCAGACTAGCTGGAACCATTGCGGCTGGAATATTTCTCAAAGAATTCGTTGGTGAAACTCCGTGGTGTCATTTAGATATTGCCGGAACTGCTTGGGGACCAAAGGAGCCATCTTATCAGCCAAAAGTTGGTGCAACTGGAGTAGCAGTTAGATTAGTTTATAATTTATTAGAAAATCGTATTAAATAAAATTTGGTTGATATTAAAACAGTGATTTAAATTTGCTAGCTTTTTTATGACATAAATATCCTAAAATAGTGGCGGCATAGCTCAGTTGGTTAGAGCATCGGAATCATAATCCGAGTGTCCGGGGTTCGAGTCCCTGTGCCGCCACGAAATCTAATAATATTTTTATAAAGGAATAAAATAATGACAAATAGAACTTTTGCAATTATTAAACCAGATGCAACTCGTAATGCTAATACTGGTCTAATATATGACAGAATACTAAAAGCTAATTTCAAAATCCTTGCTGCAAAATTAGTCAAAATGTCTAAGAAACAAGCTGAAGGATTTTATGACATCCACAGAGGAAAACCATTTTTTAAAGAATTAACGGATTTTATGTCATCGGATATTTGTATGGTTTTAGCACTCGAAAAAGACAACGCTGTTTCTGAATGGCGAAAAACCATAGGTGCAACCAATCCCGCAGATGCAGAAGCAGGTACTATCCGTAAAGATTTTGCTACAAGCTTGGGTGAAAATGCGGTTCACGGCTCAGATTCAGATGAAAATGCACAAAAAGAGATTGCCTTTTTCTTCACAGAGAGTGAACTTATAGCCAATCTTTAGGGGTATATTATGCACAATTTGAGGTTTTTTTCGATTCAGTTATTCACTATTTTACTTTTATTTATAGCGTGTACTTCAACAACTGAAAGGGAGGTTATATCTATTGGTAAAACTGTAAAAATACAGTATTCTCCTGACATTAAGTCCAAAGCAAAACTGACTTTTCAATGGAGTTATCAAAATATTCCTACAAACAGTACACCGAAATTGTTGATTGATAATAACAAAGCTTTGTTTACTCCCGATATTGTTGGTGATTATGATATTTTGCTTTCTGTTCGTTCTGAATCAAATGATGAGATAGCTTCGGAATTTTATTATTTTTCTGTAATAAAAGATACTGTTTCTCGCTCAATAAAGAAACAAACACAAACTGCAGATATTATTGATAATTCTGAACCTAAACCCACTAAACCCTTTAAGTCCAAAAAGGTAATTCCCCCTAAAGTCAAAAAGAAAGTGATACCTAAACCTTCAAGTCCAAAGTTGGATATCCCGGCTGTTGCTGGCAAATATACAATTCAAGTGGCATCTTGGCCATCTTTGGAGGAAGCTCGTAATGACCAGTTATCTTTGATAGATGCAGGATATGATTCCTATCTTCAACGAGTTTTTATAACTGAAAAAGATGAAGTTTGGTGGAGAGTTCGAGTCGGAGCATTCTCAGATTATTCCATCGCTATTGCAGTTCATAAACAACTTATTCAACTTAGAGGTAAAGATATTTGGATAGATTATGTTCGTCAAGAACAAAACAAATAGTTTTAGACAGAAATAGTAATTTAGCTCATCATTCTCATGTTGTATCATAAGGTAAAATATCTCTAAATTAAATGTCTATATTTTAATGTAAATATTTAAGAATTTAACTTTAAACAGAATTAAAAAGGAAGAACATCGATGGCAGTACCAAAGAAAAAAATATCAAAGACTCGTGGAAGAAAGCGTCGCACACACTGGAAAGCTTCTGCACCACAAGTTGGTGTTTGTCCTCAGTGCAACCAACCTAAGCGTCCTCATCGTGCTTGCCCTGAATGCGGATATTATAAAGGACGACCAGTAGTTATCGCTAAAGGAGCATAACTCCTCTCTTATGAAAATTGCATTAGATGCCATGGGTGGCGACCATGCTCCCCATTCAACCGTACAAGGTGCGTTTGAGTATATAAAAGAATTCGGAAGTGATTCTGCCGAAATTTTGCTATTAGGGCATCAGGACAGATTAGACAGACTTATTAAGGAATATAATGATCCCTTTAAAAAGGTATCTATCATACACGCTCCGCAAGTCGTAGATACGGATGAAATACCATCCAAAATTTTCAAAACCAAACCGGATTCATCACTAGTAAAAGCAGTGGAATTAGTCAAAATTGGTGAAGCAGATGCGGTAGTCAGTAGTGGGAATACAGGTGCTTTGATGGTTTCTTCTCTTTTCCTCCTTGGAAAAATTAAGGGCATTCGAAGACCAACATTAGCGCCATTTATACCTACTAAAACAGGTGGGTTTATCTTGTGCGATGCAGGAGCAAATACTGATGTAAAACCACACAATCTCGTACAATTTGCAATTATGGCTCAAGCTTACATCGAACACCTTGAAGGTTGGAAAAATCCTTCTGTTGCATTGCTTAATATTGGTTCTGAAGAAACCAAAGGCAACGAGCTGACTCGTTCCACATTTCCACTAATGAAATCACATGTTTCCAACTTTATCGGAAATATTGAAGCTCGATATGTTTTAAACGGAAAGGCTGATGTTGTTGTAACTGATGGATTTACTGGAAATATTCTTCTAAAAACTATTGAGGGGGCTCTAAGCCATATGATGGATTGGTTTCATGAGAGCATTAAATCCCATCCTATTTGTCGATTATCTGCTCCTTTAATGGCTCCTGCTATCAAAGATTTAAAGAAATCTATGGATTATGAAGAACACGGTGCAACACCACTTCTAGGTGTAAATGGAATCGCTATGAAATGCCACGGTTCATCTACTTTTAGAGGAATTAAAAGTTCTCTTATTGCAGCCAAAAAGGCATTTGATGAGAATCTGATAACAGATATTGCTTATAGAATCTCTGAACACTTAGATATTATTGAAAATCATTCAAACAATGATGACGAAAATTAATAAAACAATAACAGCTAACATTTCTGCTTTGGGAATGTATGTTCCTGATAAAATACTGTCTAATTTTGATCTTGAAAAAATGGTTGATACTAAAGATGAGTGGATTCAGGAACGAACAGGAATAAAAGAGCGACGAATAACTACCGATGGTCAAGCAACTGTTGATATGGCATCTCGGGCAGCTGAACGATTGTTACAAACAAGAAATATTTCTGCTGAAGAAATTGATATTATAATTTTAGCAACTGTAACTCCGGATATGATGTTTCCTTGCTCAGCATCGCAAGTTCAAGACAAAATAGGTGCTACAAATGCTTGGGGATTTGATTTATCAGCTGGATGTTCTGGTTTTTTATTTGCACTACAAACTGGAGCACAATTCATTGAATCTGGAACTCATAAGAAAGTTATGGTTATAGGTGCTGATACAATGAGTTCGATAGTTGACTATACCGATCGAAACACTTGTATTTTGTTTGGAGATGGAGCTGGTGCAGTTCTTCTAGAACCATCTACAAATGGGTTCGGACTTATAGATTCAAAAATGAAACTCGACGGAAGCGGTGGAAAGTTCCTTAAAATGCCGGCCGGCGGAAGTTTAAATCCACCATCTCACGAGACTATTGACAAAAAAATGCACTATATCTATCAAGATGGCAAAACAGTTTTTAAATTTGCAGTGAAAGGAATGGCAGATATTTCTTATGAGATTGCTCAAAGAAACAATTTGCAAGGCGATGACATTAAACTATTCATTCCGCACCAGGCAAATAAACGGATTATTGACGCAGCTGCAAGAAGATTAAAATTAAAAGAAGAACAAGTCCTAAGTAATATTGACAGATATGCCAATACAACAGCTGCTACTATTCCAATTGGAATGGTTGAAGCTACTAAAAATGGAAGATTAAAAAAAGGTGATAATTTGATTATCTCAGCATTTGGCACTGGATTTACTTGGGGAGCAACATACATTAAATGGGGATTAACATTTGATGAATAAAGTTTACCTATTTCCAGGTCAGGGTTCACAATTTGTTGGAATGGGCAAAGATATTTTTGAGCAATCTGATATTGCAAAACAAATTTATCAAAGTGCTTCTGATATTTTAGGATTTGATTTGGTCGATATTTCTTTTAATGGACCAGAAGATAAGTTAAGACAAACTCAGTTTACTCAGCCGGCTATTTTTGTGCATAGTGTTGCAGTGTATAATTTATTAAAAGAGCACAATCTCTTCCCTTCAGCAGTTGCTGGACATAGTTTGGGTGAATTCTCTGCATTAGTCGCTGCCAATGTTCTAACATTTGAAGACGCTTTAAATATTGTAAAAGTAAGAAGTTCTGAAATGGCAAAAGCAGGCAGTATTCAACCCGGAAGTATGGCGGCAATCTTGGGAGCAGATGATGAGCAAATCGAACAGATATGCAATCAAGATGGTGTGGTTGTTCCTGCTAATATCAATGCACTGGGACAGATTGTAATATCAGGAGAAGTTGATGCAGTTGCATCTGCTGTAGAAACTGCAAAATCTCTTGGGATTCGCAAAGCAATACCACTTAATGTTTCTGGCGCATTTCATTCCCCATTGATGGTTCCTGCCAGAGAACCTTTATCAAAAATATTGGAATCTGTAAAATTCAACAATACAGATATTCCTGTTTATCAAAATGTTACAGCGAGCCCTGAGACAGATGCAGAAATCATTAAAGATAATATACTAAAGCAGTTGGAAAATCCAGTTCGTTGGGCTGATATCATTACAAATATGATTTCCGATGGATTTACAGATTTTATTGAAGTCGGTCCAAATAAAGTTCTATCAGGACTAAATCGTAGAATTAACAGAGATGTAAATTCCACTCCGATTGGTACTTTTGAACAAATACAAAATTTAATCGCATAAATTTGGAGATATGTTGAATAATTTAGAAAACAAAATTGCAATTATCACAGGATCAGCACGGGGAATCGGATTCTCAATTGCGGAAACTTTTGCAGATAGTGGAGCAACTGTAGTAATCCTCGATTTATTTCAGGATGCTGTGGATGAAGCAGTAACAAATTTGACATCTAACGGAAAATCTGCTTATGGATATGCAGTAGATGTAACGGATTCAGAAAATGTTGATTCAATATTTAAAGAGATTCACCAAAAATTTGGAAAAATTGATATTTTAATCAACAATGCTGGAATAACAAAAGATGGTCTTATCATGAAAATGAAAGAATCTGATTGGGATGCTGTTTTAAATGTTAACCTTAAAGGCACATTTATTTGCACACAAATAATCAGCCGATATATGTTAAGGCAACGAGAAGGTGTGATTCTAAATATCGCATCAGTTATAGGTATAATGGGTAATGCAGGACAGTCAAATTATGCGGCATCTAAAGGCGGTGTTATTGCATTTACAAAATCTTCCGCAAAAGAGTTTGCGTCTAGAAACATTCGTGTAAATGCGATTGCTCCTGGATTTATAGAAACAGAAATGACTGCAAAATTACCCGAAGATGTCATCAATAAATATAAAACAGTTATTCCATTAAAAAAACTTGGTAGTACAAAGGATGTAGCAAATCTGTTGCTATTTTTAGCTTCAGAACAGGCATCCTACATCACCGGTCAGACAATTAATGTCGACGGTGGAATGATAATGTAATCACAATAAAAGAACGGAGAGAAAAAATGTCACAATACTTCGATAAAGTTAAAGAAATCATCATCGATAAACTTGGTGTAGAAGAAAGCAAAATCACAGTGGAAGCTAAATTCATTGATGATTTAGGTGCTGATTCATTAGATACAGTTGAATTAATTATGCAGTTCGAAGAAGAATTCAACATTGAAATTCCTGATGAAGATGCTGAAAAACTTACTACAGTTAAAGAAGCTATCGATTATATCGACACACAATTAGCTTAGTTTTTGCTATGACAAATCGACGAGTTGTTGTTACGGGGATGGGACTCCTATCCCCTATCGGTAATTCTGTTTCTGAATTTCACGAAGGTTTGAAATCCGGTAGAAATGGTATTGGAGAAAATACTCTTTTTGATACATCTGACTTTTCTGCAAAACTATCGGGTTTAATTAAAAATCTGGAATTTGAGGACTATTTCAACCGAAAAGAACTAAATATTATTGATAGATTTACTGCTTTTGCAATTATTGCAGCTGATGAAGCAGTAAAAGCGTCTGGTATAGCTAATGATTCTTTAGATAAAAATAAAATTGGAGTTATCATTGGTTCTGGAATCGGCGGAATAAATACTCTTATTGAGCAACAAGCACGGCTTCTAAAAAGTCCAAGGCGAGTAAGTCCATATTTTGTTCCATCAATGATTTCTGATATTGCTGCGGGGCATGTATCAATTAAACACGGATTTAAAGGCCCAAATTATTGTGTGGTTTCGGCTTGCGCAACAGCATCTCACTCAATTGGAGATGCATTTCGTTTAATTAAATACGGTGATGCCGATGCAATGATTACCGGTGGTGCTGATGCTTCAATTGTTCCAGTTTCTGTTGCAGGATTTTCCAATATGAAAGCACTCACTAAGAATACTGATCCAAGTACTGCTAGCCGTCCTTTTGACGCAAACCGTGATGGATTTGTAATGGGCGAAGGTGCAGGAATTGTAGTTTTAGAAGAACTTGAGCATGCTTTAGCAAGAGGTGCAAATATCGTTGGAGAACTTGCTGGGTACGGAGCAACTGGAGATGCTTATCATCTTACAGCTCCCTCACAGGATGGCGATGGTGCTGTAAGGGCAATGAACCGTGCTATGGAAGATGCTGGTGCAAAACCTGAAGATGTAGGTTATATCAATGCACACGGGACTTCTACTCCATTTAACGACAAAACAGAAACACTTGCAATTAAAACCACATTTGGTGAGCACGCAAAAGACATGTTCGTATCATCAACAAAATCAATGACTGGACACTTGTTGGGGGCAGCTGGAGGAATTGAAGCTATTGCTTCTATTCTTGCCATCGAACATTCATTTGTTCCTCCAACAATCAATTATGATACTCCTGACCCTGAATGTGATTTGAACTATGTGCCAAATAATGCTATAGATGCTGATCTTAAATATGCAATGTCAAACACATTTGGATTTGGCGGACATAACGCTGTGTTGCTATTTAAAAAATACTAGTTTTGAAACTATTTTCGATTTTTCGGAGACGGAGGGTAGATAATAAATTATCTTTTCTCCGTCCTCTGGAATCTTTCCTAAAATATAAATTTAAAGACCCTTCCCTGCTTCTAACTGCACTTACTCATCGCTCACTTGTTCAAGATTCTCCTCATAATTATGAACGACTAGAATTTCTTGGAGATGCTGTTCTAGATCATGTAATTTCTGAATGGTTGTATATAAAATATCCAAAAGCGGATGAAGGATTTCTAACAAAGACTCGTTCACGGCTGGTTAATAAAGTATTTCTTTCAAACCTAAGTTTGCGATATGAACTACTCGACTATATTCAAGTTCAGCAAGGAGTTGATTTAAAAGAAAAAAGAGTTGCAAGAAATTTATCAGGAGATATTTTCGAATCTATTATCGGAGCGATGTATATTGATGGTGGTATTGAACCTGTTTCGAAATTTATCAAACGGACAGTAATAAAACATTCAAAGAATGCAAATATAGAAACTAATTTCAAAGGTTTACTAATTGAATTTTGTCATCAAAACAATTATTTGGGACCTGTTTTCAAAACTCTTTCATACGATGGACCAGAACATAATAAAGTATTTACTGTTGTTGCTATTGTAAATGATAATCTATCATTTAATGGAAAAGGAAGAAGTAAAAGAGGTGCAGAGCAAAATGCTGCCAAAAACGCTTTAGATTCTATGAACAAGGAAACAGTGTAATTTTGAAATATTCGGTTCTTAGTTAATTACTACTATTTCAAATATTCTACATCCTACTTATTTTAATTTAACATTCTAATTGTTTAATCCTATTCCGCAATTTTGCGGCAGTCTCATAATTCTCTTCTTCAACAGCTTGTTCCATTGCTGTTTTTAGATTAGTTAAAATTTCCGTAAAGGAAAAATTACCATCGTCAACATTGTCAGGTACTTCGTAGTGAAATTCTCTAGCCATATTTTCTAGACTAGCATTTTGCAGAATTGATTCTGAAACAAATATTGGTACGACTGTCCTAAGAGAAAGAGATATAGCATCACTCGGACGAGAATCGAAAACTAACTCATCTTTATAAGGATTTTGAATAAATATCTGAGCATAAAATGTACCTTCTCTTAAATCAGAAATTGAAACTTTTGTAATTTTCCCACCAATCGCTTCAATTGTATCGATCATTAAATCGTGAGTAAGAGGTCTTCTAAGTTTTCTTCCTTCGAGGGTTACAGCAATAGAATGTGCTTCTCGTTCTCCTACAATTATTGGTAAATGTCGTTCACCATTTTGCTCTTTTAAAAGTACTGCATACCCTTTGTTAGTAGGATGATAGGAAATACTCAACACATCAACAGGTATCATTTGATTTTCGTTAATTCTACTCATTCATTTTTCGTTTCAATAATTGTATTCGTTCTACTGGTGTCGGATCAACATTGTGCAATAATGCCGAGTAATAGCTAATCCAATCCGTAAAATGAATCATTTTTAGCAATCTGACAATTCGGTTATTCCCAGTTTCTGAAATTGTAATTTGATTTTCTACAGTTTTATTCAATAATTGTTTAGTAACTTTCATCCTCTTTAATGAGCGTTCGTGATCATCTTCATCTGATAACCAAATAATTGTAAATTTTTTCAATAGTTCTGGATTTTGATTCCAACCTTCAATTTCATTGTGATTTTGCTCTGGAATATGATGATGAAAAGCCATCATTTTTGCATTTTCTTCCAATTGACATCGGAACCGGTAGGCAGCTACCCAAGTTAAGTCTTCGCTACCGTAGATAACAGGAATTGTTTTGAAAATTTTCTTAGCAATCATAATCGCTTCATTCTCGACAGAATCAACGACGAAATTTTTTGAATAGGCATCCAATTGTTCTATAGAATTTTTTAAATCTTGGACTAAGTCACTATTAGCTATTCTGAGTTTATTTAATACTAATAATAAAGTTGAAAATGACAATCCTAAAGCAGCACGAGGTTGAAATCCTGCAGGAATCTTTACTATATCCAAATTATGGTTTTCTGCTAATTTAGTAATTTCTCCTCCAGTAGAAATCACAATAATTTTCGCTTTTGCAGATAAACATTGATGAAATGCAGAAAGAGTTTCTTCAGTTCCACCGGAATATGACGAAGCAATAACCAAAGTTGATTCATTAACCCAACCGGGAATATCATACGAACGATTGACCAAAATAGGAATTTTACAAAAATCTTGCATAAGAACCCGGACAACATCTCCACCAATTGCAGATCCACCCATTCCTAAAATTAATACATTTCGAATATCTGGATATGAATTTATTGGTTCGTAATCTTTCATTATATCAAACGATTGTTGGATTTGCTGTGGGAAACTACAAATTGCATCGTGCATACTAGATGAATCAAACAGAGATTTAAGATTTCGAATATCTATTTCCATTTAGTTATTCCTTTTCATTATCAAATCGCTAAAACACATTAAATTTCTGTGATCAACAGCTAAATTCATTAAACAACTATTGGCTTGGTTGATTGTATTTTCAATAAATTTTTCAGCATCTTGTTTGATGCCTGTTTCTAACATTAATTTTCTAATTATTTGTATTCCATCAGTAAAATCATTTTTTGCAATTTCAATTGCTGATTCAATTTCTTTTGGGAATTTCGATTTTGCTTGAATCATCAAATATGTTTTTTTTTCTAAAATAATATCACTTTTCAGACTTTTACCCATATTTTGTGAATCTGAAAATATCTCCAACATATCATCTTGAACCTGAAATGCTCTGCCAATCAATCGTGCAAAATCTCTAAGTGCAATTCTAATCTGTTTGTCCACATCTGCCACTAACGCACCAAGTTCTGCAGAAAGTCCAAGCAAATAGCCAGTTTTCAAATCAATCATTTTAATATATTGGTCAATTGTTACAAAGTTATCAGATTCAAATTCTTTATCAAGTGCTTGTCCTTCACAAACTGCGAGAAGTCCTTCTACAAAAACAGCCATAGCTTCAAGAGAATTAGGATTCATCTTCTGAAGCATTTTAAGAGCGATAGACAGCATTGCATCACCCGTTAATATTGCAACACCAACATCCCATTTTTCGTGGACAGTCGGTTGATTATGTCTAACATCATCTTCGTCCATAATGTCATCGTGAACAAGTGTGAAATTATGAAGTATTTCAACAGAAAGTGCCGCAGGGAGTGACGCCTTAACTTTAGCCCCGCAAGATTCAGCTGTAATTAAAGTCAAAATTGGACGCAGTCGTTTGCCTCCACCTTTTAATACATAATCAATAGGTTTGGTTAAAGATTCTGGTCCAGATGTATAAATATCAGATAAACTATTATTTATCAAATCACGATATTCATTAATTTTTAAATTATCCACTGATTTCAATCTTCCCAAATTCTAATAATTTTGAAAGCACAATTTCTTTTATTTCTTCCATTCGTTCTGATGTTTTTGCCTCAAACCGACAGACAATCACCGGTTGAGTGTTCGATGCTCGCACTAATCCCCATCCATCACCAAATTTTATTCTAACTCCATCAACATCAATACAATCATAGTTTTCTTTGAAATAATTTTCTGCTTTTTCAGTTATTACAAATTTCTCTTTGTCTGTTGGACACTCCAATCGCAATTCCGGCGTGGAATAGTATTTTGGAATTTCTTCCGTAAGTTCTGATAGTGTTTTAGAACTTCTCGAAATCAACTGACATAAACGAAGAGAAACATAAATTGCATCATCAAATCCGTAAAAATCATCTGCGAAAAAAATATGACCGCTCATTTCTCCGGCAAATTTCACATTTCTTTCTTTCATCTTGTCTTTGATGAGTGAATGCCCAGTCTTCCACATTAACGGTTTCCCGCCATTTCGGATAATCATATCTTCGAGTGCCTGAGAACATTTCACATCAAAAACGACTTCATCGCCTTCGGATAAGATTTCAGGTAGAAACAATGCCATCAGATTATCAGAACGAATGATACCACCTTTTTCATCAACTGCAACCACACGGTCAGCATCTCCATCGTAAGCAACGCCAAAATCATAATTCCTAGATTTAATTTCTTTGACCATATCCACTAAATTTTTATCTTCGGTTGGGTCTGGGTGGTGATTTGGAAATGTTCCATCCACATCGCAGTAGAGTTTTTTGAACGAAATCCCCAGCTTCTCGAATACTTCAGGAGCTGAGAGACACCCAGCCGCATTTCCACAATCCATCACGATATTTAGTGGTTTATCAATGGTTATTTTGTTTGCGAGCATTTCCATATAAGGTGTTAGAATATCTTGCTTCGTATATGTTCCGCTTCCACATTCAAAATCTTGAGTCTCAATTAATTGCCGTAACTTTTGAATATCTTTATCATAAAATGCTCGTTGCTGATACGAGAGTTTAAATCCGTTAAATTCAGGTGGATTGTGACTTCCTGTAATTTGAACAGCTCCATCAATTTCTAAATAAAACATACTAAAATAATTCGCTGGAGTTGGAATTATTCCAATATCAACTACATCAATTCCTGCTTCAAGTATTCCTTTAGATAACAACTCCTTAAGTCTTGGTGTTGTGTCTCTTACATCACCGCTAACTGCAATTTTACTTCGCCCGTCTCTTTTAACGAATGTGCCAAATGCTCTACCTAAATCTAAGACTACATCATCGGTAAAATCTTCTTTTACTATTCCTCTAATATCATATTTTCTAAAAATGTAATGGTTCATTTATTTGTTAATCTTTCTCTATTTTAGCAGTGAGCTTGGAGCTCGTAACACGGTGGTTATTTCTTATATCCCACCTAATAACTTAATAACAGTTAACTTATTTTCATCTTTCCCAATATTATAAATTCCTTTGCTCCAGTTACTGATGGCATATTTGCTGAAATATTTTTTATTTTCGCAACTGCAAGAACCGCCATCAACAATGCTTCCTTGCTATCTGGGTTAACTGCTGTTCGGAATCCTTCTAAAACTTCAATTTCTAAAAGTTCTTTTAATCTTTTCATCAAAATCGGATGATGAACTCCACCACCGTTTACAATTAATTGGATATCCGACTGCTGAAAGTTAAGAAAGTTTTGTATGTTAACAGAAATGCTTTTCGCAGTGAATTCAACCATAGTTCTTATAATATTATTAGAAGATTGTTTTGGATTTTCTGAAATTACTTGTTTCAATAATTCAATTCCAAAAGCATCACGGCCTGTTGATTTTGGCGGTATTTGCGAGATAAACGGGTGATTTAGCAACTTTTTTAGCAAATCGTCTATCACTACTCCATTTGCAGAGTAACTCCCATTCTCATCGTAATTGACATTCCAAAATAACTTTGCGCATTCGTCAATCAGCGACATACCGGGACCAGTATCAAATCCTACAACCTCATTCCGATTTCCAGATTTTGGGATATGAGTGAGATTTGAAATTCCTCCAATATTCAATGTGATAACATCTTTTTGTGAATTTTTGTATAGTAGCCAGTCGAGGAAAGGCACGAGTGGTGCTCCATTCCCTCCTCCATAAATGTCCGCAGTCCTGAAATCGTAAATCACAGGCACTTCTAATGATTGAGCTAAATATTTCGGATTCCCGATTTGCGTTGATGAAACTCCATCAATATGTGCAATTGTTTGACCGTGTGAACCAACTACATCAATTTTTCTTCCATTGAGATATTTGATGCTTATTTCTGCAAATAGTTTACCCAGTAATTCATCTGTTTCCGTTATGGTTTTATTATCACCGACAAGCGAAGTCTCAATCTGTTGGCGAATATATTCAGAATATGGAACTGTTTGAAAATCAATAATCTCATATTCAAAATTATAAAATTCATCTAAATAAATATCACATAGGAGACAATCTAGCCCATCCATAGATGTGCCAGACATTAGCCCCAATACTTTGTATTTATTTTTCAATTATAATTTCTGTTTTAACATGTGGTACTGACATTAAAATTAAAACTAATATTGGGATAAATCCCATTATCTTTCTATTTGAAATCTTAGATTTATTAGCAGGGAGCGATTATAAATTATTAATTGTCAATTACACAAAAATGTCTGAATCTGGATTTGCAGGATGAGTTGATTTTCAGCCTGCCCGCCATTTGAATTAACACCATGCAGGCGGGGATTATCAAAAAGCTTTTCATCCTGCCTGCCCTGTAAGGAGCTTGCGACTGTACAGGGATTCTGATATTGTTTTTATTCACAACGAAAACACCGAATAAACGAAGTTAAAAATAACCGCTAATTGCACGAATTGTTTTAAGACCCGCAACGAAAACGCCCACCTGAAAAATGTTGGCGGACAAGCCGAAGTTACGAACTTGTTTTATTTCGTTTGTTCGTCAGTTCGTTGTTTTTTTTCCCAAACATCCATATCTAATATCCAAAATCAAGAATGGTTAATCAATATAAAATCCCACATATACGAAACAAGGGGGCAATCCCCCTTGTACAAAAAATCCCGCAAATCCTTATACTAACTTTTATTATAAAATACTTTGAATAAAAGTAATGAGAGGAGACCAATAAATTCCCAATAAGATAACTGGAAATGAAAGAACTAGAATACATCCAAGAATAACTGGATGTGGAGTAACTTTTGCGGTTTCATCTGTCCCGACGAGATACATACTTTTCACAATTCGGAAATAGTAGAACAACGAAACTACGCTATTTAAAATTGCAACTACTAATAACCAATAGAATTGGTCATTTTCAATAAGTGCAGAAAATACATAAACTTTCCCGATAAAACCTGCAGTTGGAGGTAAACCAGTAAGAGACATTAGTAATAATACCATTGCTCCAGCAACTAACGGAGAACGAAATCCCAAACCTTTCCATTCTTCAATAGTTTTGGCTTTTAGCTTATTTTCTACAAAAATAGCAATAAAGAATGCACCGAGATTCATAAACAAATAAATGGTTAAGTAAAATACTACGGATATTATAGCTGTATTTGACAATACTGTAATCGCCATTAACATATAACCTGCGTGTGCAATACTGGAGTAAGCCAACATCCGTTTCACATTATTCTGATAAACCGCAACAAAATTACCTAAAGTCATAGTTGCTGCTGATAAAATTGCAATCAATACTGGCCACTCTAATCCAAGAATTGGTGTTAAATCTGAATTTGAAAACACACTTCCGAAAAATCTAATCAAAATTGCAAAACCTGCAGCTTTTGGCGCTACTGATAAAAATGCAGTAATCGGAGTTGGTGCTCCTTCGTAAACATCCGGTGTCCAAAAATGAAATGGAACCATTGACAGTTTGTAGCCAATTCCAGCGAGCATCATCAAAATTGACATATAGATTGTTAACGGATTTCCATTAGATACCAACGCTTGTCGAACTCCTTCAAAACTTGTTGTCCCCGAAATTCCGTATAGCCAACTCAAACCATAGAGCATCAATCCTGAAGAAAACGCACCGAATATCACATATTTCAGTGATGCCTCATTTGAAGCACGATTTCCCTTTAGCATTCCGGCTAAAATATATGACGCAATACTAACAGTTTCAATCGATAGATAAACCATTATTAAATTTGTAGCTGATGACATCAAAAATAGTCCGAACAACACAATTAATAATAGCGTATTGTATTCAGCTCGATGTGTGCCATCTAATTCTTTTGTGTAGTGAGAAACCAGCAGAACTGCAAAGGTAGAAATCAAAAATAACCATTTAAAATAATGTGAAAATGAATCAATCGCAATCATTCCCATAAACAACGATTTGTCACTTCCAAAACTCATACTTAAAAATAATCCAGTAGCGACTATCCCAATGAGTGCAATGTAATAATTCCATTTTTTAAGCGGTGGAATTAAATCGAACAGAATTGCCAAAAGAATGGAACCAACTAGAATTAATTCCGGAATATAATAATTTATACTTTGCAGATTTGAAATCACGCTAATTCAACCTCACTTAAAATGCACTTTGGATTGTATTGATAAGTGCTTCCATAGTTGGAGCAATTAAATCAAGCAATGGTGCGGGATATACTCCCAACCATAAAACTAAAATTGCTAACGGAATAACTGTAAATAACTCTCGCTTAGTCATATCAGATAAATCGGCATATTTTTCGTTCAACTTGCCAAAGAATATGTGCTGATATGCACGCAAAAAGTAAATCGCATTCAACAAAATTCCGAGTGTGCCGATAATCGCCAAAGTCCTTATAATACTTCCTTCGCCAAGGAATGTCTCATTTACACTAAATCCACCAAGGAAACACAACGCTTCGCTGATAAAACCTGATAGAGCTGGAAGACCAAGCCCTGCAAAAAACGCAACTGCAACAAATCCAGCATACACAGGAACTCTAGAAGCAAGTCCTCCAAAACCTTGTTTTCCAGCTAATTCTTTATCGTGATAATCTTTTGGGAAAAAAATGTATCTGTGATGGACTTTATCATAAATCACACCAACTAACAAGAAGAGCATTGCTGTAATCGTTCCGTGATTGAACATTTGCATCAAGGCACCGTTCATTCCAGCTTGTGCTCCCGCAGGATTCATAGCAATTACAGCGGCCATTCCAAGCAGAACATATCCCATATGACTCACAGAAGAATACGCCACCATTTTCTTCAAATCAATTTGTGCAATTGCGTTTGCTGCTCCCCAAATAATATTTATTACACCGAGAGTTGCTAAAAATGTAGCAAAAGCTACAACTTGATCTGGGAAAAGTGGATAATTTATTCTAAGTAAACCGTAAGTTCCCATTTTCAACAAAACACCAGCAAGAATCACAGATACTGCAGTTGGTGCTTCTACATGAGCTAAGGGTAACCAAGTATGGAATGGGAAAATCGGAACTTTGATTGCAAATCCGATAAACAATGATATCCAAATCAACAACTTCAAGCTAATGCCCCAAACAGTTGCATCAATAGTAGATGCCGACTGAATCATTAAAATCAAATTAAATGTATGTGGTTCGGTGTTAAAGTATAAAGCCAGCATTGCGAGTAACATAAACAACGAACCAAACAATGTGTATAAAAAGAACTTTATCGCTGCATATTGGCGTTGAGGTCCACCCCATATTCCAATTAAGAAATACATCGGAAGCAACATCACTTCCCAGAAAATGTAAAATAAAAAGAAATCGAGTGAAACAAAAACTCCCATCATCCCTGCATCCAATAAAAGGAATAATGCAAAATACCCAAGCACCGATTTATTAATTTTCCAACTGGAAATAACACCAATAAAAGATAACAAAGCTGTTAATATTACCATCGGCATTGATAATCCGTCAACACCCATAAAATATTCAATGTTGAATGTAGGAATCCAAGATGCTTTTTCTATAAATTGTATTCCGCCAGCAGGATCAAATGCACCGTATAGCCAAATTGCCATCAATAACTGAATACCGGTAATAATCGCAGCAATCCATTTATAAACATTTGCCTTGTCTTTTTTGACAACTTGCGATGCAATCAACATCAATACTGCACCAACAACCGGAGTAAAAACTAATAACGAAAGAATGTGTGAACTCATATACCTTCCACCTTAAAATGATTGAATTATAACAAAGATGAGGATAATTCCTACAACACCACCCATCAAATAATTTTGTATAACACCTGTTTGAGCTAAACGGAATTTTCGCCCAAAGAATTTGGTCAATTTCCCAAATCCATCTACAACTTTTTGGTCTAACCAATTGTAATCAGAATATCCCGAACCCTCTGATGCTTTTAATGTAAGCCATCCCCATCCATCAATAAATTTCTGGTCGAATAAATCCCAATCGATATGTGAAATCATCTTGGTTAGCCAAAGGAATGGACGATAAATCAACGCATCATAAATTTCATCAATATAAAATTTGTTTAATGATAATCGGTATAATCCGACTTTGTCTAAAGTTGTCGTCAGTTTTTTAACATTAACTTTACGGAAATAGTAAAACAAAAATGATAAGGCAATTCCTAATGATGCAACAATGAGAGAAATTGTCATAGCACTTCCGTGTGCGTGGTCAATTTCTTCTTTTACAGACTTAATATCCAAACCAACATTCTCTACCATTGGAACATTATGTGTAAACCAACCTTCAGAATGAATCGGGTTAAGATGAGGAAGTGTGAAAATAAAAGCAAAACTCAAAATAGATAAAATAACTAGAGGTGTTGTCATTGCCATTGGTGATTCGTGCAAATGTTCATAAATTTCTGGTTTCTTTGGCTCATTATGGAAAGTCAAGAAAATCAATCTGAACATATAGAATGCAGTAATTATCGCTGCGCCAAATCCTGCTATCGGTAGGAAAATCGTCCAACCGTGATGAGTATTGAAATATGCCAAAGTTCCAGCTAATATTGCATCTTTAGAAAGGAATCCCGAGAATAACGGAACTCCAGAAATCGCCAAAGTAGCAACTAACATAGTCCAATAAGTTATAGGTAATTTGGACTTCATTCCCCCCATATTTCTCATATCTTGAGGGTCGGTATGATGGTCATTTATTTTGTGTAATCCGTGGTGCATTGCGTGAATCACAGAACCACTTGCTAAAAATAAACATCCTTTAAACATTGCGTGAGTAACCAAGTGAAAGAACCCAGCTTGATATGCTCCAACACCGAGAGCCATTATCATATAACCTAACTGACTTACTGTTGAATAAGCTAAAACTCGTTTGATATCAGTTTGAGTAATTGCTATAATTGCAGCAAATATTGCCGTAATTCCACCGACAACTGCTATCACCTCCAATGCAGATGGTGGTAAAATTGGGAATATTCTTACTGTCATATACACACCGGCAGCTACCATCGTTGCAGCGTGAATGAGTGCGCTTACTGGAGTTGGACCTTCCATCGCATCCGGAAGCCAAATGTGTAATGGAAATTGTGCAGATTTTCCAACTGCTCCCATAAATACTAAAACTCCGGCAATCGCTAGTAAAGTCATATTACCATCAAATCCACCGAAGTAAACACCTTCTGCCAATCCCTGAATATTGAAAGTTCCTAATTGGAAGAATAAAATCATAATTCCGATGAACATTCCAATATCACCAACTCGATTGGTTAAAAACGCTTTCTTGTTTGCGTTTGCAGCTGAATCCTTCTCAAACCAATGCCCAATGAGCAAATATGAACTTAATCCAACTAATTCCCAAAAAACATACATCATAATCAAACTATCAGCTAAAACTATTCCATTCATCGAAAAAGTGAAAAGTCCGAGATAACCAAAATATCGAGTATAACGGATGTCATCTCTCAGATATTCTGTTGAATACAGATGCACTAAAAACGAAATAATTGCAACTACGAGCATCATTATTGCTGCAACATTATCAATATAAAATCCGAGATTTACAGTAAAATCACCAGTAGTAAACCATTCACCTGAAACTTCGAGCATCGGTCCTTGAATACCCAAGAAAATATTGGCTACGAAACTGATGGCAATTCCAAGCGTAATCCCAATAGCAATTAGTGAAAACCAATGCGCATTTCGTCCGATTCGTTTTCCAAAGAATATCTGAAAAAAGAATGATGCTAAAGGTAAAAATAAAACAATGAATGCTAATGTTAATATATTCACTTTGACTAGCCCTTTAAAGTATCCGCGTTATCAATATTCACGGTATCAAGGTTTTTGAACAGATTGATGATAATTGCAAGTGCAACAACAGCTTCTGCGGCTGCGAGAACCATTACAAAAATGCTGAAAATATGTCCATCCAATTTTTCCATTCCACCGAAGCGGTTAAACGCAATGAAATTCAAATTTGCAGAATTCAAAATCAGTTCAATTCCCATTAAAATAGCGATACCGTTCCGACGAGTCATTACGCCATACAATCCAAGCGTAAACAAAACTGCACTGATGATTAGATATGAATTCAAACTATCCATTATTTCTTCCTCGATAACATTGCTGAACCAATCAATGCTCCCAATAACAAAATTGAAACTGCTTCAAATGGGAGTAAGTATTCGTTGAGAATCATATTCCCTATGGTGTTTACAGTTGAATCAACAGATTGCAATTCTCCAACTTTCCAATTTGTTGTGAGGATTACAGTTAACATCATTCCGAAAATCAACAAACTAAGAACCGCACCGATAAATTTTCCTTTACTACTTTGAGAAATTTTAGCAGTGTCGATTTTAGATGTGAGCATAACACCGAAAATGATCAAAACTAACACTCCCCCAACATAAATCAATACTTGAGTTGCAGCGATAAAATCTGCATATAAGAAAATAAATAGTCCTGCAACTCCAAATAAAGTAACAAACAGCCAAACTGCAGAGTAAACTAAGTTTTTGGATGTTACTACCCAAAAAGCGGAGCCAATGGTTATCGCAGCGATTGCGTAAAATAGTATTTCGCTCATTTGGTTTCCTTTTTTTCTGGGTTCTGGGCTTTAGGTTCTGGTAGTGGTAACCCTTTTTTCTTAGCTAAATACTTTTCGCCACCTGCTTCTAAAATTTCTTCTTCAGTTCGTTCTGCAAAATTGAATATCAATTCTTCGCGAGTTCGTTTACTGAATTCATACTCAACTTCGTGGCGATGAGAATTTGGACCACCAGCCATATAAATACAATCTTCAGGGCAAGGATAAGTGCACAGATTACAAAACATACACTCAGTCATATCTATCGAAAAACGAGCAACATACATTTTTTTCTGAGTTCCGTTTGATGTAACTCCTGCGTCAAAGTCTGAATCTTTAGGAACTTTGAAAGTTTCAATTTTAATACAATCAACTGGGCACGCTCTTTGACAAGACAAACATCCGATACAATCATCTAAATCCACATTCAAACGAGAACGAATTACATTGTAATCTTCAAGGTCAAACCCGATATGGCGTTCAGGGACAGGCCACTTTTCGTGTGGATATTGAAGCGTGCAAACTAAATCTTTACGGTTTCTGAAATGGTGCATCGTCAATTTCAATCCACCAATAAAAGTTTTCAACCCATCGAATATTTCTTTAAAATAAGTGCTCATATCAGAATATCAACTCCCAAATGCTCACAAGAATAACATTCGCAAGTGCAAACGGAATAAGATATTTCCAGCAAACTGTCATTAACTGGTCAACTCTTAATCTCGGGAATGTCCATCTAAACCACATCATCACAAAAATTAGAATCATTGCTTTTACAACAATCCAAAACAATCCCCAAATTGGTCCATCTAGTAGCATCCAACTTTCCGGGAATAATCCAAAATCGAACATTTGAAATGGAGATAACCACCCCCCGAGGAAAACAACCGAAGCTACGATGCTAACAATCAGCATATTCGCATATTCACTCAAGAAAAACACAGCCCATCTAAATCCTGAATATTCTGTCATCCAACCTGCTACTAGTTCAGATTCAGCTTCTGGAATATCAAAAGGTGTTCTGTTTGTTTCCGCAACAGCCGAAATAAAGTAAATGAAAAATGCTAAAAATGCAAATGGACTATGAAAAATGAACCACCGATGGTCTGCTTGCCAAACAACAATATCGGTCATTCGCAGACTACCAACTACAATTACAACCAAAATTAATGATAACGCAATTGGAATTTCGTAACTGATGATTTGTGCAGCTGAACGCATTCCACCATATAACGACCATTTATTGTTAGACGACCAACCTGCTAGAATCACTCCAATTACACCAATTGAGCTCGCTGCCATAATGTAAAATAAACCAATATTGAAATCTGATATTACAATGCCTTCCGAAAATGGAACACCTACAAATGTGATAAAAGCACCCCCGAAAATAATGAATGGTGCAAGCATCATCAATTTTCTATCAGCGAGTCGTGGAATTATATCTTCTTTAGTCAATAATTTTAGAGCGTCAGCAATAGTTTGCCCAATACCACCCCAAAACTTTTTTCCACCTTTGAATCCGAAAATTCCAACTTCCATCGGTCCGATTCTATCTTGCATAAATGCAGAAACTTTCCTTTCAAAATAAACTGCAACGAGTGCCGTTACAGCCATAACTCCGAACACAGCTAATCCTGAAATTATCACAATAGTAGCGAAAAGTGTAAAATATCCACCTGGAATGTCTGATGCAGAAAATGCACTTATAAATTGATTAACAATAGAGTTCATCTGTCAATTTCTCCAAGCACAATATCAAGACTTCCTAAAATTGCTACAACATCAGAAATCATCCAACCCTCACCAATTTCACTAATAATTGACAAATTGCAAAACGCTGGGGAACGCATTTTAACTCGGAATGGCTTTGGTTTCCCATTACTCATAATATAATATCCAACTTCTCCACGAGCAGATTCAAAACGAGAATAAACTTCTCCAGCTGCTGGTCGGATTTTCTTAGGAATTCCTTCCTTAACATCGCCATCAGGGATATTCGCTAATGCCTGTCGTAAAATTTTAATACTTTCCCACATTTCGATGACTTTTACATAATATCTGTCCCAACAATCGCCAACAGTTCCCATTCTACCATCACCAACAGCAACATCAAAATCAAACTTATCATAAACAGAATAAGGTTCATTTTTGCGTAAATCCCAGTTTACTCCAGAACCTCGCAATTGTGGGCCGGTTAATCCGAAATTGATTGCAACTTCTGGTGGAATTACACCAACATCAGCTGTTCTTTCTATGAAAATTTTGTTTTCAGTTAGAAGTCCGTTATACTCATCAATTTGAGGTTCAAAATAATCTACAAATTCCTTAGTTCGCTTGATAAAATCTTTTGGTAAATCGTGAGAAATCCCACCAACCCAAATATAATTGTATAAAAGACGAGCACCACAAAGACTTTCGAATAAATCTAAAATTCTTTCTCTATCACGGAACATCCAAGTAAATGGAGTTATTGCTCCCAAATCAAGACCAAATGTCCCTAGAGCTAACAGGTGACTGGCAATTCGTTGCAATTCTCCGACGATAACACGGATATACTCAACTCTCTCAGGAATTTCGATTTCCATCAGTTTTTCAACGCCAAGCACATAAGCGTGATTCATATGCATAGCGGCAATGTAATCACATCGGTCGGTAAATGGAATAATTTGTTCGTAAGTTAAATTTTCGCAGTGTTTTTCAAAACAACGATGCAGATAACCGATAACCGGTTCTATTTTGCTGATTATTTCACCATCAGTTTGGATTTTCAATCGCAGAACACCGTGAGTGCTAGGGTGTTGCGGTCCCATATTGATGGACATTTCTTCCGCTGATACTGCTCCGAATTCTTTAATTACTTCGCTCATTATTCCCAATAAGTTTTGTCTTTCGGAATAGTTAAATCGTGATAACTTTCCGGTGTTTCATAATCTTTTCGTAGTGGATGTCCTACCCAATCATCAGGAAGCAACATTCTCTGTAAATTTGGGTGGCCGTCAAATTGAATTCCTATCATATCATAAGCTTCGCGCTCGTGCCAATCAGCTGTTTTCCAAATTTGTGATATTGATGGAATTATTGGATTTTCAATCGAAACTTCAATCCTAATTTCCAACTTATGTAGCTTGCTCATTGAATGAAAATTATAAGCAACTCCAAGATTTTCTCCATCACCTTTATCGTAACCTGATAAACACATTAAGGAATCGAGTGTTAAATCTGGGTCATCTTTTAAAATTTGAGCAATTTCTAACCATTTATCTGGTTGAACTAAAACTGCTTCTCTTTCTTCAATTGGCGCAGAACCACCTGGGCATCGGATTTCTAATAATTTTATAATTTCTTTAAACTTCATTTCTTATCAGATTTCTTTCTTAATGGAGTTTCTTCTTTAATTTTCTTCTGAAGTTCTAAAAGTCCTTGGAGTAATGATTCCGGCCTTGGAGGGCAACCGGGAATATAAATATCTACCGGAATTATTTGGTCAACACCCTTTAGAACATGATAACCGTGCTGCCAATATGGGCCACCACTATTAGCGCAACTTCCCATAGAAATTACATACTTTGGATCAGCCATTTGTTCATAGAGTCTTTTAACTCTTTCTGCCATTTTTATTGATACAGTTCCAGCCACAAGCATAACATCTGCTTGTCTTGGAGTTGCTCTTGGCATCGCTCCAAATCTTTCTAAATCATGACGAGGACCAGCAGCGGACATCATCTCTATTGCACAACAAGCTAATCCAAACTGGAAATACCATTGCGAACCAGTTCTTGCCCAATTGATTAGATTATCTAATTTTTCAACTACGATATTATCTTGATCAAATTTGTTGAGTAAGGTGTAATCCATTAAACTTCCTTATCTCCTTTTAGATTGGCATATCTGCCTTTTCCGTATTTCACTGACATTTTCACCCAATTCAAATCTTCTTTTACCCACACATAGGCAAATGCAACAAGTAGAATGGCAATAAAAATCATCATTTCTACAAATGCTAACATCCCAAGTTCGTTAAATACGACAGCCCAAGGAAACAAAAATACGACCTCAACATCGAATATGATAAAGATTAGAGCAATAATGTAGAATCGGATATTGAATTTTATCCAAGCGTTACCTTCTGGGACTTCACCGCATTCGTAAGTATCGAGCTTTTGACCACCTTTATTTTGCTTTGGTGATAATAAACTCTGTAGAATAAACGGCACTCCAAGGAGAGCAATTAACAAAACTATAAAAACAACAATCGGTGCAAAGTTCTGATACACAAATATCCCGTAAATTTTCAGCGAGAAATTTATTGACATCTTGATTCTTAATGCAAGCCATATTCAAAAAATAATATGTTGCGAGTTTAATATCTTGTTTTTTGTATGATTTGTTGCTAATTGTCCTTTCAACTTTGCACTTAGTAGTTGAATCCAGGTTTAATCGATTCCTATAATTAGGAAAAATTACTTATTAGAAATAATAAGGAGAACTTTATCAATAATCCAGCGATAATACTCACAAAATACTTTTATACTTTCTGATGATGTCGTAATTTATTACGGGCATATTACGAGTATTAATTAAATGAATAATCATCTTTCACCAAAAAAACAACGATTTGTAGAGTTTGTCAAAACTTACACACAGGATAACGGATATCCTCCGTCATATCTAGAGATTATGACTGCTTTGGGATTTACATCACCAGGGACAGTTGATTGGTATGTCAAATCCCTCGAGGAAGACGGCATTATTGAACGCACAAAAGGATTTAGGAATAAACGAGCACTATCGGTTATCGAACATAATGTGAATAATACACTTCCATTGCTTGGTACAGTTACTGCCGGTTATCCTATGGAAGCATTTGAGATTGTGGAACGCATTGAAATTCCTGCTTCTTACGAACATCCAGAGAACTTCGCTCTTAGGGTTAATGGTGATTCTATGATTGGCGATAATATACAAGATGGTGATTATGTAATTATCCGAAAGACTAATACAGCTGTTATGGGTGATATGGTTATCGCATACATCAATGAAGAAGCTACACTCAAACGATATTATCCAAAAATAACCGGAATTGAACTCCATCCAAATAATCCGAATTACTCTATTATCAAAGTTGATGCAAACGATTCATTTAGAATTGGCGGAATTGTGCTTGGTGTTATTAGGCGATATCTTAAATGATGCAATTATATAAAATCAAAAATACAACTCAACTGGATTTTTATTCTCCCAGCATAGAAACAGCAACTGAAATGCCACTGTATTCTTCAATGATTTCTGCTGGGTTTCCATCTCCAGCTGATGATTATTTGGAATTATCTCTCGATTTGAACCAATATCTAATCAAACATCCATCGGCAACTTTTTATGTCCGTGTTAAAGGAGACTCTATGGTAAACGCAGGAATTTATGATGGAGATTTGTTGATTGTAGATAAATCGTTAGAGCCAAAAAATGACAGTATTGTTGTTTGTGTGATTAACGGTGAGTTTACCGTTAAAAAATTGAAAAGGTCAGGTGAAAAATTATATTTGATTCCACGAAATCCACGCTACAATCCAACACAAATATCCGAAGAAATGGATTTCCAAGTTTGGGGGGTTGTTACTTACACCATACACGAGCCAAATTGATATGTTTGCCTTAGTTGATTGCAATAATTTCTACGCTTCCTGCGAGCGGGTATTTCACCCGAGACTTAATCATAAACCGATTATTGTTTTATCCAACAACGATGGATGCGTAATTGCTCGCTCCAATGAAGCCAAAGCACTTGGAATTAAAATGGGGGAACCAGCTTTCAAAATCAAGCAATTTCTAAAAGACAATAATGTAGCAGTATTTTCATCCAATTACGCACTTTATGGCGATATGTCACGCAGAGTTATGAACATCCTGTGGAAGTTATCTCAAGAAATGGAGATTTATTCAATTGATGAAGCATTTTTAGATTTATCCGGATTTAACGATAGGCAATTATTTGAGTTTGGACAAACCATCCGAAATACAATAAAACAGCACACGGGAATACCTGTATCTGTTGGTGTTGCGTCAACTAAAACACTTTCAAAAGTTGCTAATCATATAGCCAAAAAACACAAGCGAGATATTGGAGTATTTTTGATGAATGAGAACAAAACTATCGAACGAGTACTAAAGCACTTCCCTGTTGAAGATATTTGGGGGATTGGCAGGCAGTATGCAAATTTTCTAAAATCTCACAATATCCACACAGCGTTGGAACTTAAAAATACCAGCGAAAATTGGGTCAGAAAACATCTGACAGTAATGGGAACTCGCATTATAAAAGAGCTTGATGGAACATCTTGTATCCCAATGGAGTCTGTTACTCCGAGCAAAAAAGCTATTTGCACTTCTAGGTCATTTGGTGTGATGGTTGAAGATATCGCTCAACTTAGAGAATCTATATCAATGTATGCTACACGATGTGCTGAAAAACTACGCAAACAAAAATCTTGTGCAGGTATTATCAATGTATTTATTCAGACAAATCGTTTTAAACCTGAACTTCCTCAATATAACAATGGCAAAATTATTAAGTTGCAAGTCCCAAGTGATAGCACATCAGAACTTATTTATCATTCGGTTAGAGGATTAGAAGCCATTTACAAGCCAGGTTACAACTACAAAAAAGCCGGAGTTATTGTAACCAATATTGTGCCATCAAGTCAGGTTCAGCAAAGCTTGTTTGATAAAATGGATAGAGCTACAGACCAACAAATCACCAAAACAATTGATGTTATTAATTCACGAATGGGACGAGATGTGATTCGCTATGCTGTTCAGGGATTTAACCGAAAATGGAAACTTAGGCAAGAACAACTATCTCCCTGTTATACAACTCGATGGAATGATTTACTCACAATAAACACAGGATAAATTATGTGCGGAAGATTTACCGTTATTAAAAGTAAAGAAGAATTGGAAAAACGATTTGGAGCTAAAGTCAGTAAAAATCAATACCAAAAACGGTATAATGCTGCTCCATCGCAAGAGTTACCGGTAATTACAAATTCTGCACCTAAATTAGTCCAATTTTACAAATGGGGATTAATCCCATTTTGGGCAAAAGACAAAAATATCGGATATCGTTTGATTAATGCTAAGGCAGAAACGATAACACAAAAACCATCGTTCAGAAATGCAATAAAAGAGAGAAGATGCTTAGTTTGCGCAGATGGATATTATGAGTGGAAAAATACTAAAGAAGGTAAAATCCCATATAGAATCTCACTAAAAGGTGATGAACTATTTGCATTTGCAGGTATTTGGGAAGTGTGGAGCTCAAGTGAAGGACAAAGAATAAATTCATTTTCGATTATAACGGTTGAATCAAATGAGCAAGTGAAAGGAATACACCAACGAATGCCGGTTATTCTAACACCTGAAGAAGAAAATATATGGATTGGAAATACACCATTATTTAAAGCACTTGATTTGCTAAGACCTTATACTTTTGATGAACTTAGCATAAAACAAGTATCGAGACTTGTCAATTCAGTTAAGAACGATAGTGAAGAAATATTGGAAGTTGATGAAACATAAAACCAGAGTAATAAAATTGGATTAAATCGGGTTTATCAAACTTATCATTGAAATTTTTTAGTTTAAATATGCAAAGACAGGATGTGTCTTGAATTTTGGAAATATTTGACCATATTTGAAAAAGTATGAACAAGTGAAAGAGTACAAAAAAAGCTCCCATCTCTGTTGAGAAAAGAGCTTCCTTGTGGTGTACCCTCGACACGATTCGAACGTGTGACCTACGGATTAGAAGTCCGTTGCTCTATCCAGCTGAGCTACGAGGGCATTTTCGTCACAAATTATCCATAATAATATTGCAACAATATCTTTAAATTTACATATTCTAAGCTTTTTCTAACAACACTTGTTCTTGTAAATTTTGACTATGAATAATGGAATCACTTTAACAAATACCTCCGATATTTTTACTTTATGGATGAACATTAGCAAATCTAATGCCATTAACAATTGCTTCTTAGATGAGTTTACTTCGTGCTTACGGAATATTCCATCAGAGTCACCTCTAATCATTGCTGGAAACGGACAGTTTTTCTCAAGTGGATTGGATCTCATCTTCTGTGAATCATTGAATGTGGATCAATTTGAAATATTTATCCGCAACTTCCAAAATTTACTTCTATCTCTTATTAAAAGAAATGGACCTGTAATATCAATAATCAATGGACATACTGTAGCAGGTGGATTCCTCCTAAGTTGTAGCACCGACTTTCGATTTGGGGATTTGGGAAACTATAAGTTAGGAATGAACGAGAAACAATTAGGGATTTCACTTCCACCAGTTCCACAAGCAATCCTATTTGATATTTTCGGAGATCACATTGACGCAATCCTCGATGTAGATGAATTTTATTCACCAAAAACAATAAGTCAACTTAATTACTTTTGTAAGATATCGAATCAACCTATGACTGATGCAATTGAATGCATTAATACTATCTCTAAAGATAATGTGTTTTTGGAAAACAAAAAGAAACGATATGAATCAATATCAGAGTTTCTAAACAAAAATCACGAACCTATGATGCAACAATTTTTAGATGCCTGGTGGTCCGATGAAGCATCTCAAAAAAGAAATGAAGTACTCATAAAAATCGGTCACAATAAAATCAAAACTTAAGTGAAATCAATAAGTTAACCTGTTCTTTTCCTGATGGCAAAAGTGACGATTCTAATCTAAAAGGACTATTTTTTCGTTTCAAATATAGTACATCTATCACAGAAATTAAACGGTGTACAATCAACCCACCTATAGAAAATGATACAAATTTACTAGCAGTTCCGCTAATTATTCTCATATCATCAAATTTTAATCGGTTCTTTTTAGAGTCCCATTTCCATTCATAATTAATATTTTCAGGGTATATCAACTCTCCTTGACGCAATTGTTCTTTAGCAAAATTATATTCTTCAAAACTGTCGTAATTGCCAATGTCCACCGCATATTGATAATCTTTTGAAGATGGATCAGTTCCTGCGTGGAGGATTGCAAAAGCTGTGTAATCTGATTCATACAATTTATGAATTGTTTGCCCTCCAATAAACGACAACCAAATCAACCCTTCTCTAAGGAAATATCCTTGTGATCGCTTAGTTTCTCCAAGAGCACTTTCACCCCAACCAGGTAAAATAGCAGATTTCATAATTGGATTTATAAAATCTTGAGGATAAATAAAACTAACTAACAGAATAATATAAACTATTTTTTTCATTTGAAATTTTTCTTTATTTAATCAACAATACCATTAAATGTTATGAAAGTTCCTTGTTTACAAACAACCGATTTCTGATTTTGTAATAAATACTGAATGAGCTAACTATCAACATCAAAATAATTGGGATGGTAGCAACACTAAATTCTTGTGGAATAAATTTCCACCCAATCAGGACAAGAATCATCAACAATCCGGTAACTAAAAAATAATAAACTTTGAATTTATCCGATAACCATTTGTAAAGAATTACTACAGGAAGATGAGTTGGAATTGCCCACAAAATATTCAGATTAATCGCCATACTTTTGTGATTAGTGAAAAACCATAAAAATAAAAATATTAAACCAAATAAACTAGATAACGCTAGCAGAATCAGTTCCATTATGGCATTTTCTGTTGTATGGTTAAACCACAAAACAACACCAATAAGAAGGAAAACAACCCACAAAATAACAGTTGGTGAAAAGATATATTCAACATAATCTGATTGTCTTGAACTCTGATAAATAATCTCAGTCTTGTCAATAAGATCTTCATCAGTATTATACCAAGTAGTGTTCTCGTAAGATTTATACAACTCATCTGGTAAAAAGGTGAATTCTCTATTTGACATTATTTTATCTGAAGGTAAACCTAGAATCAAATCCATTCCAAAATTAAGCCATTGTCTATCTTGTAAAAATGGTTTTAGCGAATTACGAAAACTAAGATTTCCTAGTGCATTATCATTGGGAGTTATCAACTGTCCTGCTGTAGCTTTTTCAATGATATTTCGTAATCGAGTTGAACAATTATCATAAAAGAAATTGTAAAGGTAATATCTATTCTCGGGAAGATAATTTATATTCAATAAATCAAACAATGACTGTTTTACATTTTGGGGTAAATTAAGAGATTGTTCGATCATTGTTCTGTCATCAAAAATATATTCCTGTTTATATCGAAAATAATCAGAAACAGCTAAGCGATATTTCAATTCTCCCAATACAAATTTGGAGTAAAAATTAGGTGTGTTAAAATCAAATATTCCATAATTGAATACCTTGTCTATGCGAATAATTGGATCATTTATGCGAATTGCATTGTGACCGAATGACGAATATAATTCTGTGCCTGGCTTACAAGTTAAAATGCTGATTTCAGCTTCGTTAGATAATTTTATACTACCCCAAGATAATTGAAAAATAATTAGGAGTAAAACTGATAACTTGCTATAAAAATATTTATTCATAAAATGAAACTAGTTTTTGGTTTCCAAATATTCTTGTAATAGAATCGCGGCAGCAGTTTTATCAATTTCGCCTTTATTATGTCCTGTTTTAATACCTTGTTCTACCAATACTTTTTGAGCAGATAATGAACTCAATCTTTCATCAATTACTTTTATTGGTAGATTGATTTTAGTTTTTAATTCTTCAACAAATTCACGAACTTTTTTAGTTTGTTCAGAATCAGTTCCTTTCATTGTTAAAGGTAATCCCACAACAATTTTTGATATATTATGTTTGAGAATAATTTTATCAATTTCAGAAAAAATATCTGGAACGATTTTTCTATCAATAGTCGAATATGGAGAAGCAATAATTCCCATTGGGTCAGAAATTGCCAATCCAATCCGGCGGTCTCCAAAATCAATTCCCAAAATTCTCATTAATCTTTTTCATTCCATTCTTGATGGATTTTATCTCTAATAATTTTCCCCGGTTTAAACATAACTTTCCGACGAGGTGGTACATACACTTCTTCATTAGTTTGCGGATTTCTCGCTCGAGGTTTTGCTTTAGTTGGTTTTATTTCAAAAACTCCAAAATTCCTCAATTCAATTCGTAATCTACTTTTAGGTTGCGTTAACATATCTGTCATAGTTTCGATTACCGATTCAACAATATCTTTCATATTCTTTTCAGGAATACCCAGTTTTGATGAAGTTCTAACTATAATATCTCTTTTTGTATATGTAATTGGTTTCATTTAACTTCTTTCCAAATAAATAAGTCCGGGAACTAATTTTATCTTATTTTTCACTTTTGCAAGTTGTTTTGTATCTCTAATTTGTAAAATAAATATACCCGTTCCTATTCCCTCTTCAGATTTTATATCAACACTAACAATATTTACATTCAATGTAGATACTGCTTCAGTTATATTTTTCAAAAAATGTTTTCTATCTTCACCTACAATTTTCAATCTTACAATAAATGCTTGATTCTTTTTTGTATCCCACTCAACATTAATGAACCTATCTTTATTTTCCAGCATCGGAATGTTATGGCAAGTATTTCGGTGCACTGTAACTCCTCGACCTCTTGTAACATAACCTATAATTGAATCTCCCGGGATAGGACTACAACAATTACCAAAAGTTATCATTGTATCATCTATCCCGTCAATGACAATTCCTTTAGCTAAACCCCGTGCTTTACTTAAAAACTTTGTTGTTAGAGATTCTTCGTCCCACCCTATTCCATCATCCTGAGCTTCATCAACTGGTGCATATTTTTGAATAATATCTCTGACAGTAATCTGACCTTTAGCTACCGCAGAGAAAATTAAATCTTCAGAATTAAATCCCATTGTTTTGGGAGATTTTTTAATATCATCTATTATTTTTAATTGTTTTAATCTACGAAGTGTTTTTTCAGTCATTTCGCGACCGAGTTTTATGCTGTGTTCGTGTTGTGCTTTCTTTACCCATCTTTTAATATGGGATTTGGCTTTTGTTGTTTTAACAAATTTCAACCAAGCTTGATTTGGTTTCTGATTTTCAGATGTAATTATTTCTACAGTATCACCGTTTACCAATTTTGTATTTAGTGGAACAATTTTACTATTTATTTTTGCTCCTATACATCTGAACCCAACTTGACTATGAACAGCAAACGCAAAATCAACGGGAGTAGAATCCACATTCAGTTGCATTACATCTCCACGAGGTGTGAAAACAAATATCTCTTCTTGGAATAAATCAATTTTTAAAAGATTTAAAAGTTCTTCTGGATCTTTTTCTTCGCTCTGTAAAGCTTCAACTAATTCTCGAAGCCATCTCATCTGCCTATTTATACCGTCATCTTTAACAATTACTGAACCTGATTCTTTGTAAACCCAGTGAGCAGCAACACCAATTTCAGCAGTTTTGTCCATTTCTTCAGTACGAATTTGAACTTCTACCATTTTACCATTTTTACCAAATACAGTAGTGTGAATTGATTGGTACCCATTATTCTTTGGTGTTGCGATATAATCCTTAAAATTATCTTGAAGAGGAGTATAAATTTGATGGATAATGCCTAAAGCAGCATAACATTCTTCAACTTTGTCAACTATAACTCTAATAGCAAGTAGATCAAAAATTTCCTCGAATTCTATTCCTCTTTTTTTCATCTTTTTGTAAATGGAATAGAAATGTTTTGGTCGGCCAAATATCTTAGATTCAATTTGAAATTCTTTAAATGTACTATGAATTGGTTTAGCAAATTCTTCTATGTACTTTTCTCGCTCAGATTTTGTTGCTTTTATCTTTTTATGCAAGAGTTTTGCTGTATCTGGGTCTAACACGCTAAGACTCAAGTCTTCAAGTTCACTCTTAAGTTTTCCCATTCCTAATCTATGAGCTAAAGCTGCATATACATCACGAGTTTCTATGGCAATTCGCCTTTGCTTTATCAGTGGAAGATGGTGGATTGTTTGCATATTATGTAATCTATCGGCGAATTTTATTAATATCACACGAATATCTTTAGCAACAGACAAGAACATCTTCATAAAATTCTCTGCTTGCTTTTCCTTCCGGCTATGAAATTTGATTCCTGATAATTTTGAAACTCCTTCAACAAGTTCTGCTACATTGAGATTAAATTCGTTTTCTAAATCAGTCCTGTTAACATCTGTATCTTCAATACTATCGTGTAACAAACCTGCTACTACAGTATCGCAATCTAATTTCCATTCGGCTAGAATTGTTGCTGTTTCGATACAATGATTGAAATAGGGTTCACCTGATCTTCGGCGTTGATTTTTATGGGCTTTTTCTCCAAATTGAAAAGCTTTCCACAAAAACTGAATATTATCGTCAGTTATATTCTTGTTATCAAGATTGGTTAATATTTTTTGAAATTTCTTGGGGTATTCTTTCGATGAATCTCTGAAAATATGTCGTAATGGATTAAAGACCATAACTACATTGGCATTTCAGAATCTACGGTCTGTGCATGAGTTAAATCTAAATCTCCAAACCAAGCATACTTATCAACAAACGCAACTGGAATAACTCCAGTAGGGCCGTTTCTATGTTTACCAATAATAATTTCACCCATACCTTTATCTTCTTCATTCTTGGAATATACAAATTTTCTGTAAATAAATAGAACCACATCTGCATCTTGTTCAATTGCTCCACTTTCACGCAGATCTGACATAACAGGACGATGGTTTGTTCTTTTCTCTGGTTCTCGGGAAAGCTGGGACAATACAACTACTGGAATATTCAATTCCTTAGCTAAAGCTTTTAATGACCGTGATATTAAACTGATTTCCTGTTGTCGATTTTCTGAACGAGAAGACGCATTTATTAATTGTAGATAATCTACAAATAAAATGTCAATATCTTTTTCAGCTTTCAACCGACGAGCTTTTGCTCTAATTTCCATAATACTCAAACCCGGAGAATCATCCACATAAATTTTTGCTTCAGATAAAGGACCAGCAGCTTGTGCCAATTTTTTCCAATCTTTTTTTGGTAATCTTGCAGTACGAACTAGATGACTGTCAACTTTCGCTTCGGCGGTAATTAATCGTTCTACTAACTGACGATTTGCCATTTCAAGACTAAAGAATCCAACGGAGTGCCCATATTCTACTGCAGCATTCCTCGCCATACCTAATGCTAATGCCGTTTTTCCCATTGAGGGACGAGCGGCCACAATCACCATATCTGATTGTTGAAAACCAGATAAAATATCGTCCAAACCATAAATTCCGGATGGAATACCTGTTAAACTTCCATCTTTATTTGTGCCGAATTTATCCAGTACATCATGTAAAATTGGTTCAACATGTTGAAATCCTCCACGAGTAGCACCTTGTGAAAGTGAAAATATCACCTGTTCAGCTTTATCCAAAATTTCGGTTACATCATCTTTAGCATCGTAAGCTAGCGATGATAAATCAATAGAAGTTTTTATAATTTTACGAAGAATGTGTTTTTCTTGAACAATTTTAGCATAGTATTCTACATTTTCTGCTGATGGTGCTTCTGAAGATAATCCTGTTATGTAGTAAGCTCCACCAACTGATTCCAAATCACCATTTTTCTTTAATTGATCAATTACACTAATTGTATCTACAGCTTTACTTTTATCAAACAACTCAATTATACTATTGAATATTTTCCCATTGGCAGATTTATAAAAACTATCCGATTTTAAAATCTGCAGAGCTTTGGGTACAGCTTCTTTTTCAATAAGCATACATCCAATAGTAGCTTGTTCAGCTTCAACAGCTTGTGGTGGTAATCGTAAACTTTGTTCTTTATTTGCTGGCATGACTACCCCTTATTCAAATAATTATCTCTGATTTTTTGGAAATCTTCCCAGCAAGGTCGTTTAAACGCAGGATTTCTAAGCAATGCCGCAGGATGATAAGTTACTATCGCATCAATCCCCTCGTATGAATAAGATTGTTTACGCATTTCACCTAATGGTAAATCAACTTTTAGTAAGGTTTTTGCAGCAACTCTACCTAAAGCAACAATAAGTTTCGGCTCGATTATTTTCAATTGAGTTTTAAGATAAGGTTCGCACTGTTCAACTTCTGATGTGTTTGGATTTCTATTATCAGGTGGACGACATTTAAGAACATTACAAATGTAAATATCGTCTCTTGTGAGATTTATTGCAGCGATAATTTTATCGAGTAATTTCCCAGCTCTTCCTACGAATGGTTCTCCAAGCAGATCTTCCTGTTTTCCGGGAGCTTCTCCAACAAACACAATATCCGCAGAGGGATTCCCAACTCCAAAAACAAAGTTTGTCCTTATTGAATGAAGTGAACACTTTTCACAATCACTTATTTGATTGGAATATTCAACAAGTGATGATGAAACTTCACTAGAATTTGATTCTGCTTCAATATCAGAAATATCCTTTGACAAATATAGTTTATCCCCAAGTAAATCTTTGGTTTGTTCTAGATATGACGAAATAGTCGGGGAAACTTTTTTCAAAATTTACTCTGTTTTATCTTCTATTTTTTTACCATCAGTCCACTCTAATTTGCCATCTACAAATTCTTCTAGAGCAACAACAATTGGTTTTTCATGTTCAACAAAGTCTTCTCTTAGAGAAACTTCACCTGTAAAATACTCATCGTCACTTACAGCTTCAACAGGATCTAATTTTACAACTCTTGAATCTACAATCTGTTTTGAGCGCTTTGCGGACACGATAACACTACTGTAAGTATCTTCTGATTGTGCTAATAATTTACTAAAAGGAACTGTTTTTAATTTCATTTGGATGCCTCCTTAATCATTTTTTCTACTTCATCGACTGTTTGGTCTAAATCTTCATTGACCACAACTTTACTAAATTTCTCCTTAAATTCCATTTCAATTTGGAATCTTTTTAATCTACGCTTTATGATGGTTAGGGATTCTTTCCCTCTCTTAACCAATCTATCTTCAAGAACCTCTAATTGATCATCAATTTCTTCCCCAGGTGGTTCGATAAAAATGGATAGCGTTTCATCAGGAAATTCTTCCATTATTGTAGTTCCACCTTTAACATCAATATCCAACATCAGAATTTGCTCATTATCCAAAGCATCTTCAAGTGGGCCAATTAATGTTCCATATTTACTGCCGTGAACCCATTCCCACTCGACGAAATCACCAAATTTAACATAATGCTCAAATTTGTCAACATCCATGAAAATGTAATCTTCCCCATCTACTTCGCCTTCTCGAGGTTGGCGAGTTGTAGCTGATACAGAGAATTTCCACTCAGGATTCCGTTCTGATAATTTCCTGCAAATGGTAGTTTTTCCAGTACCTGATGGTGCAGATAAAACAACTAATAATCCTTTACTCATAATATATTTTGAACCTGTTCTCTAATGTTTTCTAATTCACTTTTCATATCAACAACCAGATGGCTAATTTTTACATTATCAGTTTTAGAGCCAATTGTGTTGATCTCTCTACCCATCTCTTGAAGAAGAAAATTCATCTTTTTACCCGAAGATTCTTCTCCAGATAAGTAATCTCTAAATAAATCTATATGACTTTGTAAACGAACTTGTTCCTCAGTAATATCTCGTTTTTCAGCAATGATTGCAACTTCTTGATATAACCTATTTTCATCCAAACTAAAATCCGAAACAAGTTGTTTCATCTTTTCATTGTACCGATTCTGATATTCATCTCGGAATTCTTTATCATTTTTCTTTACCTCTGCGAGGATATTATCCACAGAATCTACCCTGTTTTCAATATCTTTTTGCAGATTTACACCCTCAATATTGCGCATTTTTATCAATTCTTCCAACGCAATTTTTAATCCATCAAAAAAAACTTTTTTAAGGCTTTCCTCATCAACAACAGATTTATTCTCAAGAACATTTGGTAGCGAAAGAAATTGTTCTAAAGGAAAATCTCTGTTTGTATCGACAGTAGCTTGCAATTCTTTAACAATCTCCTGATACTGATACAACTTTTCTTTATTTAGTTTTGGAGTTGCATCCAAATTAACAAAAGAATCTTTATCAATAGAAATATTAACAGAACCACGGATACACAAATTCTTCACAACTTTAGAAATTTCATCTTCAAATTGATAAAACAATTTAGGCATTCGCATATTCAAATCAAAATACCTATTATTTACCGATTTTATCTCTATGGTTAAAGTGATTAAGTCCGTTTTGACTTCACTCTTTCCATAACCTGTCATACTAACTACCATTAATTGCACTCCAAAATGGGTGAAAATATAATAACTTTATCATTTACAAACAGATAGAAAAATTTACATCTGCAAAAAATGTTGAAAATAATAAATTCCCTTACCTACAAAATATTAACTGCTTATCTCAAATACCGTCCCTTCGAGACACCCTTCTGATGGGAATTAAAGAGCTGTCAGTCTCCAGTCTCCTATCTCCAGTCTCTGAATTACGGTTCAAAAATATCATTTAGTTCTTTCAAATTATTAAAATGTAATCCAACACTTATCTGATGCGATGCATTAAACGGAGTTTCTAAAGGTGAAGAAACAAACGCATAGTCAAAATCTAACAGATTGTGTTTTATTCCAAATCCTAATGAATACGGATATAAACTAGATGATCCTGCTCGTATGCTTATCATCTCAAATATCGTATATTCAAATCCAAAATGGTATTCTACTGTGTGCCAAAGAATGTTCAATCCACTATTAGAATATTCACCTAAAAAACGAGTTCCAAAATCTGCAGATAAAGTTAAATTACCATTTGAATAATGTTGACCAATAACAACCCTTGGTGGTATGATTTCTGTAGTGCCTGTATTCCAGTGGATAACCGTTGAGGTTACATCTTGTATGAACACCCCCAAAGCCAAATTTGAAGATAATTCACTCTGGGAACCAATATCTAAACCAATCCCATATCCGTAGTAAGAATCTATTGAACTATAATAAGTTTTTAGATTCACACCAATTTTGTGTTTCTTAAAAAATTTATTTGAATAGGAAGTTATAAATCCGATTTCCTGATGGTCAAAATATGTAATTTGGCTGTAATCAATCGGGATGTCAGAAACATAGTTCGGAATTGCATCGGCAGTATTTGGAATATCTTCCACCGCTCTACGAATGAAACCAAATGACAAACTATTGCCGAATTTTAACAGAAAAGACTTAGCAAGTAAATTTACTTTTACTAGTCCAGAAAATAAATCTTGATGAGAAAAGAAAATTGTATTTGTTGCATTTTCGTCTAAATTTGCGGGATTGGTAAAAATTGCTTGAGGTCCCACTCCAAAACTTACTCCAGTTTGCCCCATAGCATTTAGCCGAGAATCTTTTGCAAATTCAAAAATCTCTCCACCATATTTTACTACTTCGGCAGAAAATATTTGTCCAATAAATAGCAAAATTATTAACGCAAATTTTCTCATTAACTCAGTCCGTGTTTTTTCTTTAATTTATCAAGTTCTGTCAACGCTTCCAATGGAGTCAATTGATTCACATCCAATTCTTCTAATTCTTGTTTCAATTTATTTTCTTCTTCTTCAAAAAGTCCAATCTGTGAAATGTTTTTTACTTCCAAAGACGCAGAAGGTTTCGAGTTTTCAGTGCTCATCAGTTGATTCAATATCTCGCTTGAACGCTGAATTACCGATTTGGGTAATCCAGCCATTTCTGCAACATGCACTCCGTAACTTTTATCAGCTCCACCATCTATAATTTTTCGCAAGAAAATTACTCGATTCCCATATTCTTTTACAGCAACATTCAGATTAAACGCTCTTGGCAATTCGTCGGCAAGTTCAACGAGTTCGTGGTAATGCGTCGCAAACACAGTTTTAGCTGATACATCAGAAAAGTTATGCAAGTATTCGGTAACAGCCCACGCAATTGCAAGACCATCATAAGTGGAAGTTCCTCTGCCGATTTCATCCAATAATATCAAACTTTTAGGAGTTGCATTATTTAGAATATTAGCTGTTTCGTTCATCTCTACCAAAAAAGTTGATTCTCCTCCAGCTAAATTATCACTTGCTCCCACCCGAGTAAATAATTTATCTACAATTCCAATTTTGACAGTTTGTGCTGGGACAAAACAACCTATTTGAGCCATAATCACAACTAAACCAATTTGTCGTAAATATGTGCTTTTACCAGCCATATTCGGTCCTGTTAAAATAGCAATTTGCTTATTCTCATTTTCCAATTCAAGGTCGTTAGGAATAAAACTATCTCCAATTGGTAATAATTTTTCCACTACAGGATGGCGAGATTCTTTAAGTAACAATTCAGTGTCATCATTTATCTTAGGTCGGATATATTCATTTTGAAGTGCAATTTCACCGAGTGCTGATGCAATATCAAGTTTTGCCAAAATTTCGGCATTTTGTTGAATAGGTTTAGCAAACTTCAAAACATCATCTCTTAGTTGTTGGAAATACTTAGCTTCCAACGAAATTATTTTTTCTTCTGCAGATAAAATCTTGTTCTCATATTCTTTGAGTTCGGGAGTGAAATATCTTTCAGCATTGGTCAATGTTTGTTTGCGAATATAATTCTCAGGGACTTTATTCTGATGAGTTTTTGTTACTTCAATATAATACCCAAAAACACGATTGTAACCAACTTTTAAACTCGGAATACTAGTTTTTTGTTGCTCTTCCGCCTGATATTTTATTAGCCAATCAGTCGCATTTTGCGATAACTCACGATATTCATCAAGTTCTTTAGAAAATCCCTCACGAATATATCCACCTTTTGCAGTATTTACAGGAGGTTCATCCGAGAGAGTATTCTGAATAGTTTTTACTACAACATCTGTATTTTCTGCTTGTTTTAGCAGATTGACAATACACTGTTCATTTTTACCAAACACTTGCTGAAATACTGGAATTTTAGACAACGATATTCCTAACTGAACTACATCTCTTGGAGTTGCTTTTTGGGTTGATAATCTCACCAAAATTCGCTCGATATCGGAAACTTCTTTGAGAGTTTGTTTAATTTCTTTACATAAATGATGGTCATTAACAAAAGTTTGGACTCTCTCTAATCTCTTTTCAATTTCAGTTTTGTCGGTTAATGGTCTGCGAAGCCATTGCTTTAGCAACCGACTCCCAGATGATGTAACAGTTTTGTCTATAACGCTTATGAGAGTACCGTGAATCCCTTGAGTGGCAAGCGATTTGAACAATTCCAAATTTCGAACGGTAAATGTGTCTAATGACATTATTCCATCTTCCTGAATTACAGAAACAGAAGTAATGTGTGTAGTTTTTCCATTAAAATTGTGATTGATATAATGCAACGCCATACCCGAAGCAGAAATTGCAAGATTCAAATCCTCCAATCCGAATCCCTTTAGATTTTGTGTTGCAAAATGTTCGGTTAATATTTCATATGTTGTAGAATATTCGGCTGTCCAATCTTGGCAAGTAGTAATGAAAAACTGGTTGTTTCCAATGATGTTCTGCAAAAGATGTTTTTGGCTTTCAGAAATAATTATTTCAGAAACTTGAAATTGTTTGAGCATATTCACTATATGACTCGTATTTGATTCACCGGTTTGAAACTCTCCGGTTGAATGGTCTAATAGAGAAATACCAAATTTATCTTTTTCAAACACAATACTTGCTAAATAATTATTCTCCCGCTTATCGAGATATTTCTCTGACAATGCTGTCCCGGGAGATAGCACTTCTACAACTTCTCGTTTTACAATTCCCTTGGCAAGTTTTGGGTCTTCAACTTGCTCGCAAATAGCAACTCGATGTCCGGCCTTTAGTAGTTTGTGTAAGTATTGGTCGAGTGCGTGATATGGAAATCCTGCAAGTGGAACTGATGATGCTGCACCATTTGCTCTTTTTGTTAGTGTAATTCCTAAAACTTCTGAAGCAATTTTAGCATCTTTTTCAAATGTTTCATAAAAATCTCCCAATCTGAAAAGCATTAAAGTATCTGGGTGAGCTTTCTTCGCATCCCAAAATTGTTTCATTACAGGAGTTGCACCTTTAGACCGTGTCATTATCTCGCTACCAACTTTCGCTCGTTACCAACACGGTAAGTAATTTTCAGCTTATCAAAATATTCCAAAAGAGGAACAGCATATTTTCTTGTAGTTTTCGCCAAATCTTTAAACTGTGGAACGGAAATTGTGTCGTTATCAGAAAAATGTTCTACAACTTTGTTCTTTAATCTTGTGAAATTATTATTAGTAAAAATTAAACTACCATCCAAAGTAATAATTTTATCCATTTCACTTGCAATTTTAAGTAACTGTTTTGCTTCTTTTTCACTCTTTTTAACTTTCTTTGATAAATCTGTTAGATTAGATGATGCAAATCCTTCATTATCTAATATTTCTATAATCCTCTGCAAAGTTTTCTCTTCATCATCGGACAATTGAATAGAATGAGAGGATAACGATAAATGTTCATCCTTTTGCTTCAGTATTCCATCTTGCTCCATCATTTTAAGAATGAACTCAATAAATCGTTCATCACCATTGAGTAATTGAAATATTTCCTTTTTTAGAACTCCGCTTCTATATTTGTTCTTTTTGTGCGATTTTTCCAAAAAGTTGATTATTGTCTGCTGAATTTCATCAAGCTGAGAAGTTGATACTAGCAACTTTTCACTTTTGCTTGAAATCCACTTCAAATTTTTATTTTCATCTACAAGTTGCTGAATTTTTCTAGATGAAATTCCAAGTTTTAGCTTCAATCGTTTTTCATTTAGTGGATTAACAGACTCGTAACTAACTATTAACTCAAATCTTTTTGTTAAATTTGAATCGAATAAATCTTTTACTTTTTGACTTGCGAATTTCCATTTTTCTGGAGGTTTGTTATCTAAAACAACTCCACCACCAATCGTTAAAATCGGTGAATAAGTTCGGATGATAAATTTATCGCCAATACTTGCCGGAAGCGGTTTTTCCAATTTTAATATTGCCGGTTTCTGTTCACCAGGTTTGATGAGTTTATCATTAATAATTGAAACCCGAGCCATCACTTGTTCTGTGCCTAAATGGACTCTAATCCGCTGATTTTGAGCAACTGGTTTTTTGACGGTTTTTAATAAATGGATGTCAACACCAATTTGGTTGGTAGATTGAAAATATCCTTGTGCAGAAATTTGGAATCCTCGTTCAATTTCATCTGTATCAACTGTTGCGAGATTTACAGCTCCCCTATCACCCAAAGCGATTTTGTCAACTTTTTGTGTATGACTTTGCAATCCGCGTATTTTAAGCTTCATTCCCGATGGGAGCAACTCCACAGTATCGCCGATTTTGGCAGAACCCGATGTTACAGTTCCTGTGATAACAGTTCCAAATCCCTTTTTGGTGAAAATGCGGTCAATTGGTAATCTGAAAATTTCTCTATCCATCTTTTTGGGGATGTTCTCGCACATCTTCAATATTGTAGCACGAAGCTCTTCAATTCCATTGTTTTGCACAGCAGAAACACGAACTATCGGAGCATTTTCCAAAAATGTATTGCTCACCATTTCTTGTATGTCCAATTCTACTAGATCAATCCAATCGTCATCTACTAAATCAATTTTATTTAGTGCAATACACCCGACTTTAACATCGAGTAATTTTAGAATGTCAAAATGCTCACGGGTTTGGGGCATCACTCCGTCATCAGCGGCAATTACAAGCAACGCAGCATCAACTGCACTTGCTCCAGCCATCATATTTTTAACAAACTTTTCGTGACCGGGAACATCAATTAATGTAATTTCATCGGACAGAAATGCGAATCCGATATCAATTGTCATTCCTCTACGAATTTCTTCTTCTAGTCTATCTGTATTTACTCCGGTTAGTGCGTGGACAACCGCTGTTTTTCCGTGGTCAATATGTCCGGATAAACCTATGACAATTTGATTCAAGCAAGAACCTCAATCATAATTTTTGATAAATCAGCAATTTGCTCATTTGGGATGGCTTTCAAGTCAATTCTGAAACGATTACCGTGGATATATCCCAAAACAGGAACAGTAGCTAATCTAAATTTCTTAGCTGTGTTTGATGGTTTTTCATAAGTTGAAGAAAATATTAAACTAACACTTTCAATTTTTTCTGTTGGTAGTGAACCACTTCCAGCTTCAACTTCTGAATCAACTAGTGTAATTCCATACTTTTCAATAATTTTCGATGGAAGTGTTTTAAGAATATTTCTACCTAATTTTAGTAGTTTTGCTCTGTTTCGAGTTAACAAATGAATCGTTAAATTGTTCTCAGAAACATCTTTTGAAGTGCGATAAGTTCGCAAAATTTCCTCCAAAATAGCAAATGTAAATTTGTCGCAACGCAATGCTCTATAAAGTGCATTCTTCTGTGTTTTCTTAACGAGCAGCTTCTTTCCGCAAATAATTCCCGATTGTGGACCTCCAAGCAATTTATCTCCACTGAATGAAACCAAATCAGCACCGGATTTCAGGTACCATTTTACTGATTCTTCATTTGGTAATCCATAATGATTAAAATCTGCAATTGCTCCACTACCAAGGTCAACTAGCAATGGAATTCGTTTTCGTTTTGCTAATTTTGATAATTCTAGTAACTCGACTTCTTGAGTAAATCCAACTACTTTGTAATTGCTAGTATGAGCAACCAGAATTGCACCTGTATCTTTAGTAATTGCATTTTCATAATCAGAAAAATGAGTTTTATTGGTTGTGCCAACTTCAACCATTTGGCATCCCGATTTATTTATTACATCTGGGATTCTAAACGAACCACCAATTTCAACTTGTTGTCCTCTGCTGATGATCACTTCTTTACCTTCGGCTATAGTGTTAAGCATCAATAAAACTGCAGAAGCATTATTATTAACAACCATTGAAGATTGAGAACTAGTTAGAGAATTTATTAGATGCTCGATATGGCTTGTTCTCTCACCCCTTTTCCCTGACAGAATATCAACTTCAAGATTGGAATAACAAGATAATTTCGACATCGCTGTATCAATTACAGATTTACTGATTGGAGTTCGTCCTAAATTAGTATGCAAAACAATTCCTGTTCCGTTGATAACTTTTCTCAATCCAATTTGAGCAACTATTTCAACATTATTTCTAACTTCGCTTAATGTAAATTTATGAATATTGTCTGAAACATTATTTTCGGTGATTGATTTGCGTATGTCTTTCAACGATTGTCTAATTGTATTCACAATCAAATCGTGAGGAATGTTTATTTTAGATAGTTGTAATTCAACTATGATTTCATCAACAGACGGAATTTGCTTGAGAAGATGATGTAGATTATTACTCATTATTTGTTAGCCGATTTAACAATTGTTCTTCATCAATTTCATCAACTTGAGAAAGGTTCATATATTGCCTAGAATATTCTTTATAAACTCCGGTTTTTATGAAAATCTCTACAAGGTCTTTATCTAAGTCTTTTCCTGCCATTTTGCTTATAATATCAAGGGCTTTAGATAATTTATATCCCTTTTTATAAGGACGACTTGGTGCTGTAAGTGCTTCAAAAACATCCGCAATTGCCATCATTCGTTCTTGAATAGAAATTTCGTTTCCTTTCTTTCCATTTGGATATCCAGACCCATCAATATGTTCGTGATGTCCTCCTGCATAAAGTGGAACATTTTTTAACTGTTCTGGGAATGGTAGATTATTAAGCATTTCGATTGTAGCCACAATATGATCATTGATTTTCTTTCTATCTTTAGCAGTTAAAGTACCTCTCCTAATTGAAAGATTTTCTAATTCATTTTCATCAATAAGTGATTTTTTCTCCCCTTTCTCAACCCAGTTATAATGAGTAGTAATGAGTTTTATTCTTTTTAGAAATTCATCAGACATAAATTCAGAACCGACATTGCACTTTTCAATGAAATCTAAATCATCTTGCAAGCTTTGTAATTTATCGCTAGTCTCTAACTCAAGTTGAACAATTGATTGTGATTTCTCTTCTTTTTCTAATTGAAATTTACTTTTCAAAAAATCAATTTCGATATCTCTTTTCAACACTTCGAATCTAGTTCGGATCAGTTCAATTCTATCGAATATAGCTTCCAATTTTGTAGCTTTATCAACGATATGGACTGGAGTTGTGACCTTTCCGCAATCGTGAAGCCAAGATGCAGTTTCAAGTTCATATTTTTCATCTTCATCCATTACAAAATCTTTATAAGGACCTTCTTTAACTTCAACAACTTTATCTGCTAACATTAGAGTGAGTTTTGGTACATTTCGACAATGATCACCAGTATAAGGTGATTTTCTATCAATAGCATCAGCAATTGTCATTATAAAAGATTCTAATAACTGTTTAAGGTCATCAACAAGAATCCTATTAGTTAATGCTAAAGCTGCCTGAGATGCAAGAGATTCTACATCTTCTTGAGTTTCTGAACTGAAAGGGATGATTTCTTTACTTGAAATATCTTGAGCATTAATTAGTTGTAATATTCCAATTACTTTATTCTCGTGATTTTTCATAGGAACAGTTAAAAACGATTGGGAACGATAATTGTGCTTTTCATCAAACCCTTTTGTACCAGAAAAATCAAATCCATCAGCAGTATAAGCATCAGTAATATTAATTGTTTCTCCAGTTATTGCAGAGTGAGCTGAAACATTATTATGATTTGGCTCCCCAGTTTTTGGATTAAATAATTTTACAGGATAAATACTTTCAGGAACAGGTTCTGCAGTTCCACCTAACTTAAAATTTAGTGAATCTGTTCGCATTATTTTGTATTGAAGACGAGTATCATCATCAACCATCATATACAGTGTTCCAGCATCTGCATTTGTGAAACTCTTTGCCTCTTCTAGAATTAGTTCAAGCAAACGATTGATATCTTTTTCTTTTGATAATGCAATACCAATTTCGTTTAGCTTTTTAAGTCTATTTGTTATTCTTACTAAATTTACATCACTCGACATCTATAAACCCTTGTTATTGTTTAATTTTAAGTATGTAAGGTATTGACGAAATAGGACAAAAATCAAGATAAATTAGCAACAAATTATCATTCTTTTGATAAAAACAAAGCTAGTAATACACCCGGAACTAAAACTATAGCCAAAAATGGAAAAATACTACTTAACTGGTAATTCTCACCAATATATCCTCCTACAGTAGCTGCTAATGAACCAACTCCATAACCAACACCCATAGATAATCCGTAAACCATACCCCTGTTTCCTTTTGGAGTAACATCTGCAATAAGACTATTATTCACAGGTTGGAATGTAAAATTGACTGCTCCTAACACTCCAACAATCAATATGAGTAGAACTCCGGTTGAATATCCCATTAACAACAAAAACGGGATGTTCAATCCAACAACCCAAACAAGCAGTTTTTTTCGTGGGATATTAGCTCCTAATTTCCCACCGATAATTTGACCAAGTACACCAAGAATCAAAACGAAAGCTGTTAACATTCCACCTGTTACAACATCGTCAATATTCCAATTTACTGCTTCAGAAAAATAAATCGGTAAATAATTAAATAATCCATGATGAGCAAACCCCCAAATAGATGCCACAGCAAGTATAACATAATGAGTTTGTGATAGTTTGAATCTATAATGTTTAGAGGGTGGTCCTGCTGGTTTGTCAAGTTTGAGTTGCAAAAATGTAAATATACCGCCAATCAAAGCCAAAATTGCTAAAATAATATAAGCTATTTTCCAATCAATAATCGCAGATATTCCTGCACCAATGATAGGTCCAAAAGTTAAACCCAAGCTCCCAGAAATCCCATGATAAGCCATATTTTGACTGATATTCTTTGTATGGCTAACTAAATTCAATCCCGCAGGATGATATAAACCAGAGAATAATCCCAATAATCCCAAACCAAAAGCAAGTTGTGAGAATGAATGTGAAGTACTGATACAAATAACCGACAAAACTGTCCCAAAAAAGTAAGTAAGTAACACATTTTTTGAACCAAATCTATCAACTAACCATCCTGCTGGAATTGATGCTAATCCAAAAAAACCAAATTGAATAGTTCCTAACTCACCTAATTGAATCAATGAAACTTGAAAATCATCTCTAAGAATTATCAATATAGCAGGAAAGACCAATGTTATACAGTGGACTAAAAAATGACCAATGCTTGTAGCTAATAATATATTGTTTCTATTCTTCATTTAAACAAAAAAAGCTCCCAACCAAATACTAGGGTAGGGAGCTTCAATAATAAAATACAAGTTTAACTTAGGAAATGCGTTCTTTGATACGAGCGGCTTTCCCTTTTAGATTTCTTAAATAATACAATTTTGCTCGTCGAACTTTACCTTTTTTTAGAACTTTAATAGTTTCAATATTTGGAGAATGCAGTGGAAATATTCTTTCAACTCCAATCCCATTAGAAATTTTCCGTACAGTAAAAGATTTACTGGTTCCGCCACCTGATGAAATTGCAATAACTACACCTTCGAAACTCTGAATTCTTGATCGACTTCCCTCAATAACTCTAACTCCAACAGAAACTGTATCACCTGATCTAAATTCTGGTAAATCAGTTTTTATATAATCTTGTGTTGCTGATGTAATCTTATCCATTATTTTCTCCGTTTTCTTTTTCTACGCTTTTTAATTCTAAATATTTTCTAAATAAATCTGTTCGCCTTAACTTTGTTTTCTCTTTTTGCTGATCTAATTTCCAATCGGCAATTTTTTTATGATGACCAGATAATAAAACTTCTGGAACTTTCATTCCTTCAAATTCTTCAGGCCTAGTAAAATGAGGTCCGTCAAGCAATCCTGACGCAAAAGAATCTGTTTCAGCTGATTCATATGTATTCAATACTCCAGGTATTAAACGAATAATTGCATCCAAGATTACTAAAGTCGGAAGTTCACCTCCTGTTAAAACATAATCACCGATTGATATCTCATCTGTAACCAAAACATCCCTAATCCTCTGATCTATGCCCTTATAGTGACCATTAATAAACATCAATTCACTACATTTTGATAATTCTAGAGCTTTTTTGTGAGTTAATACTTCTCCGTCAGGAGTTGGAAATATCACCCTTAAACTACTATTCTGTTGATCTCCAACCGCTTTTTTGTAAGCCCTAAATACAGGTTCCGGTTTCATTATCATACCGGAGCCCCCACCAAATGGATAATCGTCAATTCGATAATGTGGTGGATCAGCAAAATTAAACAAATCGTAAATCAAATAATTTACAAAGCTTTTTGCGTTTGCTCTCCCCAAAATACTCTCATCCACAACAGCTTCTACCATTTTGGCAAAAGGTGTTAAAATATGGACAGATAACACTAGTCTATCAATCCTTCCATTTGATGAATAGTCATCTTTTTATTCTCAAAGTCAATAAGCTGTATAAATTCATCTATTATTGGAATAAGTACTTCTTTGTCCAACTGTTTCACTACTAAAACATCATTAGCAGGTAAATTTAGAATGTCAGTTACTTCACCCAATAAATCATCTTTTTCATTATAAACTTGTAAACCTATAAGATCCACAAGATAAATTTCATTATCTTCTATTTTTGGAAGTTTTGTTCTCTCAATTGAGATTTGTGCTCCCACTAATCGTTTGGCATCTTCCTTTGAAGAAATATGCTTAAATTTCATTATAGGTTTTGGAGAGATTAAACGACCACTTTCAATTTCAAATTGCTCGTTTAACCTAATTCCATCCACTAACCAAACGATCTCACCTTCTGCTAATGATTCAGAAGATGGATTATATATTTTTACTTTTACCTCTCCTTTTAATCCGTGGGGTTTAATAATTTCCCCTAGAATTACAAGATTTTGAGGAAGTTCTTTATTCAATTATTTCAAGAATCGCCCGCTTATCACCTGTTTTGGCGTTAGCGGCTGAAAGAAGAGTGCGAAGAGCACCAACATTCTTTCCTCGTTTCCCGATTACCATTCCAATATCGCCTTCACCGACAGTCAATTCGAATATTTTAGTTGAATCACTCTCCAAAATTTCCACTTTAACTTCATCTGGTTTATCAACGATCTGCTTTACCATACTCTCCAAGAACTCTTTCATCTTAACTCTCCTCTGTTTATCCTTATTTTGAAGAGTCTTCCTCTACAGATTCTGCTTTTTCGGTAGTAGCTTGATCAGCTTCAGGTTTATCAGCTTTTTGTTCTTCCGTTGTTTCTGCAGGTTCAGACGCTTCTTCAATAGTATCTTGCTGAGATTTCATGTCTGATTCTTCTTGCTCTTTTTCTTCTTCTTTTGCTTCAGCTTCAGCTTTTTCTATTTTAGCTTTGGCTTGTTCTTTCTTAGCAACTATTTCATCCTTTTTGGATTTTCGTTGAGCAAGTAATTCAGATAGTTCTTTTTCAATTTCATCTTCAGATTTACCTTGTTGAGTAAGATGCCATTTATAGCTCAAACCAACTTTACTGAAGAGATTTTTCACAGTATCACTTGGCTGTGCTCCATTATTCAACCAATGAAGAGATCTTTCTCCATCAATTTGAATATTGTTCTCTTTATCAAGAGGGTCAAACCACCCCAATCTTTCAATTTCTCGTCCATCACGACGACTTCTAGAATCAATCACAACAATTCGATAAAAGGGGCGTTTTCTTCGTCCCATTCTTTTTAATCTAATCCGTACCAAAGAGCTTATTCTCCTATTTAACTAAATTTTAAATGGCATCTGGGGCATTCCAGATTTTCCCATTTTCTTCATCATCAATTTCATTTGAGCAAACTGTTTCAGTAATTGATTAACTTCAAATACCGGTCGTCCGCTACCTTTTGCTATTCTTTTCCGACGAGATCCATTGATGATATTTGGATTTCGTTTTTCTGTTGGCGTCATTGAAAAGATAATCGCTTCTACCCATTTGAGTTGACTATCATCCATATTCAAATTTTTCAATTTTCCAGCACCTGGAATCATTGATATTAACTGCGAAAAAGATCCCATTTTCTGAATCTGTTTTAGCTGATCTTGAAAATCCTCTAGAGTAAACGAATTTTTCTCTAATTTTTTCTGCAGTTTTTCAGCAGATTTCTTGTCTGTAAATTCTTGAGCTTTCTCTACTAGAGAAACGACATCGCCCATCCCCAAAATTCTCTGAGATAACCTATCAGGGTGAAAGGGTTCAAATCCATCCATATTCTCACTAGTTCCGATAAATTTAATCGGTTTACCAGTAACTTCTCGGATAGAAACCGCGGCTCCACCTCTGGAATCACCATCCATTTTGGTTAGGACAATTCCCGTAACATCAACTGTTTCAGAAAATGCTTTAGATGAATTTACTGCATCCTGCCCTGTCATTCCATCTGCTACAAAAAGAATTTCATTCGGATTCGACAAACTTACAATATTTTTAAGTTGATTCATCAATGTTTCATCAACATGCAACCGACCTGCAGTATCAATAATTATCAAATCTGCATCTTGCGATTTAGCTTGTGATATACCATTTTTCACAACTTTTAGTGGATCTTTAGTATCTTCCGAGTAAACTGGTACATCAATTTGTTTACCCAATACTTTCAGCTGATCCACCGCAGCCGGTCTCTGTAAATCTGCCGCAATCAGAAATGGATTCTTCTGACGCTTATTTTTCAAAAATCTAGCTAGTTTAGCACAAGTTGTCGTTTTACCTGAACCTTGTAAACCTGCCATTACTATAGTTGTGAAACCAGATGAACTAAATTGAATTCCTTCGGTATTTCCACCAAGAAACTCCGTTAATTCTTTTTGAATAATTTTGATGAATTGCTGACCTGGTGTAATAGAAGTTAATACTTCCCCACCTTTAGCTTTATCAGTTATTCTATCAACGAATCTCCGTGCAACTTTAAAATTGACATCAGCTTCCAATAACGCTCTTCTAACATCGCGCATAGCATCAGAAATGTTGGATTCGGTAATCTTTCCATGCCCTCGGATGGTCTTGAATATACTCGAAAATCTGTCCTGCAGTTGCTCAAACATCTTGTTCACCTATCAAAAATCGCACACTAAAATAGCCTGAAAATTTACAATGCCACAATCTTCTCTGCAAGAGAAAGGACGAAAATTATTTTCCTTTGTCTGATTTGTCTGATTCGGACATTGTTTTAAGTTTTAATGACCAAAACAAAACATTTCAATGGTCAACTATCTCAAAAGTCAGATTTTTGTTAGTTTTTGAATGTATTTAACGCACTTCCGGCTTTGAACCATTCAATTTGTTTTTTGCTGAATGTATGCTTCGCTTTGATGATATCAGTTCTACCGTTTTTATGCACAACTTCAACATACAAATTTCTTCCCGGTACAAATTTCTCTAATCCAAAAACTGTAAAAGTATCATCTTCTTGAATTCTGTCATAATCTCGAGGAAAAGCAAAAGTAAGTGCTAACACACCTTGTTTTTTAAGGTTGGTTTCGTGAATTCTAGCAAAAGATTTTACTAATACAGCTTTTACTCCACGATTTCTCGGCTCCATTGCAGCGTGTTCGCGAGATGACCCCTCTCCATAATTTTCGTCCCCAACAATAATCGAACCAATCTCTGCATCGCTGTAAGCTTTGGCTACTTTAGGGGTTTCGTCATATTCGCATGTTAATTGATTTTTAACTTTGTTGACTTCATTATTAAACGCATTTACAGCACCAAGTAATAGATTATTGGAAATATTGTCCAAATGTCCGCGATACCTTAACCAAGGTCCGGCCATTGAAATATGGTCGGTAGTACATTTACCTTTTGCTTTTATCAATAATTTGAGATTTGAGATATTTTTTCCATTCCAAGAATCAAATCTGTTTAATATTTGAAGTCTATCAGAATCTGGTTTTACAATAACTTCAACTACACTTCCATCTTTAACTGGTTCTTGATATCCAGCATCCTCTACTGTAAATCCTTTTGTTGGTAGTTCGTCTCCAATAGGTGGATCGAGTTTCACTTGTTCGCCAGTTTCGTTAGTCAAAGTATCTGTTAGCGGGTTGAATGTCATATCCCCAGCAATTGTCATTGCAGTAACTATTTCCGGTGATGCCACAAATGCAAAAGTGTTTGGATTACCATCAGCTCTTTTTGCAAAATTTCGATTAAACGAAGTTATTATTGAGTTTTTTTCTTCTTTCTCAGCACCGTCTCTTGCCCACTGCCCAATGCAAGGTCCACACGCATTTGCTAACATTACGCCACCCATTTTTTGCAAAGCATCAAGTTGTCCATCTCTTTCAATTGTGTATCTCACCTGTTCAGAACCCGGAGAAATCAAGAACTGAGCTTTTGGTTTTAAGTTTTTCTCGACTACTTGCTTTGCAAGAGATGCTGCTTTATCCAAATCTTCATACGAAGAATTTGTGCAAGAACCTATAAGTCCGACATCCAATTTTTTAGGGAAATCATTGTCATTCACTGCTTTTGCAAATTGAGAAATTGGCCAAGCTTTATCTGGAGTAAATGGACCATTCAGATGTGGTTCCAAAGTTGATAAGTCAATTTCAATAATTTGATCATAATACTTTTCTGGATTTTCAAAAACTACTTCATCTGCTCTGAGATGTTCTTCGACTTTGCTCGCTTCAGATGCAATATCTTCTCTGTCTGTTGCTCGTAGATAAGCTTCCATTTTTTTATCATACGGAAAGATGGATGTTGTCGCACCGATTTCTGCTCCCATATTGCAAATAGTCCCTTTACCAGTACAAGAAATAGATGAGCATCCATCACCAAAATATTCAACAATAGATCCAGTTCCACCTTTTGCTGTTAAAATTCCTGCTAGATGTAAAATGACATCTTTTGGGGCAGTCCAGCCATTCAACTTTCCGGTAAGTTTTACACCAAATATTTTAGGAAATTTTAATTCCCAAGGAAGACCAGTCATTACATCAACTGCATCAGCTCCACCAACACCAATTGCAACCATTCCCAGGCCACCTGCATTAACCGTATGAGAATCAGTCCCAATCATCATTCCTCCCGGAAACGCATAATTCTCTAAAATTACTTGGTGAATAATTCCTGCACCGGGTTTCCAAAATCCAATTCCATACTTGTTTGATACTGATGAGAGAAAATCATAAACTTCTTCGTTTGTGGTTTCTGCCTGAGTGAGGTCATCTGATGCTCCAACTTTCGCTTGAATCAAATGATCACAATGAACAGTTGACGGAACTGCTGTTTTGGATTTACCAGCCATCATAAATTGTAACAAAGCCATCTGGGCAGTTGCATCCTGCATTGCTACTCTATCTGGGTTAAACTCAGAATAATCTTCACCACGCTTAAATTCAGCTGAACATTTTCCTGACAAATGAGCATATAGCACTTTTTCTGTTAAGGTCATTGGTCTATTCAAAATTTTCCTTGCTAAGGATATTTGTTCGTCCAATTGTGAATAATGTTGTTTTATCATATCAAAATCAAAAGCCATAATCTCTCCAAAATTGTTTACATTTACTATCAAAATGTGGAACTTACTTGTTTTAACGACTATATAATTTACTTACTATGTAGCAAATATTACAACGACAGGAAATGGAAATTGCACGAATAAATGTGATAGAGTTGTTAGTTATTCAATTGTAATTCAATGGTAATTCGAAAGTTTCATTGTTTTGTCTTTTGCGGGATATACATTGGTGGAGCAATGGAAAATGTGTGAAATTTATAACTTAACAAGTTCAAATAGAAGAAATGACAAAATTCAATAAAATGCAGGAAATAGGTTCTAACATTGGCTAAATTTTGACTTATGAATAAATTTAAATTCACAATTTTTGCGATTTTGATGTCAGTCGGAATGATTTTTGGTATTGAGTCGTTTTCATTTCCAGTTAATGTTGATAATACACCATCTATCACTAAAAATTATTTTGAATTCCCAATGGCAAATTCTCAAATTATTAGCGATTCTATAGTCGTGGATATATTGCGCTACAAAGTTGTTGCAACTTCAGAAAATCTAATACATACCAGTTTGGAAAATCCAATATGGAAACCAATTCCATATTCGTTTCCTAATTTTCCGATAGATTTACAAAATATTACTGTCCATTCCCCATATTCTTATAGAGGATGCCCAACAATTAATATCGATTTTGTACCTTGGCGAATGGGTGAAAACGGACTGGAATATCTTCAAAGTGTAACGCTGAAAATTGTTATTAATGATGATCCGAATTTCCCAGAAATATTTTCTATTCATCCGGATGTAATTAATAAAAAGAATGTGGAGGAACTATCCAGAGATGGAAACGAAATAGAATACATCATAATAACCTCTGAAACATTATTGGAATCCGCAGATTCTATCAAAGTTTTGCACGAAACAAGAGTTTTTGAAGAACATAAACTGAATGTTGAAGTTGTGTTAAATGCTGATATTTTCGAGGAATATCCTGAGGAAACTGAAGCTTATGCAATCCGTTATTATATTCAAGACAAAATAACTGTAAATCCTTTACTGCAATATTTACTATTACTCGGAGATGAAACCACTATCCCACCAATTTATTTAGGGAACACCCCTTCAGATGATTTTTATTCTTCTCCAAGTGTAAGTTCAAATTCTGATCCTGTGTTATCAACTGGAAGAATTCCTGTTAGTAACATTGATGATGCATTAATATTTGCAGAAAAATTGAAAAATTACACTGAACGATTTTATAATGACTCTGAAATATCTGAAATCTCACAAAATTGGAGATCTAAAATATTGTTATTTTCCGATGACGAAAATAAGTCAGGTGCTTCAATTAGCACCGAAATTACTCATACTGCATACTCTGATTCTTTATACAGACGAATTCATAACATTCTCAATGTTTCAACAATTTACGGTACAGATTATGTCCCAATTCCAGATGGAGGGTGGTTAGCTCATCCAACAATGACAGAGGATATTATCTCTACAATAAATTCTGGAGTAGCATTAATAAACTATGTTGGGCACGGTTCACCTCATACACTTAGTGATGAGAAAATTATAAATCTAGGACGAGATTTATCATCAATTCAAGATCCAGTTAATACCATTTGGGTAGTAGGTACTTGTTCATTCGGACAGTATGACAATGAAGAATCTATGCCTGAAGCCCTTATTGCAAAATCTGATGGTGCGATTGGTGTAATTACTACATCAAGAAGTATCGGACTTGGTAGTAATTTTACTTCACTTAGAAATATATTTGATCAAATAAAATATCACATTAATGACGAACAAACTTACCGTTTTGGAGATTTGATGTTAGAAGCAAAAATTGGTGGAAGCTCATATATGTTCCATTTATTTGGTGATCCAGCAATGCAACTTCCGTTTCCAAAAATATCTGAAATTATTGATATTGCAAATACTTCCGACACTCTCACAGTTCTAAATTCTGCTACTGTTGGACTTGAATCAAGTTACAGTGATAGTTATTTGACAGCTACTGGACCTGAGAAATCCATTGTTCGGGAATATACCGATGTTACTCTTCAATATTCACTTCCAGGTGACATTATTTATCAGGGAGATATTTCCAATTCAGCAGAATTTATCATTCCATTGGATTTATCTTTCTGTGATACCTGTACAGCTAAAATCTTTGTTTATGCAGAAAATTTCAATAATTTACCAATATTCAGAGTTGATAATCTCATCGACATTCCTATTATTGCAGCAGATTCTGAGCAAACTGATTTTGAAGGTCCAGAAATTACAATTTTTCAAAATGAAGAAATAGTACAAAACGGAGGTGTAATTTCTAAACCGTTTTCTTTAACTCTACAATTTGAAGATGAATCTGGAATCAACTTGATGGGAGCGATGGGGCATAATCTCTGCTATTGGATCGACGATGAAGATGAAAATCAAGCAATTTTGCTAAATGAATATTTTGTTTACGATACTCCAATAAGTGGTTCAGTATTATTGAATTTACCTGATACACTAAACGGTAAGCATCAAATAAATCTGAAAGCTTGGGATAATGTGAATAATCAAACAACAGAGATATTTACTCTATATTTTACAGAAGATACTGATTTTCACGCCGACTATATTTTTAATTTTCCCAACCCATTTGAAGACAATACAGATTTTACATTTCATCTATCTGATTGTGCAAATGTTACGATTACTATCTATTCTCTGAATGGTAGAAAAGTAAAAACCTTAAACCGTTCAAATTTATCTTCTGGATATAACGAAATTTATTGGAATGGTCTGGATGATTTTGGAAAATCTATCGCAAACGGAACATATTTTTACCATTTTTACTCCAAATCAGAAACAGGAAATGAATTTGAGAGCATTGAAAAATTATCGAAAATAAAATAGTAATGAAAAATAACAAAACTCATATAATTCTCGCATCAAACAGTCCAAGGAGGAAACAATTACTTTCACTTTTAGATGTCAAGTACGATATTGTTCCTCCAAATGTTGATGAAAAGGGCATTACAATTAATTCTATTCCGAGTGAATATTGTCAGAATCTTGCAAAATTGAAAGCTGAATCTATTTGCAATCAATATCCTAAATCTCTAATTATTGGAGCAGATACTATTGTTGTTCTTAACGATAAAATTATAGAAAAACCGACTGATAAAAGTGAAGCTATTGAAATGTTAGAGTATCTTAGTGGAAATACGCATCAGGTTTATACTGGAATTGCTTTACTATGTGTCGAGCAAAATATTGATGTAGTTTTCTACGAAAAAACTGATGTTTCGTTTAATAATCTGACAGAATCTGATATCAATTATTACATTGAAAATTATGCCCCTTATGATAAAGCAGGTAGTTATGGAATTCAAGATTGGGGAGCATCTTTTGTAAAAAGCATCAATGGGTGTTACTACAATGTTGTTGGTTTTCCAGTTTCCAAATTTCTACAAAATTTAAGAAAATTAGTAATAAATATTACATTTTTATTATAAAATGCTTGGAGTACAAAAAACAATATATCTAATTTGGCACCCTGATTATGACTAAAACACTACCATTTTTCGAAGAATTAAAAGCAGAAAGGAAATCTCGGAACATTGAAATTTCTGAGATTTCTGAACGGACAAAGATAAATCCTAGATTCTTACAAGCTATAGAAGAAGGTGATTTCTCGGTTCTGCCATCCGTATATATGAGATTGTTTCTACGGTCTTATGCTATAGAAATCGGAACAGATCCAAAAAAAGCACTAAGCGACTATGAGCTCTATACTACTGGCACAATTACGGAAACTCAAAAACAAGATTCTGTTGAAATAGAAATAGAACCTAAATCCGAAAGTAATTTTGACGATGAAAGCGGTTTATCACCATCTTTATCACAAAAGAAAATTTTAGGAATTGTAGCTTTAATAATTGCTATTTTTTCCTTGTTCTATTTTCTAAACCACTTGACAGAGGAAATGAATACTCCAAGTACTGAAGTAAATCAACAAATTCAATTTGATTCCGAAGAAAATACATTATCCGATAGTACAGAAATAATTTCAAATAGTGATGGACAACAGATAGACCATCTCACAGAATCAATATTTCCAAATAATAACTTAATTAAACAAGATTCCAAAAGACTACATTTATCTTCACCGTTTTCATTGCAGATAACTGCTAATACACCAACTGTAGTCCATGTTAAAACAAATGATTTAGATTTTAACGGTATAATGGATACTGGTAAATCAAGAAATTTTTCATTTACTGATACTTTGTTTTTTGACCTTTTAAGAGCGGAAGATGTTGATGTAAAAATCAATAGTGTGAATTTAACACCATTTTTAAGACTTGAAAATGATTCTGCCATTCGAGCATCTATAGTTTCAGATGGGTCACTCTCCGTTTCATACTTTAGTCATTAATTTTTTAATTTCCACTTTAGTCAATTCTCAATAATATTTAATTCCGATTGGTTTTCATAAACTTAATCATTTTCTCTTACAGTTAAATCTTCATATTTAGTCAATAGTCCACACTTTTTATAAAATAATTACAATATTTTTCAAATAATACTTGCATCGTAGTGGGTGATTAGGATATTATTGTGGGTAGAAATGGGGGATTATCCCTTAATTTTGTGTGCAACTATTTGATGAACAGTAATTTTAATATATCATTCACGGGGGAATACCGTTATACGATTGATCAGAAAAATCGTATAAACATCCCGGCAAAATATAGAAAAGCATTGAAACCTGTCAATGACCGGACATTTGTATTAACACAAGGATTTGATAATTGTCTCCTCCTTTATCCCCTTGACGAATGGCAAGTTGTAGAACAGCAACTCAGCCTACTTAGTTCGATGAAACAAAAACACCGAACTTTCGTCCGGTCTATTGTCAGGTTTGCTACTTATGTTCAATTTGATAGTCAAGGAAGAATTCAAATACCAGACTCACTGACCAAATACGCAAATATTAGTAAAGATGTTGTGTTTATTGGTATGATTAAGAAAATTGAGATTTGGGATCCTGCTGAACTTAAAAAATACGAAACTGCAAAACTAAACATCGACTCAGAAGATTTTGAGGATTTGGCAAATGATATTAATTTCTGATTATGCAAAATCTGTTTTCCCATTTACCAGTTATGAAACAGGATATCAACAACCTGCTAGTAACTGCACTAGACGGGATTTACCTAGATGGAACAGTCGGCTTTGGCGGCCACTCTGGAGAAATTTTAGAGAAACTCAAATCTCCCGGCAAACTCATAGGATTGGACGCTGACCCTGATGCTTTACAGTCCGCTGACCAATACTTATCTTCGTTCAAAACACAAACAAAACTATTTTCTCTTCACCATATTAACTTTCGATACTTTCCTCAAATTCTTGACAAATTGGAGATTACAAAAGTGAATGGTATTCTCCTTGACTTAGGTATTTCTTCTTACCAAATTGATAATGCGGAAAAGGGATTTTCGTTTCGAGCTGAAGGTCCATTAGATATGAGACTAAACCCAAATAGTGAATTAAACGCTAAAGATTATTTGTATTCCGTAAATGAAAATGAACTCGGTCAAATAATTCGCGATTATGGAGAGGAACGATATTACAAGAAAATTGCTTTATCTATCGTCAAACGAGTGAAAGAAAATAAAATGAACACTACACTCGATTTAAAAGATGCAATTACTTCAGTTGTTTTTGGGAAATTCCAAATCAAATCTGTAGCTCGAGTGTTTCAAGCAATTCGAATACATATCAATGATGAACTCGTTGCGCTCCGAGAAGCGTTAGTGCAATCCAAAAAATATTTATCAAATGGTGGACGACTTGCTGTAATTACTTTTCACTCATTAGAAGATCGTATAGTAAAACGATTTATAAATGATGAATCAAAAACTTGTGTCTGTCCGAGAGAATTACCAATTTGTGCATGCGACACTATACCATCATTTAAATGGGTGAGCAGAAAAGCGATTCTTCCAAGTGAAAAAGAAATAGAAGAGAATCCGAGAGCTAGAAGTGCAAAATTAAGAATAGCAGAACGAATTTAATGGCAAAGTTAAAACGAAAATCGAATAATAACTCTGGGAATCTGCTCCAATTTATCATTGGGACTATAGGGATAACTTTATTCGCAATTGCAATAATCGGAATAAAAAATGAATGCCGAGATCTTCAGAAATATATCGATATTCGTGAAACAAAAAAATCTAGACTTAAAAACGAAATTGTTTTATTGGAAAGCAGAATTAAAGACTTGACAAGACCTGATAGGATTAGTAAAATTGTTGGAGATAAATTCGAAATGTATGCTCCAGCCCCAGAATCTCTCATCGTTGTGTTAAAGGATAACTCATGACACGGCTGTACATTGAGCATCGCAAAAGAATCGGAGCTGTTGTTACAGGTTTAGTTTTATCATTGATGTTATTATCTGGTAGATTGTTTTATCTCCAAATCGTCGTCAACAAAGAAATGGAAAAAAAGATTTGCGCAAAATCTACAATTGAGGAATCTGTTACTGCTGAGAGGGGTAACATATATGACAGAACTGGTCTTGAATTATCCCAGAATATAACATATTACACTTTTGGTGTCAGTTTAAAAAATAATGATTTCGATAAGGATTTAATCATCAATCTGTTTGCAAAAACTTTCCAAAAGGAAAAATCGTACTATGAAAGCATCTTAAATTCAAAGTCTAATTATGTCGTCCTAGAAAAAAAAGTATTGGAAGAGAAATGTTTTCCAATAATTTTTGAAAAGAACAATATTAGAGGTTTAATTATTGATTCTGAACAAAGTCGTTATTATCAATACAGTGATTTAGCTGCACAGGTAATTGGATATGTTAATGCTGATAAAGAAGGGGTCATTGGTGTTGAAAAAGAATTCGATTCGATTCTCAAAGGAGATATAGGAAAAAAAATATATGATAGAAATGGTCAAAATGATTTTATAACATCGCCAAGCAAGAAACAACAAATTCTAAATAATGGTGCAGACATTCAACTGACTATTGATATTGAGCTACAATCAATACTACAAGATGAACTTGAAAAAACTTTAAATAAGCGAAAAGCAAAATCTGCAAACGGTATTTTAATGAACCCTTTTACAGGTGAAGTATTGGCTATGGCATCTGTCCCTAGTTTCGATTTGAATAGTTATGGAAATTATCCAGTAGAAAATCATCTTAATTCAGCTATTTCATATCCTTACGAACCTGGTTCTACTTTTAAAATTGTAACAATCTCAGCAGCATTGGAAGCTGGAGATATTCCCATCGATGCATCATATAATTGTGAAAATGGTTCTTACATATTATATAACCATATATTTAACGATCACGAACCAAGTGAAACTTTGACTTTATCTGAAATTCTTATACACTCCAGTAATATTGGTATGGCAAAAATAGTAACAGATATTGGTTCACAGTTAGTTTTTCAATATGCTAAGAAGTTCGGGTTTGGAGCTAAGACTCAAATTCAGTTACCAAGTGAGAAGCAAGGAACTCTACGCAATTTCTGTGAATGGGAAAATCTATCTGGACCAGAAGTAGCGATTGGGCAAGAAATATCTACAACAACTCTTCAAACAGCAGTAGCGTATTCATCAATAGCAAATGGTGGATATTTGTTGAAACCGTACATAGTTAGTAGAATTGTAAATAACGGAAAAACAATACAACATTCACGAACAGAAAACATACGACAGGTTGTTTCAAAAAATACTTCTGAGGACATCCTTCTTATGCTCGAAGAAACAGTAAATACAGGTACTGGAAACAAAGCAAAAATTCCAGGTTATCGTGTAAGCGGGAAAACTAGTACAGCTCAGAAATTTGTAGATGGGGAATATTCACAAAAAGAATTTATATCTTCATTTGCAGGGATATTCCCTACGGATAATCCAGAATTTGTCTGCGTAGTATCAGTAGATTCCCCACAATATGGATTTCATTGGGGCAATGAAACTGCTGCTCCAGTTGTGCGTCGAGTTTTTGAGCGAATTATTAATCTAAACGACAATCTAAAACATCATAATTATAATATTGTATTCGCAAATTATTCTCAACCAGAGAGTAGTTCATTATCGAAATTTGGAGTTAATCGATGACTTCTGAACTTCGAGATATATTATCTGGAATTGATTTCAGAGGAAATCCTGACAGCCGTTCCATACAAAACATAACTTACGATTCTAGGAAGGTTAAGGATGGAACACTATTCGTTGCATTAAAAGGGCAACAAACTGATGGACACGATTATATCCGAGACGCTGTTGATAAAGGTGCATCTGCAGTAATATCAAACGGACGATCTATTTTTGGTATAGATGTGCCTGTGATTCAAGTCGAAAATCCTCGCGCAATTATGTCAAAAGTTGCTGCAAACTTTTATGAACATCCATCAAATAGTATGACAGTTGTCGGAGTTACAGGCACAAACGGCAAAACTTCTATTACTCATCTTTTAAAGTCAATTCTGAGTTTTGATAATATCCCTTGTGGTTCTCTCGGAACATTGGGGTTTTCTACTCCGTCTGGAATGATGAGTACTGGTTTTACCACACCTGAATCCGTAGAAGTTCAACAATTACTTAGAACACTGAAATTAGGTGGCATCCAACATGCTATTATGGAAATATCATCTCACGCACTTTCGCTTCATCGAGTTGACGATGTAGATGTAGATATTGCAATTTTTACTAATTTAACTCAAGATCACTTAGATTTTCACCAGAATATTGAAAATTATTTTCAAGCAAAACTAAAATTATTTACGCAATTGGGTAATGGAAAAACTGCAATATTAAATTTGGATAATCCTTACACATCGAGGATTATAAAAAATACTACTGCCAAAATATTGACTTTCGGGTTTGATAAATCAGCAATGATTCATCCTATTTCATACAAACTAACAATGGATGGAATCCAAGCTACTTTAAAATATAAAAGTGAATTAATCGAAATTAATTCCAAACTTATTGGAATCCACAATTTATCAAATATAATGGCTTCAGTAGCTTCAGCAATAGAACTTGATATTCCAACTTCCTCAATTGTATCTGGAATCGAAGATTGTGAAATTATTCCAGGGAGAATGGAAAATGTAGATATTAATATTCCAGGAAAAGTTTTTGTTGATTACGCCCACACACCTGATGCATACGAAAAAATATTAACTATGATCAAAGACCTTTCTTCTGCTGAAACAAAAGTACTTACACTATTTGGATGTGGTGGGAGCAGAGATCATTCAAAACGACCTTTGATGGCTAAAATCGCAGAACAATTTTCAGAACATGTTTTTGTTACTTCTGATAATCCTCGCAATGAAGATATTGCAACGATCTGTGATGAAATATCAAAAGGATTTGAAAACACTAATCATACTATTATTCACAATCGTTTTGAAGCAATCAATAAAGCTATGACTCAAATGGATAACAATACAATTCTACTCATTTTGGGTAAAGGTCGTGAGGACTACGAACAAATTGGAGATGAGAAAGTCTTTCATAGCGACATTCAAACTGCGGAGAATTTTTCGCAATGAGAGTTGAAATTTCTGAAAAATTACTTTTTATGAAAATGTTAAAGAAATTGTATCCAATAACTGATTTAGCAAATATTAACGGTTTGACAATTGATTCTAGGTTACTTAAATCTGGTGATATCTATTTCCCAATAAAAGGTGAAAATGTTGATGGGCATAAGTTTATAAATGATGCCGTGTCAAAAGGAGCTTCTCTAATATTTTCTGAAAATGAAGTTGATATTTCTATCTCGAATATAAAAATTGATTCGTCTGTTTTAGAATTAAAAAAGTTAGCAAGCGAATGGCGTAATTATTTCAATCAAACTTTCATCGGAATTACTGGCTCAAATGGTAAAACTACAGTAAAAGAACTACTATACAGTGTTATTTCATCTTCTGATTCATGTATGAAGACTGAGGGAAATCACAACAATACAATTGGATTGCCAATGTCGTTGTTTACTTTGGATAAAAGCACCAATTATGCGATTATTGAGATGGGTGCAGGGTCTATTGGGGAAATCGATTACTTGTGTGATATTGTAAAACCTGAAATTGGTTTAATTACAAATATCTACGATGCACATGTTGAGTACTTCAAAAATATAAATCAAATTGCTAGTGAAAAATCTTCATTATTTTCTGCATTACCAGAAAATGGAATTGCATTTATAAATATGGATGATCCATTTATTTCTCAAATGACAACTAATGCAAAGCGAATTTCCTACGGATTTCAAGATAATGTTGATTTTTCTGGTTCCATAAAAAACTTGGATAATAGTGTTGTCTTGCAAATCAGCGGAGTTGACATCATTTTACCTTATGGTGGACAAGCTATGGCTCAAAATGCACTTTCAGTTTTTGCTGTAGCAAGTACTCTTGGAATTTCTGAACAAAACATTGTTACTAATATTGAAAATTTTAAAGCCCCAAGAGGTCGTGGTGAGATTTTACAAAAAACCAATTTTACAATTATTGATGATACATATAATGCAAATCCTGAATCTACGAAAATTGGATTGCAGGCCTTCTTAAAAAGTTATCCAAATAAACGACATATCGCAATTTTGGGAGATATGTTAGAACTTGGAGAGTTTGAAAAGAAATTCCATTCAGAAATGGGACAATATATCTCAAAATTGAGTCTTGATGCAGTATTTGGATATGGATCATTAACAGCATACACTATTGAAGGTATTAATCAAAAGAATATTGATAAATATCACTTTTCCAATAAAACAGAACTAATTGACAAATTAAACAATTTTTTATTACCTGGGGATGTTATTTACATCAAAGGCTCCCGTGGTATGAAAATGGAGAGTATCATAGAGGAAGGATTTAGTAAATAATGTTGTATCATCTATTATACCCTCTTCACGAATATTTTTTTGCATTTAATGTTTTTAAATATATTTCATTTCGAGCAGTGGGAGCATCAATTACTGCACTGTTCATAGTTTTCCTCATTGGGCCCAAAATCATCTGCACACTCCAACAACATCAAATCGGCGAAGTAATTCGCTCCACTGGGCCTATATCCCACCAGAAAAAACAGGGCACACCGACTATGGGGGGAATAATTGTTCTAATAGCAATTATTTTCCCCACAGTTCTCTGGGCAAAGCTGGATGATACTTATACTATCTTAATCCTGCTTGCAACTATTTGGATGGGTGGAATCGGATTCCTTGATGATTACCTCAAGGTAGTTAAAAAATATCCTAAAGGTTTGATTGCAAAATATAAAATGTTGGGACAGATTTCTCTTAGTTTACTTATCGGGTTTATACTGTATTTCTTCCCTGAAAGTGAAAGTTTGAAAACAACTATTTCCATTCCTTTTGTCGCAAATGGTACTCTGAATTTGTACGCGTGGATGTATATACCTCTAGTTGTTTTTGTGATAACAGGAACTTCCAATGCAGTAAATCTCACTGACGGTTTGGATGGTTTAGCAACTGGACTTGTGGCAATTGCAATCTTAACATTTGGTGGAATTGCTTATGCAACAGGTAGATTTGATTTTGCAGATTATCTAAACATAATTTATCTACCGGGAACTGGAGAGCTTACAGTATTTGCATTAGCAATGGCAGGTGCTTGTATCGGATTTTTGTGGTTTAATGCTTATCCAGCGAAGGTATTTCTTGGAGATACAGGATCACTTGCTATGGGAGCTGCTCTTGGAACTCTTGCAGTTCTACTAAAAAAAGAAATTCTGTTATTTTTGATAGGCGGAATTTTTGTAGCTGAATCAATATCAGTGATGATACAAGTTGTCTATTATCGATACACTAAAAAGAAGTATGGCGAAGGTAAAAGATTCTTCAAAATGGCACCAATTCATCATCATTTTGAACTAAAAGGATGGCACGAAAGTCAAGTAGTTATCCGTTTTTGGATTATTGGAATTTTATTAACATTACTATCTCTCACAACATTTAAAGTACAATGATAAAACTAAATTCCATATCAACAATCAATTGGAAAGATGTTCCTATAACAATTTTGGGTGCAGGGAAAAGCGGAGTAGCTTCAGCACATTTAGCAAAATTTATTGGAGCAAAACCGTTTGTTAGTGATACTAATGATTCTAAATCGTTAAGAGAAAAACTATCAGAATTTGATTTTGAACTTGGTGGTCATTCAGGAAAAACATTCAACGCTGAATTGATGATACTCAGTCCAGGAATACCATATTCTTCAACTTTTGTACAGAAATTCGTTGAAAAGGATATTCCAATTGTTAGCGAAATAGAATTTGCTTCGTGGTTTACATCTTCTCCTATTCTTGCTATCACAGGGTCAAACGGGAAAACTACTACTACGAATTTGCTTCATCTAATGATATCTAGAAAATACAACAATTCAATGCTTGGTGGTAATATTGGGATACCATTTTCAGCTAATGTACACTACGAATTATTTCATTCACTTGATAATGTTGTACATGTGTTAGAATTGAGTAGTTTTCAGCTTGAACATATTTACAATTTTGCTCCAAATATTGCAGGTATTTTGAACATTTCTCCAGACCATTTGGATAGGTATTCAGATTTAAATGATTATGCAAATACAAAATTGAATATAACTAAAAACATTCGAGAGTCTGATTTCGTGGTTTACAACGCAGATGATGCTTTCCTCCTTGGTAAATTGAAATCTGTCAAATGCGGAAAACCATTTTCAACTCATAAGCTCAGTCAGACTCTCTTTAATTTTTCTGAAAATACTATATTTACATCAAGCGATAATGTTTTAGTCGAAATGAAAGAAACAAAGTTAGAAGGACCACATAATATTCAAAACATTGTTGCTGCTAGTACAATGGCAAAATTATTCGGAATTAATGACTTTGATATCGCATCTGCTGTTCGAGAGTTTTCGCCTATTCCCCATCGTTTAGAATTTGTTGCAGAAATTGATTGTGTGAAATTTTATAATGATTCAAAAGCTACAAACATTGCATCTACAATTGCAGGGATTACAAGTTTTGATAAAAATCTAATTGTAATTCTTGGTGGTAAGGATAAAGGTTCAACAGATTTCACTGAATTAGCACCGTATATGAAGGGTCGAGTCAAATCTATAATTACTTACGGTGAGGCAGGAGAACAAATTTCTCAACAATTGAAAGCAGAATTTCCCACAACTTATCATTGGGATTTCTCAGAAGCTTTTTCTAGAGCAAATGACATTGCACAAAAAGGTGATACTGTATTGCTTAGTCCAGCTTGTGCAAGTTTTGATCAATTTGATAATTATGAACATCGTGGAGATGTCTTTAAAAAATTATCACATCTTTTAAAGGAGAAATGCGTATGAGAAAAAACTCTACTTATTCGTATGATTCCCCTTTGTTGATGTTAGTGATTGGGCTTGTGGCATTTGGAACTGTAGAGTTATATAGTGCAAGTTCACCACAAACCATCTATGGATCGAATACTCATTTCTTGTTGCGACATCTATTTTGGGTAGTACTTGGGTCTGGATCATTCATCTTTTTCAGCACATTTAATTACAAAAAGCTTAATAATTGGGCTTTTGTTTTAATTATTTGTTCTATTATCATTGTGATTTTAGGATATGTATTCAGTCCAGAAGGTGAACAATCTCGATGGTTGATTTATACATCAAGTGGTAATAAAATTACAACTTCGGATTTTGCTCGATTTGCACTCATAATTTTTACAGCATCTTTTTTAGACAAAACAAAAAATCTCGGAGAATTCAAAACCATACTTCCATATCTCACTATTACAGGATTTATGGTTGTTCTAGTTGCATTCCAAAGAGATTTTAGTACAGCTGGAATTATGGCAGTATGGATATTTACAATTCTATTTATTGCAGGTGTAAAACTCAGTCAATTACTTACTTTAGCTGGAAGTATAACTCCATTTGCTATTTTATATTTGGTTGGTTACCAAAAGGAACGAATTAGTGCATGGATTAACAGTGATAAATTTAGCACTACGGCTAATTGGCAATCAGGTAATTCACAAATGGCTCTTGGTTCTGCTGGATGGTTTGGTAAGGGAATTGGGGATAGTGAAATAAAACAAGGGCTTTTACCTCAAGCACATACCGACTTTATTTTTTCAGTTATTGGGGAAGAAGTTGGTTTTATTGTTTTGATTTTGATTTTGATTGCATTCTTTTGGTTATTTTATAGAGGAATCAAAATTGCCAAACATACTCCTGACGCTTTTGGGATGTACTTGTCAATTGGGATCGTACTTTATATTATGCTCTACTTTCTGATAAATGTTGGATATGTTACAGGACTACTTCCTACTACCGGTTTACCAATGCCGTTTTTTAGTTATGGTGGTACAAATACCGTTATCACAATGTCAATTTTAGGGATTTTACTCAATATCTCAAGATATTCAAATTCCAAACTAAGTAAACATCACGGGAGAGTTTATGCCTGAGAATTTACGCGTTTTGATTGCAGGTGGTGGAACTGGAGGACATCTCTTCCCAGCAATAGCTATTGGTGAAGAATTACGAAAAACTGGAGCTGAAGTTCGATTTATTGGGTCCAAATTTGGAATCGAAGCAGAGATATTACCAAAAACCGAAAAATATCTATATCTACTCAATATCAGAGGAATCCAAAGATCGTTTAATTTATCATCCATTGGAAAGAATTTACTTTTTCCATATAGATTTTTGAAATCTTACTTAGATTCAAAAAGAATTATAAAATCTTTTGACCCTCATGTAGTTGTTGGAACTGGAGGATATTCTTCTGGCTTACCTATGATTGTAGCTACTAAACGAGGATGTAAAACGCTACTCCAAGAACAAAATTCTTATCCAGGATTAACTGTTAGAAAATTAGCAAAAAAAGTAGATAAAATTTGCATTGCATTTAATGAAGCATCAAAATACTTCCCTGATAATTGGATATTTTCAGGAAATCCTGTTCGTAATAATATTGAAATTATCGACAAACAATCAGCTAGACAGAAAATGAATCTTAAAAACAAACCAACTATTTTTATTCTTGGAGGAAGTCAAGGTTCTCGTCCTTTGAACCACAGATTTATGACAACTTACAAAAAATTCTTAAACTCAAATGTACAAATAATCTGGCAATGTGGAACAAGGGATTACGAAATGGTTTCATCTTCTATAGTCAGTGAAGATGTGCATTTGTTTGATTTTATTTCTAATATGGGCGATGCTTACTCTGCATCTGATATTGTAGTATCTCGGGCTGGGGCAATTACTTTAGCTGAATTGACTTACTGTAAAAAAGCATCAGTTTTGGTGCCATTCCCTCACGCTGCAGGAGACCACCAAACTAAAAATGCTATAGCACTTGAAAAACATAATGCAGCAAGAGTTGTGAAACAGTCAGAATTTACAACAGAAAGATTAGAAAATACACTTTTGGATTTATTGAATGCACCAGATATAATTTCTGAACTCGAGAAAAATGCAGGTCAATTAGCAAATCCAAATGCAACTCAGAATATAGTAAAAGAAATTTTGGAATTGGTAAATTAATCTATGTTCGGAAAAACAAAAATAATTCACTTTGTTGGAATTGGCGGTATCGGGATGAGCGGTATGGCAGAATTACTGTTCAATCTAGGATTCTCAGTTTCGGGTTCTGATAAAATGAAATCAGAGAGAACTGAGCATTTAGAATCACTTGGAATTAGTTTTTTTGAAGGGCATTCTGCTGATAATGTAAAAAACTGTGATGTACTTGTTTATTCATCTGCAGTAAAACTGGATAATCCTGAAATCATTGAAGCGCATCACCTAAATATTCCTGTAATCAGACGAGCTGAAATGTTAGGTGAATTACTAAAAGTAAAAGATATTAGTATAGCTGTTGGCGGTACTCATGGCAAAACAACAACTTCTTCAATGCTTGGATCTATTTTGTCAGAAGCAAATGTTAATCCTACATTAGTAATAGGTGGAATTGTAAACGATGTAGGTTCAAATGCTCTGTCCGGTTCAGGTGATGTAATTGTAGTTGAAGCAGATGAATTTGATAGAACATTTTTGTCTTTACAACCAACTATGTCTATTATAACTAGTATCGAGTTAGAGCATTTAGATTGTTATGATAATCTTGAGGATATCAAAAATACTTTTTCTCAATTCGCAAATGCTGTTCCTTTCTACGGAATAGTATCAGTTTGTATTGATGACAGAAATGTTCAACAGATTTTACCAAATATTAAACGACCAATAATTACATACGGTTTGACAAACCAAGCAGACATTCAGGCAAAAAATATTAGTTATGAAAATCATCATTCAGTATTTACTGTTTACAAAAATCTTGTTAAGTTGGGCGATGTGAAATTAAACGCTCCTGGCGAACACAATATTCAAAATGCTCTTGCTTCGATTTCGATTTCTTTAGAGCTTGATATTCCTTTCGTCGATATTCAAAGTGGATTGGCAAAATATTCCGGTGTTCGCAGACGGTTTGAAATCAGAAACGAAACTAAATCTGGAATTATGTTTGTCGATGATTATGCTCATCATCCATCTGAAGTTCAGGCAACTCTAAATGCTGCTCGTTCAGGATGGGACAAACGAATTGTTGCTGTATTTCAACCGCATTTGTATTCAAGAACACGAGATTTTTACCAAGATTTTGCATTGGCATTTATGCATTCAGATGTTTTAGTTGTTACTGATGTTTATCCTGCTCGTGAAGAACCAATTGATGGAGTTTCTGGTAAACTTATTTCTGATAACGCTAGAACAATTGGTCATAAGAATGTAGTCTATGTGCAGAAAAAAGAGGATTTACCAACTAAAATTTCAAAAATACTTAAACCGAATGACATAGTGATTACGATGGGTGCTGGTGATATTTGGAAATTTAACGATTTGATTTTCGAGGAGCTTACAAAATGAACTCAAAAATCATACATCAAATTAACAAAGTTGTAATGGGTGAAATTCTTTTTGATGAACCAATGAAAAATCATACTACTTTTGGTATCGGTGGACCAGCATCTTGTTTTGTACATCCTCAAGATACAAATGATTTGATTAATTTATTAAAGTTGGCTTACGAACAAAACCTTCCTGTATTTTTTATTGGTTCTGGCTCAAACATTTTGGTTAGTGATGATGGCTTTGATGGAATTGTGATTTCACTTAAAAAGAATTTCAGTAATTTGGAAATTACAAAAACTGGTGAAATTTCTGCAGAATCTGGGGTGCTTCTTGGACATCTAGTAAATCAAGCAATAAACGCAGGTCTTAAAGGTATGGAGAATCTAGCAGGTATTCCGGGGACTGTTGGTGGTGCAATAAAAATGAATGCTAGTGCTTATGGATATGAAATATCTCGGGAATTTATTTCTGCAGAAGTAATATCTATGAGTGGTGAAAGAAAATCATATTCTAGTAAAGATATTTCATTTTCATACCGCCATTCAACTTTTAATGAAAATGAAATTATAATCTCAACAAAATTCAAATGTAAATTTGGTTCTCAAACTAGAATTAAGTATCAAAAACAAAAAGTATCTGAAAAACGCAGGGCAAGTCAACCCTTAGGTGTACGATCTGCTGGTAGTATTTTCAAAAATCCACCGCATTCACCTGCAGGATACCTTATTGATAAAGCAAATTTTAAAGGAATAAAACATGGTGGTGCAGAAATTTCAACAAAGCACGCGAATTTCATAATTAACAATAACAACGCCAGCTCAGAAGATGTAATTCATCTTATATCCAAAATTCAAAATGTTGTAAGTGATAATGATAATATCAAATTAGAACTTGAAATAAAATTGTTAGGTTTCTCAAACGACATAATGGAAAAACTAAAATATGTCTAAGAAAAAATATACTTACAATAAAGTAACCGATTGGATTTTCCGAATGATTATCGGAATATCAGTTGTTGTTCTTATTTATGGAGCTATTTCATATTCAAATTACATTGATATTTATAAAAATAAGAGCATTATTGTTTCTGGTAATAAATTTGTTAAAACTGAAAAGATTCTTTCTCAAATCAATATCCCAAAAAATGAGAGTCTGTTTTCATTAAATTTGACTGACTTACAGAATAGAATCTGTGAATTGGATTTCGTTTACATAGCAAACATCTCAAGAACTTTCCCATCAACAATTGATGTGGAAATTATTGAGAGGAATCCAATAGCATATTTAGAGTTTGAAGATGAATATGTTGTCCTAGATATAACTGGAGAAATATTGCCGTTTAATGATGAGGTCAAAGAATACTATAAGTTACCAATTATTGCAGGCGATATCGAGGATATTAACTTAGCAGAAGGCATTCGTCAAAACACAAAACTTTATAGGATTTATAATTTATTGAATTCCATCAATACCGAGTATAACTCATTTTATTCTTCTCTCAGAAAAATAGAAATAACGAAGAATCTAACCATTTTAACTAATGGTTACTATAAGACAAAAATTTATATGGATTTTACTCAGACACACAATCAAATTGCAATACTCAAGGAATTTGAAAGTACGGTTCAAAAATATAGAGATTTATCTGATTATCAGTACATTGATCTGAGAGTACATGGGCAAGTTATTGTTAAAGAAAGAAAAGTAAGGCAATCTTAATGAAGGAAGACTCAAAATACATCATCACAGGTATCGATATTGGTACCACAAAAATTGCTGTCGTGATTGCAGAATGGTCTGAAGGAGAACCGATTTCTATTTTAGGAGTTGGGCAAAGTCCATCACACGGATTGAAAAAGGGAGTGGTTTCTAATATCAATCAAACTGTTGATTCAATCAAAACTGCAGTTGAAAAAGCAGAAACTCAATCAGGAATAAAAGTAGAATCAGCTTATGTAAGTATTACAGGTGATCATATTAAGGGAATTAATAATACTGGCGTAATTACTGTAAGCAAGAATAACTCACGGATTCCATCAGATCAAGAAATAACTAGTGCAGATGTCAAGCGTGTATTAGAACACGCAAAATCTATTACATTACCTCTAGAGCGAAGAATTCTTCATGTTTTATCACAGGAATTCAAAGTTGATAATCATACTGGCATTGATAATCCACTTGGTATGACAGGTCATCGTTTGGAAGCAAGAGTTCATCTTGTAACAAGTGCAATTACAACCGAGAAAAATCTTGCAACTTGTATGGAAAAAGTTGGAATTGATGTAATCGATTTTGTACTTGAACCATTGGCTTCTTCATTTGCAGTACTTGATCCAAATGAAAAGAATCTTGGTGTAGCACTTTTAGACATTGGTGGTGGAACTACAGATGTTATTGTTTATTACGATGGTGGAGTACATCATACAGGAGTCATTCCTTATGGTGGCGATAATATAACATACGATATCGCACACGGAGTTCAAACTACCTTAGAACAAGCAGAAATGTTGAAATGTCAATATGGTAGTGCTAAAGAAGCATTATCAGGTACTGAAGAAACTATTACTATTTCTGGTATTGGAGATAGAGAATCAAGAACTATATCTCAAAGAGAATTGGCTTCATTTATAGAACCTCGAATGAAAGAAATTCTTACATTTTCTTTGTCCGAAATACGCAAAAGCAACTATAGAGGTACTTTTACTTTTGGTATAGTTCTTACTGGTGGTGGAGCACTTTTAAACAATGTAACAGATTTATCACAAGAAATTTTCCATCAAGCAGTAAAAATCGGAAAACCACTGTTATCTGGTGGAGTTGCAGAATCAGTTCAAGATCCAATATTTTCAACAGTTGTTGGACTAATTCATTACGCAATTGATCATTGGGATGAAAGATCTGAGGATGACAAATTACCTATTGGCTTGTCATTTTTCACTGATATCTATGATAAAATTAAAAACTTTTTTAGAAACTTGTATTAATTAATAAGGGGGAATAATCATGTTATTTGAACCAGTAGATTTAAAAGATCAAAAAGCACGGATAGTAGTGTTAGGTGTTGGTGGTGCAGGTGGTAATGCACTCAACAGAATGATCGAAGACAATCTATCAAATGTAGAGTTCGTAGCAATCAATACTGATGCACAAGATCTTGAGATAAATAATGCTCAGACTAAACTTCAGATTGGCAAAGAACTCACGAAAGGCTTGGGAGCCGGTGCTGACTCAAATGTTGGTCAACGAGCTGCTGAGGAAAACAAAGAAGCAATTACTAAAACACTTGATGGTGCAGATATGGTTTTCATAACCGCAGGTATGGGTGGTGGAACTGGAACTGGTGCTACTCCTGTTATTGCACAGCTTGCAAAAGAATGTGGTGCATTAACCGTTGGCGTTATAACAAAACCTTTCTTTTTCGAAGGACCGAAGAGAACAAAGCGAGCTTTGGAAGGTATAAAAGAACTCAAAAAGAATTGCGATACACTTCTTATGATTCCGAATGAAACTCTATTGTCAATTACTGAGTTGAATACGACAGTTGTTGAATCATTCAAACTAGCAGATAGTGTTTTACATCAAGCAACAAAAGGTATTGCAGATTTGCTAAATGTACCTGGTTTGATCAATCTTGATTTCGCAGATGTCCGGACTGTAATGGAAAATATGGGGGATGCTCTTATGGGAACAGGAATTGCTCATGGAGAAGAACGAGCAATTTTGGCAGCCCAACAAGCAATTAATTCTCCTCTACTTCAGGATGTTTGTATAAGAGGAGCAAAAGGACTTCTCGTAAACATAACAGGTCCACAAGATATGGGAATCCACGAGCTCAATGATGCTTCAAATATTATATATGAAGAAGCAGGTGATGGAGCAAATATCTTCTTAGGTTGTGTACTCGATCCAGACTTAACTGATGAAATAAGAGTTACTGTAATTGCAACGGGATTAAATCAAGACGGAGATGTTGAACAAAAACCTTTAGTTGATCTGAAATTTAATGCACCTGAAAAAGATATTTCTGAAGAAGAATTTAGTATTCCGACTTATGAGAGAAAGCAAATTGAAAATAGCAGTTGTGTAGGAACTCCAAAAGAACATATTGAAGATAATAAGGAAGAAGAACCAATTGTCTTTGGAGAAGAATATGATAATGTTCCAGCATTCATCAGAAACAGGAATATACTTTAAGTTAATATGAAAAATGGGGGACTTCAGTCCCCCATTCCCCTATTATTTTTTTATGAAAAATCCCTATGATTTAGCTCAAAGGGATTTAAATATTTTGTTAATTTGTAAAACTATGCTACTTTTGTTATTTTACCTGATTTAATACAAGTAGTACACACTTGAACTCTTTTAACAATTCCATTCATATTAATTTTTACCCGTTGCAGGTTGGGAAGCCAGCGTCTTCGGGTTTTATTGTGAGCATGACTCACATTATTTCCCGTTACCGGTCCTTTTCCACATATTTCACATACTTTTGCCATAACCTTAATTCCTTCTTTACTATCAAGGTGCGAAATTTAAGTATAGTTTAGTGAAACTGAAAAGTAATGAATTATAATAATCAAAAATATTTTAGAAAAGTAATCAGAATCTAAATGTTTAAAAATAACAAAATCAGATACAAGTTAAATTTATTCTATCTTATATTTTTATTTTGGAACAACATTTTCATTTGTTTTTTGAACCAACTCACTCCCTGCTTACCTATTAGCAAGACAGAAAACCCAAGTAATACCCAAGAAATGGCATACACTTTTCCACTCCACCATAACCACTTACTGTTGGCTGTTTTTATAGATAATATCCCAAAAAGAAATATCAATCCATAAGCAACAGGAAAACTAAGAATAAGTAACACTATCCCAATTTTGAATTGCAACCCGCTTTTATTTAGTGAAGTTTTACGCATAAATTATATATTTAACACCTACGGCGTTGTTGCCCTTTTCTTATTTTTTTCTATAAACATTTAACTCCTACGGAGTTTCATTTAATTTTTGTTTCCATTCTATAAATATTTAATCCCTACGGGATTGTTACCTTTTTTCACCAGAATTCTTTCGACTCCGGAGGAGTCCCATATTTATAGAAACGATAAACAAATTAACATAACACCGTAGGTGTTTAACAACTTCATTCTATAAATATTTAATCCCTATGGGATTGTAAAACATCAACAAATATATTTTCGATCCCGCATAAATGCGGGATCAATAGCCAAACCCCGCATTCTGACGGGGTCTCGACAAAAAGCGTCGAGATAGTCAAATAGTCTAATCCCTCAATAAACGGAGAGCAAACCCGT
>JACKQG010000201.1_pt1 | contig 87876 bp, 75 predicted proteins | sample 8237621 | NCBI WGS metagenome assembly JACKQG01 (sample SAMN15677084, study PRJNA649215) | marine metagenome | biome: marine; feature: Black Sea; material: saline water; isolation source: suspended particulate matter (SPM) from the Black Sea western gyre | collected 2013-06-09/2013-06-10 | depth...
GCGCCCCACCAACCCCGGGCGCCCGTGCCCCAAACCCAAAACAACGGCCCAGCCGCAAACAGGGGAGGCCGTTTTGGAACCCACGGCATTGATAAAGACGACCCCCACCAGTGTCGCGGCGGCGGCCGGGACACCCCCACCCGCCAGTGCGGCGGGGGCGGTCGCCCCGGCTTGTCCGGCTGAAAGCAACAGCACCGGCATTCCGCCGCGCGCCGCCGTCTCAAGGATCGCGCAGGCATTGGCCTCAAAGGTCATGGGTGGGACGACGAAACAATTGGACTGGCTGACAAAGGGCCGTTCCCGCCATTGTTTTTCGCCACCGGCGATCATGTGCAGCATTTCCAGCGCCTCGGTCACATGGGCCGGATTGACGAAACTGGTGCCGATATGCTTGGAGGTGCCGCTGACGCAGGCATAAAGAGTGTTAAAATCAAGATCGCGACTGGTTTCCGTGTCACGGGTGACAACAGGACGCTGGAAATAGTGAATATGTTCAAGGGCGTCAACCATCCGACCGATGTCGAACAAATCCTTCACAGTCGATTCGCGAAAGGCCCCGGTTTCGGCATCGACGATATTGATTGCGGCCCCGCCGGTGCCAAAATAGACGCGCTTGCCGTGGGGCGACATATCATGTTCAGGCTTTTGCCCGCACATTTGAAAATCCCGATTTGCTTTTGCAATGGTGTCCTCTACCAGTGCAGGTGGCAGACGCAGGCGCCCATCATCACCCATCATGCCACCGGCTGCCGTAATCGCCTCGACACACGAAGGTGGCGCCTTTGAAAAGCCGACGTTTTCGAGAACATGCAGGATGGCATGGTGAATTTTCTGAATATCGGGCTCGCTTAAGGGCCGGTAATTGCCGTTTTCCATGCCGGGATGGACGGGGCGGGCGTCATGGCTCAGGGGTTGGGCTCTTAATGCCTGTCTGGCGGAACGACCGCCACGACGGCGGCTAAGGTCGGGGGATGCGGACGTCATTCAGAAAACTCCATGAAAGAATAAGCCTGACTACGCGTAGTATCGAAGACTTTAACTGAAAAATACAAACACCGTTTTACCAAGGCGACGTAATACGTACATATGACGACGCCGGAGGTTTTAAAATAATCCGCAAGGACCGGAGTCAATCCCTCCAGATCGGGTTAGACCAGGCCCTGCGATCCAGTTCATCCCTGAGGGAAATACGAAAATAACTGTCCTTGAATCGAGACAGCGGCAAGCGGCAATGGGTCATTCCTTGGTTATTTTTTTGGACCGAAAGCGCCCCCCTGCCGACAGCCGAAACAAAATCAACAGGAGAGCATTCAATATCGACGTGGCCCTCACTGATGCGAACATCGAAAATTTCCGGCCCCTGACTGGAATAGTAACGACCGGCTTTAAGGGACTGAACGATCTCATCGGGATCCAGGCTGCTTGCATGGACCTGTACCCAGCCGCCGAAGCAGTCATGGGTCATGTGGTGGGAATCATCGGTGGCGAACCCGCTCAGTCGCCAGCCCTCGTTTAGAAGGCTGTCGCAGAAACCCCAATCGGTTCCCCGGTCGACTTCCACGTGGGAGCCATGGTTATAAATTTCGATGCCGTGGGCGCAGGTTATGGAGCGGGCGTCTTCCAGGGTCAGGCCATACCAGGATGGATGAACAATGCCGATAAAGGCGCCTTCCCTGGCTGCCCGGGCGGCGATTTCAGGCCCGGTTTCACCATTTTTCGGGGGCGCGAAATCCAGCGGCAGGCCAACGGCCAGGATGTGCCATATCTCGCCAACCTGAGTTTCAGGGACGTGCAGCTCAGCGGTGATCAGGGTGGTGAAATCCTTGCTGCGGTAGGGTATCGAATCAGCAATGGGGAAATCATAATGCTCAATGAAATGCTCGCTCAGGGCGAGAAAATCATAACCGGCTTTTTGGTAATGAGCGACCACATCGGCGGGCGAAAACTTACCGTCGGAAAGCGTCGAATGGGTGTGCAGGTTTCCCTTGTAGAACTGACCCGGCTGTCCAAAAGGCAGATTTTTCATTTTCATTTCCGCGGATGTAAAACCATTGCTGAATTAATGATGCTTTGCCGACTTCGGTCAACTGAATAATCGATGATTTTTCTCTCGTCATGTGATGTTCCTCGCGATAGGGTTTCAAGCCTAAGTTTTCCCAAGGGATGTCCTGACAGATGCTGCAGTCCATAAGGTCCGTCGCTTCGTTATTGTTAAGTTACGGATTGCTTTTAGTGGCCAATGGCATGTTCGCTACCCTTTTGGGTTTGCGCGCCAAACTCGAAGGATTTTCCACCGAAACAGTCGGCTTCGTCATGGCCGGATTTTTTATCGGCCTGTTGGTGGGTGCACTCTATGCCGTCAGGGTGGTCTCCGCGGTAGGGCACATCCGTGGATTCGCCGCCTTTGCATCGATCATGTCAGTCGCGGTGCTGGGCCATGTCTTGTTGATTGATCCCTTTGCCTGGTTTTTCTTTCGTCTGGCTGCCGGGTTTTGTATGGCTGGCATGGTGATGGTGGTTGAAAGCTGGCTTAACGAGCGGTCAACAAATCAAACCCGCGGCCAAATCCTGTCCATTTATATGATCACCAACTATCTGGGAGCAGGCCTGGGCCAGTTCATGGTCAGCATCGCCGACCCGGCTGAATTCCAGTTGTTTGTTGTCGCTTCGATCGTATTTTCCATCGCCCTGGTACCGGTACTGCTAACCCGGGCAAGCGCACCTAGACCGACCACCCCGCAAAGGATGAAATTCCGCGACCTGTATGGCATTTCACCGTTGGGGGTTGTCGGTACTGTCAGTGCTGGCATGGTAAATTCGTCCATCAACAGTATGGGTCCGATATTCGCAAAGGACAGTGGGCTGTCGTTGCTGGGAGTTTCTACTTTTATGGCGTGCATCATCATGGGCGGCATGGTGTTGCAATTTCCTATAGGCCGTCTGTCGGACCGCTATGACAGGCGAACCATTTTACTGACGGTCACCGTTATAACGGTTGCGGCTGCACTTACCGTTATCTGGGCGGCTGGCCAATCACCAATCTGGCTGTATGCTGCCGCAGCTTTCTTCGGTGCTTTTTGTTACACGGTTTATCCCCTGTGCATGGCTCAGATAAATGATATGGCCTCACCCGATAAATTGGTTCAGGTGTCGGCCGGATTGCTATTTGCTTACGGCGCCGGGGCCAGTGTTGGCCCCATTGTTGCGGCACAAATGATGGGAAAATTCGGGCCTGAGGGGATGTTTATGTCGAGTGCAGCGCTAACGGGAATGCTGGCCTTGTTTACCGCCTACAGGATGTTGCGGCGCGACCGCCATGTTAAAGCCAAGGCGACGTTTATTCCCCTTGGCGGCACCGGCGTGTCAAGCAGACAGCTCTATTCCGCTGCCTTGAAATCTTTTCTGCAAAACCGGAAAAAATATGATAAGCCGAAGGTGTGAATTTGGCTGCCTAGTTTAGCGATACTTGTAAGGCCTCATCTTGCATGGGTGAGCCCATGCAAGAACAGAATTAGAAGCAGAACACGCTATGACGCGCTTTTCCGGATGGAATGTTTTTTGGAATGGGTTAACTGGTCAAACGGGCTGGCAGCGCCAATGGCGAGATCCTGAACCGAAGCCACACTATGATATTCTGATTGTCGGGGCCGGGTTGCACGGTTTGGCGACTGCTTATTATCTGGCCAAAAATCATGGACTTAAAAACATCGCCGTGCTGGAGAAGGGCTGGCTGGGCGGCGGCAACGCCGGGCGCAATACGACGATTGTCCGCTCAAACTACATGATGCCGGGTAACCGTGAGTTTTATGAACATTCCTTGAAGCTGTGGGAAAACCTCAGTCATGATCTGAACTATAATGTAATGTTCAGTCAGCGCGCCCATGTCAGTCTGTTGCATAGCCCGGCGGCAAGGGACGCTGCGGCGCGTCGCTACAACACCATGCGGTTGACCGGATCAGACGGCGAGCTTTGGAATCTGGAAACCCTGAAGGCCAACGTTCCGCTTCTCAATTACAGCCCGGATGCCCGTTTCCCGATCACCGGGGCAGCGGTGCAAAGGCGTGCCGGCACCGCCCGCCATGACGCCGTCGCATGGGGCTACGCACGGGCCGCCGATCAGTTGGGTGTCGATATTATTCAGAATTGTGAAGTCATCGGGGTAACCAGAAAGAACGGCCAGATCGAAAATCTTGAGACATCCCGTGGAAGCATTGGAGCTAAGAAAATCGGTTTTGCGGTTGCCGGTAATAGTTCGCGCCTGTGGGACATGGCTGGCCTGGGCACGTTACCGATCGAGTCTCACAAGCTGCAGGCCTTTGTCAGCGAACCCTTAAAGCCGTTGCTTGATCAGGTTGTCGTTTTTGGTGTCGGTGGCGCTCATTTTTATATTTCCCAGTCCAATAAGGGCGGCATGGTTTTTGGCGGCGATCTGGATTGGTATAAGTCCTATGCCCAGCGTGGCAATCTGCCGATCGTTCAGGATGTCGCCGAATGCGCCATGTCGATCCTGCCCTGCCTGGGCCGGGTTCGCTTGCTGCGCCACTGGTCCGGAGTGATGGATATGTCCATGGACGGATCACCGTTTATTTGCAAGACGCCGCTGGATAATCTTTACCTGAACGCGGGCTGGAATTATGGCGGCTTTAAAGCCAGCCCGGCATCAGGTTGGTATTTTGCCGACCTGATCGCCAATGACCGTCCCCACCAGTTCATCGTCAATCATGACCTCAAACGTTTCGAGCGTGGTTACAATATTGATGAGCGCGGCGCTGGCCCTGACCCGAAATTACATGGATGAGGATGTAACACCATGATTCGCATTCCATGCCCCTTTTGCGGCGAGCGCGACCACAGTGAATTTAGCTATGGCGGCGACGCCACGATTGAATATCCGGCCCTTGATGCGTCGATTGCTAATTGGCACGACGCGGTTTTCCAGCGTCAGAATATCTGCGGCATGCAGTTTGAGACCTGGCAGCATTTAAACGGCTGCCGTATGTGGCTGGTCGTTGAGCGCGATACCATGAGCCATGAAATTCGTTCGGTGCGTCCGGCCCATACAGGCATGGCCAAAGCGCTGGAGGACGAGACATGAGCGCCCGGCGTCTTTCCACAGGCGGTCGGGTTGATCGCTCTCAAACCCTATCATTCAAATGGGAAGGCAGGGACTATTCCGGGTACGCTGGCGATACGCTGGCCTCGGCTCTGATGGCCAACAATCAACGGCTGGTTGGTCGCAGTTTCAAATATCACCGGCCACGTGGCATTATGTCCGCCGGGGTAGAAGAATCAGGGGCTATCGTCAGCATTGGCGAGGGGGCGCGTCACGAGCCCAATGTCAGGGCGACGACACAACAGCTATTTGATGGTCTTGTCGCCCGTGGTCAGAATGCCTGGCCCAGTGTCGGATTTGATATGGGTGCTGTGACCGGCCTGTTCAGCCGGTTCTTTGCCGCCGGATTCTACTACAAAACCTTTATGGGCATCCCGCCTTTTGAATGGGGCAGCGGTACCGGCATCTGGATGCAATATGAAAAACTGATCCGAAAAGCCGCTGGCATGGGGGACGCCCCCAGCGCACCCGACCCGGACAGTTACGAGCACGCCCATGATCATTGCGATGTGTTGGTTGTCGGTTCCGGGCCTGCGGGACTGAACGCCGCCGTCAGTGCCGCCAGGGCTGGGCTGGATGTCATTCTGGTTGAACAGGACTTTGAGCTTGGCGGCGATTTTCTGAACCAGCCGGACGCAGAAGCGGAAATCAAGCGAACAAATCTGATCGCCCTGATTAAGGCCGTCAATGTGCGGATCATGACTCGCACCACGGCTTTCGGATTATACGAATACGGTGTTGCTGGCCTGCTTGAACAGGTTACCGATCACATGGCTTCAGGGTCAGAGCATTTGCCACGTCAGCGGTTCTGGACGGTACGGGCGAAAAGCACTGTTCTTGCCACCGGCGCGCTGGAGCGCAGTATCGCTTTTGGCAATAACGACAGACCCGGCGTGATGACCGTCGCTGCTGCGGGTGTCTATCTGAACCGATACGGCGTCCTGGCTGGTGAGAAAATTGCTATCGCCACCAACAATGACTCGGTTTATCAAACTGCTGGTGACTTGAGCAGAGCCGACGCTACGGTGAGCATTTTTGATGCCCGCAAAGAGGTATCTCATGCCCTTGGCGAGGCTGCTGAAAGGGATGGCATCACCGTTCAACTGGCGATGGCACCGATGAATGTCCTGGGATCAAAAACGGTTAGCGGGTTAAGCCTTGCCATTGCCAATGGCGATGACTGGAAGGCCGGGGGAACCCGGTCTTGTGACCTTGTTCTTGTTTCAGGCGGTTGGTCCCCTGTTGCAAGTTTGCTTTCTCACCGGGGCGGCAAACTATCCTGGGATTCTGAAAACGCCTGTTTTGTCCCCAACACATTCAGTGATCGTATCCACATGGCCGGGTCGGCGGCAGGGGTCTGGAATCTGGATGATTGCGAAGTTTCAGGCATGGTGGCCGGGGCTGCGGCAGTGAAGGATTTTGGCAAGTCTGCGCCCTCTATGAGCGCCCCAATGGTTGGTGGCTGGGAAAATCCGATCCGTCCGCTCTATGAGATCAAGGTTGCTGGCGAGAAACTAAAAAGTTTTGTCGATCCCCAACATGACGTCACCGCCGCTGATGTGCGTCTCGCCCACAGGGAAGGTTTCGTGTCCGTCGAGCACCTGAAGCGCTATACGACCCTGGGCATGGCCAATGATCAGGGCAAGATGGGAAATATTATCGGACTGGCGTTGATGGCCGAGGCATTGGGCAAGGAGATCCCGGAAGTCGGCACCACGACCTTCCGGCCACCTTACACGCCGGTTAGCATTGGTGCCCTGTGCGGTCGTAATTCCGGCAGTCATTTCCGGCCTTTGCGGCGGACCCCCATGCATGACTGGAATCTGGACCACGGCGCGACCATGACCGATGCCGGATTGTGGCAGCGGCCCTGGTATTTCGCCCGCGACGGGGAAACCATTACGGAAGCCTACATTCGCGAGGCGACAACGACACGTAGCGCAGTCGGCCTTTGTGATGTCACCTCGCTTGGTAAAATTGCCGTTCAGGGGCCCGATGCCACGGAATTTCTTAACCGGGTCTATACAAATCCCTTCGCCAAGTTGCCCATTGGCAAGGCCCGTTACGGCATTATGCTGCGTGATGACGGGTTGGTCATGGACGACGGCACAACGTGGCGTTTGTCAGAAACCGAATATTTTATGACCACGACGACCGCCCATGCGGGCAAGGTGATGGTTTGGCTTGAAGAATTGTTACAGGTCCGCTGGCCTGATTTGAAAGTCCATGTGACCTCTGTTTCCGATCAGTGGGCAGGCTGCGCCGTGGCTGGGCCAAAATCCCGGGCATGCCTTGCGGCATGTGTTGAAGACCCGGCGGTGATGGAAAATGATGTGTTGCCGTTTATGGGGGTTATCGAAACGACGTTGAAGGGCGGTACCCCGTGCCGCATAGCACGGATCAGCTTTTCGGGGGAAATGGCCTTCGAGGTTTATGTGCCCTCCGACTATGCCCCTGCCATGATGCAGATATTATGGGATGAGGCGCAACCGCTGCAGGGCTGCCTGTACGGGACGGAAGCCCTGGGTACATTGCGTATTGAAAAGGGTCATGTCACCGGCGCCGAACTGGATGGCCGGGTCAACATTGATGATGCGGGGCTTGGTAAAATGGCTTCAGATAAAAAGTCCTATGTCGGCGACACGCTTCGCAAGCGTCCAGAGATGTTGCGCGAAGACAGGCCCAGACTGGTCGGTATTTTCCCCAAGGATCGCCAGCAAACCTTTAACGGTGGCGCGCTTCTTTGTAAGGCGGACACGGTTTCGGGCTTTGGTGAAGGCTGGATAACCGGGGTCACCCATTCGCCGGAACTGGGGCACTGGATTGGCATTGGCTTCGTTTCAGGAGGTCATGAGGCCTGGGCCGGACAAACGCTTGTCGCCGCCGATCCCTTGCGAAAAGGCAACGTAGACGTCGAGGTTGTCTCCCCGCACATGGTCGATCCCGGGGGGGAGAGAATGCATGGTTGAGCGCGTTTCTGCCCTAAGCGGCCATTATTCAAAAACCAGTCACGATAACGGCAGTGTGACGTTTACCGAGATTGAGGATTTGTCACTTATTCAGCTGGCTGCCTGGCCCGACACACTGGCCTTAGTGGCTGCCAAGGCGGTTGACATTATTGGTGCACAGGAGGCTCCCGGGCCTGGACGGGCCGTGAGTACACATAAAGGCACCCTTTTGCGCATTGAGCCCCTGAAATGGTGGCTTGTTGAATGTCGCGATTTTGCGCTATCTTCTGACCCGTTAGCTACCCAAGGGGCGGTTCTTGACGTGTCACATTCGCGCACACAGCTCAGGATTTCCGGGCCGCAGGCGGCGTTGTTGTTAAACCGCCATCTGCCACTGGATTTACGAGATGCCGCGTTTCCGGTCGGAACCGTTGCCTCTACGGCTTTTCATCACACGGGCGTCACGCTGTGGCGCTCTGAACAAGGATATGAGCTTTTTATGATCCGTGGTTTCGCCCTTTCCCTGTGGGAGTTGTTACGTGAAAGTGGCGCACAATTTAATGCTGAAATCGCTTAGATAATTTTAGGAATCAAAGAAACAGTCATGATTGATAATGAGACCATTCGCTCGCAGATCGATAACGTTCTGACCGACGCCACCATTGCCGAATTGCCCAATCATTACAAAGGCAAGGTCCGCGACACCTATGTCCTTGAAGATGGCCGCATGGTCATTATTGCCACCGACCGCCAGAGCGCCTTTGATAGGAACCTCGCCGCCGTTCCTTTCAAAGGACAGGTATTGACCCAGACGGCCCGTTTCTGGTTTGAGGCGACCCGCGACATTTGCCCCAATCATGTGATCGAGTATCCCGATCCCAACGTGGTCGTTTGCAAGAATCTGGAAATGCTGCCGGTCGAAATGGTGGTCCGTGACTATATGACCGGTTCAACCAATACATCGATCTGGCCCATGTACCGGGATGGCGCGCGCCAGATGTACGGGGTGACGTTCCCCGATGGATTGGTTAAAAACCAGAAACTTCCCGAGACCATCCTGACCCCGACAACCAAAGCCGCCCAGGGCGAGCACGACGCGCCGGTAACCCCAGCGGAAATTGTCGAGCAGGGGCTGTTATCCCAGGAGCGATGGGATGAACTGGCCGAACTGTCTCTCGCGGTTTTCGCCCGGGGCAGGGAACTTGCCGCAGAGCGAGGCTTGATCCTGGTTGATACAAAATTCGAGTTTGGCCTTGATGAAAACGGTGATGTTTGCCTGGCCGATGAAATTTTGACCCCCGACAGCAGTCGCTTTTGGCTAAATGACAGTTATGCCGAGAAAATGGCGGCGGAAGAAAACCCGGAAGGCCTGGATAAGGAATTTCTGCGTTTGTGGGTTAATGCCCGTTGCGACCCCTATAAAGATCCGATCCCGGAAATTCCTGAAGAGACACTGGTTGAATTTTCAGGGCGCTATATTCGCCTGTACGAGACCGTTACCGGTCAGGAATTTACAGCCGACGGTAGCGATATGCAGGTGTTGGAGCGGATCAGGGGGAACTTGGCGGCCTATTTCTAAGGCGGTTATTTTTCCTGTTGACCCGACTACGGCTTCATAGTTGAGAGTGATGATCCTTGATACTTGAAAAAGGATAGGAATTATCATGTCAAACACCACCGGCGTCTGCAAAGCCGTCTCTCACCGAATTGGCATAAATGCCCAGGCTTCAGGAATTTTCCCGCTGCTTTGCTGGCGATCTCGGGGCATTTCGGAAGATGAAATCAGGCAAATTCGCAACCTCGGCCAAAAAGCCTGAGCCCTTTAAATGACCGTCCAAATTATCCCTGTTGACAGTAGGTCTATTGCGTCGCATTATGTTATTGCAAATGCAAGTCATTCTCAACTATAACCCTGTGCTGAGGATAACGAAGGAAACTTAATCATGCGAAACCACCGGAAATATTATGTCACAGCACTTTTTGCCATCGTTCTGGCCCTTTCATCAATTGCCCGCGCAGCAGATAACGAGGTGAATCTGTATTCAGAACGTCAAGCCTTTCTGATTGACCCTTTGCTTAAAGCCTTCACCAAGGAAACCGGCATCAAGGTTAATCTTGTCTATATGAAAAAGGGGATGCTTGAACGGCTTAAACTCGAAGACCGCAACAGCCCTGCCGACGCTATTCTGACCAGTGATATCGGTAATCTCCATAATCATGCCAAAGCGGGCTTGTTGCAAGCTGTCGCCTCAAAGGTTTTGGAACACAATATTCCGGCTAACCTGCGTGATCCGGGTGGCCTGTGGTACGGGTTGACGGTTCGGGCACGTGTTATTTATGCCCACAAGGACAGGGCGAAACCGGGTGAGGTCACCTCTTACGAGGATCTTGCCAGACCTGAAATGGCGGGCCGGGTTTGCAGTCGTTCGGGCAAGCATATCTATAATATCTCGCTATTAGCTTCGATTATCGCGGCCAAGGGTCGCGAAGAAGCACTGGTGTGGGCGCGCGGGCTTAAAGGGTCACTGGCGCGCCGTCCGCAGGGCAATGATCGCTCGCAAGTCAAGGCAGTGTTTGAAGGAATTTGTGATTTTGCCCTTGGCAACACCTATTACATGGGCAAGATGGCGACCAACGAAAAGGAACCGGAGCAGAAGCAATGGGCCAATTCAGTAAACATCATTTTCCCCAATCAGAAAGACCGGGGAACACACGTCAATATCAGTGGTGCCGGTGTGACTAAATACGCGAAGAATAAGGCCAATGCGGTCAAACTGATTGAGTATCTGAGCAGCGACACAGCGCAAAAACAATATGCCATGGGAAACTTTGAATACCCGGTGAGAGCGAACATTCCTTTACATCCCCTGGTCGCCGGATGGGGACAGTTCAAGGCCGACACGGTATTTCTTGCCGCAATCGCCGAACAACGGACGGAGGCCTCAAAGATTATGGATGAAGTCGGATTTAATCAATAAATGACGGCCAGCCCAACCCTTGCCGGCAGCACCGAACGGCGTTTGAAGATAGATGGTTGGACGTTAGGTACGGCGGCAATTTCGATGGCCGTGATGTTGCCGATTGTCGCGGTTGTCATTATTGCCTTCACACCTGGAGATGATATTTGGGGTCATCTGACATCGACGGTTCTGCCGCTCTATATTGCAACCACCGTGCAATTGATGGTTGGTGTCGGCGTTGGAACCTTCCTGATCGGTGTCGGTGGTGCCTGGCTTGTCACCATTTACCGGTTTCCGGGCAAGCGGTTTTTCGAATGGGCCTTGCTTCTGCCCATGGCCATGCCTGCCTATGTCATCGCCTACGTGTATACGGACGTTCTGGAATATGCAGGCCCGGTGCAGGGGGCGCTCAGACATCTGTTTGGCTGGACTTCCATACAACAATACTGGTTCCCGGAGATTCGTTCTCTGGGGGGCGCGATCTCGATGATGACACTGGTTCTTTACCCCTACGTGTACCTGCTTTCCCGGGCCGCCTTTCTGGAACAGTCGGTGGGTGTTCTTGAAGCCAGCCGGGTGCTTGGGCGTAGCCAGTGGCAAAGCTTTTATTCCGTCGCTCTGCCGCTAGCCAGGCCAGCTATTGTGATCGGGCTATCGCTGGTGCTGATGGAAACCCTGAATGACTTTGGCACCGTCGATTTTTTCGCCGTCTATACCTTTACCCTTGGCATTTTCGATGTGTGGATGAATATGAGTAACATCGCCGGGGCGGCGCAACTGGCTTCCTTGATGCTGTTATTCGTCATCGCTCTGGTGCTTGCCGAACGCTTCGCGCGCCGCAAGAAGCGTTTTCACCAAACCACGACAACGTACAAGGAATTACCGGGCTATGAACTCGGCGGCTTTAAGGGGCTGTTGGCAGTCGTCGTCTGCGCCCTGCCGGTGGTGTTGGGATTTGTTTTGCCCAGCATTGTCCTGTCTACCTACGCTGTCCTCCACTTCGACAAGGAAGTCGTTTCGCAGATGCTCGAGACGGCGGGTAACTCATTATTGCTTTCGGGTACGGCGGCGATGATTGCCGTTATCGTCGCCATTTTTATGGCTTACGGTGTCCGAATCAAGGGTAGCCCGGTCTTAAAAGTCATGACCCGTATAGCGGCGCTGGGTTACGCCGTTCCGGGCTCGGTTCTGGCCGTTGGCGTGATCGCCGTATTGGCATCTTTGGATAATTCCATTGATGGCTTCATGCGTGAGAATTTTGGCGTTTCCACGGGGCTGCTCTTCAGTGGCACCGTGGTGGCGGTTATTTTTGGCTATCTGGTGCGCTTTCTGGCGCTTTCCTTTGGGACGGTTGAGGCCAGCTTGACAAAAATAACACCAAACATGGACGGCGCGGCACGGACACTGGGGCACGGCCCATTTGAGACCCTGCGCCGGGTCCATATGCCACTGATGAAGACATCAATATTGACGGCGGCGATGCTGGTTTTTGTCGATGGCATGAAAGAACTGCCACTGACGATCATCCTGCGACCATTCAATTTCCAGACGCTGGCGACATATGTTCATCAGTTTGCCTCTGACGAGCAATTAGGCGAGGCCTCGCTCGCCGCCCTGGCTATCGTTGGCACCGGTATTATTCCTGTTATTCTGCTAAGCTTGATGATTAGAAAATCACGACCGGGACATGAAATCACATGAAGGGCCTTTTGATTCACGGCGTCAGCCATGCATATGGCGATAACAAGGTGCTCGATAAGGTCGCCGTTGTGGTTCCGGCTGGCGAACTGGTGTGTCTGCTGGGACCATCGGGTTGCGGCAAGTCGACACTGTTGCGCCTCGCAGCGGGTCTTGAGGTTTTGCAGGAAGGTAGCATTGTTATCGATGATGTCACCGTTGCATCAAACACTGTCCACGTGGAGCCCGAAAACAGGCACATCGGTTTCATGTTTCAGGACTACGCGTTGTTTCCGCATTTGAACGTTCTCGACAATGTCATTTTTGGCATGGTCGGATCTGCGGCCGACAAGGCCAGATCAAGGGCCATGGAAATGCTAGATCAGGTCGGCATGGTCGATCAGGCCTCGAAGCACCCGCATACGTTATCGGGGGGCCAGCAACAGCGTGTCGCTTTGGCCCGGGCCTTAGCGCCGGAACCGAAACTGTTGCTTCTCGACGAGCCTTTTTCGGGCCTTGATACCAACATGCGGGCCCGCATTCGGGAAGAAACCCTTGGTGTTCTCAAAGAATTCGGCGTCGCCACCCTGATGGTCACCCATGACCCGGAAGAGGCCATGTTTATGGCTGACCGTATTAAAATTCTTGGCAGCGATGGCCACATATTGCAGGCGGCCCGACCCCACGAAATCTACTATCATCCCAAGCATGAATTCGTCGCCAAGATGTTTGGATTGATGAACCGTTTTGACAGTGTGGTCGTTAACTCCCAGGTCGAGACCCCGCTTGGCAGTGTCGCGGCACCCGATATGGCCGATGGCATAAAAGTACAGGTTTTGATCCGTCCGGAAGGCATCGTCCTTGAAAGTCATGAGAACGCAAGCGGCACCGCCGTTGAGTTGCTATCGACCCATTTGCTGGGCCATGATAATATCGTTCGAGTGCGTCTGGCATCGGGATCCTCAAGCGAGCTTTATGTTCGTGTTCATCATGCTTTCGAGCCCGAACTGGCGCTGGGGATAAAGGCGACAATCGATTCCGATTACGCCTTTGTTTTCCCGCTTGATGTGGAAGAAGGCGGATCATCCTCTCTGGTGAAAGCAGCGCAGTAATGGTTGAACTTACATCATCCTTCGAGTTGGAATTTGATGCCCTTGATCAGGATCACCAAAAGATGGTCGATCAGGTCAATGCCATCATCAAAAAAATAGACGCTGGCAATACGGATGACTGCAAGGCCCTGGTGGCGGATTTCGTCGCCCTGTCAAAGCGTCATTTCGCCCGTGAGGAGGCGCTTCTGGTCTCGGTTCATTATCCTGATGTGGAAAAACACCGCAAACATCATTTGGATTTGAACGACAAATTCGACCACATGCTGGAATTTGCCAAAATGGCGCCGGAAAATGATATGGCCTGCGAAAGCCTGAAAAAGGAACTGGTCTACTTCATCATGGATGACGTCATCACCGCTGACCTTGAATTCAAGGATTTCCTTTCGCAAACTTAGATCATGTGGACGTCGCGCTGCGGGTAGGGGATGGAATAACCCTTCTCATCCAAACGTAGCTTGGCGTCGCGGGTCAGGTCGGTAAGCGTTCCCCAGTAATCGCCGGAATTAACCCAGCTTCTTAATGTCATGTTGACGGAATTGTCGGCCAGTTCAGTAACAAAAACCTCTGCTGCCGGGTCTTTAAGAATGCGCGGGTCTGTGTTCATCAGGTCAACCATTTCAGCCATCGCACCCTTAAGATCATCGTCATATCCGATGCCAATGACGAGATCGATGCGGCGTAAGGGATTACGGGAATAATTGGTTATTACCGAATTCCAAAGGCTCGAATTGGGGGCGACGACGAACAGGCCACCGGGTGTTTTGAAACGGGTCGTAAACAAGCCAATTTCCACGACCGTGCCCGATGTGCTTCCGGCATCGACATATTCGCCGACGCTGAACGGCCGCAGCAGTAAAAGCATGACCCCGGCGGCGATATTGGACAGTGTTCCTTGCAGGGCAAGGCCAATGGCCAGGCCGGCAGCGCCAATGACAGCGATGATGCTTGTTGTTTCAACCCCGAAGCGGGCCAAGACGGCGACGATAACAAATGCCAGAATGACATAACGTACACTGTTGGACAGAATCGGCTTCAGGGTATCGTCGATGTGGGGAACACGATTTAAGGCGCCAAAAGTCAGGCGCCGTGCCCAGCCTGCCGCCATCCAGCCGATAATCAAAATGGCGATGGCGCTGATTATGTCGACGCCGTAACCAAGCGCCAGATCTTTAAGCGTCGCTATCAGTTCAAGTGTGCTGTCTTCCATGATTCTGCCCGATAATGTCAAAATTTCTGTCTCTGATTTTATAACCGGATCGGCAGAATTTTATAAGGTTATTTGGTTGACTTAAACGTGAATACCTTTTCCCTGGGGATAATATATGATGAAGGGATTGAACAAAGGTATGTGCTGATGAACCTGTGGCAGACATTGATGCGCCCGGACCGCGAAGAACTTGAGCTCGGCGAGCGTATGTTGGTGGCAAAGGCCGCCAATATTTTGCAAGTGGGCGAGTTTCAATTGCTGCAACTGGCCTATCAGGGTTGGCACAACAGGGATTTGCCTGAAGCCCTGGTCTCACAACTGTTTTCATCATACATGTTGAAAAACGAAGTGCCCCACTGGGCCCGTCATTACGCCCGTAAAATAATCGATGCAGATACCATGAATTCACTGAATGAAAACGCCCACGCGTTTCATGTTTATGACCATGAATATCGGACATCCGTACAGGGTGGTGTGCGCCGATTCTGGACGGCGGTTGGGATGTTGACCCTGTTCATTGGCGGCGCCATTATTCTTGCCGATCTGTCTGTGACGACGTCGGCGAGCCAGTTCCCGCCGTATCTAAATGAAGAAGATTTGAAAACGAACACAACCAATTCGTCCTATGGACGCGCCGATATTATCCCGGTTTCGAGCGTTGTAAATTCGTCTCTTCCCGATATGGGCATCCCTCAACCAACAGACATGTTGCCAGCACCCCGCTGAGAGGTTAACGTCCCACTCATGTTTGAATTTGCCGGGCAGTATGAGTCTTTTATCAATATGGTGTTCCTCGCCGTGACGGGCTATATCGCCCTGCACGGTATTCGCTTTCGCGATGAGGATGGCAACACGGACTTTGTGCGATTGCTGTTTGGTTCAATCGCCGCCGTCTTTTTCTTTATGGTGCTTTTTCAGGACGTCTTGGGAATCGCCACTTTTTAGGGCTTGTAAACCCGCTCTTCGGCGTCTTTTTCGGGCATCAACAGGCACTCTCCTTCTTTTAAGGTATCGATTCGTTGATGAAGGAATTGCGCCCGTTTTAGCGGTGTCGAAGGATTGGCGGAATAGAGAATCTTATCGATTAGGCCCGGCCCTTTGACGGCGACTTCGTCAGTTGTCAGGGCAGCTATATAATCGGCTAACGCCTCCTTATGGCGGCATTGGCGATCGAGCAGGATGGCCCGGTTATTGTAGGCGGCGGCAAGTGTTCCGGTGCCGGTGCGATCATCAGCCTCAAGGTTTCCCTTTAAAAAGTCTATCAGGTTTGTCAATTCGGTCTCTGCTTCCTGCGTCCTGCCGCTTAGCATGAACGATAGTGCGCGGCCCATCATGGCACCCCGGTGGGTGGGAGAGACGCTCAAGGCGGCGTTGAAGCGTTCCAGGGCATCGTCATATTTCTCATCGCTCAGAAAGATATCACCCTGGCGGACTTCGTAATCACCAAGCGGGGTTTGTGTGTACGATTTGACCACGGCCCAGATACTGAACATGACAAAGGTAGCTATGGCCATCAGGACAATGAAACGACGGGTTACTTGCGGATTGGAAAAAGGATTAAGGGAGGCCATAAGCTGGATTCTATCCATTAAAAAGATGGTTAACGTAAAGCACCGAGAAAACGAAACACAGAAGGCCCGCAGTCACATTAGCGCTGCGCTTCAGGCGAAGGCTCGCTGCCTCATCGACATCCAGGCCTTTGGCGTCGGCACGGCGTACCGACAGGCCCCAAATAAACTGTCTGACGGGGAAAAAAAGGGCAGCCCCCAGGACCACTGTCCATAGCCATTGATATTCAGCCGTAAATAAAATTTCCATGATCGATTCCGTGGATAGGAAGTCGGAATGTTAACAAAAAAAAAGGGGAAGGACCAAGGCCCTTCCCCCGATTTTCAGAAGATAGAAGTGTTAATTGCTCGGTGTTTCTAAGGTCGTGTCACCGATGTCATCTACCAATGCCTCAACTTCACGATCAGGCACAGTCGACATTTCCATCTTGTAGGCCAGGAACCACATCATTCCGACGCCCAGGATCCAGAATAGGATCTGCCAGGCCCAGATTGACGGCATTCCGAAGGTCCACCCATCGACGCCCGCATTTGGTGCGCCGAAGATGTCGTTACCGATAACGGCCCCAGGTCCGATTCCGAAGAACATCCACGCAAGCGTGATGATCCAGGCGATCGGCTTCAGGCCTTGCTTGTCGGCAGGTAACGTCGCGTGTTCCCTAAGGAAGTTGTGGTACTTACTGCGGTGTGCCGATCCCTCGTCGCTCTGCGTCATCGCCGAAATAGGCAGACAGAACGCCAAGTTGAAGAACATACCCCAGAAGGCCGAGTGCATGGTCAGCGGCCAACGGCCCCACGGCAGTTCCATACCCAACGCGCCGGCGATAGAAGCGCCGAAACTCTCGGTAAAGATAACCGCAAGAAGACCGAAGAACAGGCCAATCGTGGCACCCTGACGGGTAATCCATGGGAACCATGTTACGGCAGCCAGTGCAGGCCACATCTGGAAGCCGAAGGCGACAGCCAGTCCACCAAGAAGCACAAGTGCGTCCTGGGAGTACGTGGCAACCAACAGGGCCGAGAGGACGATGAACAGAACGCCCATGCGACCGAACAGCTTCTGCGTGGTGTGTGAAGCAGTCGGGTTCAGGTAACGCTTGTAAAGATCGCGCGTCAGCATACCGCCGGCGGTTGACATATAAGCGGCACCCGTGGACTGCATGGCAGCAAGTGCACACACGGCCAACAAACCAACCAACCACGGATAGTCATCACCGATGGAGTTGAAGTAGTGCGGCACCAGTCCGCCCTGCTTGTTGGCAGTCAGGTCGGGCAGAATATTATTCAACGCCAACCCGGCTTCCGTTACAGCACCATTGGCACCAAGAAGATGGGCACCCATACCCTGGAACGCCGTGAAGAAAAACAGGATGAAACCAATTGCAAAAGAAGAGGCCCACACCTGTTGTGGCGCGAAAGGCTTTGGACTGTTGTTGGAGAAAGACCACATGGTGAACGCCGGTGCCGACTGAATACCCATAAGGGCAAACATATACGTCAGACACATAACGCCGGTCCAAAGACCGCCAACCGGGGTTTCCTTACCAAGACCAGCCGTCCATTGAATGACGCCGGGAATGGCCAGGTAGGCGTTATAGTCGCCGCCGCCATAGCCCTTGGTCGTTCCCCATTTACCAATGTCGGTTTTGCCGAGAGCGGCAAAGCCCTGTTGCAGGGAATCCCAACCGCCAGCTGCGTTAAGAGCGATAAAGCCGGTGATGACGATACCAAGCGCCAGCAGGATACATTGTAGAGTGTCCACATAAGCCACAGCGCGTAGACCGCCGGTGCCGACATAGATCAACACAACAGCTGACAGAACCCACATGCCGACGTCCTTGTCGATCATGCCATCGGTCAGGACGTTGAACAGGAAGCCGGAAGCTCCAAGCTGAACGCCCAGATAAGGGATCGAGAACAGCAATGCCACACAGACCGTCAGGATGCGAATGCCATCGCCCTGGAAATAGTCTGACAGCATTTCACCGGGCGTTACATAACCGAAGCGTTTGCCCAGCATCCACTGGCGCTTCAGGAACAGAACACCCGTGAACGGGATGGTGATGGTGTAAAAGGATGCGTAGGCATACTGGAAGCCATCACGATAAACCAGTCCCGGGTGACCCATGAAGGTCCAGCCGGAAAAGGATGTCGCGGTAGCCGCAAGAACAAACACCCACATTGAAATTTGACGACCAGCAATAAAATAATCACTGGCAGTTTTAGCCATGCGCGAACTTTTGATACCCCAAAAAATACAGTAGGCCCAATAGAGCGCAACAAAGCTGAATAGCCATACAACTTTAGCAGACAAGATATTTCTCCCCTTAATCTAGTCTCTGTTGTGTTAAACGGGCCGCCAACCTAAATGAACGACTTAAGTCAAATGCCGCATCTAACTGCGAAAAGTGCTCAACTAATCCAGCCCAATGACAAGAAACAAGCCGGATAAAAGTTGGTAATTGAATAACATTTTCAAGGAATATAAACAACGATGTAAACAGTGTTTCTCATAATTCGGAAAATTGAAATTTTATTTCAATATACAGGAACGTAAAAGGCTTGAAAAAAGAACGAAATTTCTCCTATTATTCCTTCTATCTAATTGATTTTATTTGATTTTATAACAAGCCAACTATAATTCCATAAACCAGAATTGAAAGAACCATGTTAAAACGGGATTCTTTTGAAAAGTAGCTACAGGGCTAACTTTTATATTAGGGCTTTTGAATGAAAGTGAAAAATGACCAAATATAGACAGAATCGGAGTTAGATTCGATGCGCTCTCAAACGGCTATTTTCTCCAAATTGGTCAGGGATTTCATGCGACAGGCACCGCTTGTACTGGGCCAATCCAGCCCCGTTTCCGAGGCCGTCGAGGCCATGCGCGCTGCGCGTGTTTCAAGTGTTGTCGTCGCTGATGCTCAAGGCATGATTGTTGGCATTGTTACCGAGCAGGATATTAATCACCGAGTCGCCTTTCAGGTTCCCCCGGACACCCCGTTGGCGAACGTGATGACGGCGCCGGTGATGTCCATTTCATCCAATGATTATCTGTTTCGCGCCATCGCTCGCATGCGCCGTTACAATTTAAAGCATATGCCGGTCGTCGATGAAAATGGGCACCCGCAGGGCATGATCGACCTGCATGACGCCATGGCCGTAAGCAATGAAAAGATGATGGGCCAAATCGATCAGTTGACCCACCGGGGGACCATTGAGGGCCTTAAAAAAGTCAAGCAAGCCCAGGTCGATCTTGCCCGTGATCTTCTTGATGACAATCTTCCTGCCTCCGAAGTGCAGTCTTTGCTGACCCATGTTAACAACCTTATTTACCATCGCGTGATCGAGGCCTGCTTAAGTGATATGGAAGCCGAAGGGCTGGGTACCCCGCCTGTGAAATTTGCGGCCATCGTATTTGGTTCGGGCGGCCGCGGCGAAAATTATCTGTTCCCCGATCAGGATAACGGGTTCATTCTTGAGGATTACCCTGACAAGGACCACACCCGGATTGATGGTTTTTTTATGGAACTGGCTGATCGCATGACCCGGGAACTCGATAGTGTCGGCCTGCCCCTGTGCAAGGGCTACTGCATGGCGATCAATCCGTTATGGCGTAAAACAATATCACAGTGGATCACCCAAATTGATTTGTGGGGACGCAAGCATAACTTCGTCGCCATCCGCCTGTCGGATATTTTCTTCGATTTTCAATCAGTCTATGGGGATATCAACCTGGCTATAGAACTGCGCAATCAGGTTGCCAAAATGATTTCGGCAAATCATTTTTATTTATCGGCGATGTTCTCTGAAATTGCCGATCATAATGTCGCCCTGGGATTTTTTGGTGGTTTCATCACGGATGATGAAGCGCAGGAATTTAAAGGCCAAATCAACCTGAAGCACACCGGCACCTTGCCCATGGTCGAGGCCATCCGCCTGCTTTCCCTGCGAGAAGAGATCACCGAAGCCGCTACATTAAGCAGGATAAAAGCGCTTCATTTAAAAGGAATTCTGGACGATACGGAACGCGAAACACTGGATGCCGCCTTTGAGTTACTGACCGGAATATTGCTGGATAAACAGATCATGGACTTCAAAGAAGGCCGAAAAGTCGGCTACCATGTGGATCCGGAGACACTGTCCAAGCGACAGCAAAAACGCCTGACCGAGGCCCTGAAAACCATTGATGCTCTGCGCAAGCGGGTTAGATCCGAATTCACCGCAGATATATTTTGATGAGAGTTTTAAAGACATAACTGAGCGGGAAAAAGGCTCCGGCGCGGGGATTTCGAAATGCCGTCTACGGGGTAGCATGGCGAGGAGTAACGACCGGCAACTCGCTAGAATTGTTCCTGTTGCTTGCGCACTTCGACCATCTGGTTAGAGGCATTGATGGCTTGTCTGAGGGTGCTAATCCCGCGCGTTTCCAACATATCGAGCATTCTTAACAGAATACCGGCGGTGACCATGGAGTCGCCCAGGGCCGTATGCCGACCTTCTATTTCCACACCCAGGCGCTCGGCAATGGCATCCAGGGTGTGCTTCGTTGTTTTGTCGTGCATGAACACCGACAGCAAAAGGGTATCAAGAACAATGTGATCAAAAACGACATGGCATTGTTCTTCCTTCAACTTCAGGAATTTCATATCGAAAGCGGCGTTGTGAGCAACCAGAACGGAGTCGCCGACGAATGTTTTGAATTCCGGCAACACCGTTGCAATGTCTCGCTCACCGGCAACCATGTCATCGGTGATGCCATGGAATTGGATCGAGGCCTTGGGAATGCTTCGTCCAGGATTGACCAAAGAGGTAAAGATATCGCCCCGCTCGACCTTGCCATCACGAACCCGAACCCCGGCGATAGAGATAATTTCATCGCCGTTTGACGGACTTAAGCCCGTGGTTTCTGTGTCGAAAACCACATAAGTAAGGGATTTAAGGGATCTGCCGCCCAGTTCCTCAATGTGCATAGGTTGATTGAGCAGGTCGTGATCGTAAAATTCCGGCCTTTCGGGCAAATTCCTGTGATCGTGCTGGCGCGCCGCCATCACCCGGTCGAGGATCAGCCAGGTCGGCAAAAGGATGGCAACGAGTGCGAGCACGCCCAGGGCGGCGGTTTGACCGGCCCATGTCCAGGCAAACCCCGCAATGATCAGGGCGAGGACTATCAGGCCGGCAAAGGTGACGGCAATAATGGTTCTCAAGCTGGTGGCGTGATGGTTCATGGTGTCTTTATCTTAACATACCAATCCTCTGTTTGCAGCGTCTTGGATTCATTTGCGCAATAGGTTACAAACGGCCCCTGTTCAAATTGATTTAAAGTTCCGGAGACCTAAATGGCGTCCTATCAGTATTCCTACGTGATGAAAAACCTGACCAAGACTTTCCCCGGAGGAAAGGAAATATTGAAGGGCATCACACTTTCATTTCTGCCCGGAGCTAAAATTGGCGTCCTTGGTCCCAACGGCGCCGGTAAATCAACATTGATGAAGATCGTCGCCGGCATCGATACGGATTTTGGCGGCGAGGCGTGGGCCGCTGATGGTGTTCGTGTTGGCTATCTGGAACAGGAACCTAAGCTTGACCCGACCAAGAACGTCGAAGCCAATATCTTGGAAGGACTAGGTGAAACCAAGGACCTGCTTGAGCGCTTTAATGAAATCAGCGCCCGTTTTGCCGAACCCATGGATGATGATGAAATGAATGAGTTGCTCACCGAGCAGGGTGATTTGCAGGAAAAAATTGATGCCGTGGGTGGCTGGGAGGTTGAGCGGACCATTGAAATCGCCATGGACGCATTGCGTTGTCCCCCTGGTGATGCCGATGTCAGCACCCTTTCGGGCGGCGAGCGGCGTCGCGTTGCCTTATGCAAACTGTTGCTGGAGCGCCCGGACATCCTGATGCTCGATGAACCGACCAACCATCTGGACGCCGAATCGGTTGCGTGGCTGGAACACTTTCTTCACGATTACGAAGGCACGGTCATGATCGTTACCCATGATCGCTACTTCCTTGATAACGTCACTGGCTGGATTCTGGAACTGGATCGCGGCAGGGGCATTCCCTACGAAGGAAATTATTCGGCCTGGCTGGAACAAAAACGGAAACGTCTGGCCCAGGAAGAAAGTGAAGAAAGCGCAAGGCAGCGCACACTGAAGAAAGAGCTGGAATGGATTCAGGCTTCGCCAAGGGCCCGCCAGGCAAAAAGCAAGGCCCGCATCACCGCCTATGATGACCTGCTGGCCAAGGCCGAAGAACGTAACACAGACCGCGCTCAGATCGTTATTCCGCCGGGGCCGCGCCTGGGCAGCCTGGTGATCGAGGCCGAAGGCCTTAACAAGGGATATGCCGACAGAATGCTGATTGAAAATTTGAGCTTCAAATTGCCACCGGGCGGGATCGTCGGTGTTATCGGCGCCAACGGTGCCGGCAAAACGACCTTGTTCAAAATGATAACCGGCACTGAAGAGCCCGATGGCGGGTCGCTTCGCATGGGCGACACGGTCAAACTTGGTTATGTGGATCAATCCCGTGATTCCCTTGATGACAAGAAAACCGTGTGGGAAGAAATCAGCGGCGGCCATGATGAAATCATGCTCGGCAAGCGCTCAGTGCAAAGCCGCGCTTACGTGGCACGTTTCAATTTCAAGGGCGGCGACCAACAAAAGAAAGTCGGTCAGCTTTCAGGTGGTGAGAGAAACCGCGTCCACCTGGCCAACATGCTGAAGTCAGGCTCCAACGTTCTGTTGCTTGATGAACCGACCAATGATCTTGATCTTGAGACCCTCAGCGCCCTTGAAGATGCGCTGGCCAATTTTGCCGGTTGCGCCATTATCATCAGCCATGATCGCTGGTTCCTGGACAGGCTGGCGACCCACATGCTGGCCTTCGAAGGGGACAGTCAGGTGGTTTGGTTTGAAGGAAATTACGAAGATTACGAAGCCGACCGTCATCGCCGCCTGGGCACTGACGCCGACCAACCGCACCGCATCAAGTACAAGCCGCTTAAAAGGTAGAGTTCCTTTTAAGGATCAAGCCCCTTAAGGATCAAGCCCCTCAAGCGCCGGCCCGCAGTCGCGGGCTTGCGAAACCAAGAATTAATGGCGACAGGAGAATATCCTGTCGCCATTAATATTTTGACTTCCAGAGGCCAAGCCAAGCGAACGGAGTGAGCGCCCGGCGCTTGAGGGGCTTGACCCTAAAGAGGGGCTTGATCCTAAAGAGGTGCTTATCAGCCGTCATTTTCGCGCAACTTGGCAGTTTTTTCACGCAGGGCTTCCAGTAAGCCCGCGACCTTGCCGCCACGCTGGCGGATGATCGAACCAAAATCCGAGCGTAGCGTGTTGCTCATGGATGTTCCCTCGACGACGACATCGACGATCTTTAAAAGATCGTCCTTACGCCCAACGCGCCAGTCAACCCGAACGGCGGCGCCGCCTTCTTCCTGATGGATATCGGAATACACAGTGACGTTGTTATCATCCTGAACCAGAGATTTGTGAATATGCAGGGGTTCCCCGACGTAGGCGGCGAAGCGGTCGACGTAGGAAACCACCATCAGGTCTTCAAACAGTTGCAGGTATTCGGCGCGCTCGGCTTCGTTGGCCTTGCGCCAATGGCGGCCCAATATCCATTTGCCGATGCCGCTTACGGCGAAATGATCGTTGAAGTATGTCCGAAACTGATCGATGCGCTCGTCTCGCGGCTTATTCTTATCGGTCAGTTCCCGGATTGCTTTTTCGGCCAGGTTTTGAACGAAAGTGGTCGCTTCCTCTTCAAATGAGGCCGATAGACTTTGATGCGGTGAAAAAGAAAGCCCGGCAAATACAATGAGAGCGGGCAGAAAGGAAAGCATGCGAGGGCAGATTTTCATCGTCTCCACCCCAGTTATCGGTTTTGAGAAATCTCGTCGTTCGCAGACTTCTCTTGATTGTCGTCAAAGAATTGTCCGATGCTTGGAACAGCGGTTGAAGGATCAACCTTACCATTGTTGATTTCGTCTGTCCGGCGCTGACGATAGAGACTGCGAATGGTGGCGTAGAAATCAAGAGAAGATTTCTCGAGATCTTCAATGGCATCGTAATGAAGGGCCCTGAAATCAACAGCATCAACAGCGGTGCGTGTCGGGATTGTCCAGTCTTCGTTGTTATTTCTGGCCCAGATGTTGAGCGGATCAATAAAGAAATCGACAACCCGGCCAATTGCGTCGCGCGGGTTGGACGGGCCAAAGACCGGTAGCATCAGGTATGGACCTTCGGGCATATTCCAGACGGCAAGAGTTTGACCGAAGTCTTCGTTCTTGAACTCAATGCCCAGGTCGCTTGCTGTATCGTTAAGGCCAAAAAGCCCAGCCGTTGTGTTGATCAGGAAGCGCACCAGGGTGGTGATGGCATTCTCAAATTCGCCCTGCAGCACATCATTGAAGAAAATCACCGGGGTGCGCAGGTGGTTCAGGAAATTATGAACACCGGTGCGAACCTTTTCAGGCGCGGTTTGACGGTAGGCATTGGAAACCGGTTTCAGGATAGCCGTGTCGAGGGCTTGATTGAAGGCGAAAATCGCCCGCATGGTGGGTTCTGCGGGATCATTGATTTCCTGATATTCAGCGACGGCTTCGGGATCATTAGAATCGGGCGCAGTCGCGCAGCCAGCCATCATCGCAGCAGCAAAAGCAAGAACCAGGAAGCGTGAGCTTAACCGGGGCTTGGTGATTGTTTCCAATAAGCGAATAAGCATTTTAAAAAAACACGTCCCGTCGTTATTTATTTTCGCGTCGAAAAAACGCCATCCGGCAGCAGCAAAAAAACCACCAAATAACAAAACCTCGTAACGGGATCGTATTGCGTCCCGATTGCCACACCCGCTTCATCGTCAGAACAAATGACGAGCGAATCTATCAATGAAATAACATAGCATTCGGATAAAAACCAGCGCAGACAGGCCGCTTTCAAACCAAATGGCGACATATGTTGCAAAAAGGCAACAGCTGCGGGCACATCATACCTCGTAACAAAAACGACATCGACTCCGGTTCTGGGGAAATCCTGTGGAAAATTAAGAATAATCAATAAAAACATAAGCCTATATGAGCGGCAAAAAGGGCTGGACCTTCATGTTTAAGTCATATAAAGATATGCTTATATCTTGATTTAATTACATTTAGATTCGGTTTTTGCCCTCATTTTCAGCGATACCGGACCAGAAAGAGTCACCGTATGGAGTCTATCGAACCCTTGTTGAGTGCGCTTCGGGCGGCGGCGGAACCGACCCGGCTGCGCCTGTTGGCGCTGTGTGCCCATGGTGAATTGACGGTCAGTGAACTCGTTGGAATTTTGGGACAGAGCCAGCCCAGAGTGTCGCGGCATTTGAAATTACTCACCGAGGCAGGGCTGCTTGAGCGCATTCGGGAAGGCAGTTGGGTGTTCCACAGGCAGGCCCAGGAGGGCGCTGCTGCTCACCTGGCCAGGCAATTAAATGAAATGTTGCCCGATCAGGACGGGACGTTGACGCGTGATCTGGAACGTCTGTCGCTGGTCAAAAATGAGCGTGAGCGGGCGGCAGCAGATTATTTTCGCCGCAACGCTGAAAGTTGGGACAAACTGCGCTCGCTGCATGTCGATGACAGTATTGTTGAGCGGGTTTTGCTCGACATGCTTGAGGGGCACCAGATTGATCAGCTGCTGGATGTTGGAACCGGCACCGGGCGCATGTTGGAGCTTTTCGGTGAGCGCCTGATCAAGGGCGAAGGGATCGATCTTTCACGGGAAATGTTAAGCGTCGCACGGGCCAATCTGGAACGGGCGGGCCGCGACAACTGTGCCGTGCGCCAGGCTGATATGTATCAAATTCCATTTCAGGCGAGCGCCTTCGACGCGGTGACCATGCATCAGGTTTTACATTTTCTCGATCATCCCGGTCGGGCTGTCGGCGAGGCGGTGCGTGTGCTTAAGGCAGGGGGTCTGCTTTTATTGGTTGATTTTGCTCCTCATAATGAAGAAAGCCTGCGCGACGAGCATGCCCACCGGCGTTTGGGGTTTGATGACACCGAAGTGACCGCATGGTTCAAGGCAAGCGGTATGTCTTTGCTGAAGAGCGAGCATCTGCCGGGTAATCCGCTGACGGTCACCATCTGGCTGGGGCAAAAGAATGACAGTGGAAATTCTGTATGATGACCAGAAAAGAAAAAACCAGACGTTATCAGGAATTGTTGAACGTGACAGCGGCGGGTCGCAGGCCCCATCCGTCCATGATCGTCGCTTTGCCGCTTCCTGAAGGGGTCAAGGTCTCCTTTGAATTTTTCCCGCCGACCACCGAAAAGGCCGAAGCATCCCTGTGGTCGTGCATCGAAAGATTATCCCCGGTGAGGCCGTCATTTGTATCGGTGACCTACGGGGCAGGCGGGACGACCCGTGAGCGAACCCACGAAACGGTCGTTAAAATCGCCAGGAAAACCAATCTGGAAGCAGCAGCCCACTTAACGTGCGTCGGATCACATCGTCAGGAAATCGACGCCATCGCCAAACGTTATTGGCAAGCCGGCATTCGTCACATCGTTGCCTTGCGTGGCGACGCACCCGAAGGTGCGGGGTCTTATCAGGCAAATCCGGACGGTTACGCTTATGCTTCGGATCTGGTTTCGGGGCTGAAAAAAGTCGCTGATTTTGAAATCAGTGTCGCCGCCTACCCTGAAAGCCATCCGGAATCGAAGAGCCCGGAAGCCGATCTTAATAACCTGAAGCGGAAGGTAGATGCAGGGGCGACCCGCGCCATCACCCAGTATTTCTTCGAACCTGAAACCTACCTCAGGTTTCTTGAGCGGGCCCGCGCGGCTGGCATTCATGTGCCTATCGTTCCGGGTATTCTGCCGGTGACCAACATTGCCCAGGTGAAAAAATTCTCGAAACTCAGTGGCACCACCGTCCCTGACTGGCTGACTGAATTGTTTGATGGACTGGATAATGATCCGGAAACACGCAAACTTATCGCCGCTTCGGTGGCCGCAGAACAATGCCGCATCCTGCATGCCAGCGGCGTCAACGATTTTCACTTTTACACTCTAAACCGCGCCGATCTGACGTATGCCATCTGTCATATTCTGGGCGTCAGGAAACAATTGATATGAACCACCCGATTGAGAAATTACTGCGCCAACGCATTCTCGTCCTTGACGGGGCAATGGGAACGATGATCCAGGACAGAAAACTGGTTGAAGCTGACTACAGGGGCCAGTTGTTTGCAGATCATGGCCAGGATTTGAAGGGCAACAATGACCTGTTGAGTCTGACCATGCCTGACCTGATCAAGGAATTGCACGGCGCCTTCCTTGATGCCGGATCAGACATCGTCGAAACCAACACCTTCAATGCGACGACGATTTCCCAAGGTGATTACGGGCTTGAGGATCGGGTCCGCGAAATGAACGTCGCTTCAGCCCGTCTTGCCCGCGAAGCTGCTGATGAGGCACAGGCAAAAACGCCGGACAGGCCGCGCTTCGTCGCGGGTGTCCTGGGGCCAACCAACCGAACCGCTTCCATATCGCCTGATGTCAATGATCCGGGTTATCGCAATATCCAGTTTGACGATCTGGTCGCAGCTTATACCGAGCAGATTGATGGGTTGCTTGAAGGCGGGGCCGACCTTCTGTTGATCGAAACCGTGTTCGACACCTTGAACTGCAAGGCCGCCATTTATGCTGTGCTGAAGTATTTTGATGAACACGACAACCAAGTCCCTGTGATGATATCGGGAACCATCACCGATGCTTCGGGGCGGACCTTGACCGGGCAAACCCCTGAAGCGTTCTGGAATTCGGTCGCCCATGTCAGGCCGATCAGCATTGGCTTCAATTGCGCCCTGGGGGCCAAGGATTTGCGTCCCCATGTACAGGCCGTTTCAAACGTTGCCCAGGTCGCCGTCAGCGTTCATCCCAACGCCGGTTTGCCAAATGAATTCGGCGACTATGACGATAGCCCGGAATATATGGCCGACATGCTCAAGGAATTTGCCTTAAGCGGGCTTGTCAATATTGTTGGTGGTTGTTGCGGCACTACCCCGGATCATATTCGCGCCATTGCTGGGGCGGTCGATGGTATCAAACCGCGGACCTATGCCAATCCCGACGGCCATGCCCATCTGTCCGGGCTGGAACCCTTAAGCATTGATGACGTCACCGGTTTTATCAATGTTGGTGAGCGCACCAATGTTGCGGGTTCGGCCAAATTTGCCCGCCTGATCCGCGAAGGCGACTATGAAACCGCACTCGATATTGCCCGTGGCCAGGTTGAAAGCGGGGCCCAGATTATCGACGTCAATGTCGACGACGCCATGCTTGATGCAGAAAAGGAAATGCACAGGTTCCTGAACCTGCTGGCCTCTGAACCCGATATCAGCCGGGTGCCGGTGATGATCGATTCGTCGAGATTTCCGGTTATCGTCGCCGGCCTTAAATGTGTTCAGGGCAAGGGGGTGGTAAATTCCATCAGCATGAAGGAAGGCGAGGACATTTTCGCCGACCAGGCACGCGAGGTTTTGCGCTATGGTGCCGCTGTTATCGTCATGGCTTTTGACGAGCAGGGACAGGCTGACAGTTACGAGCGGATGATCGACATTTGCGGGCGCTCCTACAAAGTGCTGACCGAGCGGGTCGGTTTTCCGCCCCAGGATATTATCTTCGATCCCAACATTTTCCCCATTGCTACGGGCATCGACGAGCATCGCAATTTCTCTGTCGATTACATTCGAGCCTGCGCCTGGATTAAAGAAAATCTACCCGGTGCCTCCATATCCGGCGGTGTCTCAAACATGTCCTTCTCGTTCAGGGGCAATAACCCGGTGCGCGAGGCCATGCACTCGGTGTTTCTCTATCACGCCATCAACGCCGGTATGACCATGGGCATCGTTAATGCCGGTCAGTTGGCGATTTACGCTGATATACCTGAAGAACTGCGGATGCGGGTTGAAGACGTGGTTCTCAACCGCCGCGACGACGCCACCGAACGACTGCTTGATGTTGCCGACGCAACAAAGGGCATCGCCGCCAAGGACATGGCTCCGGACTTAAGCTGGCGCGAAGCCCCCGTCGCGGGGCGGCTCGAACACGCCCTGGTCAAGGGGATCACGGAATACGTGGTCGAGGACACTGAAGAAGCCAGGCTCTCGGCCGGTCGCGCCATTGAGGTTATCGAAGGGCCATTGATGGATGGCATGAACGTGGTTGGCGACCTGTTTGGGTCGGGCCAGATGTTCCTGCCGCAAGTGGTTAAATCGGCGCGGGTGATGAAACAGGCGGTGGCCCACCTGTTGCCGTTTATCGAGTCCGAAAAACAAGCCTCCGGCGACAGCTCTTCGGCCAAGGGCAAGATTCTGATGGCGACGGTCAAGGGCGACGTTCATGACATCGGCAAGAACATCGTCGGCGTCGTCCTGCAATGCAACAACTTTAAGGTTATCGATCTGGGCGTCATGGTTCCTTACGCGAAAATTCTGGAAGTCGCCAAACAGGAAAACGTCGATATGATCGGTCTGTCCGGCCTGATTACACCGTCGCTCGATGAAATGTGCACGGTCGCCGCCGAAATGCAGCGCGAAGGCTTTGATCTGCCGCTCCTGATTGGCGGGGCGACGACCTCGCCCGTTCATACGGCGGTCAAGATCGCTCCCAACTACGAAGGCCCCATCGTCCATGTAAACGATGCCTCGCGCGCCGTTGGCGTTGCCACCAACTTGCTGTCTGAAAGCACCCGTGTCGATTATGTGGCCGGGGTTGCCGCCGAATACGAGGGTTTACGGGAACGTCATGCCAATCGCAACCGCAGCGGCCGCCAGCATACGCTGGAGGCGGCCAGGCAGGCCAGACACAGCATCGACTGGTCGAACGTCGCACCGCCCAAGCCGATGTTTTTAGGCACCAAGACTTTTAAAAATTACGATTTGACACCGCTGGCCGAATGCATCGACTGGACGCCATTCTTCCGCACCTGGGAGATGAAGGGAAACTATCCGGCGATTCTGGAAGACGAGATCAGCGGCGAGGCGGCGCGTTCGCTGTTTCACGACGCCCTGGCCATGTTGGAGAAAATCATTGACGAGAAATGGCTCGATGCCGGCGCCGTCATCGGCTTTTTCCCGGCCAATTCAGTCGGCCATGACGATGTGGAACTGTATAAAGACGACAGCCGCTCGGAAGTTGGCTCGAAACTGCATTTCCTGCGCCAGCAAATGCTTAAAAATTCTGATCGCGCCAATTTCTCGCTGGCAGATTTCATTGCTCCCAAGGAAACTAACGTCGCCGACTACATAGGTGGTTTCGCGGTGACGACGGGCCATGGAATGCGCGAACGGGTCGAGGCCTTCAAGGATGCGGGTGATGATTACAGCGCGATCATGCTCGAAGCCCTTGCCGACCGGTTGGCTGAAGCCTTCGCAGAGCATCTGCATCAGCGGGTGCGGCGCGAATTCTGGGCCTACGCGGTCCACGAAGACCTGGCCAATGAAGACCTGATCAAAGAAAAATATCAGGGCATCCGCCCGGCCCCGGGTTATCCTGCGTGCCCGGACCACACCGAAAAATCGACTCTTTTCAAACTTCTTGATGCCGAGTCGCAAACCGGCATTTCGCTGACTGAAAGTTTTGCCATGTTACCGGCGGCATCGGTCTCGGGTTTCTATTTTTCACACCCGGAAGCACAATATTTCGGCATCGGCAAAATCTCAAAAGACCAGCTCGAAGACTACGCCGAGCGTAAGGGCGTCAGCCAACAGGAAGCCGAACGCTGGCTGGCTCCCAGCTTGGATTATGATCGCTAGAAGGGTAAACTGGAGCCCTTGAAGAAACCCTACCCATCGGGACACAGATGAGCAAACTGCACCAAAAGCTTACCAGACTTTACAACGGGCGCTCGCGTCAAGCGGTGCATTTCCGTTATGGACTGCTTGCATTCGATATCGCCACCATCTGTTTTTTTATCGCCACCTCCATGGTCGAGATGACACCGCTTATCATCACCCTGGATTTTATTCTGGCGGCCATTTTGTCGGTGGATTTCGCGGTCCGCTTTTGGATTGAAAAAGACCGCCCCCGCTACATGATGCAGTTGATGACGTGGGTCGATTTGATCGTCATCTTCACCTTGATGGCACCGGTGCTGACGGGGAATTTCGCCTTCCTGCGGGTGATGCGGGCGCTCAGGCTGTTGCGTTCCTACCACGTTCTCAAAGATCTGCGCGGCGAGTTCAAATTCTTTGCCCACAATGAAGACATCATTCATTCCATCGTCAACCTGTTCGTCTTTATCTTTTTCATCACCGCCATCGTATATGTGCTTGAAGAACGCATTAACCCTGAAATTTCCACCTACATGGACGCCCTCTACTTCACTGTTGCCACCCTGACGACGACTGGCTTTGGCGACATCACCCTGCATGATGACATGGGGCGGGGGCTTTCAGTGGTGATTATGGTGTTCGGGGTGGCCTTGTTCCTGCGCTTGGTGCAGACCATCTTTCAACCGGCCAAAGTGCGCTACAAATGCCCGACCTGTGGCCTGAAGCGCCACGACCCTGACGCCATCCACTGCAAGCACTGCGGTGAGAGCTTGAACATCGAGACAAAGGGTTCTTAAGCGTTACCGGCGAGCATGTTGTTGATGTCGTCCATGGACATCTGTGATGTCTTGAGCGCCGCCAGCAATTCGATTTCCGTTGCCGCCACGTCGCCCAGTTTCTGAATAATGGCGTCGCGGACAAAATCAGCAAGCCGTTTTTCCAGGCCCTCAAGGGTCAGAAGATTTGTCAGCAGCTCGCGGCGAATGGTCGCCGGGAAGCCGAGCAATTCTGAAACCACATAACCTTTGGCTTTCATGGGGATTTGCTCGTTTGCGAAAATACGGTCCAGGCAGAAGCTGTAAATGCCGAAATCGAGACGACCGGCCACCGCGTATGTGAAGTCCAGGAATTCGTCCCTGAAAAGCTGCGGGGTGATTTTGTGTTCGGTCAGGTGGCGGACAATTTCAAGGAAGGCGCGATAGCGAATCCGGGCCGGGCTTAACTTACCGCTCAGGGTTTCTTCGATCTCACGGATACGGGCCTCGCGGAAACCGGATTCCAGCAAAGACTGGGCTGATTCCTTAACCGTTGAATTTAACGCCTGGGCTTCAATAAGCGTGAACAGTTCCTCGTAGCGTTCGCGTTCGTTGTTGTCTTTGGCCAGCGCCGCCTTGCCGAGCGGCAGCAGGGCCGCTTCGGCGACCAGTGGATCGTTTGAGAAAATAGAAGCGACGGCGGCGGCGGTCCGGTTGACCGCGCCTTCCTGGTTAAAATCGTCGGTAATGACAAAACGGCTCTCGTCAAAGACCGTCAGATAGCGTCCAAGTGAACTACAGGCGATGAAATGGTCAGCCAGATCGGGCTTCCTGGGCATCTTGATACCGGGCGCGTCGGGGTTTGCATAAGCCATGGCGGGACAGATCCTCTCCTCTGAACTGAAATCAGCATAGGCGATTCTACGACTGGCTGACGACTCTATTTTGATTCAGTTTAGGAATAATGAATCATCACGCCAAACGGTCCAGGCGCAGGCGGTGGCGACCGTCGGTTAGCCTGCGGGCCGCGAACACCACCGCGGCCAGGGTGCCAAGGGCGGTTGAGCCGGCAATCAGGAACATGATCAGGATCTGGTACTTTACCGCTTCGGTCGGATCGACACCGGCCAGAATTTGTCCTGTCATCATGCCGGGCAGTGAAATCAATCCGGCAGCCGACATGGCGTTGATAATGTGAATAAGCCCGGCGCGCACGGACTCCTGGACCAGTGGTTTGAATGCCCTGACCCGGTCATGACCCAGTGAAAGACGTGCCTCGATGATGGCGCGGCCCTCAACGGCAGAGCTCATCAATCTGTCCAGACCGATAGAAACGCCGTTCATGGTGTTGCCCAGAATCATCCCCAAAATCGGTATGGCGAAGCGCGGGTCAAACCAGGGTTCCGGCCTGATCTGGGTGGTCAGGGCAAGCACGGTGACGATGGAACAGGCAATCATCAGGCTTGATGTGCCAAGGCCATAAGTCCACCAGCCGGAAAATTTGCGCTTTTGGCGGGCCGCCGCCTCGCGCCCGGCAAGGGCAATCATGATTGCGGCCGCAACCCCGGTCCACAGCGGCGAGACCATTTGAAAGAGGAATTTTAAAACCAGGCCAATCAACATCAGTTGAATGACCATTCGCAGGGCAGCGATACCGATCTGGCGTTCAATCTTTAAACGCAGGAATATGGACAGCAGGCCGCTCAACAGCAACAACAACGAGGCGATGACAAGGTCGGCGTAGCCAAGGGCGATGAAGGTCATGGGGTCGCCTCCAAAAGCCCAGCTTCAAGATGATAGCGTTTTGCCTTTAAGCGTTTGGCCTGCTCCGGGTCATGGGTGACGATGATAATGGACGTTCCCTCACCAAGCCGCCCGGTAAGAAGCTGCTCGACAAGTTCCCGATTGGCAGCGTCCAGCGCCGAGGTTGGTTCATCAAGCAGTAAAACCCGGGGCTTGCCCATTAGGGAGCGGGCCAATCCCAGACGTTGTTTCTCGCCTGTGGACACTCTTGGGATCGACCAGTCAAGGGCACTTTCTCCCAGTCCGACCTGTTCCAGCAGTTGGGTTGCGGCTCGCTTGTCTTCAAAATGATCGCCGACACGTTCCGCCCACCAACTGGTTTCCGAAGCGACGTAAGCGACCTGGGCGCGCCAGCTTGGTGCGGACATTTTTAAGCGCTCTTCGCCGTCGAGCATGATTTCCCCATCATTGGGGTCGAGATCGGCAATGGCCCGTAGCAACAGCGACTTGCCGGCACCCGAGGGGCCGGTGATCGCCGCCACCTCGCCGCCAGCCAGTTTCAGGGCAATGGGGCCAATGCCGGTTCCGGTAAGATTGCGGATACTCAGCATGAATTTGCCCTATTTGTAGAATTGGGAAAGTTGTTTGTCGAAAAAATTGTTTTCAATCATACCCTTGACCTTTTCCGGCGTCGTCGCCTCCACTCCCATCTGCTGGATCTTTGCGACAATCGACTTTAGTGCGCTGATGGCCTCAGGCGTGGTCAGATGTTGTTCCATGAATTCGCGGCTGACGGTACTCCATAATCCTTCCATAATGTTGACCGTATAGGCGAAGGGAAGCTCTGCCAGGGCCTCGATCACATCGCCGTTAATATAACCGACAAAGAACTTGATGCGTTCGATTTCCTCATCTTTCCAGTTTCCGGCCTGATCAATGACGGCAGCGTTGGACTTCATTAAAATTTTAAATTCGTCCCCCAGCAACTTTCGAACCTGCTCAATACGGGTGATGTAGGTTTTTTTCTTGCCCTTCACCTTGTCTTTGACGAGGGCTTCTTCAATGGGCCAGCGACCAAGGGCGCGGGCTATTTCCGGGTCTTTGATTTCAAGCAGGCTTCGACCCAAGGCGATAATCTTGGCGCTATGCTCCAGGCCTTCGGCAACGGCACGGATAAAAGTTCCGTCCCACTCAAGAATATCGGGAAAATTCTTGCCCAGGGTTTTGCGCAACGGGCGCAGGAAATTCGTTGGCTTGGCCTTTTTCAGGACCTTGAAAAATTCCTCGTCGCAATCGAACAGTTTTCCCATGTTGCCGCGCAGACCTTCCCTCAGTTCGGAAATGGTCAGCGGGTCAAAGGTCGCCATCAACTTTAACTTAAAAAGGACTGAGGGATCATTAAGGTCATAATTGCCAAGCATTTCGTGCAGTTTTTTTGGATCGTGCCCGGCTTCCTTAAGGATATTGCGAGCGGCGTCCTCTAGGAAATAACGTCGGGCCTCAGCCAGGCTCATGCCGCAACTGCCGACCGGGGTCTTGGGGCCGGGTTTTGCAGCTTTTTTTGCGCCTTTGTTGACGAATTTCAGCAGTCCCTGATCGAGGGCAATGTCAAACAGATGCAGGGCAAGAACGGTGGATGATATATCGGCTTCGATATCGTTTATGGACATACCTGAAATATGACGGTTCTTGCTGTCACCAGAGCGCGGGAACATGTCATCAAGTTTATAAAGAAGGGGAAGTATTTTCTCATTGACCGTGCGACGCAGGCGAATGGCTTGCAGGGGAGGGACTTTTTGCCATAGGGCGTCCGGAAATTCCCACAGCTTTCCGCCTGTGGAATCGATAATGACTGGACTGGGTCTCTCATTGGCCATAATCGCTTTTTCCCCGCAAATCCCCGTTTGCATTCTGACAGATTTTTTCTAAATGGAATAAATATTTCGTTTTTTAATGCCCTCACCTGTGGGCCGCTTATAATCCGGCCCCATGAACGAAGAAACACCCGCCCCGTCCCGCCCTGTTCTGTTACCTGAGGCCCCGGCCCTGATCGCCGGGGTCAGGGGTGTGGTTTGGTTAAGCGCCGATGGCGAGGTTGAAACCCTGGCCGGGAATGAGGTTGCACGGCGTCTTCAACCCGAACAACCACCCATTATTTGTCATGGCAGAAGTTTTTTTGCCAGGCTGGGTGTAAAGCCGTTTGCCGTCTTTGATGTGCTTGAACTGTATGCCTTCGTCCGCCCCGCCGAGTTCACCCTGCCGACGCCGCGCGGGCTGGCCGAAGTTCTTGGCCTTGCCTTGCCAACCAGTCACGAGCAGGAAGCTGAAAGTTTAATGGCTGCGGCTCATGCCCTGATTTCCGAATTGGCGACCATGCCCATAGACAGAGACTCCGGTGCTATTGCCTGGGCCATGCACCGCGGCGGCTGGCGCTGGGCGGAACCGGTGCTGGCCGCTTTGGGGGCGGGTGAGCGGCCTCATTCGGGTAGTGCGGCGGCCGGGCTTGCGGTCTGGGACCGTCTATCGGAATGGAATGACCGCGGCCCTGAAACGCCGCCCCGTGACCTGCCCGTGGAGCCGGTTGAGGCACGTGCTCAACTGGTCAAGTTGCTTGGGCATGGTGCCGAAAACCGGCCCGGACAATCCGATTATGCAGGTGCCGTCGTCCCCGCCTTCGATGCCAGGAACAAGCGCGGGGAACCCAATGTCGTCCTTGCCGACGCCGGAACCGGTGTCGGCAAGACCATGGGCTACATTGCCCCGGCCAGTGTGTGGGCTGAAAAAAATGAAGGGGCGGTGTGGATATCGACCTTTACCCGCAACCTGCAACGTCAACTTGACGCCGAGCTGGACCGTTTGTACCCGGACCCGGCCGAAAAAATCGACAAGGTGGTTATTCGTAAAGGTCGCGAAAACTATTTCTGCCTGCTTAATTTTGCCGAGGCAACCGGCCGCCTGCGTTCGGGTGCCTGTGCTGCCAGCGAGGCTATTGGCCTGGGTCTGATGGCTCGCTGGGCGCTTATGTCGCGCGATGGTGATATGATTGGTGGCGATTTCCCCTCCTGGCTTGCCGATCTGGTCGGTCGCGGAACGACTCTTGATCTGACCGACAAGCGCGGAGAGTGCACTTATTCAGCCTGCCTGCACTACAGTCGGTGCTTTATTGAGCGCACCATAAGGCGCGCCCGTGGGGCCCGTATCGTTGTCGCCAACCATGCCCTGGTGATGGTTCAGGCGGCCATGGGTGGTGGCGGTGGTGAGGAAGGCCAGCTACCGACCCGTTACGTGTTCGATGAGGGACATCATATTTTCGGTGCTGCCGACAGTGCTTTTTCCGCCGACTTGACAGGCTACGAGGCGGAAGATCTGCGGCGCTGGTTGCTGGGGGCCGAAGCCGGTCGTCATTCGCGTTCGCGGGGTCTTGCCGCCCGTATGGAAGACCTGATCGCCGGTGATGACGAGGCCATGGCCGCTCTTGATGAAGCCCTGCGCGCCGCCCGTGTGCTTCCCGGCCCGGCCTGGCGGCAGCGGGTTGGTGGTGGCGAGGCGGTCGGGCCGACGGAGACATTCCTGAGCTTCGTGCGCCAACAGGTCTACGCCCGCGAAACCGGGGGCGCTGCGACCTATAGCCTGGAAGCGGGAACGGAAAGTCCGGTCCCCGGATTGCTCGATGCTGCTGGGGCTCTTGAATCCGCCCTGTTTCGCCTGCGCAAGCCTTTGCAATTGCTGATCCAGTCACTGGTCCGCCTGCTTGATGTGGAAGCTGATACGTTGGACAGCGCTACCCGTAATCGTATTGAGGCGGTCAGCCGTGGCCTGCAACGCCGTGGTGTCGATCAATTGAACGCCTGGGCGGCGATGTTGAAGGCGCTACATAACGAAACCGCCGAAGAAGTAATCGACTGGTTCGGTGTTGAACGTATCGATGGCCGCGAGGTTGATGTCGGTTTGCACCGTCATTACGTTGATCCAACCTTGCCTTTTGCCGAAACCGTGCTGGGCCCTGCGCATGGCGCGCTGATAACCTCGGCGACACTGCGCGACCACGGGCCTGAAGGCGGTGACGAACCGGCTCATATGCGTGATCAGGATGACACTCAGGATCTTTCCGGCTGGGCCGGGGCCGAAACACGGACAGGCTCACGGCATTTGCCCGCACCGGCCATTCTGGCAGCGGTCGACTCACCTTTTGATTACGCCGGGCGAACCCGTGTGCTGGTTGTCGGTGACGTCGATAAATCAGATATGACCCAGGTTGCTGCAGCTTACCGGGAACTGTTTTTGGCCAGCGGTGGCGGCGGACTGGGTCTGTTCACGGCGATATCCAGATTACGGGCCGTTCATGACCGCATTGCCGCACCGCTTGACGAGGTTGGCATGCAGGTTTTGGCCCAGCATGTGGAGGCCCTTGATACGGGAACCCTAATCGATATTTTCAGGGCCGAGGAAGATTCCTGTTTACTGGGTACCGACGCGGTCAGGGACGGGGTCGATGTGCCGGGGCGCTCGTTACGTCTGATTGTTTTTGACCGGGTGCCGTGGCCGCGTCCCGACATCCTGCATCGGGCACGTCGCGCGGCTTTTGGGGGCCGCGCTTACGATGAAACCCTGACCCGGCTAAAACTGAAGCAAGCCTATGGACGGCTGATCAGGCGGGCCAGTGACAAGGGGGTTTTCGTCATGCTCGACCGCGCCTTGCCGTCACGACTGTTAAACGCTTTTCCCGAAGGGGTGCAGGTCTCCCGGGTTGGCTTGAAGGATGCGGTTATGGAAATTCGCGGCTTTCTGGCCGATGATGAAACCTGAATATTTCAAGATGGGAAAAACACATGAGCATAAATAAAAACCCGGCCATCGCCTTTATTGGCGTCGGTTTTATGGGACATGGCATCGTTAAGAATATTTTGCACGGTGGCTACGCGCTCAGCATTCTGGACCATCCGGGCAACCGTCCCGTCGATGATCTGGTGTCAGCCGGAGCGCGCCTTGGGCAGAGCGCCGAAGGATTGGCCGCCGCCGCCGATGTTGTCTTCATCTGTGTCACCGGAACCCCGGAAGTCGAAGACATCATGCTTTCCAAGGGAGGCGTTTTGGGGGGCTTGCGGGAAGGCTCAATCGTTGTCGATTGCTCGACTGCACTTCCCCAGTCAACAATAAAACTGGCGGCGACGGTGGCCGAAAAGGGTGGGTCACTGATCGATGCACCAATGACGCGGACGCCCAAGGAAGCCGAAGAAGGGCGTTTGAATGTGATGCTTGGCGGCGAGGGGGCGGTGATCGAGGCGGTCATCCCAATCATCAACTGTTACGCTGAAAACATTTACCGCACCGGGGCGGTCGGATCGGGCCACAAGATGAAGTTGCTCCATAATTATCTGGCACTGGGCAACGCCGTATTGGCGGCAGAAGCGACGGCATGCGCCGAAATTTGTGGTGTCGACATGGATACCTACTGTGAAGTGATTATGAGCGGTGGCGGAGATAGTCTCGTTTTCAGACGTCTGCTACCCTATATACAGAATGGCGATGATGGCAGTTTCAAGTTTTCCGTCGCCAACGCCGAAAAGGATTTGCGTTATTATGCGAGCATGGCAGATGGACTTGGGGCGGCGAAGGCAGGATCGGAGGCCGTTCATGAACTACTTGAGCAAGCAAGGGCGGCTGGCCTGGAAGGGCAATCCATGCCTAAACTGATCGATTATTTTAGGGGGCTTGGGCAGTCATGACGTCATTGAAAGGTCAAACCATCGGTTTTGTCGGCCTCGGCCTGATGGGTATGCCCATGTGTAAAAACCTGATCAATGCAGGGGCTGATGTGGTTGCCACGACCCGCTCCCCTGATGCTTTGAAATTAATTTCTAATGAAGGGGCCAGGACGGTCGCAAACCCGCAAATCGTTGCCGAAAGTGCCGATATCGTTGTCATGATGGTCGCTGACACCGTCGCCGTAGAAGCCGTTATGTTTGACGAGCACGGCATTCTCGCCGGTGTCACTTCCTCCAGTCTGGTTATTGACATGGGAACGACGGCGGTGACACGGACCCGTGCTTTTGCGGCCCGTATTGCCGAAGCCGGTGGTGCCTATGTGGACGCACCCGTTTCGGGCGGCACCCTGGGGGCGGAGGCAGGTTCTCTGACTATTATGGCTGGTGGTGACAATCAGGCGATTGAGCGGGCCCGTCCGGTTCTTGAAGTGCTCGGCGCGCGGCTCACCCATGTCGGCCCGGTCGGTACCGGTCAGGTCGCCAAGGCGGCCAACCAGGTCATTGTCGGGCTCAATATAGGGGCCGTAGCCGAAGCCCTGATGCTGGCCGCCCACGCCGGTGCCGATCCGGCTCGCGTACGCGAGGCATTGAAGGGCGGCTTTGCCGATTCCCGTATTCTCGAGGTCCACGGCCAACGCATGATTGACCGGGCGTTCAGCCCCGGCGGCAAGGTGACGACCCAGCGTAAGGATATGACCCAAGCCCTGGAGCTGGCCGCCGAACTGGCTATAGAAATGCCGGCCACAAACCTAAATAAAAGCCTTTACGAAAAGCTGATTGAAGACGGTGATGGCGGCCTTGATCATTCGGCCCTGATCAAGGCTCTCGATCCAGACTGGACGGGTTAGGGTGATAAATTGTATGCCATGCATCAAGGTTGTTAAAGGGAATAGACTTAAGTGACCCATAGATCTGTAAAAGTGTGCCTGATCAGGCCATCAATTGTGGTTCCGGCCAACAACCAGACGTCCATGTTTACACCGCCGCTGGGCTTGGCTTACGTTGCCGGGACCCTTCGTGAAGGTGGTCATGATGTCAGTTTTATTGATGGTGTGGGCGAGGCTCTGGATACCCGCCACACGGTTAAGAACGACTGTTTCCTTTATGGTCTTTCGCTTGAGGATATTGTCAAGCGGATTCCTTCGGACGCTGAAGTCGTTGGCGTTGCCTGCGGTTTTTCCTTCGAATGGCCAACCTGCCGGGACTTGATCGCGGGGATCCGCAAAAGATTCCCCAATGCCCTCCTGATCGGTGGCGGTGAACACGTCACCGCGATGCCGGTGCAAAGTATCGAGGAAAGTGAACTCGATCTGGGAGTGCTTGGCGAAGGGGAAGAAACAGCGCTTGAAGTCATCAATGCCTTTTCCACAGGAACAATCGATAAAACCCTGATCGAAGGGATCGTCTACAAGGACGGGGACGGCAAGGCGCAGAGCAACCCGAGGCGGGCGCGAAAACGCGACCTGGATACCATTCCCGTTCCGGCCTGGGATATCACTCCCATCGAGAACTATTTGGAACGCGGGTTTGGTTTTGGCGTTGATCGCGGGCGTTCAATGCCGCTGATGGCCAGTCGCGGATGTCCTTATCAGTGTACATTTTGTTCTAATCCGTTGATGTGGACGACCCGGTGGATCGCCCGAGATCCGGACCTGCTGCTTGATGAAATCGTCACCTATCAGGAAAAATACAAGGCGGTCAATTTTGATTTTTATGACCTGACTGCGATTGTTAAAAAAAGCTGGATCGTCGATTTTTGCCGTAAAATTGAAGAGCGCGGCCTGACGTTTACATGGCAACTGCCCAGTGGCACCCGTTCAGAGGCCATTGATGATGAAGTGGCGGGACTGCTTTTCAAGTCGGGCTGTCGAAATTTGTCCTATTCGCCTGAAAGCGGCTCGCCAGGTGTGCTGGCCCGTATCAAGAAGAAGATCACGACGGATTCGGTTATCGAGTCGATTTCCAGTAGTTTTGCCCAGGGCATGAACGTTAAGTGCAATATTATTTTCGGGTTTCCCGGCGAAACCTTAAAGGAAGTCTTTGAAAGTTATCGTTTCATCATCCGTATGGGTATGGCCGGGGCTTATGATATCAGCATCTGGGCTTTCTCGCCTTATCCGGGGTCTGAATTGTTTGAACAAATCAGGGAAGATAGAGGCATCATACTGGACGACAAATATTACGATAGCCTTCGCTCCTATGCTGATGCATCGCGGACCGTTTCGTACAGCAAGAACTTCAGCGATAAAAAACTTAAAACCCTGCGCTGGATTGGCGTCGCCCTGTTTTACAGTTCAGCATGGGCCAGGCGCCCTCTCAGGCCCTTCAAGATGATCATGAATGTTTTGCGGGGGACCCAGGAATCCCGTTCGGAAATGGCGTTGGCTAATATGCTGCGTCGCAAGACTTTGGCAAATGACGCGGGCGTACAGGACTAGGGTTTTTCCCAGGTCTTAATGATGCGCCAGCCGCCGTTGCGGTCATTTTCAAGCAAATATGAATGTTTCTCGTCCATATCCAGTGCCAGTACTTCCTGCACCACCGGGCTTAAAGAGTGAACGAGCAAGTGTGATGCATTAGTGTTCAGGTCTGATCGAAGCACTTCCTTTTCAGGATGGTGAAAGATACTCAGGAAACCTCTGTATATTCCGATGCGGCCCAATTCGTAACGGGCGATAATGCCTGACTCACCGCTACCTTTCGGGTCAAGTACGTTAACCTTGTTTCCTGAAACGAGCAGATCATTCAATTCAGCCGCCACGACGCGAAAATAAGGCACCGGTTGATGGCGGTCGAAACGTAATTTATTAGCGAAAATGAAAGGCGCAATGATCATCAGCACAACCGGCAGCCAGCTATATCTTTTTGGCCATGCTCGGCCTTCAATATGCTTTTGCCACAAGATACCTAATCCGTAAGTGGTAAAGACAACCCCGATCATGCCCAATTGCATATTATAACGCCAATAGGATGCGGCCCTGAGGGCGTCATATTGTCCAAAAGAGCTAAGATAAGCAACAAACAGGAAGGCATTGTGGCCAAGAAAGACTGCACCGGCGATGATTGCAAACCGGTCAAAAGGGGTACGGTATTTTACCATTGCCCTTATACCAAAGCCGATGATGACGACCAACAAGAACAGGTATGCCCCTTTTTTCGTCAGAACGAGTAGCATCCTCGAAAGGATTTGCGGAATATATTCAAAGAACCAGTCTGAAAATGCCGCCATCTTCATTTCTCTGGCGGGGAGTTCTTGACCGATGTAATAGCGCCAAACAATGAAAATAAAAATTGCCGGAATAACCATTCTTGGCAACATCGCGAACAAGTCGCGAATGGTGATTTTGGGGTCTCGCAATCCAGCTAGGCCAATAGCGCAGACAACAATCACGGCCATAACGACAGTTGATTGTTTCAGATTGACAAGTAGCATCATAAGCAAGCCAATCTGAAGGGCGTTTTTAAGGGCTTCCCTATGTTTCCCTTCGGCCAGGGCACCCAGCATGTACCAGCCAATAACGACACTCAAACCCGTGACTGTCGCCGTCGCCACATCGGCATAGGATGTCAGGGCGACTTTTTGTACAAATGTCGTATTGAGTAACGTCGTCGATAACCCGCCAATGGCGCATAACGTCCAACCCGGGGTGGAAATGTCATCCTCTTGGCCAAGGCCTGTGCGGATAAATCTTATGGACAAGAAGCTAAATGTCAGCAACATGAAAACATTGATCAGAGCACCGGCATTTTCGAGAAAACGTCCCGCTATAAGGCTGGCCAGGTACGTTACGAAATGCCACCCATAGGGATAGGCGGCCAGGGTGCCGCCGCGATGGGCGTCAGCGGCAGTTGGAAATGTTCCTGTTTCCAACATTAAGCGTGGGCTGATCAACCAATCGGAAAATTCGTCCCATTGTGAGCCAACCATGGCCGAAACAAGGAGCAAAAGAGGGGTTGCCAGCAGTATGATCTTTACAGTTCCTGCCGGAAACAATCTTTGTTCCCGCTTAAAGGCAAAAATCAGCGCCACTGTGGCAATTCCGCCTAGGCCAACTGCAACAATGGGGAAGGGGAAACGACCAAAAACACCCAGAACGGTCAGTACAAAATTGATAATGGCCCAACCGAAAAAAGGTGCTGCTTCGTACACTTTTTTTTCGCCCTTAGTGCCGATGAAGAAAGATCCTATGGCGAAAAAACCTACCCACAGGATCGCCGATGCCAGGAATGAATCAATTTGCCCACCGTGCTGAACAAAATTAGCAAAATAGTCTGTCATTTTAAGTGATTACCTGACGCGGTCGGCTAAAGGAAATTTTGGAGGCCCAACCTAATTAATTTCTGATCGTCTGACCACTTAAAAAAACGCCATGAAGGATAACTTAGAAAGTCTTATAAATAGTGTCTCAATGGTTCCATGGACAGCAGCATCTGATAGTGTTAGCGTCCCGCAAAATTGCCGATATTTAGTGTGAATCACAAAGGTATTTCGGTGTTTATTTTTTTATTTTAAAGGTGTTGTCAGGCTTTAATTATGTGCGGAATATTTGGAATTGTCGCCGGAAGAGGCGCATCGTGCGACAAGACGGCTTTTCATCAGTCAATCATTGATCTTTTCAAACTATCTGAACCGCGTGGACGAGAGGCAAGCGGTCTTGTCATTTCGGCAAGGAATGAAGTGCTGGTGTTCAAGCGTCCGATTGCGCCCTCTTCCATGCTCCGCTCTGCCGATTTCAAATCATTCGTCAAAGCCAGTGAAGCGGCCTACAAGGTCGATGAAAACGGGGCCGTATCCGAGGCTTACGCCGCTATTGGTCATTGCCGCCTTGTTTACAACGGAACAGAAACGGTTGCCGGCAATAACCAGCCGATTATTTCCGATCATTGTGTCGGCGTTCATAACGGATTGATTACAAATGACTGTGATCTTTGGAATCAACATGCTGGAATCGACCGTACACTCGATACTGATTCAGAGATAATTTACCGATTGATCGACCGTTTCGTTGATGAAGGGAACGATTTGTCTAAAGCGATATCCCTGACCTTCGCCGAACTGGAGGGAACCGCATCCCTGGGCTTTTTCAGAAATGATGCCAGATTGATGGTCCTTGCGACAAATAACGGTTCCATCTACACGGCCCATTTCGAGAAGCAGGGTGTTTTCGTTTTTGCTTCTGAAAAGTTCATTCTGGAAAGTTTTATCGCCAATGGTCCGTTCATGGCAAAGGCGCAGGCAACTGCTGTTGAGCAACTTGCCGCCGGTAAGGGCATGATTATTCCATTCAGGGACGCGATCCCGCAAATCTTCGATTTCGATAAGGTGGTCAAAATTACTGCGGATATTTCCGCAACCTCTATCATGACGGTAAAGGACATGACCGACCATCTGGGCGATGTGAAACGCTGTACGAAATGCGTGTTACCTGAAACCTATCCCTATATCGAATACGACCAGGACGGGGTTTGTAATTTTTGCCGTAATTACAAAACGCAAAAACCCCAAGGTCGTGATGCGCTTGAAAATATCCTCGCCGAGTATCGAAAAAGTGATGGCTCTCCTGATTGTATCGTCGCCTTTAGCGGAGGGCGGGACAGTTCCTATGGATTGCACATGATCAAGAACGAAATGGGCATGAACCCCATCGCCTTTACTTATGACTGGGGCATGGTCACTGACATTGCCCGCCGCAATTCGGCGCGCATGTGCGGGCAGCTTGGTATTGAGCATATTCTGCGGGCTGCTGATATTCCGGCTAAGCGCCGGTATATTCGTAAAAATATCCATGCTTGGCTGGCCCGTCCGAAGCTCGGCATGATTCCGATCTTTATGGCCGGAGATAAAATGTTCTTCCATTACCTAAGGGAGCTGCGTAGGGAAACTGGTATTGATCTTGTCCTCTTCTGTGGCGGTAATTTGCTTGAGCGGACGGACTTCAAGGCAGGTTTTGCGGGGGTCAAGGAAAACGAGCACGGTAATCGCCTGTTTGGACTTTCGTTGGCCAACAAGACGGGATTATTCCTTTGGTACGCCTCGCAATATTTATTGAACCCCCGTTACTTTAATGAGTCATTCATCGATACAATGTGGGCTTATTTTTCGACCTTCATTGCCAAGGATGACTTCACCTACCTATATCATTACCTGCCTTGGAATGAAGAAGAGATCAACAAAACCCTGATCGGACAGTACGGTTGGGAAGGGGCGGCCGATAGCGACAATACGTGGCGTATCGGTGATGGCTACACATCGTTTATCAATTACATTTATCATACCGTTGCCGGATTTTCTGAATACGATACCTTCCGCTCAAACCAGATCCGCGAAGGTCTGATCACGCGCGAGCAGGCGCAGGAATTGCTCGCCCAAGACAATGAACCGAAGCTCGATGTGCTTTACGATTTCGCCAAGCACACAGGGTTTAATCTGGAAGAAGTCCTGACCCGGATTAATTCCATCGAAAAACTGTATTAAGATGAGGACCCATGGCGGACGGTAAGTTTCGGCAGCAATCGAAATTTCTGAATGACGCCATCTGGAATTACGGCGCCTTTGCAGTGATGGCTGCGAGCGGTGTGATCCTCAATTTTTTCATCGCCGCCCATTTCGGTATCGAGGCCCTGGGCGTCTTCAATCAAATTTACGCACTCTACGTCGTCACCGCCCAGTTCGCGGTATTGGGCTTTCATGATTCCGCACAAAAGCATGTTTCCGAATTGGACGCCGAACCCCATCATATTGGCGTGGTGTCGGCCGCAGCGCTGGTGCTGGCGGCGGGGTTCGGTTTGTTAACGGCCTTTGGCGTTTATTTTCTCAGCCAGCCAATTGGTTTTTTGGCCGATAGCGAAGCGGTTGGCAAGGGTATTGCGCTGGCCGCACCGGGGCTTGTCTTCTTCGCCATAAACAAGGTGCTGATGGGGATTTTAAACGGTGTACGCCGAATGAAGGCTTTTGCCGGGGCGCAAGCCTTGCGGGTCTCGGTAATACTTCTTAGTTGTCTGGGCGTCGCCTGGATTGAGCAACCGGCCTTTATGTTGGGTCTCAGTTTTACCATTGCCGAGGTTGTCTTGCTGCCGTTTTTGCTTTATCTGATCCGCCCGCACCCAACGGATTTTTCTTCTGGCGAGGCTCTCAGGCGCTGGATCAAGGTTCATTTTCACTTTGGTTCTCGCGCCCTGATAAATGGCTTCCTGGCTGAATCATATATCCGTATTGATATCATCATGCTTGGTATTTTCATGAGCGACCGGGACGTCGGCATCTACAGTTTTGCGGCGCTGTTTATTGAAGGTCTGTTCCAGGTGCCCGTGGTATTTCGCACTTTGGCAAACCCGGAATTGGCGCGTTTACTAAAAGCAGGCGACAAGCAGGCCAGCGCTAAATTTTGCCGCAAGGTGGCGTTGATGAGCCTTGGTGTTTTTGGTGTCGCTGCGGCCATTGTGCTCTTTGTATATCCTTATCTCGGCCCCTGGTTCCCTGACGATCTGGTGAACCTCAGTTATCCGCTGCTGCTGGTGCTGATCGGGGGCTTGACCGTTTACGCCGTGATGATCCCCACAGATATGATCGTCTTGCAGGCAGGGATGCCCGGCAGACAAAGCCTGCTTATGACTTTCAACGTGCTGGTCAATGCAGTGCTTAATCTGGCGCTGATTCCGCTGTTTGGGCTTTACGGGGCGGCGAGCGCGACGGCCATTGCCTTTGTTGTCGCCTCAGTCGCTATCAACGGGGCGACCTGGAAGTGGCTAGGTTTTAAGGGCGGTGTACTGCTGTATCGAAATCCCGAGTGAAAAAAAGGGGCCGTATCTTTCGATACGACCCCGATTCTTAGAGCTTTTGAGTGGAATTGAAAGCGCTGGCTTAGATCAAACTTCCATCATTTTGATGGAAGATGACTTGATCTATTCCTTGAGAGTTAGAACAACTTATCTGCCCTCATTGAGGGCAGGCTGCTCTAGAAGCCCATTCCGCCGCCCATTCCGCCCATGCCACCCATACCGCCCATGTCAGGCGCGCCACCCATAGAGCCTTCGTCCTTGGACGGTGCATCGGCGATCATGGCTTCAGTAGTGACCAGCAGGCCGGCGATAGAGGCCGCGTCCTGCAGGGCTGTGCGAACAACCTTGGCCGGGTCAATGATGCCAGCTTTGACCAGATCGGTATATATACCTTTCTGGGCATCGAAGCCGATGTTGGATTTGCCTTCCAGCAGCTTGCCGGCAACCACGGCGCCATCGACGCCGGCGTTTTCGGCGATCTGGCGGACAGGTGCCTGAAGGGCGCGACGAACAATGTCAACGCCAACCTTCTGATCAGCATTCTCGCCTTCAAGTTTGGCCAGTGCCTTGGTCGCGTAGAGCAGAGCTACCCCACCACCGGGGACGACGCCTTCTTCGACCGCAGCGCGGGTAGCATGCAGAGCATCGTCAACACGATCCTTGCGCTCCTTGACTTCGATTTCGGTGGCTCCACCGACACGAATAACGGCAACCCCGCCAGCCAGCTTGGCCAGACGTTCCTGCAGCTTTTCGCGGTCGTAGTCAGAGGAAGTTTCCTCGACCTGGGCGCGGATCTGATTGCAACGGGCCATGATAGCCTTTTTGGCGCCGGCGCCTTCGACGACGACGGTTTCTTCTTTGGAAATCAAGACCTTCTTGGCGGTGCCAAGCATGTCCAGGGTGACGTTTTCAAGCTTGATGCCAAGATCTTCGCTGATCACCTGACCGTTGGTGAGGACCGAAATATCTTCGAGCATCGCCTTCCTGCGGTCGCCAAAACCAGGGGCCTTGACGGCGCAGACCTTAAGGCCACCACGCAGCTTGTTGACAACCAGGGTCGCCAGCGCTTCGCCTTCGATGTCTTCTGCGATAATCAGCAGCGGCCGTGAAGATTGAACGATACTTTCCAGGACCGGCAGCAGGGGCTGCAGGGTCGACAGCTTGGATTCATGGATCAGGATGAACGGGTTTTCCATTTCGCAGGTCATCTTGTCGGCGTTGGTGACAAAATAAGGCGAGGTGTAACCGCGATCAAACTGCATGCCTTCGACGACGTCGAGTTCGGTTTCAAGCCCCTTGGACTCTTCAACCGTGATCACGCCTTCATTGCCAACACGCTCCATGGCTTCGGCGATCTTGCCGCCGATGTCGGCGTCACCATTGGAAGAAATGGTGCCGACCTGGGCAACTTCGGCGCTGGTCGAAACTTTTTTCGAACGCTTCTTGATGTCGGTGATAACCGCATCAACAGCGATGTCGATGCCACGCTTGAGATCCATCGGGTTCATGCCGGCGGCAACAGCCTTGACGCCTTCACGGACGATGGACTGGGCCAGGATGGTGGCCGTTGTGGTGCCGTCACCGGCTTCGTCATTGGTTTTGGAAGCGACTTCCTTGACCATCTGCGCGCCCATGTTTTCGAACTTGTCGGACAGTTCGATTTCCTTGGCGACGGTTACGCCGTCCTTGGTGATGCGCGGGGCACCGAACGATTTGTCGAGGACAACGTTACGACCTTTGGGGCCAAGCGTTACTTTGACGGCGTTGGCCAGGATGTCGACACCGGCAAGCATACGCGTGCGGGCGTCAACGCTGAATTTAACTTCTTTGGCAGCCATTGTTAATATTCCTTACAATTGGGCTCAAAATTTATTTCTTTTTCTTCTTTGCGGCACCTTCGATGACGCCAAGAAGATCGGATTCCTTCATGATCAACAGGTCTTCCCCGTCAACCGTGACTTCAGTGCCGGACCACTTGCCGAAAAGCACATTGTCGCCAGCCTTGACGTCAAGGGGAACAACAGTGCCATCGTCGCGGCGTGCACCGGAACCGACTGCAACAATCTTACCTTCGCTGGGTTTTTCCTGAGCGGTATCGGGAATAATGATACCGCCGGCGGTTTTTTCTTCCTGCTCTACGCGCCTGACGAGCACGCGATCATGCAGAGGCCTGAATTTCATCGTTCATACTCCGTGAACTTATTGATAAATAACAAGAAAAAAGTGCTTGTTAGCACTCCCTTCGCTCGAGTGCTAAGGATTTAGGTGTCTTTGATGCTGCTGTCAAGGTTATCGAGAGTAATTTCTGAAACTTTTGCTTAATCCAGAATGGTCGGGTGGGCCAGGGCCTGTGCGGAGTCGATGACAATAAGATTTTGGCCACGATACGGTTGCGCATAAATCGGGGTCGTGATGACGGGAAGTTCGGCGCGGATATAGATGAGCTTGCCTTCGGGATTTTTAGCGAGCCAGTCTTCCAGGTCAGGGGCCTGCAAGCCGACACTGGCAATGGTCTCACTCAACCGACCCAGGAAATTAAACTGACCATGATATTTACCAACATAGGCAAGATGGGTGCCGGCGAGTTGCCAATCACCAAATTTTTGCGAAACCTCTTTCATATTGAAGCGTTCCGCCAGCGCTGGGCGCAGGCTTAGATTGACACTCAATACAAGCGCCATGGACAGGATGCTTATAGCGCTCAGGCGGCTCAAAAGGCTTGCTGTCGAACGGTTAAGGATAAGGACGATCATGGCAAGAAGGGCCAGCACCAATCCCCAGATAGAATCGGTTTCCCTGACAACGACCGGTAATTTAAAAAGGTCACCACTCAGGGGGGCCGCGGCCAATATCAGGCCGATAACAATAAACAGGGTGCAGGGAATGTGTAGTCCCCAGCCAGCCCAGGAAACCTGATCCGGGAATTTGGCAAAATGATCAACCAGCAGGCGGCCAAAAAGGAGAGCCAGGGCCGGAAAGACGGGCAAAAGATAATGCAGTTGTTTCCCGCTGATCGCCGAAAAGGTGATCAGGGCGGGGATAAACCAGATCAGGCAGAAGCGGATGCCGTTGTCCTTCCCCACATCCAGCAAGCCGCGGATGGAACGCCAGGAAGCAGGCCATAGAGTCCACGGCAGCACCAGCGCGGGCAGGACGGCAAGGAACCACCACCACGGGCGGCCATGGGCGAAACTGTCAACCATGCGTCCGGCTGACTGGCCCCATAAAATGGCGTAACGGTACTCTTCACCGCCGACAATCGCCGCCGGGAGCGCCCAGGCCAGACCAATGGCAACACCCCCTAGAACAGCTAAGCCAACAGCGGTGTACCATCGCTTCCAGCCACGGTCCCACATTATTGAGGTGGCTGTAGATGGGGTGGCGGCCGTTACATCAAGGCCATCGTCGTTAATTTCTGGTTCTGTGCTGTTATCTCTTGCCGCCCACAGTGGCGCCAACAAGGCAACCGGCAGGGTCGATAGCAAAATAGCCGGACCCTTGGCCAATGCGCCAAGGCCAATGGCCAGGGCCAGCCAGACAAATCCATCAGTTTTATTATCCTGCCAGGCGCGCAGGATGCCCAACATCGCCAATAGGGCACAAAAGGCAAGCAGCATGTCGAACATGGTCAATGTTGTGAACAAGGTCCAGAACAGGCAGGCGAATAAAATCAAGGGTGCTGCCACGGCGACGGTAGAACGGCTGGGCCACAAACGGCGGGCCAGCATGGAGGTCAGAAATAAACTTGCCAGACCGAACAGGGGTGCGACCAGCCGCGGCCACCATTCATTGACACCGAAAACCGCCCAACCGACATTCATCAACCAGAACAACAACGGTGGTTTATGGCTGTAGGGTTCACCGTTCAGGTGTGGAACAAGAAAATGCCCGTCCCGCCACATTTCCCAGGCGACGGCAAAATAGCGTGTCTCATCGACCGGCAACAACGGGCGAAATTTCAGCATTGCTGCCATCAGCGCCAACCACATAGCGCTCCATAACAGGGCGTAAGCGGTGGCTGAAAGGCGACTTGTCGAAGTTGTTTCGTTCATGGCTGGCTGTCCTCGACGCCCAGTTCGCGTTCAACCCGGATATCGAAAGATTTGCCGCGACGGTATTTACGAAAAAGGAAGACGCCAAGAAAGCCTGATACCGCAAACAAGATAATGCTGATGGCGATGCGTAATTCAGGATCAACGCTGAAACCGCTGCCAACAAGTGCGAACACAAGGGTTTGAGGCAGATAGCCGATAGCCGAACCAAGGAAGAAAGGTACCGCGCCGACACCAGAAACTCCTGCCGCAAGATTTGTCACCACATTGCTGCCCAGGGGTAGTAGGCGAATAAGCAGGGTCATGCTGAGCGGATTTTCGTGCAGGAAGTCGTCAATACGCTGAACCCGGTCGGGAAAACGGCCGACAACGAATGACCGACCCATGACACGGGCATAGAAAAAAGCGACAATACAGCCCAGCACCGTCGCCACCATTGCCAACGCCGTCCCTTCGAGCAGGCCAAAGGCGTATCCGGCAAGGAAACAGATAACCTGACGGGGTAGACCGACGGCGGTGAACATCATACCGACGCCAACAAACAACAACTCACCGGTAAAACCCTGCCCCCGGATATCGCTGTCAACCCATGCCTTGTCGATGGATGAACCCAGGCCGCTGACTTTCAGGGCATAGCCGATGGCGACCAGTGATGTGATCCAGATCAGGCCGCGAAACAGGATTTTAGCGGTCATTGAGAGATAGCCTTTTGGGGCTTTGGGTTTTTATTGATTGTTAATTCCTGGACTTCAGGCTTGTTGGCCCGGCGCAACAACCAAAGCACGCCAAACAAATCGACGATGCCGACACGAAGGCGGTCCCACGTCCCGTATTTGGAAACCCCGCGTTCGCGGGGCCGGTGGTTCACGTCAAGCGAGATCACAGTGCCGCCACGGCGGATCATCAGGGCCGGCAGAAAACGATGCATGTGATCGAATTGCGGCATCTCCAGGAAGGCCGTGCGGGTGAAGACTTTAAGGCTGCAGCCAGTGTCAGGGGTATCGTCGTTAAGTAAACGAGAGCGAACGCCGTTGGCTATTTTTGACGATACCCGTTTAATCCATGTATCCCGGCGCTTGGCGCGCAGGCCCGCAACCATCAGATTGTCACGCTCCGGGGCGCCTTTCAGGGCTGAATAGAGTGCCGGAATATCGCCCGGATCGTTTTGCCCGTCGCCGTCCAGGGTGGCGATGATAGGTGCTTTGGCGGCCTTGATGCCGGTCATGATAGCGGCACTTTGACCACAACAGTTTCGATGACTTAAAATCCTCAATTGTGGGCATTCAGCCTTTACATCAAGCAACCTTTGGGCGCTGTCATCGGAGCTGCCATCATCGATATAAATGATTTCATAGTGCCCACAGACAGGATCAAGGGCAGCCCGGATTTCAGCAGTCAACGGGGCAAGGTTTTCGGCCTCGTTAAAGACGGGTACAACGACAGCTAATTCCGGCGTGCTGGATTGATTTTCGTGTTGCTTTGGCTCAGTCATTATCTAACGGATCGCTTACGGTGGAGTGAACAGAACCGATACTTATCATTGAGGGCGGGTTCGGCAAAGGTCTTTCCGAACTCCCTGATGATGGGCAATTATGGTTGAAAATGGGGAGTGATGAAATGACGGCGATTATAATGGGTGATGGTGGCAGGCTTGTTCACGAAGAAATAGTGCAACCTGACTGGGTTGATTACAATGGACACATGAATGTTGCGTACTACGTGCTGGTGTTCGACCACGCCACAGACGCCATGCTGGGGCTTCTTGATATGGGTGATGATTATCGGACCCGCACCGACAGTTCAGACTTCGTCATAGAATCTCATGTCAGCTATTTGTCCGAGGTGGTTAAGGGCGATCCTTTACAGGTTGCCTCGTTATTGTTGGGCTTTGATGACAAACGCCTGCATCTGTTCCATCACATGTATCATGGGCAAAATGGACAGCTTTGCGCGACCATCGAATTGATGCTTGTTCATGTTGATATGAAGTCCAGGCGCTCGGCGATATTTCCTGGTCAGGTGCTGGAAAGTCTGCGGACTTTTTCAGAAAACCAGCAACCCTTTGGGCAACCCAGTCAATGTGGCGCGGTCATTGAAATCAGGCGGCGTTAATTTTTTACTTGGACTCAATGACGGGAAGTCTATTCTCTGGAGTGGGGGGATAGATCGAAGTTTGGAGATGTCATTGGATTACACGGAATCGTTTGAACAGGCCACTGAATACGGGAATTCAGCCCTGAAAATGATGAAAAAGAACGGAATTGCGGCGAATCCGAACAATTTTACGGTTTGGTATCATTATTTTTCTGGCCAGATTCCTGATCTCAAAAGAACCATCGACATCCTGATCGACAACGATCAGGCATTCAGTGAAGGGCGAAATGAAGAAATTCACAAAAAATTCTTCACTTTTGACATGGAAACCCAAGCTATTGGCGACGCGGCCACTCGTGCGGAGGCAGAATTAACCCGTATCCTTGATTATCTGGGCGTCGCCGGTGATGGTGCCGCTGAATATGGGAAAGCGCTTGAGGCGTTTTCGGGTGACATCAGCGGTAGCGGGGAGTCTGAAACAATCAAGACGGTGATCACCAGCGCCTTGAACGCAACCCGCGAAATGGAACTTCAGAACAAAAGTCTGGAGGAGAAATTCAACGCTTCTTCGGTCGAGATCAATCGTTTGCGCGAAGATCTGGAAACCATGCGTCTGGAGGCAATGACTGATGGCCTGACCGGCATTGCCAACCGTAAACTTTTTGATGCCGAATTGCGTCGTTCTGCGATCCAGGCGATGGAAAATGGTGAGGCTTTATGTCTGCTCATCCTCGATATTGATCATTTCAAAAAATTCAACGATACCTATGGCCATCAGGTCGGTGATCAGGTCCTGAAACTTCTGGCCCAGACCTTGACCTCAAGTATCAAGGGCCAGGATTTGGCGGCCCGCTTCGGGGGTGAAGAGTTTTGTGTCATCTTGCCGGGTACCAGTCTGAAAAACGCCATAAAAGTTGCCGAGGTCATTAGAAACAAGGTCGGCAAGAAACAGGTGATGAATCGCAAGACGGGGGAATCGATGGGGCAGGTTACGGTTTCTGTCGGCGTCGGTGAATTCCGTTACGGTGAACCGCTAACTCAATTGATTCTGCGTTCTGATGAAGCCATGTATGTGGCAAAACGCAGCGGGCGCAATCGGGTTGTTTCCGAAACCATGGTCGACAGTAAGGAATTATCCTTCGATAATTGACACTCCTCCGTATTGGGCCTGGGGGGCCTGTCGTGTCCATGCGCTATCTTTCATTTAGTCGGCTTACTGTCCTTCTTCGTCGCCTGACCCAAAGTGGCCAGATGGCCTTAACCATTCTTGCCTTTCTGATTGGCGGCGGCGCTGGTGGTGCGGTTGTGCTTTTTCGCGAAGCCATTGGTCTGGTCCAGAACCTTGCCTTTGGCACCGACAGCGAGCGGTTGTTCCTGCATCTTGATAGCTTGCCCTGGTGGCAGATCGTGTCTGTACCGGCGTTTGGCGGCCTCATCATTGGCTTGCTTGTCAAATACCTGATGCCTGAAAAGCGCCCTGAAGGGGTCGCTGACGTTATCGAGGCCGGTGCCTTGCGCGGTGGCCGCATGTCATTACTGACCGGCATCAAGGCGGCGCTGGTTAATGCGATTTCCATCGGTTTTGGTGCCTCTGTCGGGCGTGAAGGCCCGGCGGTTCATATCGGTGCGGCGTTCGGGGGCTGGCTTGCCTCATCCCTGCATTTGACCCGCTCTGTCTCGCGAACGCTTCTGGGTTGCGGCGCGGCGGCGGCAGTTGCGGCTTCCTTCAATGCGCCCATTGCCGGGGCCTTGTTTGCATCCGAAGTGGTGATCGGCCATTACGCCTTAAGCGCCTTTGCCCCCATCGTTATCGCCAGCGTCACCGGGACAGCTATCTCGCGTTATTATTTTGGCGATTTTCCGGCCTTTGTTATCCCCGAGCACATCATCGAGTCGTTCTGGGAATTCCCCGCTTTTATCGTCCTTGGCATCATCGCCGGACTGGCCGCCATGGCGTTTATGAAAAGTGTCATGCTGTGCAATTCCCTGGCCGGGCGGGTGCCGGTCCCGGACATTGTCAAACCGGCAATTGGCGGTGCGCTGATCGGCCTTATCGCGATCTGGTTCCCGCAGGTCTTAGGTGTCGGTTACGGCGCTACAGAGGCCGCCGTGATGGAATCCTTCCCGCTGATGTTGCTGGTATCGGTATGCATTGCCAAAATTCTGGCGACCTCAATCAGCATCGGTTTTGGTTTTGGCGGCGGTGTGTTCTCACCGGCACTGGTGATCGGGGCAATGCTGGGCGGTGCCTACGGGATGATCTTCACCGGCCTGTTTCCTGACCTGTCTACCGGCATTGGTGCGTATACCATCCTTGGTATGGGTGCGATGGCCGCGGCGGTGCTTGGCGCACCGATTTCCACCGCCCTGATTATCTTTGAAATGACCGGCGATTACGCCCTGACAATGGCCCTGATGGTTGCGGTCGTCATTGCCTCGATGATTACCCGGCAGTTTCATGGCGGTTCGTTCTTTGCCTGGCAGCTTGAACGGCGTGGTCATGACCTTCGTGATGGCCTTGAAGTTGCCCTGCTTCGGAATCTTAAAGTGCGTTCGGTGCTTTCAAGCGCCGGGGAACTGGTGACCCTGGGGGTAGGATTGCCTGACATCCGCTCGATGTTGCAAAATTCCGAAGCCGGTGAGCTTTTTGTTATTGATGAAGACGGCATCCTGTTTGGCACCATCACCCTAGCCGATATGAGCGAGTTCGCTTTCGATCCGGAACTCGATCAGTTGATCACTGCAAGCGACGTGGCGCGCCGCCATCCGCCGGTTCTGGCAGCCGGTGACGATCTTGAAACGGCAATGACAATCATGCGCGACAATGGCGAGGAATACATCGCGGTGGTCGAGAACCGCGACAATATGAAATTTCTCGGCTGTGTCCGTGAAGGTCGGGTGATGAGCGCTTATAACCGGGCCCTTGTCGAAAACCGCCGCGAGGAACGCGGGCACTGAGGGAAAAAAGACCGTCCTTCTGGCGCTTGGGCAATCTCCTTTCAGCCGTTCCGAATTACCAGCGGTGAAGGCTTTTATTTCTGCTTATAGTCTGGCTTACGGGGCAATACCATCTGCCCAGACCGCACAGGGGTACAATGCCGCCCGACGTATTGATCGCGCCGTTCGCTCTCAGGACGGGATTGAAGACGGCACCGCATTGCGACGAAATTTCAGGGAAACAGCACACGGTTTTGACTGGTGATCCTTTAATGTCCAAGCAGCCAGTCGTAGCGATCAATGGATTTGATGTTGATTTTTTTGATCGTCAGGTCCGTCGAGGCTGCCGACAGGATATCCAGTTGAATCGGGCTTCCGGCATTTCCCTGAATGCGCACTTTTCGGAAAAACTCAAGCATCGTGCCAATGCGCCTGCCACCGACGCCGATGATGATGTCACCCCTTTTAAGCCCCGCCTGTTCGGCAGGGCCGCCTTCGCTCAAACGGGTGATGAAAACCCGGCCCTGGGCTTCGTCCGTATTAAGACCAAGCCACGGCGGCACCGGTGGTTTACGTCGCCCACTTGCGACTAAATCAGCGATGATCGGTTTCAGGTCATCAATGGGAACGAACATATTTCCGATTACCGGGTGATCGGCGACAATAGCGTCATTGACCAACAGCGAGCCAATACCAACCAGTTCGCCTTTTCGGTCGATTAATGCAGCACCACCAAATTCATGATGGGGCGGCATGGTGAAAATGGCTTTTTCCAAAAGATATTCCCAGTACCCGGCGAACGAGCGTCGCGAAACCACCTGGGCTGCGACAATGGCGTCCGGGCCACCGAAACTGACAGCGAGAACCGGGGTGCCGTCGTTTAAACTTTTCGAGGACCCCATCTTTAATGCTGTCGCCCCTACGGGTTCGCGGGCCCGGATCAGGCCAAAGCCGGTGGTGTGGTCGTAGGCGACGAGGTTGGCCTCAATCTGGTTTCCCTGAGGCCCGACAACAGCAATTTCATCGGCCTCCAGAATCAGATAACCGATGGTCAAGATCAGTCCGTCGTTATCGATCAAAACCCCGCTACCCTGGCGCTGGACGCCTAGACTATCTGCGGTGCGGGCGGTTTCCGGAATATTTGCGTAGACGCCAACGACCGCCGAAAAGGCAGAATCAAAGGGCGCGGTTGTGATTTCAGGAGCAGGCACTGTCGCCGTCGAACAGGCACTTACGAAAAGCGCTGCGCAAAGCAGCAGGGCGTGAGTCCGATCAAGCAAGACCTTCATTGTTTCCGGCATCTGCATCATCTCCGGACTGGGAACCATCCAAGTATAGCGCCGCAGTACCTTATCGTCCGCTCTGTTGAGAAAAAATGCAAAAGGATTCGGGTTCTAATCAGATCACCGGCGCGCTATACATTTGTTATGTCTGATTCTTTTGATCTAGCCGCCGAAGCACCCCCGGCACCAACCGCTCCTGCCTATCTGGATGGTTTGAATGAGAGCCAGCGCGACGCTGTTGAGGCCATCGACGGCCCAGTTCTTGTTTTGGCGGGTGCCGGTACCGGCAAGACTCGGGTTTTGACGACGCGGCTTTCCCATATCCTGATGCAGGGCAAAGCCGCACCCTGGGAAGTTCTCGCCGTGACGTTTACCAACAAGGCGGCGCGCGAAATGCAGGACCGGGTCGGCGGGCTTTTGGGGCGGGCCACCGAAGGCTGGTGGATCGGGACTTTCCACGCCCTGGGGGCGCGCATCCTACGCCGTCATGCAGAGGCTGCCGGCCTTAAATCAAATTTCACCATTATCGATCAGGACGATCAGGTTCGATTGCTCAAACAGTTGGTGGAAGCCCACAATATAGATGAAAAACGCTGGCCACCGCGGGTCATCTGCAACCTTATTCAACGCTGGAAAGATCGCGGCCTGATGCCGGACGCCGTCGGTGATACGGAAGGTTCGGACAGCGCCGATGGTAAGGCGGTGCAAATTTACCGTGAGTATCAAGACCGGTTGCAAACCCTGAACGCCGCTGATTTCGGCGATCTGCTGCTGTTGTGCCTGGAACTGTTCAAGGCCCAGCCGTCTATCCTGCAGGAATACCAGCGCAAGTTTCGTTTTCTGTTGGTCGATGAATATCAGGACACCAATGTGGCTCAATATCTGTGGCTCAGGATGCTTGCTCAATCCCACAAGAATATTTGTTGCGTCGGTGATGATGATCAGTCGATCTACTCGTGGCGCGGCGCGGAAGTCGGCAATATCCTGCGTTTCGAGAAAGATTTTCCCGGTGCCAAAGTCGTCCGTCTGGAACGCAATTACCGCTCCACTCCGCATATTCTGGGGGCGGCCTCCGGCCTGATCGCTCACAACGAAGGACGCTTGGGCAAGACCCTGTGGACCGAGCTGAACGAGGGCGAGAAGGTCGGCGTTCGCGGCGTCTGGGACGGGGTCGAGGAAGCCCGCGTCGTTGGCGATGAAATAGAAGTCCAGCAAAACAGGGGCCATAAGCTCAACGATATGGCGGTATTGGTCAGGGCAGGATTTCAGACTCGCGAATTTGAAGAACGCCTGATCACACTGGGCCTTCCTTACCGGATCATCGGTGGCGCCCGGTTTTACGAGCGCCTGGAAATTCGCGACGCCATCGCCTACCTGCGGGTGATCGCCCAGCCCGATGATGACCTGGCTTTCGAACGGATTGTCAATACGCCAAAGCGAGGGCTTGGCGACACCACCATTCAAACCATTAACATCTACGCCCGGGCCGAGCGTATTCCGATGATTGTAGCGATCCACAAATTGCTTGAAACGGATGAACTGCGGGCCAGGGCGCGCACCACCTTGCATGAACTGCTGAACGATTTTAGCCGCTGGCGCACTCTTGCATCGGAGGTCAATCATGTGGACCTGACCCGTCAGGTTCTCGACGAGTCCGGTTATACCGTCATGTGGAAAATGAGCAAGGCTCCTGAAGCGCCGGGACGGCTTGAGAACCTGAAAGAATTGCTTACCGCTATGGAGGATTTCGAGAATCTGCAAGGCTTCCTTGAGCATGTCTCGCTGGTTATGGAAAACGAGGCGACGACAGCCGATGATAAACTCACCCTGATGACCCTGCACGGCGCCAAAGGGCTTGAATTTGACACCGTCTTCCTGCCCGGATGGGAGGAGGGCCTGTTCCCCCATCAGCGGGCTCTCGACGAAGGCGGCCTGTCGGCGCTTGAGGAAGAACGTCGCCTCGCTTACGTCGGTTTAACCCGTGCCCGAAAGCGCGCCATGATCAGTTTTGCCGCCAATCGGCGCATTTATGGCAATTGGCAATCGGCCATTCCGTCGCGTTTTATCGATGAATTGCCGCCCGATAGCGTCGAGCAATCGGCCGATCAGGGCCTGTACGGGGCTGCTACAGAATCGGGTAGTTTTCTTGATGTTCCGCGTCAACGCAGTCGCCGCACCGGATTTTCAGAACAACCGGGGCGCTGGGCGGGTCAAAAGAGTAGTAGCGGTAATCAGGATGGGGACGATCTGCAAACCGGCCAGCGGGTGTTTCATCAGAAATTCGGCTACGGCGCGATCCTGTCCATTGACGGTGACAAGCTGGAAATTGCCTTCGAGAAAGCCGGAACCAAAAAGGTGATGGCGGGATTTGTCGAGCAAACCTGATTTTTTAACCAATTGTTGAGAAACGGCCGTTAGCCTGATTCCTTAAATGAAGGAGGGCCAGAATGGCTTTATTTTTATCAGTTGCGGCATTGTTGTTGGCGATTTCAGCGGTTGTGGTCAGTGCTGAAGCCTTGCGCCGGATCAACGGCCAGAACGAAGAGTTTTTGAAATCCTACGTTAAGCAGATTCGTGTTGATCTGGATAACAAGGATGGACAACTGGTCTCCTTGAAACAGGAAGTTCAGGAATTAAAACGGGCCCGCCAAACAAGCCGGGAAACCTTGCGTAAACTTGAAAATGACGCCAAGCAAAAAAGCGCCGGCGACCCAGTTGACAGGTATGGTGATTTCATTCCCAGTACTGCCGCCCCGCGCACCCGCAGTGTCGCCTGAGCGTCTGCTCATTTAATTTTCAGGGTGCAATAATACCCATGTGAACCGCCCGCGCGACGGCCTGTTCACGGGTTGTCGAGGCCAGCTTGCGCCTGGCATTCGAAATATGAAGGTTTACAGTGACCCGCTTGATTCCCATACGATAGGCGATTTTGTCACTTCGAAAACCCCGTGCCAATAGCAGCAGGGTTTCGCGTTCCCGGGGCGTTATCCTCGCCTTTAACGCTCTTTCTTTCTGTCTCAGGGATATAATACAGGTGTGAGCGTAGAGAATGCTGGCGGCGATGGCTGGCAGATAATTTCCGTCTCCGTTTTTGCTGGAAAGCCCCAGGGATGTCTTTTTCGGCGTTTCAGTACTGCCCTCTGGCGGTTCAACAAGCATCCATAAATAGTTTGTGACGCGTATGGTTTGCGGACTTTTCTTGAAAGCCTGATTTTTACCCTCCTCGCGCAACGCAGTGCTTTTTCCGGAACTGTCGACCATCCAGATCATATGCTTGTTAAACTTGTCGGAAATACGAGAGAGAAATCCGGCGGTGAGCTGACTGGCCTCTTTCGCATCTTTCGCCTGCTTTAGTGACGAAAATAACGGGTTCATGATCTGCCTTCTTTCCACCAGTCTTCCTTATTCCATACCATAACTAGAATGGACATTGATGAAATGCAACCTATGCAAATGGATAGGTTGTAGGGCCAATTTGCAGCGGGTAGCGTTTCTGGATAGATGTTAAACCTATATTTGTATTTCGGTTTCTTTTGCCTATGGATCAAAGACTCATCGATTTGCTTTCTATAAAAGCATGGAAAAAGGCCGTAGAAATATGGTCTCAGATTCGAACTGAGTCTGGGACATGTGCTGATGATTGTGTTTTTGGGGGGGCAAAAAGCCCGATGAAATGTGCGCACTGCCTCGAGGGCCGGTTGCGAACTATATCCCTGTCGCGCCACTCAAAGAACGATAAAGAAGATCAATATCTGGAATTTGCCCGCCAATTGAATGCGTGGTCCAGGAAGAAGTCAGATTGAAGTCGGCCAAAAGGTGCCCCTTGATGGCGGAAAAGCCGAATTTTTGTTGACGCCGGAAGGCGCGCTCCCCCATACCTTGCCAGATGAATAATAAACCAGAGGGTCTTTGGCGTATCGAAGTCGCCGCGACGGCGCAAAGCGTTAATGCTTTTGAAGAAGCCCTTGATCCGTTTTGTCAATCAATTTCCTGGTTCGCCACCGACAGCGAAGGTGAATGGCGCATCGAAGGCTTTACAGAATACAAGCCCGAAGGAGCTGCCCTGGCCGCAGCCATGAGCGTTGTCGCGGGTGAGTTTTCAATTGCCGTTCCCGAAGTGACGGTCATTCCGGTTTCTCCCCGCGACTGGGTTGCCGACAGTTTGCGGATGTTCCCGCCGACTGATGCGGGTCGTTTTTTTATCTATGGCACCCATTACGATAGTGATCTTCCGGCGGCTCGTATTCCGATCTGTCTTAATCCCGGCCGGGCCTTCGGTTCAGGCGAACACGCCACGACCATGGGCTGCCTGCTGGCGCTCAGTGATCTTGTCGGGCGGCGAGGCGTTATCAATCCACTGGACATGGGTTGTGGATCGGGCATTTTGTCGATCGCCATTGCCAAGGCGTGGCGGGTGTCTGTGCATGGCATGGATCTTGAAACCAACGCCGTTCTGGTGGCCCGCGAAAACAGCCACCGCAACGGTGTCGGGCCGCTGGTGCGGATTTCGCGTTCCAACGGCTATCACTCACCAGCGGTCAAGCAAAACGGGCCTTACGACCTGATCGTCTCGAATATTCTCGCCAACCCGCTTTGCAAAATGGCCAAGGCCGTCGGCGCGACGTCCAGAAGTCGTGCACTGGGTGGCGGTATTGTCATTCTTGGCGGCTTTTTGGAAATCGACGCCAATCGTGTTTACGCCGCCTACTATCGCCAGGGGTTCCGACTGATTAGATCTTATCATATCAAGGGCTGGCGAACCCTTGTTCTGAGGCGTTGAGAAAACATTGTGTCGAAACGCCTGGCCGTTTCCTTTTTTACGGTTGGGCGCTAAAATGACTGACGGTTGCTTATCCTGTTCCCTAAAGGTGGCGCATAACCGATGACCGAATTCAAGCGCGATCAATATCAGATTCTTTTCGAGCATTCAGCCGATGCCATGCTGATTATCGATCATGAGAAATTCGTTGATTGCAATGATGCGGTCCTGAAGATGCTGGGATATGCGAACCGCGAGGAAATGCTTCAAACGCACCCCTCGCAGTTGTCCCCGTCCCACCAACCCGATGGTCAACCTTCGTTCGAAAAAGCAAACAAGATGATATCCATTGCCCTGTCTTCGGGAAGCCACCGGTTTGTCTGGATTCACACCCGCGCAAATGGTGAAGACTTCCCGGTCGAGGTGTTGTTGACGGCGGTGCCGTTTCAGAAACGAAAACTTGTGCATGTGGTCTGGCGCGATATTTCCAAACGGCTTCGTCTTGAAGAAGAACTTGCCAATCACCGTGACCAGCTTCAACAACTGGTCGATGAACAAACCCGCGATCTTGTCGAGGCCCGGGACGCTGCAGAGGCGGCAACACGCGTCAAATCGCTTTTTCTGGGCTCCATGAGCCATGAATTACGGACACCGCTCAACGCTATTATCGGTTTTAGCGACGCCATGAAGAACCGGATTTTCGGGGCTATCGATAATCCCAAGTACGAGGAATATGTCGATCTTATTTACGGGTCGGGCAAACATCTGCTGCAGCTCATTGATGACATCCTTGATGTGTCCGCTATCGAGGCCGGCGAGCTATCAGTTGATGAAGTCGCGGTCAACATAGAGGACATCATTTCGGCTTGTCAGAGCCTTGTTGAACAAAGGGCTGCCGCTGCTGGTATCAGTATCTACATAAAGGTCCCAAATGCCATTCCACCACTTTTTATTGATGAACGACGGATCAAGCAGATTTTCCTCAATTTGCTGACAAACTCCATCAAGTTCACCCCGGAAGGCGGCTCTGTAACAATCGAAAGTGGTCTGAATGACAAGGGCGACCTGGTTATATCCGTTGCCGATACGGGCATTGGAATGACCAGTGATGATATTTCCATCGCCCTGACCCAGTTTGGTCAGGTCGATCATAGTCTGATCAGGAAGAATGAAGGCACCGGCCTTGGCTTGCCGATAACAAAGTCCCTGGTTGAAATGCACGATGGCAGCCTGGAAATCTCCAGCACTCCCGGCGAAGGGACAAAGGTGTCGCTGACCTTCCCCTCAACGCGTCTTCATCAATAAATTGTTTTGGCCTGTGGTATAAATGGTGGGCACGCGCCAAGCCGCCTTGGCGGCTTGCTTTCATATGTTTCAGTCGTGTCCACAAAAAAAAGCCCAAGCTTTAGGCTTGGGTTTTTTGGTGGGCACGACTGGGATTGAACCAGTGACCCCTCGCGTGTGAAGCGAGTGCTCTCCCGCTGAGCTACGCGCCCTTAGATCCATCCAAGGAAGCCGAGATATACGGTCGCCGCGCGCTGATTGTCAAGCATCCGCAAAGGTGCTGATGGTTGTGGGCAAGTCGTCAAAATGATCGATGATCAAATCACCTCCCAGGTTTTCCGCAGCCCCCTTGGTGTAACCGAAGCGACAAACAATAACCGGGATGCCAGCCCCTTTGGCGGCGTTTACGTCGTTTGCGTTGTCGCCGACCATGACCGCCTCCTCCGGCGCAAGGCCCAGTTTGTCCAGCGCCGCCAGCAAATGGCGAGGGTCGGGTTTTTTTATACCGGGCAGGGTATCGCCGCCGATGATCACGTCAAAGAAGTCCGAAAGGCCTAGCGGGCCAAGAATTTCCAGGGTCGCCACGTAAGGCTTGTTGGTGCAAACGGCGAGAGCATAGCCCTGACCCTGCAAGACCTTCAGGCAATCGATGGTGCCGGGAAAGGCTGTGGTCAAATCGGCGCAGTGGGGTTCATAAAATTCAAGGTAGCGCTTTGCCAAGGCTTCAAGGCCGCCCGCAGGCACAGGGTCACCGGTCGCTTCAAAAGCGCGTTCGACCAGCTTGGGGACGCCGTCACCGATCATATCTGTCAATTCCTGGAGGCTGACCGGGCGGCGGTTCTCTTCTGCCAGCAGCTTGTTGGCGGCGCTGTGCAGGTCCGGTGCGCTGTCAATCAAGGTCCCATCCAGATCAAACAGGATGGCTTTGAGCGGGCTCTTCATATTCATTGTAAAACTCCGTAACAATCTTTGACTTGGCGGGATTCCCGCCATGTGGCAAGTTCCCCACCAAGGAAACGCTTTTTAGGGCAATTCTATCCTAATGACCATGTCAAAAACCGCCGTTATCGTGCTGGCCGCAGGGCTTGGCACGCGCATGAAGTCAAAACTGCCAAAGGTTATGCACCCTTTGGCCGGGCGACCCATGATCAGCCACCTGATGGAAACTGTCGAGGGACTCGACCCTGAAAACGTCTGCGTCGTCGTCGGTGACTTCATGGATTCGGTGTCAGAGGCTGTATCCCCGTTCCCGACGGCGGTCCAGTCCGAACGCCTGGGCACGGCCCATGCGGTGTTGAGCGCACGAGAAATTATCGGCGATTTTGATGGCGACGTGCTGGTGATCTTCGGGGCTGATCCTTTGATCACCCTGTCCACACTAGAGCAGCTTCTTGATGTGCGCAGCCAGGGTGCGGCCGTCGCGGTGCTCGGTTTCAGGCCCGATGATCCGGGACTGTACGGCCGCCTGATCGAAGATGAGAACGGTAACCTTGAGGCCATCGTCGAGGCCAAGGACGCCACCGACGAGCAACTTGAAATTGATCTTTGTAATTCCGGAGTCATGGCCATTGACGGCAAGGTGCTATGGAGCCTGCTTGACCGGGTCGGCAACGACAACGCCAAGGGCGAATATTATCTGACTGACATTATTGGCCTGGCCCGCGCCGACGGGCTGACCTGCGCCGTCTGGGAAGGCGATGCGGACGAACTGATCGGTATCGACAGCCGCGCCGATCTGGCCGAGGCCGAAGCTATATTGCAGGATCGTCTGCGTTTTGAAGCGATGGCCGGTGGCGTCACCATGACCGACCCGACGACCGTATTCCTAAGCTACGACACGGTCATCGGGCCTGATGTTTCGATCGGGCCGAATGTTTTTTTCGGTTCGGGGGTCAGCATTGGCGAGGGCGCGACCATTAACGCCTTTTGCCATCTTGAAGGGGCAATCGTTCACCCCGGGGCGAGCGTTGGGCCGTTCGCCAGATTGCGACCGGGGACAAATCTTGGCGAGGCGGCCAAGATTGGCAATTTTGTTGAAATCAAGAATGCGGTGATAGAACCCGCGGCCAAGATCTCGCACCTGTCCTACATCGGTGACGCGGAAGTCGGTGCCGGGGCCAACATCGGTGCTGGCACCATCACCTGCAATTACGATGGTTTTTTCAAATCGAAAACCGTGATTGGCAAGGGTGCGTTTATTGGCTCCAACACTGCCCTGGTGGCACCTGTCACAATTGGCGAGGGGGCCGTCGTCGGGGCTGGATCAACGCTCAGTAAAGACGTTGACGCCGACGCCCTTGGCCTTACCCGCGCCAGCTACCGGCAAGTCGATGGCTGGGCCAAGACCAACCGCGAGCGCAAAAGCGCCGAGAAGACAAAGAAGAATAAATAATGTGCGGCATTATCGGAATTATCGGGAAAGGCGAAGCGGCACCGTTGCTGCTTGATGGTCTTAAACGACTGGAATACCGGGGTTATGATTCGGCCGGCATTGCGACTTTGAACGAGCACGGCATTGAGCGCCGCCGCGCCGAAGGTAAACTGGTCAATCTTGCCGAGCGCCTGGGCGATGAACCATTAAGGGGAACGACCGGCATCGGCCATACCCGTTGGGCGACCCACGGTGTTCCGAATGAAGAAAACGCCCATCCCCATGCCACCGACAAAGTGGTGATTGTTCATAACGGCATCATCGAAAACTTTCAGGAACTCAAAGACGAGGTCATGGCGGGCGGCGCGGTGCTGGCGTCGGAAACCGATACGGAAGTCGTCGCCCACCTGATCACGGCCTATCTTGACGCTGGCGACAGCCCCAGGGAGGCCACGGCCAAGTCCCTGAAGCGGCTGCGCGGGGCGTTCTCGCTGGGCATCCTGTTTGCTGGCGAAGAAGATTTGATGATCGCGGCGCGGCGCGGAACCCCGCTGGCCATCGGTTTTGGTGAGGGCGAAATGTTTTTGGGTTCCGACGCCTTGGCCCTGGCCCAGCTAACCAAGAAGATCATGTATCTGGAAGATGGCGACTGGGCAATCATAACCGCTGCCGGGGCAACGGTTTTTGATGAAGACGATCATGAAATTGAGCGCCCTGTGCGGCTTACGGAACTTTCGGGTGCGACTGTCGGCAAAGGTGGCTATCGCCACTTCATGCTTAAGGAAATTTACGAACAACCGCAGGTCATTGGCGACACCCTGCATTCCTACGTCAATCCTGCCAGCCGGGAAGTGTCTCTGGGTGACATGGATATTGATCTTGCCGCCATCTCAAAGGTGACGATTATCGCTTGCGGGACGTCATTTTATGCCGCTATCGTTGCCAAGTATTGGATCGAAAGTCTGGTTCGGTTGCCCGTCGAGGTCGATGTTGCCTCTGAATTCCGTTACCGCGCCGCGGCCATGCCTGAGGACGGCTTGGCGTTGTTTATTTCCCAGTCGGGAGAAACTCTGGATACCTTGGCCGCGTTGCGTTATGCGCGCAGCCAGAACCAGAAAATCATGTCCATCGTCAACGTTCCCGAAAGCACCATTGCACGGGAATCCGACGCCGTGCTGCAAACCTACGCCGGGCCAGAAGTCGGCGTCGCCTCGACCAAGGCGTTTACCACCCAGCTGACGGTTCTGGCCTGTTTGACCATTGCCCTTGGCCGCGTCAGGGGAACCCTGGATCATAACAGCGCCGCCGATTTGACCGGTGCCCTGGCGGAGGTCCCGGCCCGGGCTGCGGAAGTGCTCAATCATGACGAGGCCTTGCGCGAACTGGCCCAGGAAATCGCCGAGGCTCGAGACGTTCTTTACCTTGGCCGCGGGGTCAGTTATCCGATCGCCCTGGAAGGTGCCTTAAAGCTGAAAGAGATTTCCTATATCCACGCTGAAGGTTACGCCGCCGGTGAAATGAAGCATGGCCCTATTGCCCTGATTGACGACAACGTCCCGGTCATTGTCATCGCACCCAAAGACAACCTGTTTGAAAAGACCGCCTCAAACATGCAGGAAGTGATTGCCCGGGGCGGGCGGGTTATCTTCATGAGTGACACCGAAGGGGTCAAGGATTTGGGTAAGCTTGCGGCGGCAACGGTTGCCTTGCCGGTCGTCGATCCCTTCGTCACGCCGATATTGTATGCCATCCCGGTGCAGTTGTTGGCCTACCATACAGCCGTCATCAAGGGCACGGATGTGGATCAGCCGCGCAATCTGGCCAAGAGTGTCACCGTTGAGTGAAAATTTTTCACATCTCACGACTATAGAGAAGATGCACAGTTCTGCTTCGCGATGTGCGAAATAATATCTGCGGCCCATGCACGGACGAGCGCAAAAAATATCACACGATAAATCTTGGTAATCCCATAAAGTGCGATTGCAGTTGCGAGAAGCTCGAGCATATTCTCAGGATTGCCAGAAGAATCCTCGAAGATAATTCCTAATTCACCTTCATGCGTTCGGACATTTGTGCGTGGCGCTTGCGGATGTCTTCTGGCCAGCGGCTTTTGATGTAGGCCAGCGAGGCCCAGATATCGCGATCACTGAGGATGTCGCCGAATTCGGGCATGGCGCTGATGAACCCTTCGGGGGCATTTTTCTGGCCGCCGAATTTGGTAATTTCGAACAGCAGTTGATCCGGGTGGTGCCAGGTATGGCCGCTGGCGTCATGGGGCGGGGCGGGAAGCATGCCGTCTTCGGTCTTGGTTTGCCAGTCGGGCTGGCCCTGCAGGTCCTCGCCGTGACAGGTTCCGCACACCTCGTCATAAATAGTCGCCCCGTGCGCGACCAGTTCCGTATTGCCCGGATCAGCCCAGTCGATCACCTGGGGTTCTTCGCCGACACGCAAGACATTGACGTAAGCGCTGCCGATGATGCCGAAAGCGACAATAATGACACCGATAATGATAATATTCGTTTTTCCGGCCATGATCTTGAAGTTCCCTGAATGAAAGGGAATTCTCAGGCTTCCAGCAACGGTAAGGTCAAGGGTGTAAAATTATTCCGGTGGCTTCCAGCCGCTTGAGTCTTTACAGCGGGTGCAGCGAATCAGGGTGAAAATCTGGTTCCAGTTGGCGTCCTTGGCCAGATAATCAAGCAGACAACGCAAGGCCTTGTCCTTACTTGGAAGGCCGTATTGGGTGGCCGCGTATTCCAGCATTCTTTCCGCGTCAGGCTGAATTTCAAAGGTTACCGATATTTTGTCTCCGGCCATGGTTTGTCCTCCCCGGGTGGTTGATGGATCACTCTCACATCATATGGGGTGTCTGGGCTGGCAATCCAGCAATTCCGACTGGCGGAAAGGCGGTTCACTCCCCATATTCCACTGGCTATACTCCGGTTCCTCTTAAAACAAGCGAGATCACCCATGCAGCTTAATGATTCCAGCCTGTTCAGGCAGCAGTGTTATATCGACGGCCAGTGGGCCGATGCCGATGACGGTTCGACCTTTGATGTCCTTAACCCCGCCGATGGTTCAGTGCTGGGGGCGGTTCCCAAAATGGGAACCAGCGAAACCGCCCGCGCCATCGGCGCTGCCCAGGCTGCGATGCCTGAATGGGCTGGCAAAACGGCCAAGGAAAGATCAGCTATATTACGCCGCTGGTACGAGTTGATTCTTGAGAACCAGTCCGATTTGGCGACGATCATGACCGCGGAAATGGGAAAGCCCCTGGCCGAAGCCATGGCCGAGATTGTCTACGGCGCGTCCTTCGTTGAATGGTTCGCCGAAGAAGCCAAGCGTGTCTACGGGGACACCATTCCGGCACCGTCAAACGACCGGCGCATTATCGTTATCAAGCAACCGGTCGGGGTTGTCGCTTCGATCACACCATGGAATTTCCCGACTGCCATGATTACCCGAAAATGCGCGCCGGCCCTGGCGGCTGGATGTCCGGTTGTCATCAAGCCTGCAGAAGACACCCCGTATTCTGCCTTTGCCCTGGCCGAACTGGCAGAACGGGCTGGCATTCCCGCCGGGATTATCAACATTATCAGTGGTGTTCCAGCCGACATTGGCGGCGAATTGACGTCTAATCCAGTGGTCCGAAAACTGTCGTTCACAGGATCGACGCCGGTTGGCAAGTTGCTGATGAAACAATGTGCCGACACGGTCAAGAAAGTGTCCATGGAACTTGGTGGCAATGCGCCGTTTATCATTTTTGATGATGCCGACATCGACGCCGCGATCACCGGGGTGATGGCCTCGAAGTACCGCAACACTGGTCAGACCTGCGTCTGCGCCAACCGGATTCTGGTTCAGGACAGCATCTATGACGAATTTGCTGAAAAGCTGGCTGCTGCAGTTGCCAAGCTGACCGTCGGCCCCGGTTTGACATCCAATGCTACCCAGGGACCGCTAATTAACGAGAAGGCCCTGGAGAAACTCGAAGGACTGGTTGCCGATGCCCTTGAGAAGGGCGCTAAAATTCTTTTGGGTGGTAAACGCAGCGATCTGGGCGCGACTTTCTATGAACCGACGGTTCTGACCGACATTGATCCCGGTATGCGCATGGCCAACGAGGAAATTTTCGGCCCTGTTGCGCCTCTCTACCGCTTTAAAACGGAAGCCGAGGCCATCGCCATGGCCAACGATACCCCGTTCGGGCTGGCGGCATATTTTTTCAGTCGTGATATCGGTCGTGTCTGGCGTGTATCGGAAGCCCTGGAGTACGGCATTGTTGGCGCTAACGAAGGGATCATCTCAAGCGAGGTTGCGCCCTTTGGCGGGGTCAAGGAATCAGGCATTGGCCGCGAAGGCTCAAAATATGGCATCGAGGAATATGTCGAAATTAAATATATGTGCCTGGGCGGCATGTAAGGCAGGAGACAGGCATTGAGCTTACCTCAATACGACTACGATCTGATCACCATCGGCGGCGGTTCGGGCGGTGTTCGCGCCTCGCGGCTGGCCGCCCAAACCGGCGCAAAGGTCGCTGTGATCGAAGAAAGTCGGGTCGGCGGTACCTGTGTGCTCAGGGGCTGTGTTCCAAAAAAATTGCTGGTTTATGCAGGTCACTTCGGTGACGACTTTGAAGATGCTGCTGGCTACGGCTGGGACGTTCCGAAACCCGGATTCGACTGGCCTAAACTGATAGCCGCAAAGGATAAGGAACTTGACCGCCTGAACAGCGTCTATTTGCGCATTTTGGAGGAGAACAAGGTAGAGGTGATTGACGGACGGGCTGTGATCACCGGTGAACATTCCATCGAGGTCGCGGGAAAAAGCCTGAGCGCCAAGAATATTCTGGTCGCCGTTGGTGGCTGGCCGTCTACGCCTGATGTGCCGGGTATCGAACATGTCATCAGTTCCAACGAGGCCCTGGACCTGAAACAACTTCCCAAACGTATTGTCATCGTCGGGGCCGGCTATATTGCCGTCGAATTTGCCGGTATCTTTGACAGTCTGGGCGTTGATGTGACGCTGGTATTGCGCGCCGACACGATCCTACGTGGCTTCGATGATGATATCCGCATGTGTTTGGCCGCCGAGATGACAAAACGCGGCATCACTCTTAAAACAGAATCCGTTATCCGCAGTATTGAGCAACAGGGTGATCAGTATTCGCTGCGGCTCGCTGGTGGTGAAATCATCGAAACCGATCTGGTCATGTACGCCACCGGGCGCACGCCCAACACCGCAGGCCTGGGTCTGGAGGAGGTCGGCGTGGAAGTGAACAAAAAAGGCGCCATCGTCGTCGATGCATATTCGGGGAGCGCCGTCGACAGCATCTGGGCTGTTGGTGATGTTACCGACCGGGCCAACCTGACCCCTGTCGCCATCGCCGAAGGGGTGGCTTTCGTTGAGACAGTATTCAAGGACAACCCGAGCGCTGTCGATCACAGCAATATCCCGACCGCCGTGTTCTCCAGTCCACCCATCGGAACTGTCGGCCTTACCGAGCAGCAAGCCCGCGAGCAATACGGCGACATCGACGTCTACGTGTCTCGTTTCAAGCCCATGAAATACACCCTGTCGGGCCGTGACGAGCAGACCTTCATGAAACTGATTGTCGATGCTGACAGCGATGTTGTTATCGGTTGCCACATGATGGGGCTGGATGCGCCGGAAATTATTCAGGGGCTGGGCATCGCCCTGAAGTGCGGTGCCACCAAGGCGCAGTTCGATGCCACCATCGGCATTCACCCCTCGGCAGCTGAAGAATTCGTCACCATGCGTGAAAAACGCCCAGATCATCAGGTGCCCTCGATATAATAAATGGAATTATTCCAATGCAGGAAAGAAATGGGGTACGCTTAAGAGCAAAGAAATAGGATTTGTTGGCTGAAACCAAAACGGGGAGGAACTCATGACAAAATTCTTGCGCCTGGACTTTATCGCAATGACAACATGTGTGTTGGCCTTGTTGATTACGATGACATCACCATCGTGGGCATCGGACGGAAAAATTCATATCACCTGGCTTGGCCACGCAGCCTTTCAGGTGACCTCACCGGGCGGCACGACACTGCTGTTTGATCCTTTTATCAAGAACAATCCAAAGACGCCTGAAAAGTTCAAGGATTTATCCCAATACAAGCCTGATGCGATCCTGTTGACACACTCTCACGGTGATCATGTTGGTGATGCAGAGGCCATCGCTGCGGCCTCCGGTGCCAAGGTCATTGGCGTGTTTGACCATTTAAAGAGCCTTGAATTGCCTGAAGGTGCGGCCATGGGTGGCAATCCTGGTGGCAAATTCAAAGTTGGCGATGTGACGGTTAATCTGGTTCCGGCGATGCATTCCAGCAGCCCCGGCGGCAGACCCCTGGGATATGTTGTCCAGTTCGCTGACGGGCGTTCGCTTTATGATACGGGCGATACATGGATTTTTGGTGACATGGCGCTGATTGATGAAATCTTCTCGCCCAATATCATCTTTTTGCAGGCTGGCGGCGGACCCTACAACCAGGACCCCAGGATTGCGGCTCTGGGAATCAAGAAGTATTTCAAGGCTGACACGGTGATACCCATGCACTACGGAACATGGCCGATCCTGTCTGGCGAGGACGAAGTTAAGGCTGAGCTTGGCGCGACTGCCGGTATAAAAATCATGCAACCCGGTGACAGCTCTGATTTCTAAATCACAAGGGAGGGAAAAACCATGAGCGGTAAATTTGAAAATATTCTGGGAACGGTCGGTAATACGCCGGTTGTCCGCATTGGCAAGCTGGCACCTGCGGGGATCAATCTTTTTGTCAAAATTGAAGCTTTTAACCCCATGGGCTCGGTCAAGGATCGGCTGGCACTGGGTGTTATCGAGGACGCCGAAAAATCAGGTGCCTTGAAACCCGGGCAGACGGTTATCGAAGCGACCAGTGGTAACACCGGCATTGGCCTGGCCATGGTCTGCGCCCAGAAAGGCTATCCACTGGTTGTCACCATGGCTGAAAGCTTTAGTGTCGAGCGGCGCAAGTTGATGCGCTTTTTGGGTGCCAAGGTGGTGCTCACACCGGCTCCCGCCAAAGGCACAGGGATGGTTTCCAAAGCCCAGGAACTGGCCAAGGCCAACGGCTGGTTCCTGACCAGTCAGTTTGAAAATGAATCCAATCCCGATATGCACAGCCGCACCACGGCGCGGGAAATTATCAGTGATTTTGAAGGTGAAAAACTTGATTACTGGGTTACCGGCTTTGGCACCGGCGGTACCTTAAAGGGGGTTGCGCGGGTATTGGCGGAAGAAAGTCCGGATACAAAAATCATCGTCTGCGAGCCTGAAGACGCGGCGATGTTGACCAGTGGCACGGCCCAGGAAAGAAACGCCGATCACACACCGGCGGCCAGTCATCCGGCGTTTAAACCCCATCCCATGCAGGGCTGGAGTCCTGATTTTATCCCCAAACTGACCGGTGACGCCGTCGATTCAGGTGTTATTGATCGGGTGCTGACCATCGCCGGGGCTGACGCCATCCGTTGCAGCCAGCAGCTGGCATTGGAAGAAGGCATCTTTGTCGGTATTAGCTCCGGGGCGACTTTGGCAGGCGCCCTGAAGGTTTGCGAGGATGCAGCCCCCGGCTCAAACATTCTTTGCATGTTGCCCGATACAGGCGAGCGCTATTTAAGCACCCCGCTGTTTGGCGATGTTCCGGCTGATATGACCGAAGAAGAGCAGGGCATTTCCCGGTCAACCCCGGGCTTCCATCTTGAAGGATGACTTGAGAAATTATCTCTGCCGGGGTATAGCCTTGGGCCGAAATTTGGTTTGAAGGATTTTGTTATGACCAATACGTGGTCGCCCGACAGTTGGCGTGCGAAGACCGCCTTGCAAATGCCGACCTACCCGGACGGCGCAGCCCTTGATGTTGTCGAGGGGCGTCTGCGTACGTATCCGCCTTTGGTGTTCGCTGGTGAAGCGCGCAAGCTCAAGCGTGTGCTCGCTGATGCGGCTAGCGGCAAGGCTTTTTTATTGCAGGGTGGTGATTGCGCTGAAAGTTTTGCGGAATTTCATCCCGATAACATTCGCGATACCTTCCGGGTGTTGTTGCAGATGGCGGTGGTGCTGACTTACGGCGCTGCTTGCCCGGTCGTTAAAGTCGGCCGCATGGCGGGCCAATTCGCCAAACCGCGATCTGACGACAACGAAACAATCGATGGCGTGACCTTGCCCAGTTACCGTGGCGATATGGTCAATGGCATGGACTTCACATTGGAAGAGCGCATTCCTGCCCCGGACCGTCTGGAGCGCGGCTATAACCAGGCGGCGGCGACCCTGAACCTGCTACGCGCCTTTGCCCAGGGCGGTTATGCGGATCTGCACAAGGTCCATCAGTGGAATCTGGGTTTCGTCGCCGACAGTGAGTCCGGTGAGCGTTATCGCGATCTGGCAAACCGTCTTGATGAAACCCTGGCCTTCATGGCCGCGTGCGGTGTGACCTCGAAGACGACTCCGCAAATCCGCGAGACCGATTTCTTCACCTCGCACGAGGCCCTGTTGTTGAATTACGAACAGGCCATGACACGTGTCGATAGCACCTCGGGCGACTGGTACGATACATCGGCCCACATGCTGTGGATCGGTGACCGGACTCGCCAGCTGGACGGTGCCCATATCGAATTCCTGCGCGGTGTTGCAAACCCTGTCGGCGTCAAGATTGGCCCGACCATGCAAACCGACGAGCTGATAAAACTGATTGATCTGCTTAACCCGGAAGACGAGGCCGGTCGCCTGACCTTGATCGTGCGGATGGGTGCGGACAAGGTTGAAAACGAGCTGCCCCCCCTGATCCGCGCTGTCCAACGCGAAGGTCGCACGGTGGTCTGGGCTTGCGATCCCATGCACGCCAACACGATCAAAAGCTCCAACGGTTTCAAGACCCGCCCGGTTGATACCATTCTTGAAGAAGTGCGCGGCTTTTTCGCCGTCCACAAGGCCGAAGGCACACACGCTGGCGGCGTTCATTTTGAAATGACCGGTCAGAACGTTACCGAATGCGTTGGCGGGGATCAGGCCATTACGGAAGCGGATCTGGGTTCGCGCTATCACACCCACTGCGACCCGCGCCTGAATGCCAAGCAATCCCTGGAACTGGCCTTCCTGATTGCCGAAACCCTGAAAGAAGACCGCACGGACAAGAGCGCGCGCGCGGCCTCAGGGGCATAAACACTAAAGGCCCTTAAGCCCGATCATCAGGCTTTTCATCAGGGCGACCATCTCGACGGTTTCCTCGACGCCGTGACGGCGGGTGATTAACAGGCGGCCACCTTCACTTTCAAGCGCCTCGGTCAGGTCCGACATCAGGGCCCTGAAAAACTGCTTGAAGCCTTCAACCGTCAACGTCCACTCCGCCTCGGTCTGCGATGCCTCATCGTCGGTCGGTGGCAGGTGGGAATTGACCATGTCGATGAACCAGATAGCGCGTTTGTCAATATCATCAAAACTGTGGGCGATGTCGACCAGGGCGTCGATAACAATGGCCCGGGCGTCGTCACTTTCATAGATGTCCTCCCACTCGAACTTGTCGCCGTAGGCCTTCTTGACAACCATAACCACGGCCCGGCATTTACCCTGATAGGCTTCCATCTGATCAGCACCCAGAATCATCGACAGGGCCATGAAGAAACCCGGCAAAATCCGCCGCGAGACCGAATCAGAACGCCGTAGTTTGCGGCTGTCGCTTTCCAGCATGTAGGAAAAGGTTTTAACGATCATCCGGTCAAATGGATATTTGCGGGACTGATCCCATGACGCCTTTTCGCGGGCGCTGACATAGTCCTCAAAAGATTTATCCAAAGTCGCTTTGAGTTCGGTCGTCTTCTGTTCGAATTCCTTGTTCAGGGATTCCAGATCCTGAACCGACAGATAGCCACCCTTGGCATTGGCTTCTTCGGTAAGGCGGCTGGTAAAGGAAGAGACCACGGACTGGGCCAGTTGCTGGGTTTGTTCTTCGGGCGCGGGCACTCGTTTTTTGGTTTTCGCCGGAATCTTCCGTCCCGGCACGGGCGGATCCTTTTTTGGTTTCTTGGCCGCCTCCTTTGGTTTCACGTCGGCCTTGATGCCAGTAATTTGCGATGCCGTTCTTTTTTTGGCGACCGGTTTTGCTGCTGGCTTTACCTGTGCCGTGGTAACCCCGCCCTGGCTTGCGGGGCCGTAGGTGTTGCCTTGACCAGGCATAAAAATTTCGGCCCGTTGCGGTTCGGGCTGGCGGGCCTGTCCGACGTGGATCTGTTCAGTTGGTGGGGCTGGCGGTTTGCTCATGATGTCAACAGGTTACGTGTTCCGATTGGAAAATTCCAGTTTTAACCCTCAAGGCTGGCCAGGACGTCCTCAAGGGCGCGGCTACCCTTAAGACCGTAGCGTTCAACGATTGCTTCACGGCCTTCGGGGGTTGCGAGATTATCGCGGAAATTTGAAAACAAGGCATTCAGAAGTAACTGCAAAGTGGCATCGTCCATTTGCCAGTCTTTTACCGACGGGCCTTCGAAGGCGTAATCTTCGGGTGGTGCCAAATGGCTGTTGATCAGGTCAAGCAGCCAATGGCAGCGTTTATCGAAATTTGCGAAATGTGGAACAATGGCGGCGAAGGCGTCGTTGACCAGTTCGTTCGGGGTTTCCTCATTATAGAAGTCGCGCCACAGAAAATTCTCACCCAGGGCCTCTTTGCGCTCGCGGACAAGGGCTTTACAGGCAAGTTGGCATTGTTCGAAAAGCTCCGGCCCCGTCATCATCTCGATGGCGGTGAAAAAACCGGGAAGAATTCTGCGTGACAAATATTCATCGCCACCGGCCAATTCGCCTTCGGACGGGAAAAGGTGGGAGAATCGTTTAACCAGCATGCGATCAAAGGGACGTTTGCGGGTCTGGTTCCACAATTCTTTTTCGTGCTGGACGATGCTTTGACGGATATGATCTCGCAGTTCCTTGCGATAAGTCTCACCATCGACAACGAGGAATTTTTCGCCGGTTGTGCGTACCTCATCGGCACTGGTGGAACCGCTGGCAACGATGCTGTCCAGCAGGCCGTTCAGGGCATCCATAAGGATATTCTCGCAGACTTCGCGTTCATCGGCGCGTGGATTGGCTTTGCTTTTCTGGTTGGTCATTTACGGTCCTTATTTTGAAAGTAAATTTTCCCCTATCAGGCCCGTCAGTGCAAGCGGTCATCGCCTCGTTGACAGGCATGAGGCTGGCCCGTAGGCTCCGCCAACCAGAACGGATATATTGTTTAAATGACAAAGACGCTCAACATCGCTTTGGCCCAGTTGAACCCGACTGTCGGGGATCTGGAGGGGAACCTGGAACTGGTCCGCACCGCAAGGGCGCAGGCCGGGTCTGCCGATCTGTTGGTGACAGGGGAACTCGTGCTCAGCGGCTATCCGCCTGAAGATCTGGTCCTCAAGCCATCGTTTCAAGAAGCACTGGAACAGCGTGTCCACGCCTTAGCAAAGGAAACAGCGGGGGCTGGCCCGGCTGTCCTGCTGGGCACACCCTGGCGACAGGATGGCCGACTTTATAACGCCGTGCTGTTGATCGAGAATGGCAAGATCAGCGCCGCCCGCTTCAAGCATGAGTTGCCCAACTATGGGGTGTTTGATGAAAAGCGGGTCTTCGAGGTCGCTGACAGGCAACAGCCCATATCTTTTGGCGGGGTCCAGCTGGGTGTGATGATCTGCGAGGACATGTGGTTCGAGGCGGTCACGGGCACACTTGCCAAAGCCGGTGCAGAGCTTTTGATCGTGCTAAACGGATCGCCCTTCGATATTGAAAAAAAGACAACCCGTTTTGATTTTGCCCGCGCTCGCATCACCCAATCCAGCCTGCCGCTGGTTTATGTCAATCTGGTCGGCGGTCAGGATGAACTGGTTTTTGATGGTGACAGTTTCATCATGGACCGGGGCGGCGACGTGGTGGTTCGCGCCAACTCATGGGAGACCGACGTTATTGAAACCCTGTGGCGTAAAGAAGCCGAGGGTTGGATTTGTGAGGCTCAGAAAAAGGTCGAACACCCCGGTGATCTGGAGCAGATATACCGGGCGATTTGCTTAGGGCTTCGCGATTACGTCAACAAAAACGGCTTCCCCGGTATTCTGATCGGCCTGTCGGGCGGCATCGACAGCGCCCTCAGCGCCGCCGTCGCCGTTGATGCCATCGGGGCTGAGCGGGTCCACTGCGTGATGATGCCCTCGCCCTATACCTCACAGGAAAGTCTGGATGACGCCGCCGAAATAGCCAGCCTTTTGGGATGCCGACTGGACAGCATCTCCATCGAACCGGCAATGGCGGCGTTTGAAACAATGCTGGAGCCTTCCTTCAAGGGCACAAACCCCGATATCACCGAGGAAAACCTGCAGGCCCGGGCCCGCGGCGTTTCATTGATGGCGTTATCGAACAAGTTCGGTAACATGGTCCTGTCGACTGGTAACAAGTCGGAAATGTCGGTCGGTTATGCGACTCTTTACGGTGATATGTGTGGGGGTTACTCGGTGCTCAAGGACATTTACAAAACGACCGTATTCGCCCTTTCAGAATGGCGAAACAAGAACGTCCCGGCAAACGGGCTTGGACCCACAGGCCCGGTCATGGGGGGGCGGGTCATTTCCAAACCGCCTTCGGCTGAATTGAAACCCGATCAAAAGGACGAAGACAGCTTGCCACCTTATGACCAACTCGATGATATTCTGCATGGCCTGATCGAAGCTGAACTGTCGGCTGATGAAATCGCCGGGCGTGGCCATGATCCGGCGACAGTGGACAGGGTCTGGCGGATGCTGGACCGGGCTGAATACAAGCGCCGTCAGGCACCGCCGGGAGTCAAGATTTCGTCGCGCGCTTTCGGGCGTGATCGTCGTTACCCCATAACCAATGGCTTTTCCGGGGGTCAATCATGACCATCGTTCGTTTTGCGCCCAGCCCAACCGGCCAACTGCATGTGGGCAACGCCCGTATGGCCCTGGCCAACTGGCTTCATGCGCGGGCCAAGGGGGGGACGTTCATTCTTCGTCTTGATGACACTGACAGTGAACGCTCAACCGCTGAATTCGCAACCTCGATTGAAAACGATCTGACCTGGCTTGGTCTTCAGTGGGATCAGCTGGAACGTCAATCGGCCCGTATGGAGCGCTACCGGGAAACACTGGAATCCCTAAAGCAATCAGGGCGTGTTTATGGCTGTTACGAAACGCCGGAAGAACTGGACTACAAGCGCAAGCGTCTGATGGGCCGTGGCAAACCGCCGATTTATGATCGTTCGGCGCTCGACTTAAGCGATGAAAAACGCGAAGCATACGAAGCCGAAGGCCGCAAGCCCCACTGGCGCTTCAAGCTCAACCACGCCGATATTAATTTTGATGATCTGGTCCGTGGCCCGGTTCACTTTCATGGGCAAAATCTGAGTGACCCGGTGCTGGTGCGCGGTGACGGCACCTATCTGTACATGCTGCCTTCGGCCGTTGACGACATCGATATGGCTGTTACTGATGTTATTCGCGGTGAAGACCATGTCGCCAATACGGCCGTGCAAATCCAGATTTTCGAGGCACTGGGCGCGCCGCCGCCGGTTTTCGCACACACCCCGTTGTTGACCGATATCGGCGGCAAGGGATTGTCGAAACGGCTGGGCTCGATGACGGTTTCTTCGCTTCGCGAAGATGGTGTTGAGGCGATGGCCTTAAACAGCTACCTCGCCCACATCGGCACCTCGGACGCGATTGAACCACGCGCCAACCTTGCCGATCTGGCCGCCGATTTTGATATCAGCCACACCGGGCGCGGCACCCCCAAGTTCGACCCCGACCACTTGAAAACACTGAACGCGGCCTTGTTGCATGGTACTGATTTCGCCGCCGCCGAACCACGCTTGCAAGCCCTTGGTCTGGATCAGGCCGACGCAGCGTTTTGGCTGGCGGTTCGTCCCAATCTTGAACGCTTCGACGATGTCGCCCTGTGGCATAAGGTTTGTTTCGGGGCTATTGATCCGGTTCTCGAAGATGCCGGTTTCGCCAGCGCCGCCGCCGATCTGCTTCCCGGTGGAGTGTGGGATCAAACAACGTGGAAGGACTGGACCGGTGCGGTAAAGGAAGCAACGGGCCGCAAGGGTAAGGAGCTGTTCTTGCCGTTGCGTCTGGCTTTAACCGGCCTTGATCACGGCCCGGAACTGAAACTTCTGCTGCCGCTGATCGGGCGGGCGCGGGCCATGCAACGGTTGGCGGGGGAAGGCCAATGAAAATGATCAAATATGTGATGTTTCTCTGTGTCGTTCTGGCCGCTCTGCCGGTTCAGGCTATCGAGCGCACGATCAGTATAGATGGTGTCGGCAAAGTGTCAGCGAAGCCCGACACGGTGGAATTGCGTGTTGCTGTTATTGGCAATGCGGCGAGCGCGGCTGCGGCAATGGCCACCGCCTCCAGCAGGCCGCCGCAGGGGTTGAGTTGGGTCAGGTGATCTCCATAACCGCCCCTGCCGCTGGTGGCCCTGTTCCCCAACAACGCATGATGGCCGTCAGTTCCGCCCGCGCCGGGGCACCGGTGATGCCCGGCGAGATTAGCGTGATGGCGCGGGCTCACATGGCCTTGGTAATCAGGTAATCAAAGGTTCGAAATCTTGACACTTAAATTGCACAATACCCTGTCCCGTCAGAAGGAAATTTTCGAGCCCATCGATAAGGACGATATCCGCATGTATGTGTGCGGGCCGACGGTTTATGACCTGGCCCATATCGGCAACGCCCGCCCGGTTGTTGTCTTTGATGTTCTTTACCGCTTGCTCAAAAGCCTTTATCCGAAGGTCACCTACGTGCGCAACATCACCGACGTTGACGACAAGATCAACGCCAAGGCCGCCGAAACCGGCGTCGATATCCGCACCATTACTGAAGGGACGGCCGCCGTCTTCCGTCAGGATATGGCGGCGCTGAACGCGCAGGAACCTGACGCCGAGCCACGAGCCACAGATCATATTCCTGAAATGATCGCGATGATCAAAACCCTGCTTGAAAAGGGTCATGCCTATGAAGCTGAAGGGCATGTGCTGTTTTCCGTCTCATCATGGGACGACTACGGCAAGTTGTCGGGCCATAACCGTGATGAAATCATCGCCGGAGCCCGGGTCGAGGTGGCCCCTTACAAGCGCGATCCGGCTGATTTTGTGTTGTGGAAACCTTCAAGCGGTATAGAGCCCGGATGGGAAAGCGACTGGGGTTTCGGGCGCCCCGGCTGGCACCTTGAATGCTCTGCCATGAGTGAGAAGTTTCTGGGCGACGAATTTGACATCCACGGCGGTGGTCAGGATTTGATTTTCCCGCACCACGAAAACGAAATCGCCCAAAGTCGTTGCAGCCACGGCACCGCGCACATGGCCCGGCTTTGGATGCACAACGGCTACCTGATGAGCGAAGGCGAGAAGATGTCGAAAAGCCTCGGCAACTTCTACACCGTCCACGACCTGTTGAAAGAATTCCCCGGCGAAGCGATCAGACTGGCGCTGCTGAAAACCCACTACAGAAAGCCATTGGATTTTACCAGGGCGGGGATTAGGGAAGCGAAGGCTGAACTGGATGGATTTTATAGAGCGATTCAGCATTTATCAGATGTTGAGTCTATTGAACATATTGAACCCATACATGAAATTGAAGTGCCAAACACCGTTGAGTCGGCCTTGTTGGACGACCTGAATACTCCATTGGCTATTGCTTGCGTACATGTACTAGCTGACTACGCTTTAAATCCTAATTCTGGGGTTCATCATCCTACCGGGGCACCGACAAATGTTGAGATGGGTTGGGTTAAATATAGATTGTTAACTCAAGCTTCTCTTCTGGGCTTCTTGCAGCATGATCCCGAACAATGGTTCAAGGGGGTCAGTGGTGACGGCCTCGACGAAGCCGCGATAGATGAATTGGTGGCCAAGCGGGTTGAAGCACGCGCCAATAAAGACTTCGCAGAATCTGACCGTATTCGCGACGAGTTGGCGGAGCAGGGCGTCATTCTTGAAGACGGCGCTGGCGGCACCACCTGGCGGCGGGAATGAGTCTAAGAGTATCTGCCCCTCAGTCGCCGGGCGCTCACTGCGTTCGCTTGGCTAGGCCTCTGGAAGTCAAAATAAAAAAGGCGACAGGAGCCATCTTCCGTTGCAGGGAAACTGGGTTCCCCAAGTCCGCGACTGCGGGCCGCCGCCATTGCGGCGAGCCAAGAGGTCGGAGACCTCGCCCGGCGCTTGAGGGAAAAATAAAATGACCGAAATCTACATCGACGCCGATGCCTGCCCGGTTAAGGAGGAGACCCTTAAGGTCGCCGCACGCCATGGGCTGATGGTTCATATGGTCAGCGATGGTGGTATCCGCCCCGATGCCAATCCCAAAGTCCGTATTGTCGTGGTTAGTCAGGGCGCGGATGCCGCCGATGACTGGATTGTCGAACACATCGAACCCGGCGATATCGCTATCACCAACGATATTCCCCTAGCTGATCGTATCCTGAAAAAAGGTGCCGGGGCCATTCGCCCCAACGGTCAGGCTTTTAGCGAGGATTCCATCGGCATGGCCCTGGCGACCCGAAACCTGATGGCCGATCTGCGTGAGAGCGGCGCCGTTACCGGTGGCCCGGCACCGTTTTCCAAGCAGGACAGGTCACGTTTTTTGCAGGCGCTGGAAACGGCTATTCAGGCAGGCCATCAGAATGGTTCAAAATAACCCGGACATGCTCTAGCCGATCATGATATCGATTTCCGACTGTTCCATGGTCTTGGCGCTGCCATTAATGATACCGCCTGCAACATCCATCAATTGTTGAATGATCTTCGATAAGGCCGTCGCGTTTTCACGAACCAGATCCATGTTCCCTTGAGCCAGGTCACCTTCGATGCGGTCGATGGTGGTGGCGATCAGATTATCGATCTGGGAAATCGTCTGTTCAAACGGCGCACGGAATTTGTTCGGCACATGGTTGTAGGCTTCCGCCGCCAGTTCGCGGTCAGAAAAAGTACTCTGCAGCATGTGCTCCTGGTAGCCTTTGGACTGCCATTCCTTGGCGTCCTCCAGCAGTTCCGGCATATCAGGTACCATTTCCAGGGTCATGACGATTTCGTTGAAATGGTTCAAATAGTCAGTTGCCAGCAGGGTTTGCTCATTAATGTTGGTGTCGCGGACTTTTTCCTGGAAAGCCAGAAAGTCTGCGCGTTCCTCTTCACCAATATCGCTCAGATCAGGACTGTCAGTCATACTTTCTTATATCAAGAAAACCGCATTGTGGAACCTTCAAACCACTGTTTGGTGCCGGAAAGCCTTGAGCAAAGTGCTTAAATTGTTCATTCTCCGGCATTCGGCTCGTTATATTATTAAAATTACATTCCTGGGATCACTTGAGATCATGAGCGACAACCGCGTTTATTTATATGACTGCACCTTGCGTGACGGGGCCCAGACTCAGGGCGTCGATTTCAATGTCTCTGACAAGATGTTGATCGCCGCCGAACTGGACAAGCTTGGCGTTGACTACGTCGAAGGCGGTTGGCCTGGCGCCAATCCAACCGACGATGCCTTTTTTAATGCCCCACCGACGTTCACGCGGGCTCGTCTGACGGCCTTTGGCATGACCCGGCGGGCCGGTCGTTCCAGTGATAATGACCCGGGACTTAACGCTTTGCTCGATTGTGGGACCGACGCCATTTGCATGGTCGGCAAGACCTGGGATTTTCATGTCGATGTGGCCCTGGAAATTGAGCATTCCGAAAACATCGCCATGATTTCAGACTCCATCAAACATGCCCGCACCAAGGTCGAAGAAGTGATGTTTGACGCCGAGCATTTTTTTGACGGCTACAAGGCCAACCCGGAGTTCGCGATGGCTTGCCTGACGGCAGCTTTTGACGCGGGTGCCCGCTGGATCGTGTTATGCGATACCAATGGAGGCACCCTGCCCCATGAGATCGAGGAAATCGTCAACGCCGTGTGCGAGCAGATTCCGGGCTCTAATCTGGGCATCCACTGCCACGATGATACCGGAAACGCGGTCGCCAATTCATTGGCTGCGGTTCGTGCCGGGGTGCGTCAGGTGCAAGGCGCCCTGAACGGCCTGGGCGAGCGTTGTGGCAATGCAAACCTGATAACGATTATTCCTTCGCTGATATTGAAAATGGGCTTTGATACCGGTATTTCAGCTGCCGATCTGACCCATTTGTCCCATGTCTCACGGGTTCTTGATGAACACCTGAACCGCTCGCCTGATCGCAGCGCGCCGTATGTGGGGGAGTCCGCCTTCGCCCACAAGGGCGGTTTGCATGTGTCGGCGGTCGAAAAAGATCCGCGAAGCTACGAGCACGTGGAGCCTGACTTGGTTGGCAATAAACGCCAGATTGTTGTTTCTGATCAGGCGGGCAAGGCCAATATACTGGCCCGGTTTCGGGAAATCGGCATTGATGTCAAAGCCGATGATCCCAAGGTTATTCGCCTTGTCGAACAGGTCAAGGAACGGGAATTTGACGGATATTCCTACGATGGTGCGGAAGCCAGCTTCGAGCTATTGGCCCGGCGCGCCCTTGGCAAGGTGCCTGATTATTTCCACTGTAACCATTTCAGGGTTCTGGACGAGAGGCGCTGGAATTCCAAGGGTGAACTGGTGATCGTGTCTGAGGCCACCGTCAAGTTGACGGTCGATGGCAAGGAGCACATGACGGTGGCCGAAGGAAACGGCCCAGTCAACGCACTGGATATGGCGCTCAGAAAAGTCCTGATACCGGTTTATCCGGTCCTTGAGGATTTGCGTTTGGTCGATTTCAAGGTCCGCATCTTGCGTTCCACCGATGCCTCTGCCGCAATGCCGCGGGTGATGATCGAATCCGCTGGCGCCCACGGCGAGCACTGGTCGACAGTCGGGGTTTCGACAAATATTATCGAGGCTTCTTATGAAGCGCTGCGCGATAGCATCGTCTACAAGCTGTATCGCGACGGTGTGACCTAGAATCCAATGACTGGAAGAAAGAAACCCCGCAGGCCGCCAAAATCAAGCGCGACGGCGTCCCTGGGTGCCCCGGCGATTATCCTGATTAATCCGCAACTGGGTGAAAATATCGGCATGAGCGCCCGGGCCATGCTCAACAATGAGCTTGGCGATTTGCGCCTTGTTGCCCCGGTTCATGGCTGGCCCAACGAGAACGCCATCAAGCCCTCCGCCGGTGCCGAGGTGGTTCTTGATGCAGTTCGTGTCTTTGATACAACGTCTGAGGCGCTGAGCGGCTTAAGCCATGTTTACGCAACCACGGCCCGCGATCGGGACATGACCAAGCGGGTGTTGAGCGCGCGGGCGGCGGCACAGGAAATGCGCGACGTCATCGCCTCCGGTGGTACCCCCGGTGTGATTTTTGGGCGTGAAGCCTGGGGCCTAAACAACGATGATGTGGCCCTGGCCGATACCCTGGTCACAATCCCCATGAACCCGGCTTTCAGTTCTCTCAATCTGGCCCAGGCGGTGCTGTTGATCGGTTATGAGTGGTTCCAGTCCGGCGACGCCACACCGGCTATTGACGATCGTATCCCCAAGAACACGCGCCTTGCCGACAAGGCCGAACTGGTTGGCATGTTTGAACACCTGGAAGCCGAGCTGGACGCCTGTGGATTCCTAAGGCCGCCTGAAAAACGCCCGGCCATGGTCCGCAATATCCGCAATATGTTCCAGCGGGCAAACATGACCGAACAGGAAGTTCGCACTTTCCGCGGCATCATTTCAGGGCTTATTCGCAAGCACGAGCGATAATTAAATGCGTTCCGACAGCCAGATGGCCAGACGCGATCCGGTTTTAATCAGGGCGTTTAAGCCTTCGTAACCGGCGGTTTTCTCGGCACCGTTCTGAAGGGCGGTGTCGCGGTGCTCAAGTTCTTCAAGGCGGAATTTCTCGCAGGTTTCGCTCAGTTCCTGCTCCTCACCGCCCATGGCTTCGAGTTTTTCGACCTGGGCTGCGTAGTGCTCATCGATGACTTCCTCGACGGCGACGGTGCAGGCCATGGCCGCCTTCTCGCCCAGCAGCGCCGTTCCTGCGCCCAGCGCGAAGCCAGCCAGATGCCACAGAGGCAGCAGGGCGGTTGGCCGAACCCGGCGCTTGCCGATCATTTTTGAAAAAGTATCAAGGTGGACTTCTTCCTGGGCCAGCATGTGACTGATGAGCGGGCCACTTTCTGATTTTCCAAGCACGCTCATTTGTCCTTCATAGATACGAACAGCACCATATTCGCCAGCCTGATCGACACGAATGAAGCGTTCGATCAAGGCCTCACGGCTGGGATCGCCGGGCAGGCGACCGTCTACTGATGAATAGGTTTTTTGCTCTTCGCTCATGTCTTCCTTGTCTTTGACAATTGTATGCCCATCGTAATGCTGGCCAGCCCAAGCACGCTTGATCCGAACACATTATAGGTCGCCATGCTGATTCCAAAAAGGGTCCAGTCCACCTCATCACAGGATTTTTCCGGCTTTTGCATCAGGCTGGCGCGAATATCCTGTAGGCTGACGCTGTCAGACAAGGGGGCCGTACATCCCGACAACCACCAGTGCTGCTCAACCCCGACGTGGTAGACGGCAATGCCCGCGCCGACAATATAGACCAGACCGCAGAGGATGATAATCAGCGGGATGAACGCCGATGATGTCTTCAGGCGCAGCGCCAAAACAGCCAGCAGGCCTGTGACAATGAAGGGAATACGCTGGTACAGGCACAGGATGCAGGGTTCCAGCTGATAAACATGCTGGGCCGTCAACGCCAGCGACAGGGCGCCAAGGGTGACCAGAAAAATAAAAGCGGGGATCAGGCGATTTAAAGACATCAGCTTAAACTAGTGCAGGAACTTGATCAGCACAAATCCGCCAAACAGCAGGACAAAAAAGGCGGTTGCAAGGAGACCCAGATTTTTTTCGATAAAGGCCCTGATCGGTTCGCCAAAATACCACAGTAGCCCTGCGACCAGAAAGAACCGCAAGCCTCGCGAAAGTAACGATGCGACGATGAAGACGATCAGATTCAGGTCGGCGACACCACTGGCGATGGTGATGACCTTGTAGGGGAAAGGCGTCAACCCGGCACCGCCGACGATCCAGGCGCCCCATTCGTGGTAATAGCTTTGGAACTGGCTGAATTTGTCTGCGTAGCCGTAGAAGTCGAGCAGCGCCTTGCCAATGGATTCATAGAGGAAAAAACCGATTCCGTAGCCGGCAATGCCGCCCAGCACGGAAGCCACCGTGCAAATCAGGGCAATGCGCCAGGCTTTTTCGCGGGCCGCCAGAACCATCGGGATAATCAGGATATCGGGGGGGATGGGAAATACCGAACTTTCGATGAACGACACCAAAGCCAGTGCAGCCAAGGCATTGCGGTGCTCGGCCAGCTTCATGGTCCAGTCGTAGAGTCCCTTGATCACCTGAATATTCTCCGCCATAAAAGATTGTCGTGGCGGAGGTTTAGCAGTCCCATGGCCGATCTGCAATATCACGATTGACCCGGCCCAAGCCTTGGCTATGATGGCCGCTTCCAACGCAGTGCCCCTGTGGCGGAACTGGTAGACGCGCTGGATTCAAAATCCAGTTCCCGCAAGGGAGTGGGAGTTCGATTCTCCCCGGGGGCACC
>JACKQG010000202.1_pt1 | contig 87603 bp, 53 predicted proteins | sample 8237621 | NCBI WGS metagenome assembly JACKQG01 (sample SAMN15677084, study PRJNA649215) | marine metagenome | biome: marine; feature: Black Sea; material: saline water; isolation source: suspended particulate matter (SPM) from the Black Sea western gyre | collected 2013-06-09/2013-06-10 | depth...
CAGGTCCCAAAGGTGCTACAGGTTCCACAGGGGCTGACTCGGTAGTTGCGGGTCCTACAGGTTCCACAGGCCCCAAGGGCGCTACAGGTAATTCACAATTATCTAATATATTATCCATGGAGATAAACAACACAGACGGATACCTAGAACTCACAATTAAATAATAAAATGAAAACTAAAAAAACAAATAAAGAACTACTTGAACACCTACAAAAGGAGTTGACGTTAATAAAAAATCATCTACCAAATGGAGAACTTAAAGAGATACAACTAGCATTAGAAGGTATCTCAATAAAACAAGAGACTATATTAAATGATATTGCACATCTAAAAGAGTCATTAGATAAACTATATAAAAATATATATAATCCCGAGGATGGGTTTGTAGTTCGTATTAATAAGAATTCAGACCATAGAAAAAATATAGAGAAAATGCAAGACAAAGGGGTTTGGTCGAGTGCGTCGAAAAAAATAGATAAACTTTGGGATTGGCGAAGTAATGTTAATAGATCCTTATGGATTGTATATGCTGCTGTTATAGGTCTTCTTATAAAATTAGTTTTTTTTACAAGCATATTCTAAATGAAAGTTTTATTTGATGTACACAAAAGAGGCACTGTGAAAGCTTACTTATTGAATGTCTCTTTTATCTGTTTAATTTGCTCCTTACTATACATGCCATCAGCGCTCTATGGAGGCTACATAGGTTTTTTGAGCTCTTTCTTTCTCTACATATCCGCAAAAATAATTAAGTAATAATGAACATAAAATTATTTACTTTTATTATAGGCATTAGTGCCTTTTTTATTGCCGGAAATGCTGCATTTTTTAGTATAACAGGAATAGCCTATTTATTTTCTGGAGCATTTTGGTCTGTATCCTTGATGGCAGGGTCTCTCGAAGTTGGAAAGCTTGTTTCTGCTAGTTTTTTATATAAGTATTGGAATAAAATAAATACTTTTTTAAAACTTTATATGGTAATAGGTACTTTAATTTTAGTTGGAATAACCTCAATGGGGATATTTGGGTATTTGTCTAAAGCCTATCAAAGTTCTACAGTAGGTGTTGAGCGTTTGTTTTTAAAACAAACAACATACGAAGATGAACTAAAACGTATAACTGCTGATAAAAACTTTTTGATCGAGGAGTTAGATATACGTGTAAAAGAATTACCAAACAATTATATTACGGCAAAACGCGAATTACGTACCACATATAATACCCAAATTGCCGAGATCAGTAAGCAAATTTATAATACTTCTAACGATCTTAGTGATGTTAAGCTAGAATTGATTGATTCTGGTGTAGACGTAGGCCCATTACTATATATCGCTAAAACATTTAATACTGATATTGACACTATAGCTAAGTGGGTTATTATTATTTTAATTTTTGTGTTTGATCCTCTAGCAGTGGCATTAGTTATAGCTTTTAATATTGTGCTAGAGCAAAAAACTAACACTAATAAAGGCATAAAGAATACTACAGTAGAAAAACAAAGAACAAAGACATACGAAGAAAATAGAATAGAAGCTCCGAAAGCTCCCGAAAAAGTAAATAAGATTAAAAATTTAAAAAATAAACCTGATGATAGCCCCTCAGACTGGATTACTCCCTATCGCGAATAGGATTGTTTGACATAACTTATATAAATAAACAGGAGACTAATGATGCCACTAAACGTAGATATTATAACTAGACAGTCTAAAGGATCACCTTTAACAGTTAGCGAATTAGATTTGAATTTCGAAAATCTAAAAACTGCGTCATTAAGCGCATACGCACACGCAGAGGATGTAGTCGGCGGCAACATTGACTGGAGCCAAGTGAGCTTTTCTCTTGATGGCTGGGTTACCACAAAGAATGATACATCTTTTTTAATAGATTTTGATTTAGCTGAAACAACTTATGATGCTGATATTGCAAAATCTTTAGGTTCTGGAAAAACCCTTTCCCTGGGTAGCGGTAACTTAACTTCTAGTATTGTTGCCCGTAACTCTCTTACTGTAGACTCAACTGAAAATGATGGCTTAAATTTACTTGATTTAAAACATAATAGTGTGAACAAGTTTTCTGTAGATAAAGATGGGGTTATGTTTTTAGAAAATAACACCACTCCTACAATAATAACAGAGGGCGCATTATGGTTTGATGGCACAACCCTCCGGATCGGGACAGCCAACTAAACATGAATAATATGCTCCCCCACGAAAAAGAACTGCTAAGGAGAGAAATAAAGGAATCTGGATTCGATAAAAAGGATATAGGCTTTATTATTAAAAGCATAGCTAACTCCAAGATCGACGGGGTTGACCTACAGCAAGCTGTGATTACAGTAGATAAACTTCAGAAAAAGTATAAAGCATTCAGCGAGTTAGAAGAAAAGAAAATTAAAAAATCTAATCAATAAATGCCCATCAAACAAACTTTACAAGACTTACAAAAATCCCACAGACAAAACTTTATAGACTACAATTCATTTGTGGAGCTGCATAACGAGATAGATTATGGAATGCCCACGACACAACTAGAGTCTGTTCCTAACTTTGAGTTATCCAAGCACTTAAAGCAGATTTTAAAAGACGAACTTTACTTAAGGAGCGACAGAGAAGAATTAATGGGATTAGCGGCAGTTCAAGTTGGTATCCCAGCCAACGTTATTTATATTGAAAAAGACAGGGATACCTCAGTTTTACTTATGGACCCAAAAGTTAGCCCATCCCAGAATGATAAGGACCCCGAATTGTTTATAAAACTAATTAAATGTCCTACATCCCCGTCACCGTATCACTTAGGATTATTTATTAAGTCAGCCACGATATACTCTGCCACAAGTAAACCCTACGCCCTTGGACATATTCAAGATGACCCTACATTCAATTTCTCAGCTAATCTACAAAAAGTTATATGGGCTGCTAGTGGCTTTCTTCCCGGCGACGATAGCAGCACTCCAATTAATTACTTGAAGGCTTGTGAATTACTAGATGGGTCCCCGGTGTTTAAAAAACATTTTAAATGTAGTATACACAGATTGGAACTTGAACAAATTTTAAATAAGTCAGACGTACTGGATAGCCTCTCTATTCATAAAGATGTGACGGACACTCTCAGAGATAACTTACTAAAATTGTTTGCTAACAATACTAACAAGGAGTGGATAAGAGTTCCATCAGAAAATTTATTTAAAGATTTATTAAATATATAGTTGCTTCCTTATATATTTTTTCTTAAATTTAGGTACGAATACTTCATATAAAATTTAGTTTATTTCAATAGAAAATAAATTATAACACTAGACTAAGGAAAAATAACATGAGTTTTAAACTAAAACCAAAGCAGGACAGGATAATTATAAAACCAGAGGAAATCTCTGACGTCTCCGCTGGGGGTATATTGATCCCAGATGGCTCCAAAGAAAGACCCAAAAAAGCTGAAGTTGTTGCTGTAGGGCCCGGTCTTTGGGCAGCATCTATAAAAGACTATCGAGCTCCAAATATAAATGTTGGGGATATTGTAATGTTTGCTAAGTATGCCGGAATGGAAGTAACAGTAGATGATATAAAGTATTTAATCATAAAAGAATCAGATATTATAGCAGTTTACGCTTAGTACGTTGTATGCCAAAATATAAGTGGACATCTAGCAAAATTCTAAGGGGAATCTTAGATCTTCCAGAGGATAAAAGATATTCTACTTATGTTAAAAAACACAAGGGCGCTCTATGGAAAGCAGCCCAGCGCCATTTTGGTTCGTGGAAGAATGCAATCGAAGCAGTTGATATAGAGTATGAGAGTATAGTCAAGTGGGGGCCGCGAGAAGCCATAAATAAGGGGGCTGGAGGATTGTGTACTTTTCCTGGATGTTCAAAAAAACATCACGCAAACGCACTTTGTCAGCATCATGATAATATGATGAGATATAAGTTAAAACAAGAAAGACATACCTAATTATATGATAGTTTTACACAACCATGCAGACGGCTCATTTGCGCCAATTCATTATCCTAGAAAGTCTATATCTGCTTACTTAGCTCAACAAGTAAACAGTGTATTTGACTTGGAGGAAATGGATAGAATTACTATAGAATTTAATGTGATGTTTGATTTGTACTTACCTCCTGAACTTACTATTAGTCGATTTGTTAAGAATAAATTAAGATGTTTTTTTGGAGACACGCACACAGTTATTACAATACCCTCAGTGAAGCTACAAATTGCAGAAACTGAGGATGACTACATCCACTATGAACCCAGCGGCGTTTTATGGAAGGATATAATTGTCCTGCCTATAAAATTAGAAAGAGCCTTGTTGCGTTATATGGATAAACATAAAGAGTTTAATTATAATGGCATATCTTAGAAGACCAAAGCAAATACGAACAAAAAAACGTATAACTGGGGATCAGCCAATACAGCCTATCCCAAGTGTTAGTCAACAGGATAGTTTGCCAGTTGATTTACAGATAGACCAGCTAGAAAGCGAATTTGATGATCAGGTAAAACTTTCTCTCCTAGATAAAGGTGAGGAAAAATTAAATCAATTGGAAGATAAGGTTAAAGATAACTTAAAGGATCTTGCTGTTATTTTAGATCCAGAAACTAATATGAGCTTAATTCGCGCAGCTTCTCAACTAAAGCAGGAACCAACCTCAGTAATAGATTTCGAAGTAATAGATAGAGCTGTAGATATTGCAATGGACTCTCATATTCATGGCGGGGGATTTGACCCTGTGGCTGTTATTATGGGATTTTATGGTGCAGATGAAAGAGGAATGCCTTTAGCTCCAGTTCCAAGAATAGGAATGGACTGTATCCAAATGCAAAATCTAGATAATGTACCAGACCCAGGTGACAAAGATTATGAATTAGATACAATAGATAATATTTCTATGGAAGCTGGAGAATTTAAATTAGTAGACTTGCTCAGAAAATTATGGCTTGTTCTTAAATACTTCCCTGGCACAGACATAGTTTCTATGCTTAAAAAAATGTTACCCAAAAAGAAGTGGTATACAAAGCTAATTCGAAAGGTTATAAAGAAAACTATAACATGGGTAGAGTGTAAGTTAGTGAATCCTGCATATTTTTTATTATTTGGTGAGGCAAGATCTTGTAAAGAAGAAGATGAAGCCACAGAGACAGAACCTATCACAGCTACTTATGATTTTGATCCAGAATCTCTTAGTGGAACTGGTATGGATTGTATTGAGGCCTCATCCTCAATAATGCTATGGATGCACAACAACATTGAAGTAATGGAGGAAGGTAAGGATCTAAAAGCTTTAATGCATGTAAAAGAACAACGGAGTAATCACGAAGCTAGTAAATTCGCAACATTAGAATATTCCATTAATAATAAAGATAAGTTTTCTGGACAGATAGACGATTTGAATAAATCCACCAGCGCTATACCTAGATATAAAAAAAGATATAGCAACAATACTAAAAGGGAAAAGGCATAACTGTGTTTCAGAAAAATATTTATTTAGGAGATTATAGAGTAGAGTGGGCAGATCAGAAGATAAGCTTAGAATGTGAATGCGGGCAGGAAACCATTGAAATTTTTTCAGACGCCTCAACGGTATGCTCTTCATGTAAAAGAAGATTTTCAATTTTAGAAATTATAAGAATAGAAAATTATCCCGATGATTTAGATAATGATGATATTGACAATAGTAATCTAGGGACTTTTTTCGATAAGATAGATAAGATAGAAGGGAGCACTTGGTAAACTGAGGAAAAATAATGAGAAAAACTATAATAGATAAACTAAGAGAATTAAAGGCAAAGTCTAATGCCGGAAGTACACCTAAGGCTTCAGAGGAGCAAGATGTGGCAAAAAAAGATGTCACCTTTTTAGCGGCCTCTGCCTCTTCCACAACAATTACTGAACATATTAATAGCAGAATTGAGGCGTTAGTAAGCTTAGCAGGAGGCTTGGCCTTTTATGAAGATAAAGGAACATCTGTAAGATACATAGATGAATCCAAAGGATATTTAATTACAATAGAATACACCAAAAAAGTGGAGGCTTAATGCAAAGAGCTATATTCATTACAGAAGAAATTTCTTTCAGTACCCACCCAGATTCATTGATTAGACGAATTACTGAACAGCTTCTTATATTAGAGGCAGAAGGGGATGCTCCTATTCATGTATTCCTAGACACTGCTGGGGGAGATGTAAAGGTTGCTTTATGCATATTTGATCTCTTCCAGAAATGCAGGTCTCCCATTTACACATACGGACTCTCTGGGGTCAGCTCGGCTGGAATAATAATATTCTTAGCTGGAGTAAAGCGGTTCTCTTTGCAATCTACCTACTTTATGTCACACCCAAGCACACTCTCCATGGAGTCTTCTTCTGAGGACTTCGACGCTACAGCCAGCTTTCTATTAACGCAGGGCTCAAGAGTTAAAAAAATATTTAAATCTGTGTTAAAAATTAGTGAGAAAAGGTATAAGGAAATGCATACCAGTACTAATTATATTTGGGCAGAAGATGCCCTTAAGCTAAAAATTGTTACAGAGATCCTCAACAGTATACCCCACATAGACGATATGTCAATGGGTTTTTCAGAGAAGGAAGCTGAGGATATTCACAAAGCTATAACATTTTATAAAGACTCAAAAAAATTACTAATAGGATCAACATGCATGTAATTAAATTAATAGATGATTTACCTCAACCAGTAAGAGTTATGGCTCAAAACTTCTACGAGGCTGATACCTTTGAACCAGAGATATATGAAGTTACAAAAACAGAATATGGAAAATTAGCCGATAACGAAGATGTTGTAACTCAATTGTTATACTGGAGAGATGAACACAAATTCTATGCAGTTTTAGCTGGGGATGCAAAGAGAAAGGTTAAGTCGCAGCTTATAGAACACAATCCATTTTATAAAGAAACTTCTATCCTAGCTTTCTACGAAGTAGGGGACCACGATATCTCGGAATGGAAAACAAAGTATGGTAAGAAAATGCTAGAACCAGATCATGCTTTGGAGTTTGGATCATGATTGTGGGAGGTCGCCATTCCTTGGAAAAATTTAAAGGTATGAGAAAGGACTTATGCTCCTTAGCCGCTCAGGGAGACCTAGACACTCCCGCCAAAGATTTCAAACCCATAAATTCTTTCTTGAAAATTAGAAGCTTAATGGGAGATGAGTGTGATTATTTATTAAGTATATGTAAGGTTATCTCTCAGGATAAAGCAATAATGTTTATGTTAGATCTAAAAGATGACCAAAACTAAACCCAGCTCTGCCATAACTGATATAGGTACTAGTGTATCTCCTGAGCTTAAGCAAGCTTTAGACTCCTTAGGAAAGGGAACTAGTGTTAAGCTGGCCGATTTACCGCCAGTGCCAGAATTGCAGCATATTCTGTCTGGCTTTCCTGAGGAAGCAAGAGACAGTATAGAACTAACTAGGGCGCAGGTAGAAAAACTTTTAAAGCACATAAAGATAGCTACGTTTGGAGTAAGCCACACTCTCCCTATGTTATGCAGAGGAAGTGAATGCCCTGTGGCGGGTTTATGTATCTTTTACAAAATGGGGATTGCCCCTGACGGGGAGAGATGTCCTGAAGAAATTATGTATATGGATCAGTTATTGCCGCAGTTTATTAAAGACATGGGAGTGGACATGGAGAACTACCTAGAAGTCAGTATGGTGCAAGAATACGTCTCTGCTCTTCTGGATAAGAGGCGTGCTGAAAGAATGATAGCGTTAGAAGGCGATGTAAAAGAAGTCGCCACTACTGTAATTCAAGCTACTGGGACAGTAATATACAATGAGCAGGCGACACCTTATACAGAAATAAAAGAGAAAGCAGCCCGACGTTTGACGAGTTTAAGAAAAGAATTATTAGCTACTAGGGAACAACGCGCTAAGTATAAATTAACAGATCAATCTGATCCGTCTACTCGAGCGGCAGAGATGAGAGAAAAGTTTGAAAGAATACAGGCTAGGGAACAACAGGACCGAGAGTCTTTAGACTCTTCCCTCGATAAGGCATTTAAAGAGGTAAAGTAATATGGCAAGTTTATTAGGGAAACTTTTAGTAGGAGGAGCCGCAGCGGGCTATACTATTAATTCTGCTATTTCAAACCAAACGAGTAACTTACCAGCAAATCCAACAAGAAGACGCAGACTCGGGTACGAGGATATGGCTTCTGGGGGATTCTGGCGAAAACAAGGAACTTTATTTGGAATGGCGGCCGCTTCCGGAGACTGGGGAGGTTATTTTGGACATGGCCTTAATACAGCGGTAGGGACTGTGTCCGGGCCAGTTGGTGGTTCTGCTGCTATTGGCGGAGCTTTTGTAGGGGTAGCAGGCTCATTCGCTTTCTCTAAGTTGACTAAAGGAACTGTTTCTTTTGGGCAAAAATCAGCTTGGGCAGGGCGCGCAATTGCTTTGACTTCGGGAGCAGTTATGGGAGGAATCACTGCCCGTAAAATTCAATTGCAATTATCAGAACAGTTTAATACTGTTAGGAAAAACCTATACAAAAAACCAATGTTTTCAAATAAGGCTAGAACACAAGGTCCTGGATATCGTTTATGGGCACAAAGAACAGCAATGGGGAAACCCGGACATCTTGGAGTTACTGGAAGTCTACCATTTGCCATGCATTCGGCCAGGCATAGGAGCACGGTTTAGTGGCTGTTAGCGGAAGTTCAATAGCGCAAGCACTATCCGGCTCTCATATGGGAGGCGTAGCTCTTGGGGCTGCCACCTTAGCCTCTGAGAATCTAACAGGAATATCTCCTTTAGATTTTATGCCGAGTCCGTTTACTGCTCCCCTATGGGGTTCTCTAATGAACCCGGTGAAAGCCGCACGTATAATAAACCCCTTTTCAGGAGGAACTGGAGCGGTCTTTGCTGGGTTATCCGAAAGCGTAACATCAAAATGGGGCGAAGGTAGCAACTTTTTTAGGAGAACTGATGCCTTTAAAAATACTGCTACCTATGCTGGAGCCACTTATAGAGGCCCCGTCGGGTTTAAAACGCTTATGCTGGGGATGCGGGAGTCTTCAGGTCTAGCAGCAAAAATGTCGATTGGTAATATGGCACTTTCTTCAGCAGAACTAGTGGGACATGCTTTCGCTAATAAAGGAATGGGAGATGCCTTATGGGTCAAAACTCTACAAAACGCAAGAACACTTGGTGTAGCGGGTATGCTCAACATAGGCGAAGACCTCAGTTCTCCAGAGAAATTAGGAGCAGCCTGGGCCTATAAATTTGGAGGCATAGATCCATCTAACGTTAAGGCAGGAAAGCAGATAAGCGCTAAAGTCGCTGATGGCGGTGAAAAAGCCATAAAACACTATCTTCCGCAATTCAGCGATGATGCTGTAAAAGCCGGATTCAAACTGGGAGCTGGTATGGGGGCGCGGGTGTTTTCAACTGTTGCTGCTGGTTTCTCATTGTATACCTACTATGATATAATATCAACTGTAACTAGCAGCTTAGCCTCTACCTCAATACAAGGGGCCGGAGAACTTGCCGCTACGTTGAATCAATGGATAGATGAGAAAAGAGGACTAGAGTTTGGCTATGGGAGAATACCCCAAGCAATGATTTCAGCAGGAGCATCCACTGAACGGCGAAGAGCAGTACAAGCATCTTATGGTGCAAAAATTAACCCTCGAAATAGATTAATGGGCAATGAAGCCTCTTATCATCACAACAGGTAACTTATTAGTATGCAATTAAAAAAAGGTAAAAACGAATCAATTGAGAGTTTAATTAGAAGGTTTGGTAAAAAGGTACAGAAATCAGGATTAATGGAAGAACTACGTTATCGTGAATTTTATGTAAAGCCCTCATTAAGAAAAAAATATCCTAAAAAGAAAATATGGTAGTAGCGTCTGATCAGCTTATTCTAACCGCAACAGGCGAGTTAACACAAGCTTCTGACACAAAAGATTGCTCAATTTTCTGGTGGACGGGTAAAGAGTTTTCTACAGTGAAAGTAAAAGAAGTTAAAAAATCTAATAAGAAAGTACACTCATTTACTTCAGCACAAGGTAGATTAATCTCTTGCCCCTATGATACATCTTTTATGGGTAGGCCCCATAATCCCAAATACAGTATCATAAATTATAATAACATAGATCTTGACACTATCTCTACCCCCGGTGTCTTCATACAAACTCTAGTTGCTGTTCTGGGCCATCTGAACGTTTTTGGTAAACTGGAGTATGATGACAATACTCTCGGCTTATTGAGATCTTCTTTTGATAAGTTTCAGGACAAACGTCCAAATCAATATACTAAGGTCAGTGTTGCTTCCTCTTTTTCAAAGTTGACAAAAAGATCGTTAAAAAAAATATTATCTACCTTTTTAAAATATAAAATTATGAAACATCTAACACCGCGAAGCAAGGATATTTTATTCTTCTTGTCAAGTAGATTGGGTTTACGTGTAAATGGGCATAGTGTGCATTCTCCTTTGGAGCAACCGGGCACTCTTAAAATTAAAGGACCACTATCAGAGGGTATACGATATGAAAGTCTTAGGTATTTTGGAAAACTTGATGTAGATTCCGTAGAAATAATTCCCACTAAACCAACAAGTAACCTATTAATTGGAAGTTTCATATGTCTGACAAACTAGATATTAGCCAAGAAGATCTATTTGAAGCACAGATTCTAAGCGATCCTGTCTATTTTGCCGAGATATATTTACGATCCCCCTCTGATCCTAAGAAACCGCTAGTCCTTAGGTCTTATCAGAAAAAGATATTAAGAGATAGGGCCCAAAAGAGAGTACTTAGGCTTGGAAGACGTACCGGCAAAAGTGTCACACTCGCTGTAGAGATGATCTGGAAGGCATTTACGCATAGTGATAGGGAAATTCTGATTACTGCTGGATACGATTCGCAGGTTCAAACATTATTTAATCTTATAAGTCGTATGACAAAAGATGCCCCGGACATTGCCGATTCGATAGCAAGAACTAGAATGAGGCCCTATGAAATCTGGTTTAAAAACAACTCGGTTATTATGGGGTACGTGGCTAATAACGCAGTTCGTGGTAAATGTCTACCACGGGACACTAAAGTTGTAAAGGCGGACGGAACCTCTATTAATATTGATAAAATTAAGATAGGGGATAGAGTAGTATCTATAGATCTTACTACTGAAAAACATATAGTGGGCACTGTAGAGGCATTGCATGATAATGGTATACAGGAACTTTATGAAATAGAAACAGCTTCCGAAAGGTTTCTTAAAGCCACAGGTGGCCACAAGGTAATGACCATGGGGAGAGGCTGGTGGCGTGTTGAGGATTTATTTAGTCAAGAGCAATTTGGAAGAGAAGCTGATTTCCTATCAGTTATTCATCCCAATGGTAAAGCTCATTGGACTAGAGTTAAGCGAATAAAAAAGATTTCAACTAAAAAACAAACATTTGACCTAACAGTAGGACCTCATTCTAACTTTGTTGCATATAATGAAGCTTCTGAAACACGTGGAGCTGTGGCTACTGGGCCCTCAATAACATCTGGCCACAAAGTCAGTGGAATACCCCCCGGTGGCTTTTTAGTACATAATTCAGCTAATGACGTTTATATGGATGAGGTGGACTCCATGACAAATGAAGCCCTAATTGAAGCCATTCTTCCAATATCTACTACATATAGAGATACCACTCTTACAGTTTCTGGAACTCCTACTGGAAAAAGAGAATATTTCTATAACATTTCTAAAAGAAAACAAGAGTTAAACTTCAAAGAATATTATTATCCTTCAATGGTAAGTCCAGAATGGAGTAAAGAAAGAGAAGCCGAGTTAAGAGCGGTAACAACTGTTAGTCAGTATGAGCATGAGTACTTAGCACAGTTTGGTACAGCCGCAGAGGGAGTATTTAAAAATAATTTTACAGATAAAAACCTATATGTATATTCATATTCTTCATTAAAATATAATCCTAATAATCTATATATTTTAGGAGTTGATTGGAATGAGTCTAGACATGGAGTACAAGCTGTGGTTCTAGAATATTTAAACGACCCAGTAACAGTTCTTCCTTATAATGATGGAGAATGGGAGCACAAACAAGGGGAAACGATTAATTATGTAGAAAAACAAAATGCTTTACGCGTCTTCTATGCAGATTCCATTGATCCTGCAAACTACACTAATATTGGTTCAGTAGAGTTTATTTTAAAATTAATGAAAAAATTTAAATTTACTAAAATGGTTTTCGATCGGGGGCACGGGGAAGCAAACTACGAGCTTTTACGGTTATCTATAGACACAGGGGAAGGCCCAATGGGTATAAAGTGCCCTAACATGAAATACATGTTGGATCGAATGGCCTCAGTTGATATGGGAGGCGCCACCGATATAATTGACACAGTAACTGGTGTTGCTAGAAAAGTCCCTACAAAAAATTCAATGGTAAAGAACATGCAGATGCTTAATGAAAATGACCAACTTATTATACCTGCAGTAGATCTAAAAGGGAACATAGTAGAAAACGACGAAGAAAAATTGATTGGCCAAATGAGGGGGTATGTGGTAGAACGTGTTGGAAAATATGGAGAAGTATACGCATCTACCTCAAGACACGGTTTAGATCATAGACTTGATGCAGCGATGTTAGCAGCTTATGGGTATATGATGGATACTTCTATTTTTCATAAACGAGATATGGACGTAGTTGCAGACAATGTCCCTGGACTTGAAACAGCATTTGCTCGAGGAGGCTGGAGATCAAACCTTGCTAAAGTTGAACAAGTACCAAAAGTATCTTCCCTAAATGGATCACTGTTATATGACCATGGTGATTGGTCAGGCGAGGGAGAACCTCCTGAATTTGAATTAAATGCCGAGGGCGCTCCTATCCGCGTAGGAACGCTATTTACAGAAAGTAGGGGTTTTTCTCATAAAACTAGAACTCCTTCTAAAAAATCTAAACGAGGTTTATTCTAATGGCTAAAGTTGGAAGTTCAGAATGGTGGGATGGTTTTGCCGAAGAACTTGGTGAGGATTTTGATGAAGCTTATAAAGCAGAAGTAGCTCAATTTTTTAATAGAATTGAACAAAACACCACAAACGTAGGTAGGCAACATACCGACTGGAGAGATCCAGTAGAAGCTGTAAAGAAGCTGATTCAATCAGATCCCCCAAAAGAGGCCACCGATAATCCTGCCACTCGTTGGAAGATTATAACAGAAAACATGTCTGAGCAAATAAGAGGTATAAGTGACAATTTATATCCAACAAATCCTACTGTATACCATAAAGGCTCTTTCATCCCTATTCGATTTGGGGAACTTCGGCGCCTTGTAAGCGGAGATAGCTTTAGTAATCCCTGGCGAGTTGTGCTAGATCCAGGAGACGCCCCTGGGCTCTCCGGAGGGGATAGGGAAGAAATAGAAGAACTAGAAAAAATCAACGTAAGATTAAAGGCTCAAAATCAAAAAGAAGTTATTTGGACCAACCCAGAACCGGCTGCTGTTAAATTTAAGTATGGAGCTAAATTAGCTCACACCGAACAAGACACTATGGGGATACAAATGTATTTTGGTTTCCCTAAGATTGGACTCTTGTTTGATAAGACCTTTCCAGAAAAGGAGAACCTCCTTGCTTCTAAGGGAAAAAGTAAAAAGGCCGCGTTTTCAATAATGGTGGATAGAGTAGAGGTAAATAACGACACTCTTACTTTATATTTTAAAGAAGAAAATCTTGAAGAAATAAGAAAAGAGTGGAATACCTACATTAACATCTCACGCGACGATACCTCTAAAGACCAACACCTTATATTTATTGGAAGGTACGTCGATCTTGATGAGAGTGATATTGATGGATATTTGAGTAACCTAAAGGCGGGCGCGGCCCATCATGGGTCACATGCTCTACTGGATATGGGAAATGGAATTCTGGACGCAATAGCATCATCCGTAGACGGAGTAGCTACAAGAGAGTTCTATTGCTGTATTTTTTATGAACTAATTAGAAATGCAAAAGTCAGTGAGGCACTCTCAGCTACTACTATCGACAAATATAGAATTGATAATAATAATAGTTTAATTGTTAGAAGTGGGTATTCTTCTGATGAGGAGTACAATGAGGCATATAAGAACGGAACTAAGGCATCCCTGGAGTATATTCTAGAGAATCCAGAATTATCCGCTCAACACATAGAGAGCTTCTTAGCTGAGCAAAGAGTATGGTTAAGCCAATTACATGCTCTTTTACTAGCCATGTTACCTCTATTTAGCGGGAACTCACTATCAATGAGTTGGGGCCTTTTTCAATTCAATATGGTTGCAATCATGCATACTTCCATTACAATAATGCTTACAACTATGTTAAACATTATTCAGCAGGAGTTGTTTGAACAAGCAGTGCAGTGGGGCAAAGAACGGATAGAAGCATCCCAAAATCCAGGAGTAGCTTCCAGGTGCTTGCCCTGGGAGGAACTATTTATGGGTATGATCACTGCGTTGTTTGGTCCAAATGGATGGGCTAAGCAAGTTAGAGAATTGATATCTAGAATGCAAGAGTATACTATGAAAAAGTCCAAGGAATTAGCCACCGAGGAGGAAGGAGCTGCCTCAAATACAGAGCAAAGTAAGTGGCTTCCAAAATTGAACGCATCCATTGACATGATAGAATGGTTACTAGACTTAAATGCTCAAGCGTTTAATATGTGTGCAGTGCATAGACAAGATAAATTTGAGAAGAAGGATAGCCAGAGTGAGGATAGTCAAGACAGTAGTAATGAAAATGCAAGCACCGTTAGTACTGGGATTGATAGAGACACAGGCTCTTCGGCAAATAGTCCAAGCGAAACTGGAGATATGAGCGAAGCAACTGGATCTGCTTTTACCACTTCTGGAACAGCAAGCAGTCTTTACTCTAATCTAGGCGGAACAAGTCGCCAGATTGACATAACTGGAACAGAGATTAATCCTGTTTCTTTGTTGATAGAACACAACGATGAGGATGTCGCTAAGTTTTTTACACAATATATAGGACTAACTAAAGAAGAAGCTAAAGAAGCATTAAGTAAAGCTAAAAAAGGTGAATGCTTAAAAACTTTAAAAACAAGTGAAGTGCAGGACCTAAAAGATGCTCTTAACAACGTAGGATTAGATATATAATGGCAAAATTTACTATACCGTTTTTCAGTAAACGAATAACTCTAGAGCAACGCATAGACAATATACTAACTAAGCGGAATCAATCAGTAAGTCAATTGGGTAGCAGTACAGCTACAGAAGACCAATTAACTAAGTCTAATAGCATATCGAATATTTTAAAAGGACTAAAAGCCACTGTCTTGAATATAATAGGCGGAGGAAATAGGGGTATATTTGTCACGCCTGAGTGGGATTTTAAAAAAATACAGCTTGCTTTTACAAATGAATCAATATTTAGACGGTCGGCAGAAAAATATGTAGAGCAAATTAGGAAACACTCGTGGGAATTTGTTGGAAATAATCCTAACACTGTAGAGTATATTAGGAAAAGATTTAATCAAATTGCTATTGTTACAAATAAACCTACGGCTGAGCTTTTTGATGAAATAGCCTTTAACATGGTACTTTATTCAAATGCTATACTTATTAAGCAAAGAAATAGAAAAGCGTCCGGAGGTAAGAAGAGAAAAACTTTTGATGGCTTTGACAGAGTTCCAGTTGCTGGCTACCAAGTCGCCGATCCAAGTACTCTTCAAGTTGATAAAGATAAATTTGGGAACGTAAAAAAATGGAAACAAATTTCAGGACAAAACACATCTTCCTCTGAAAAAACAACATCACCTTGGGCTAGACCTCAACAAGATGTATCCGGTAATGAATGGAATCCCTATAATGTAGTTCATATTAAGGATAGAAGTGCCACATCTTCAATGTTCTTTTTTTCTATGCCAATGGCTGTCCCAGTGATTGCGGATATGGAGGCATTACGGGAATTAGAAGAACTGTCTTTGTTAGAATCTATTAAAGTTGCGATTCCTAAATTACACGCTAAAGTCGGTAGTAAAGAACAACCCGGAACACAGGAACAGGTAGACGACTTAGCATCTACTATTCAAAGTCTTACTGGGGACGGAGTATTAGTTACCACTGAACGCGTTAATGTTGAAGATATCGCTAAAGCCACTAACGCCAATAATATTTTAACAGCCTCTATAAATTATTTTAGAGCTAGAGTCCTTGCCGGTTTAGGAATGTCAGGGGTCGCCATGGGAGAGGGGGACACTGCCAACAGATCCACGGCGCAAGTAATGAGCTCTGAGATGCAAAGCACTTCTGCAAAATATCAACGTATTCTAAAAAACTCTATAGAGTTTTATATAATACGGGAACTTCTATATGAAGGGGGATACACGGAGTTCACGCTAGCAGAAGACAACATGGTTTACTTATCCATCCCAGAGGTTGATCTTGCTGAAAAAATTAAGAGAGAAGCTCATCAACTTAATTTATATATTAATAATACTATAACTGAGGATGAACTCAGGAAGGAACTTGGAAGAGATATTTTAACAGATAAAAATAACACATATTTAAAGAACGTACAAATTCCTTTAGCTCAAGCCCAGTCTGCTGCTAACCTAACTGCGGGAGAGAATTCCTCTGAAAATAATTCTCGCCCTACAAATCAGCATGGGACACAACTTGCTAAACCAACAATAACCAAAGACTATTATACCGACTTATGGAATAAAGCATTAGGGACGAAAACTATTGAACAGCTGGATAACCTATTAACCGAGTCTAAGTTAGACCCGTATGACATAACTACGATGAAAATGATAATAAGACTACATTTAAAAGGCAACGATTTTACAGATATTGTTGGAATAGTATTTGGAAGTTTAGAAAACCAAATTATGAAAAACACTGATGGTAAATAATTATTTGGAATTCAGGTGCCCACAATGTGGATCACTATTGTGTAAATATCATGATCAAGAGGCCCCATATGCTGCAGAGATTAAATGTCAAAAACGAGAGTGTAATACAGTTAACATTAAAGCAAACTGCGTTCCCACCAAGCTTGTAGAGCTAAGATGTCAACTAATTGATGAAAAAAAATCAGAAAAATGGAACGAACAGGCTATGTGTAATAAATTATTAGCAAAAATTATCCCAGGCACGGATATTGAAGTAAAATGTCCACGATGCAAGAAACTGACTAATAGATTATCCTATTTTCCAGAACTTTTAGAGGAGTCTATGTAATGAGTAAACTACTTCATAATTTTGAAGATAATAGCAAGAGTACAATAGATTTTACTATAAACGAGCATGTGGATAGTCCAGCAGCTATTTTAGTAACACTGGATGCAACACACTCCGGCTACAAGAATAAAAACTTTTTTTACTACGATACGCAATCAATGAAATATGCAGTATCCAGAGATGTTTGGACATCCCCATTCCCTAAACCATTATTAAAGAATCACAACTTAGAAAGTGAACCCTTAGGAAGAGTTAAGGCAGCCCGTTTTATTGATTCTGACGATGGCAAGGGATTTACCCAGTTAGATGTCCTAGTTACAGATCCGGGCGCGATTAAGAAAATCCTAGACGGAAGATACTTAACTGTATCTACACACGGTGCTCCTTTAAAAGATGCCATAATAGAACACAACTTTACTAAGTGCTCTATTTGTGATACTAATCTAAATGTAGAAGAGTATTGTGGTCATAGTAGAGGCAGAGTATACGAAGACGAAGATGGAATGGAAAAACAGTGTTTCTGGATTGTTGGCGCGCTTGATTATAAAGAGGTATCCATTGTTAATACTCCTGCAGATAATGATGGCCAAACCGCTGCTCAAATTACAGCAGTTTCAATGATTGATGGAGAAAACCCAGCGTCCCCGTGTGATGGAGATTCGTGCCAAACTCAAAAGAGCATGGTATTTATAGACTCAGAAGTAAAATATGCTGATGAGGATTTTCTCTCAGCATGTGATAGTCTAGCCGAGCTTCTAGTAGCCAATCGTACTTTGTGGGAACATGTAAAATATGATAAACAAAGTTATATAGATAGTAAAGGTTTACTTTTTGATGAAGATGTTATTTTAGCTTCATTAGAGAAAAAAGAATTAGAAAAATTAAAGAGCCAGGCCGACTGCGCTAAAGAAGATTCTACAGATTTAAAAGATTACATGAATGAGGCTTATCCAGAAGAGAGAATAACATATGGATCTTCTACAGAGACTGGAGGACTAAAAGTTGAACACTCACATGTTATCTACTATGAGGATGAATTAAAAAATGGATATACAGACTGGGTTTTTGATCACACACATTCTGTTATAGATGGAAAATTGAGCTCAGCCATAATTGCTGGAACAAACGAAAGCCACTCACACGAAATCTTACCTGAAAAACTAGATTTGTCTATTATGAAATATTTACTCGATTATACAAAAGAGCATAGACACGCCGCTTATGTAAACAGTGCCGGAAATGGTCATTCAAGTTACGTAGACGGCCACTCACACGAAATTGTCAATAATAAAGTTATCTTATCGGATTCTAATCATGTCCATACTTTAATAGATTGGCCTGATGACTTAAATGACATGTCTGATGAAGGAGCCTTTATATCACTAAAAGACATAGATGTTCTTAAAGAACAAACTACTAATAATGATATTAAAGACTATTATAATGCATTTTTAGAAACGCATAAAGATAATAATAAAGCCTTAGAGCAGTTTCAATTAGATTCCGTATTAGAATCTATTGAGCATACACCGACTAATACACCATTACTTATAGGAAACGAAGCAATGAAACAATTAAATGATATCACACTGGACAAGCTAAATAAAGTTATTAATAGCGCTTCTACAGATAAAGTAGAACGCATTAAGATGCTAATAGAAGAAAACAGTAAAGTATCTGATGAAGTTAAGCAAGCATTTCTAGAAACGATTGAAGCTATTTTGAAGAAAAGCGAAACTAGCGAAGATGCCGAAGATGCTACTAATACAGATGATACACCTAAAAATTCTCCAGCTGATCTTGTAGAAGCTTTAAAAGTAACCGGAATGGATTCCTACTTAGAGTCTATAAAGGACGAATCTTTTAAAGATGGATATAAGGTTGGATACGAAGAAGCTAGTGTTGTTGTTTCTCTGGATGATTCTTCTGAAAATGAAGATGAGGAAACACAACCAGAGTCGTCTGACGCAGAAGATGCCCAAGAGCAAACTTCTGAAACAGAGGACACACACGACGAAGAACAAAACACACAAGACGAAGAGCAAGCCAATAAAGAGATAGACGAAATTAAAACAGTTTTAATTGACTCTATTGTACATAGTGCCACTGTTCTCCGTAAATCAGTTATTAATCTAGAAAGTGTTAAGGAATCTCAAGAAGAATATAAATCTTCTTTGGAAGCCAAAGACCTTGATTCTCTACGTAAGCTTTATAAAGAACTTGACAAAGACATCCTAGATGCTTTTGTTAATGTCCCAACTGAAGCAGTAGAGAATGAGACTATTTCTGATGATAAGCCCTCTGGCTTAGAAAATGACGAAGAGCCAATGAGTGATACAAAGAAAGTCATTTCATCTTACTTTAAATCTAAATAAATTAGGAGACCAATAAAATGTCTAAACTTAATTTTACAGCACAATCCGGAAGAACTAAAGCCTTAAAACGCTCACCTTCCAAATATGCATTATCCGCAGGCCGTCCAAACATTAGTCAATCTGATGGCGTACGTCCAGCGTTTCCAATGCAACCATATGCAGAGCTTGATACAAAATTTCAAGACAGCAACACTCAGGACTGGGTAGTTATCCCAAAAGGCCGTATTGTTTCGGCTATTACTGCTAATGATGGCGCTTTCTTTTCATCTGACGACGATTTTTATGGAGTTGGACGTGGAGTTTTAGCGTTAATGGTTCCATCAAGTGGTGGCTATGCACATTCATTATCAGCATTTGATCAAGGCGCCGCTCACGCACCTATTGGAGTTGTAGAGCACGATGTTTACCAAGACATTCGTGGAGATAACTTGAACTACGACATGCGTAATAAGAACTGGGGCGTAATGGCTCGTCAGCTTATTAAAGTCCCAGCTATCGATTTTGCTGCATGGAATACTGCTAATGTAGGTGTATTTGTAGCTGACTCCGTTGGAGATGGCTCAGGAACCTATGTATCTCCTGCTGCTGCTGAATCGGGTGCCGGTTATGTGGCATGTGAAAAGAAATACTCTTTCTTATCATATGATGGAAGTTCAGAAGGAAGCGCCGGAATGGAAGTTTCTGCTGACTTTTATGGTAATTTCCAATCTAAGAAATCCGGACAAGGCGCTGAGCAGAAGGTTGGACGTCTTTTAGGAGTTGACTATCGCTTCCCAAAAGATATGTTAGATACAGTACAAAATCCTTACGAACCAGAAGGCGCCTATAGAGTAGCCGGTACGGGTACTAAAGGTGTTCCTCAATTCTTATATGATTTCGCCTATGAAGCACTTAGTGGCGCAGCGTATGACTTTGGAACTGATGATCCTGCTTCTAAAATCAAAGAACTAGTAGTTGCTGGTGTTTTTGGTGAAGCTTGGATTCAAATTAACGTTTAATTTAGAAAATCTATAATTAAACAGAATAATGCAAGAACTCCTAGAGAGTCTGCTTTTGACATGCTTTTAATTGGAGATAAAACAAAATGAAAGTAACAAAAAGAACATCAAAGCAGGCTCAAGCTCAGAAGTTGATTTATGACATCTTTACCAATAACGGGGTAGTAGGCGTTGAAACTGAGGATAGAGATAGACTGCAATTGCATCTAGACTTTAAAGATGTGTTTAGTATTGACAAGCAGATGGAAAGTGAAGGAATTGGCGACTTTAAAGACGCATTCTTTACTGAAGATCTAACTCGTTATATTGGCACAACTGTAACTCGTTTAGTGCAGGAAGCAATTGAACCCGAACTCTTGGTCATTCCAAATTTGTTTAAGCAAATTTCTTATGAAGGACCAGGCCGTTCAGTTGAAATTGGTTCTGTTGGCGCATTTCATGCTGCCGAAATTCCTGAAGGACAGGAATACCCAGAAGCTGACTTCTCGTATGGAGAAGGCTTCATCATGCAGCTTGGTATTAACAAACATGGATTAAAACTTCGTGTCACTCAAGAAGTACTTGATGACAACTTGTTTGACGTGTTTGGTATGTGGCTAAGTATGGCTGGTCGCGCATTAGCTCGACATAAAGAAGAATATGGTATTGCTCTTATGAATGATATGGGTATTACTGTATTTGATAACTCTGCTGCAAATGCAAGTGATAGCGAACTTGGATATACAAATGGCCGCGGTATCGATGGCTCATTTAATGGGTCTATGACCATTAATGATATCTTCGATATGTGGGTATATGGCTATCTTCGTGGGTTTAACTATGATTCGTTGTTAATCAATCCATTAGCTTGGAAAGTTTTCATGAACGATCCTAAAGCAAGAGAAATCTTGTTTTCTAATGGAGTAATTGCTACAAATCGTGTACCTTCTGGAAGCGGAGCTTCTACTTTTGGTTCAAGTTTTGGACAGTTAGGTTATAAATCAGATCCAACTGGTAATGATTATGGTAATCTAACAGCAGCACAAGTAGCTGGCCCTAACCCATTTACACAGTCGCTTAATCCTTTAGGGGCATCTTTTAATATTGCTCCTAGATACTTACCATCCCCACTTAAAGTTATTGTTTCCCCTCATGTAGGATATAGAGAAGCAACAGCCGGTGGTGGTTCTGTAAAAGTAGCTGATGTGATTATGGCCGATTCTCAAAATTGCGGTCTTTTGATGACCAAAGAAGGCGTATCTATCGATGAATGGAGAGATCCAGAAGTTGATATGCGTGCAATGAAAATCAAAGAACGCTGGGGAATGGCGCTGTTATCGCAGGGTAAAGGCGTTGCCGTTGCTCGTGATATGGTTATCAAAGACAATTATGTATTTGATAATGTAAATCAAAGAGCGCTTGCAGGAGAAACTCCCTCAGCTACAATTGTAAGCTAAGGTAGTTCTGCCTAATACTAATATTTGGGGTGGCCAAGCGTCACCCCAAATATTTAACAATATCAACCTAAATAGGAAAAGAATATGACAACAAATGAACAAAAAATTGAAAAATTAAGTAAAAAGAAGTACACCAAATTAACTGCCGGGAACCTCATGTGGAGATCAGATGATGGTTTTAACTTGTCCACTCTAGGAGAGCAGCTGGGTTATTGTGAAACTAACACAATACCTGCAGAGGCATATAGTGCTGTTAAGAAGGCTGTCAACGATGGGATATTAGAATTTACCAATTCCCCAAAAAAGTCGTCTGCTGAAAAAGTAGAACAAAGAAAACCCCCAGTATCTGATTCAACGGGATCTTTCGAATGGACAGAAAAACCTGATCCAAAGAAAGCTATGAAATCCCCATCATTTACAGGGCGTACACTAGGCTATAAAAGTGAGAGTGCTTTAGAGAAACAGGCATTTAAACTGCTAGCAGATACTTCAGCTAAAGCTGTAGATTCTTTTACCAAAGTATTTTCTACTATTGACAAAAAAGATGAGAAAATACAGTTGGTTAAGGCGGCTTATAAGATAGAACGTGGCGGACACAATCCAGCCATGGGACCCAGAGCAGCGGTAATAGATTATCTTACAGACATAATGATAGACCTAGGTATTAAAAATGGACTAAGTGGAGTAGTAGAGGAAAGAGAATCTATTGTTACTGATTCAAAGCCAGTTCGTTTTGCCATGTAAAAATGCCAAAACTATCCCCTAAAGGAAAATCTAGAATTCGAGGCTTAAAGCGCCCGAACCCGACACCAATTAAATCTAAAAAATCAAATAGGGAGTCCAAATAATGGCTTTTCGCGCAACTGGCTCTTTTTATTACGATGATACAAATACCTCCGTTAATTTAGGAGCTGGATCAACTATCGCTAACGGAGCGGATATTTATATCTCATTCTCATCTGATATATCAAGTGCTTCTGTGTTATCTTACACTGTTTCATTGTTTCGAACACTCCCCGATGGGGGTAACGAAACCCCAGTAGATCTTAGTAGTATCATAGTAGTAAACGATGGTCAAGAAAACCCTACCTGGATAAAAATTACACCAGCGTCAGACCTAATCGCAAATGGACACTATACTCTTTATCTACCAAAAGGCCGATATGGTATACGATCCACGGATGGGGAAAGTCTACAGCATAGCTTTTCCGTATCGTTTGCGACAGAAGCTGCTGCCGCGGGCGCAGGTCCAAGTACTCCAGCAGATACAGTAGAGTTATCTGAGTTACCTACAAGTCTTTACCTAGTCTCAAGTATGCCCTTGAATGAATCAATTATGCAGTATGGGGCAGGAAGTGTGATTGCTAAGTTTAATGGAAGACTGCCAAAAGACGAAGAGGATCTAAATAATTCAGAAACCAACGTCTTATGCACTGTAGATGTGCGACATCCTTTGGGATTATCTATGAATGTAGACTCAGACTGGGCTGATAACTTTTCATCTCAAGCAATCGGATCGGAGTTATTCTTAACCTCCAAAGTAAGCGCCAGCAGTATAGATCTAAACAGCTTAATGGAGTTAGGGGTGGATGTTATTACTTCGGACGGTATTGCATGTGTAAGCAAGGCTATAGATACTGATGGTAATATTTCGCTAGACTTTGATGTTAATAAGATTTTTGAGATTAATTTTTCGACACCTTTCGAGGATAGCATTGATCCTCTCACATTCATGGGTATACTCTCCCCATTCTTTACATCAATCCAAGAAACAAAATTAGAAATAGGTCCGTTTGTTCAGCAATATGATGACTTTACCCTTTCTCTTTTAATATATAGACACAGCATAACTGCAGAGCAATTATGGAAGGGTGACCTAAATTACGCAAGTTTACCAATTAGGGCAGGAGAGTATGTACAGGCTAGAACAAAACGGGATATTTTAAACACTTACCTTACAGACCCTGCAGGAGCCTCTAGTAATTTTTCGATTGGCGACTTTAAAATGTCAGGCAAAGAACTATCTAGATATATACAAGATAGCATAAAAGCCTTAGACTTAAAAATAATAGTATTAGAGAACGCTCTAAAAAGAGGCAGTTCCAGCACAGAGCCTTACACAGACTATGCTCATCAAAGCCTTCCTGTTAAAACTAAAGGTTCGTATACCGGAGGAGCTGCAAACAGCAATACCCTATATAGTTCTAGGTCTCTCACTAAAGGAGGCTAATTATCATGGGTTTTTCGCTCTGGTCCCCCTTAAAAAATAGTTCTTCCTCAAAAAATAAAATTGATCAAGTTCTTAAAAATTGGGGACATTATTCACTGTATAGACGGTACAATGTTGGAGATAAAACTGAATACTTCGATGACGCTACTGGAGCTAGCTCGGGCGGCCCAAAGTGGACATTCTCGGATGAAATAGTCTTAACCCGTCATGCTCCAATGTCCGTTAGAGGAACTGTTGGAACAAGTATCAATGCCTCTAAAATGTACATACAAAGTGATATTAGACCAAAGCGTGGCGATGTGATTATTGAAATTGATTATGGGCAGGGAGATGGACCATTAGATAGCAATAAAATATACAAAGCAGATCATGTTGAAGCATTTGAAATACAAGAAATAGATACTAAAAGGGGTTATAGGGGAAAAATAATATATTATTTAGTTCAAGTAGTACCACATATGGGTGATTACTAATGGCAAAACCGGACAATATAGTAAGAATAACTTTATATAACGATGGAATATCTGGGGTGGACATGCCCTTAACTGTAAATGACGAGGATATTACAGGCAACTCTAGTCCTCTTTTGTTTATTCAGCGACTAGAAAAAGTTTTAAGTCTACTTAAACCTGATCTAAGATTTGATGCAGCTTATCCGACTTGGGTTATAAGTGAAGATCCAGACTTTCAAGTGGAAGATGGGATTGTGTGGAGTATTAACAAAATGCTCCCTGTGAATTTAGGAGGGAAACCAAAATCTAATCCCGAGGCCGGTACGCGCGAAGTAAAACCGCGCCTAAGGAAGGATATTTATTTAGACGATGGCACAGCCCTAAGGGTGTATGCTCAAAAATTTACTGTATTTTATAGATTTGATATATTTTCAAAAAATCCGCAAGATGCAGAAGAACTAACAGATTGGTTTCAGTTTGCGTTCATGGATCATTTTGGCGGCTTATTTGGATCACACTACACTGTCTTCAGGCAAAGACTTAAGGATAAAGAAGTAGAACAACTAAACCAAACGTTTAACGTAAGAAGCTTGGAATATGCAGTAGACCTCGAGAGGCACACAGCAGTTCCAGAAAACCTGATCGATGTTATCAGAGTTAAAGTATCTAATACAACAGAATAATTTGTGGATTGACATAACTTAGATACGAAAGGTCCTAGGAGACTATTACTAACTAAATATAAAAATTTTGGAGAAAAACTATGGCTACCCCAAAAGTGACTAGACAACTATTTGATAACAACTTAACAAGAGCCGTTGAATCCTCTGGTCCTAGAAATAGGCGTGTAGTGATTTTAGGTAATGCTCTTGACGGTCCTCTCAATACCCCAGTAAAGATTTCCTCTCCTGCAGACGCGGCGGATAAATTTGGACCTTTTAAAAACGAAGCATTTAATTTAACTAAAGGTATTAAGGAGTGCTTTGATGCCCAATCAAACGGAGCAGCTTCCCCCGATATTTACGGAATGAGGGTGGTGGGCTATATAGCCGACGGTACCGCGCGAACTACTGCTGCAGAACGAATTTGGAATGATTTAGCCATTGAGCCGCCTGCTGATGTATTTAAATTAGAGGCGGTTAACCCCGGTTCTTTTTATAATGATATTTCTGTGTGGGCAGATGCGGAGGATCTTCACATTTATAATCCTAAAACTAAATTAACTACAAAAATAACTTATGCCTCAGAAGACATTCCTAATATGGATATGCTTGCCCTAGCGGAAGCAATAAACGCCAATATTGGATTAAATAAAATAATGTATGCGACTTCGATTGTAGATGCACAAGCAGTTACTGCTACTATCTTTTCGGGGGTCGAAGCAAGCCCACAGAGTTTAGCATCCGGGGCAGACTGGGATTTAACAGGTGAAATTGTTGATGGATTGGGAGACATATGGACAGTAAATGATCAGCTTTATTTAGGCTTAGAGAAGGCATATGATAATTTTATTGTTGACTTCTTTGATATTATGGCAGTAGCAGATTTAACTATAGATGCTTCAGTTATTGATGGTGATGGAGTTTCCTCAAGCTTCGCTACACAGCTTTCCGATTTCTTAAACGATTTCAATGGTGAAATGATAGGAACAATAAGTTTTGAGCCTCTCCAAGGTTCCGGAGTAGGTGGAAGAGTAATGAGAGATGATGTTACCTCGCGCTTAAATACAGTATTAAACGACAGTGTCGTAGCTGGCTTAGACCAGCCATTTATGTTTTGTGTAGATGGTGAGGGTATTTTTTCAGGACAATCCAGTAGATACGCAGGTAATCTTAACTGCGCTATTGCTGGATTAATTTCTGCAATGCCTACAGAAGAGGCTATTTACAGACACATACTACCCGGAGTACAGGGACTTGTATGGTCGTATGGCGGCAGAGATAAGTCAAGCGGAGATTTACAAGTAGATCTTTTATCAGATGCTAGAATATCTGTTCCTCAAAGTAAGAATGGCGAAATAAGACTTTCTGAATCTCGCTCACTTGCAAAGGTTGGGTCTGATTATGAAAATCTAATGACTGTTCTTATTCTGCAGGAAGCTTTGGAAATTTGTAGAAATGTGGCAAAAGACTTCTTAGGTAAGGTCTCAAGTGCCGAATTACTACAAGCATTCCAAACTAATCTTAATTCTCAACTTGGGGCTTCTTTAGTGCCCAGAGTGTTAAGAGGATTTAAAGCACCTGTAGTAATGACTCCAGGAGAAAGAGTTGTTGGAAGAATTACTATTCCTCTAACTTTACAACCTCAGTTTGAAATCAGAGACGTACACTACAATGTTGAACTATCTGCAGAAGATCTAGTATAGCAATAGCTCTCTAATATAAAACATCAAATAAAAAGTCCTGCTTATGTGGGACTTTTTATTTTTAGCATATGACATATCTTTGTTAAGAGGAATAACAGCCCCAGAGCCGTACCCATACACTAGTCAATTTGACTACAAGTAGGAGAAGATATTATGGCTTTTCAATCAAATCTTGACCAAGGTGGCGGAATGGTCACTACATTTTCAGGATCAGATATTAAAATGGTATTTGGAAATGTTGAAATAGGGAATATTCAAGGTATTTCCTGGTCAATTAACAGAGAGGTTCGTCCCGTGTTTGTCATGGGAGATCCTAACGCGCTTGCTTACTCTAAGAATAAACGAGGAGTTGCAGGATCTTTAGTATTAACAGCTTTCGACAGGAGCGCCTTGTTTGACGTTCAACAAATGTCTGAAGTTTATAGACGCGATCAGCACTATACGCCGGGCCAGGACCATACTGCGGGAACAAACGTTAATCCGTTTAGCACAGAAAATACTCGTCAAGCAATCTATGCTGATGAAATTCCCCCATTTACAGCCACACTCTATGGAATGAATGAGTTCGGTAAGCAAATGGTTATGAGTATACACGACATCACTATCATTAGTGAAGGCGCAGGTGTCTCTATTGATGATAGTATTCAAGAAGCACAGTTTACATATGTTGCTAAGAATATTATCAGTTGGAGACCTGTTGAAGACGCGGACGCAGGCGGTAGCTCAGATACAGTATTAGGCACTGCTCAAAGCGCTCTATAAGGGAACCTAGTAATATAACTAAACTTAGTCTATATTATGATCTAAATAAAGTAGGCTGTATCTTTTGCAGCCTACTTTAGGTGCATTATGAAAGAACTTACCACAGTCCAAAATCAACAAATAGTGTACTCGGGTGCTGATGTATCTGCTTTTATTCTAGCCAAAGCAGCAAACTTAAATCCCACTGATGAGTTTGGAGAGGACATCACAACTACCTATAGCAATACTTTTATTCCATTTACAAATCTAGGAGCTATTAGTTACTCTATACACAGAGATAAAATGCCCGTCAGAAAGCTTGGTTCTGCTGTTGCGCATTCGTATACTACAGGTACACGGACTATAGCTGGTAGCATAGTTGTTATAAACTTCGATAGAGCTGCTTTTTTCCAGCTATTGAGTGATGATGCTTATAATTACTCAAAGAGTATCTACGGCTTTTCTCTGGAACCGAAGGAGGAAAATTTCACTAAAACTGCTGATCAAATCCCTCCATTTGACCTTTTACTTATTTTCTCAGAAGAAGTAAAGGGAGGAAAGTTCCCAAATAAGGGCGACTCCTCCGAGGCATTCTCCAGAGCTCCAGGTTCTAGACTAATGCTTAAGAACGTTAGGCTCATTGATGAGGGAATGGTTACTGGCACAGACGAGGCTTATTTAGAAAGCACGTTTCAGTATGTTGCAGAAGATATTGAATATTTAAAACCAATAGAAACGCCCCCCGCAAATGAGCCGCCTCCAATGGATGACACTATCCCCGCAGGACCGGCAGCTCCTTACAAACCTCCAGGAGAGGCCCAAACTAATCCGGCTAACGGAAAGGAGATGGACGGCAGGTATGATATACAACAAAACGAAGGTATTGATTTATATAAGTCCTCCAATAATTATGATCTAGAGGATATAACTATTAGAGATGACTTTGGAAACTTTAAATCTGAAGAAATACATCCCCCTCACTCCGTGTACTTATTACATGATGGGACAAAAGATTCCCTTGACATCAATATAACTGCTTATACTCCATTTACTAAAGTATCCGATTTGATAGTGCAAAAGGCTTTAGCTCCAAGTGGTTCCCTTTTCGTTCAAACGTGGAGTGGAATAGATATTGTGGATAGCGATGGCAAAGACATAGGAAGTATTAACCTGCAAGAAGCCTATACTAAGCCGTTCTGGTACTCCCTCCCTTCCTATGAAAGGTTTAATCGAAAGGCCTCAGAAGCTATTTCAAATATAGAGCCACCGCTGAGAGGATGGGCTGCTTCGAGCGTTTCTTCATCTATTAGTGAACTCCAGCCATCCAGTTTCGGTATAAATAAGCCCCTATACTACTATAGAGACCTTGTGACGGTTGATACCCAGGAAACCACTATAAATCTATCTCTGACCAATCTTGATACCTCAGCAAAAAGAATAACAGGGGGGATAGAATATAATCCGTTGGAGCACGCAAATTCGGCTTTAATATTAGAGAAAGGGGCTGTTTACTCCGCAGTAGGGGATCCTTCAGCAGCTGATGTAACACTATCACACGCACAACGCTATTTTCCATTTGGAGACAATGCAACTGATTATATAGCTCCGAATACTGAATATAATCTGTCACCGTCACCAGAAGGTTTATGGAATACTATTGAGTTTACTCCTGCTTATATCCCATGGAGAAAGGAGACAGAAACAAAAACCATAAAAGTAACATTACCCGCTAAAGTTAAAGAGGTACAAAGTAATCTCATTTATGATATTGCCAGTGACACGAATATATTTGATGCTTTTGCTACAGCGCATACGGCATGGAATAGCTCTAACCCAACAGGCCCTTTTTGGGTCACAATGAATACTCTATCTAATGCACTCATACCTCTAGACGATCAACTAATAAGCACCGCCATCTACCTTACCCCTCATGGCTTAAGTGCTCAAGATATTCCGGGCTCTATAACACCCACACTTGCCGAAGGAAGTCCAAATTTCAATGCAGCTCTTGGCTATACGATTACTGCCAGTACACCGACAGCCAACGACTACATAAGTCTGACTAACTATATGGAGCTGGACACAGTAAAAAAATATATTAATATACCAATACCTGCTATAGTCTGGGACGACTCTCCTTTCTCCAAAGGCGTTGTTGCTGAGTCTCTGGAAGACGTGGTGGTAGCTCCTACTACAGATATAGAAGGATTTGCGAAATGGTGGCAAGAAGAATATACAGGTAAAATTTCTGCACAGTTAGCTGGAGCTACTGGCCCAGCCGAGAACTTAGTCGATATAACTGATAAACTGCTTGACTTTACAGTTGAATGGAATAAAAATAACTTAATGAAAAGACCTTCAGGACTTGAGGGCTTTGTTTATGAGTATAAATACACTGCCGGAGCTTCTGGAGTTACAGCTACATTAACTTTCGATCTACAAGAGATAGCACCTGATATATTGAACTTCCCCATTACTCAAACTAGGGCTAGAATTTTAGATGTATATTTATTACCGACCACGATGTTTGAGAACGAGGATTATCATCCCACAGACTGGGACGCCCTTGCAGACAGTTCCGTCTCGTTATTTTACCCAGACGGCCACTCCGCAGCACAATACAAATACAAGTTAGAGGAATCACTTCATTATAATATAAACTCCTCTGATAAATTAATTCTAACTTCGGATGTCTTAAGTGGCGTTTCTTTAGAAAATCCGAAACGGTTTAACATTGATGTCGGAAAAAATAAAACAGTAAGTATTCCAGATGACTTGGCTCTGCCCTCTGGAATTTCTATGAAATCTATTAATTCTTTTTGGAATATTACAGATACAGCCACTACTGAATACGCCTATGTCCTTACTTCAGATTTGCCTACTATAGAAAGCAAAATCAGACACGATAGCACTCAGGATACAGCCACAGATGCGGAAGATTGGAGTTTTTATGAAGCCGAGCTAACATACAGCGTACAAGACCACAGCACTAACAAACTAATTGAAAAAACAGAGCTAAAGGCTTTTGCAGGATCTATAAACATGCCTAATTCTACTAATCCAACAACAGATTTAGTAGAATTAATTATTTTTAGAGGCGATGATCCTTCAAAAACAAAAATATCCAGAACTCTTCAAAGAACTACAAGTGCAACTATCCAGCCATATTTTTATAAAGACGGCCCTACTGATCTTTCCATAAGAACGGAGGGCTTAGTACCAAACTTAGATGGTCAAGGAACCGTCACCACCTCCCCGCTAAAAGTAGACTTGTCTGGTGAGACAACCGTAATTATAAACAAAGTTGATCCAGACGACCAGGATGGATACAATGATATAAGTATAGAAGGATCGGTATTTCTCCGAAACGGAGAGATGTCCGTTACTGATACTGGTACTGGTACTTACAATTATGAACTAACTGATACTGATGCTATTGTTAATAATGACTTAGTTTTAGATATTCCGGATGCCGGTGGGTTTGCTCGAAGTAGTAAAATAACGATATCAGCTTATGGGTCCGACCTCTTTGATAAAACCACTAACACAGTTAATCCAATAAATATATACCCAAGGGACGGTAATGGAAATAGTTTCCCTTATTACTCTAAAACATCCGATTGTCCAGTAAAAAAAATAATGCTTACGTATGCCAATAATTCTAAAAAAGAAGTCGAGCACACCAGTATAAACATAAACTCTAATCTCGGGTGGAGTTACGATCCGCTTAGTTCGCTCATTAGTATCCCTTATGCAGACTTTTTTTCTGCCGACCCAATCTTGACCCCGATCCCTCAAAATAACCCTTCTGCTTTTCATGACATAACCACTATAGAAGGGATCAGTACAAGTTCTTTTGGACAAGTTACAAAAATAATATTAAGACAAGCTGTCGGTAATATCTTTTTAGAAATGGGTGAGACCCAACGTATAAAGTCCGATGAGATTCCAAGTAACAAGAGCCCGGAATGGTTTTTGGACTCAAATAAAGAGTATGGATACAAAAAGCATACAGGAACCTCTGCCTTTACACTTGCTCCTGGTGGAGTTCTAGCAAGCGGCGCTCCCCCTTTTCCACATTTCTCAAATGGAGAAGTAACTAGTGAATCTACAGGGTTGCTTAGTTCTATAGCAATTAATTCACTCGATACAGCTGACTCTCATTTTTTACCATATAAAGCCGGCGCCCCTAATCAAGCATTTGTACGTTTAAAAGCCACAGTAGGCCAATCCATTTTTGATACTGGTATTGACTGGTCCGTAAATGGTACGTGGGGTGGGGACATTTTTACTCTAAATACATCAGGTTTATTAACAATTGGTACTCCCGCTCCAATAGCAGGAGGCGGTAAGTTAGAAGATAAAATTCCCTGGTACAGTTACTTAAAAAGTGTTGCTTTAGGGACAACGCCATTAACTTATCTACAAACTCCAATCCCAGATGCCCCGGTTATCGAAAGTACCGGTTATGCAGGGGAATCCCCTATCTTATATGGATGGGATCCTGCGTTTCCGGAAACACCGGCAGGTGATATTTCTTTAACTGTTACAGAGCCATGGCATTCTGACCACCCAGAACCAATATTAAGTGTAAGTGTAAAGAAAAACGGCGAGGCCTCCCCTAAGACATTAGACAACCAAGTATGGAGTATAACCTCTTCTGGAACGACTCGCACCCTTAATATAGCAGCATCAGAATTACAAGAGCCCATTTATAACGAAGCAGGGACTGGAGGGGACGGTAATAATAAAGTAATCAATCTAAATGCTCTTCCAGGGATTAACGCGGCAACCGTAGAGGATCAAGTGCAGGAGATTCGTGTAAATGGTGTGAATATTCTCAACAATACTGACTGGCCTAAGATAAGTGAAGTAGACTCGCAGGCATATCCTATTGGAACAACCTCCACCGGAGTTACCTGCTATATTGAAGATATCATATTTTATGGGGTAGATGTTCAAACATTTGTTTTACCTATTAAAACGCAGCTAATGGAAGTACACGCTAACAATACTTTACTAGATATATCACACTGGAACTATCATCCAGATGGAATCAATATTGATGGAGCAGTCTTTGATAACTCCGAACATAATACTACCGGTATACCTATACAAATAAGATACAGCGCCGAAGAGCAGTTTTCAATAGAAGATGGCACACTAACCCTATATAATCATGGAAATCCTGCTCAGCAAAACTTACCAGCAACATTTGATATAGAAGTTGAGTATCTTACAAGTGGCGAAATTTCTTATACCTGGTCAGCTGCAGGGCACTACACGTATGACGAGACTACCTCAGAGTTAGAAGTTCTATCATTAGGCGATCCAAATTTTCCAACAGCCGGGGCACTCTCATCATGGGATACAAGCGGCTCTAGGGAACTAAGTATTGATTATGGCTGGACGGATATTAAGATGGATCTGGAAATATGGTATCGGGCGACAGGTGTGTGGTTTTGGGACGAGAACCATACCTCTAAACCGCTATGGATCTATAATGCAGAGGGAGACGGCTATGAACAAGCTGTTATAGAATATATCCCTATAGGAGGAGAAGTTGACGTAGAAGTTGATTATAGTGCTAGGGGACATTTTATAGAAACTGATAAACAACTTACCGTGTTACACCCAAATGGGATAATGGAAGAGTGGGGAATACCTTCAACCGCCACACACGAGATCAGTATTCCGTTCCTTTATGGCGACAGGGATGTTAGAGTTGGCGTGTTTTATAGCTCAGCCGGTTATATTGGAGAAGAAAAGGTCGGTACCCAAGATACACTAACATTTTATAGACCTTCTGATTTAGCCGGGACTACAAAAGTTGCTATCAATTACACCATAGATATGGGGGATAAGTCCATTATTGTCCATTATTCAGGAAAAGGTTATTACGCAATTGATGAAATGGATAATGGAATAAAATCTCTGACTGCATACAACGCCGGCGCCCCAGGAACTTACGGAAGTACTCTACCCGAGCAAGCTAGTTCTCTAAAAGCTCACTTTGTCCTGGACAGGGACTTATTTAAGGTTGCTGTACATGTGACGAGTAAACCCCTACTTAGGTCATTTCCAGCCATACAAAACTCTCCCAGCGGCTATACTCCTAGCTACACGTTCCTCCACGCAGAAGGAGGGGCTATCGCCACTACTGATTATACTATTTCACATATGAATACCAACGGAGTAAGTACAGACGGAAAGACTGTTAAGGAAATTGTAGATATTGTAGATGCAGGAACAGACGCATCCACGGCTCTGGTAAAGGGGCCAGGGTTTATCCTAGTAGATTGGGCCCATGGGGAGGATCAATTTGTCTCAACAACCGGCGAGTCAAACGACCAATGGGGCATAAACGCGGTGGCTAAAAATGCTGATAATATGTTAACCGGATTCTACAGGCATTTAGATACCTTGAATCTTGTCCTGAACTATACTACTTTTGCAGAGGGCATTACAAAAGAAGCCATCTCCACTATAGCAAATCAACTTCCCACAACTCCCAGTCTTCTAACAACACATCATATTAGTACTACATATGACCTAAACACAACCCCTTGGGGTCCTACTGTTGGTCTCCCCATTAATGACAACAGTATGATCATCACTACTGGCGGTCTTGATGCGAAGGGGAAGACGGATATACCTTTCCCCGACAAAAGCATACGGAGAGATTATAAAACTGACGGTGACCATACTTACAATGTCAATGAGATAGCCGCTGGAACGTTAGTGCCCTATAATCCTACTTTTGAAAATCTTCCAGCTGCAGATAATGTTAGTGCGCAGCTTATAAGAGCGGGAGAAGACACAAATACCAGTAACGAGGCCGTGATACGATTCTCTAACCTACCTATATTAACTGAGGATGTGGACGTTATAGTACATCAAGAAGTATGGAAGCCTGTGTATATTAATTATGATTATTATATTTTTGAACCAATATTATATAAAGTAGATTACACGCTAGAGAATGAATGGACAGAATATAGAGTTAACATCGCAGACCCTAATGTATCTTTTTCTATCACCAATATCTATGTATTTGTGCAGGGCGCGGACCCCGGAGATGGTGACCCTGGGAACCCATATACTAGAATTAACAATATGCTAGAACTGGATACTAATTTTTATACTTACGGGACATCTGCAAGCGGAGCTAGAGACGGCTTTATCAAAATAAAAATAAATGATGTGACGGGCACATGCAGCTTCGCTTCGTCGAACGATAAACACCACGTAGAGTCAAGCAAACCTATTTGGGTTGACTATAAGATATATACCAGCAAAAAAGATTACACTAGAGCAGGATATGTTGTATGGCAAGAAGACGGAAATAAGCCGGAAGCAAACTGGACTGTTGTAAAAAATACATATAATGCGAATGGCCTTAGAAATATAACTGAGACATACGCTGCCAATTCTATTACTGATGGGATCTCCAGAGCTAAAAAGGAAATTAAAAAACTTAACGGAACACCATGATTGAAATTCCAAAAATCCCAACCTTAACAAATAGCAAGTACTGGAATTCAACCGATTCAGCCGTCTTTATGGTTAATGATGATAATGATAAAAAGTCAGTAGCCTTAGATGTCGTAACTTTTGAATACGCCATAACGCAACAAAAGCTCCCAATCTACGGGTATAAATCAGTTACTTGGGACGCTGTTATGAAAGGAACTAAGCTCGTGCAAGGTACGTTTTCTGTCCCAGTAAAAGAAAAAGAACACTTTGATACTACCCTTGAGCCATACATTGAGCCCCATGTTCCAGAACTAAAAGATCAGGACGGGGGAGGGGTGAGTAAACGTCCTATTACAGTTTACCTGGGTCTAAAGAAAGCCAACATGCAGCTTAATAACAATGTATATACAAAAGCAATAGAGAAGCAGGCACTAGTATTAAAGGAAATGATAATAAACTCAATACAGCAAACTGTTGCACCAACCGCAGAGCAGGCCCTAACCTTTTATAGTTTTTTTGCTAAAGTAGCCGAGCCCCCTTCGGAGTAATAATGCCATATTTTTCTGGAATAGACGCTACTATTTCTATTGAGCGCAAGGAGGCCCAAAATCCAATAACACCGGATGTTATTTCTATAGAATTTTCTGCAGTTAATTCAAGCAGACCCTTATATACCCCAGGATCTGATATTGTGGACGCCTTCATGCACTCTAATGCAATGGTTCAAGGAACGTTAGTCCTGAACCATACAGACACAGATATAAATATTTTGCAAGATAACGATAACATTACGATTGATTATGATAAGATTGAGCCTATTTTACAGAAGGAAGGGATATACAAATTAGAAGGCTTCGTTAAATCATATAGTATTGAGGAAGTACAAGTAATAAGTGAAAATCATAGCTTGTCCCCAATAACAGACAACCTAACAGATATTTATCAATTTATTGGAAAAGAGCTTGTATCTATTTAAAATAAGTTGTAATTTCTCTACGTTAATTAACCAACTATGTAGGAGTTTTAAAACATGACAGAAAAACAATCAATAATTCCAGAAACTTATCCTCTTGGAGAGAACGGTCCATCTCAATCTGAAATAGACTCTCTCAAAGAGAAGTATAATAAAGTAAAAGCATGCTTTGCTGCAAGCTCTGTTTATCTTATCAGAATGATGACCAGAGAAGAATTTGTTAACTTTCAAGCTGAAATAAACGAACGTCTAGTGGCGGGCGATGCCGACTTTGATGTAGATTTGGAAATAGCCAATACCTACACAGTCTGGCCAGAACAAATAGACTGGGCAGACGAACCGGGAGGAGCAGTTACTATTGTTGCTCAAGAAGTCTCTAAATTCTCTGGTTTTGTTCCGGATCGGGAGAGTATAGAGTTATAATTTATACGTTTTCCTTACATATACCTTCTTGATGCAAAGGGGGCTGTTTTCCTAGCAGCCCCCTTTTAATTTAGTGACATACCTATTACATGAGCAACAATCTAATTACATGGAAAAAGAAGTATGGTTCTGTTTATGCAATAACAATAGAAAATTATTTAATTTATTATAGGACATTAACTGCTTGGGAACTTCAGAGTGTTTTAGATCTAAAGAAGAGCAACAAAACTGAACTTGATATTGATGCCGCTATTGTATCTCTTGGTGTCTTATCAAGTACACCCTCGTTTTCCAGGCCGGGATCAGTAACCAGCCTAGCCCAAGAGATTTGGAGTAAGTCGAGTCTAACAGAGGATAGTATATCTTCCACTAAAGAAGTTGTAAGAGAGTGGGCAAAAGAAGCAGTTACAACTAATTTTAATATAGCCCTATCCACTCTTCTATGTAAAGTCCTCCCGTCTATTGACTTAGTAAATCTTTTAAGTATGCCCACCAGTAAGCTAATGAGAATAGCGGCTTTAGTGGAAAGCATAACAGATATAAATATATTAGATTCTGGGTCCTCCTCTTCTAAAGTTCAATTACCGGTGAAGGAGGGATATAATGTTAGCCAGGCGCAGGTCCAACAAGTAACAAGTGCTCTTGATAAAGCACTTAATAAGCTGAAAAAATAATGGCGTTTATCTCGGACGAAAATACAGACTCTTATGAAGAGTATGTAGATCCCCAACAAGATACTGGATCCACTCTAAGTAAAGGAGTCTGGCAAGCTGTATCTACTCTGGGGCTTTTTGTTATTGGACAGGCATTAGCTACTAAAGGTATACGGGGTGGTGCTCAAAAACTGTTCTCTAGTCTGGCTGTTGCGCATAGACAGCCCCATATTAGAAAAGCAGCTAAATATGCTCTAGAGGAGCAAGGCGGGTCTATTGCTGCTTTTTTATCTCGAACCAATAGCAGACTCCAACCCCTAGCAGCTACTATTCAGGCTGCTTCAACAAATACAGCAGCTATGCGTGTTCAGTCTTCATGGAAGGAGCAAGGGCTATCTGCCTATGAAAAGTTCCAACAAGTAAAAAAAATAGCAGGCATTTCTAGAGGCTCTGATGTATTCACCAGAGCCGGGCTTAAAACTGTAGCAGATTCGGATTTTCGGCCGGTTATCAATAAAATTGGCGCCGATTATTTAAAAGAAACTGCTCTTAATCTCCCGCTGTTCTACGGGATGATGACATACTCTGGGGAGCACCAAGGGGATGCGCCGGCTTGGTATAATGTTCCCGGACACGTAGTGGGGATGGCTAAGTATGCTCCAGAATACTTTTTATTTGATGGCGTATTTAGGGGCGCTAGTAAGCTTTTTGGAGTAGCCAAAGGCGCTATAGGAGCTAGAATTGGTGACTCTTTACCGAACCCAATAAAAAGAGGACTTTCTTCCGCGCTTAGTAGAATTCAAGCAGGGGAATACTTAGGAGCTAGAGTCGGGGGAATAACACTCGGGCATTGGACCAGCGAAGCAAAAGCAAGCGCGTCGGCATTTGCTGATACGTGGGGCCCAAATAGAAAACGTTACTGGAAACAAGTAAGTAACACTCTCTCTATGTATAAACGCACCGACAATTCGTTTGCGGATCTACTTCAAGATAAGAAAAACATATATAGAGAGAAACGGAAAGATCATTTCGGAGTAAATATTGAAAGGATTAAAACAAGAGCACTACAGCAGAATCTAAAATCCAAAGATGCTGCTGATCACTACTTCAAGAATATCCTAAACACTCTACGTGATGATTTTAACAGAATGTCAGAACGGGGGAGTGGTGTAAGGGAATACGAAGTGCCCACCAAATTATTTAATAAAGCCTATTTTCAGAAAGATAAAAGTGTGCCCTTCTTAGCTAAGCTTCTAGGCATTAGACAAGCTACTGGGAAAGATTTTGGTGGAGCAAAAAAACTCTCTCGAATGTTTGTTGATGGAAAAGGTGACGATTTATTTGATAGACTCGCTCAACAGAGTGGTAATAAATTATTAGGAAAAACAAAGAGTGAGTTTTTCGATCAGATACTTGCTAAGAATGCCTATGTTAATAAATCCACTGGAGTAGCCATAGACCTTGAAAAAGCAAATCCGAGGTTTCTATTAAACAAATTGGCCCATTCCCAGTCTCTTGTTCTATTTGGGAAAGTATCCCTAGCAGACCTATTTGGATTAAAACTATTTACTTCTAGACCAAGCGATTTACCCAGGATTATACCAGTAAAAGGACCAGTAGCTGTGGATAAGTCTAGCTTTGTTAAAGGCATAACTCCTAATTTAAACGAGCATGGTCTATGGATGCCTCAGAGCCAACGGGGACTACCAGGTACAGCTTTACTTGTTAGAAGCTCGGGAGAGAAAAAATACTCTCTCTATGATTTTGATAGAACGCAGGACTTATCCTCAGATTCTTGGACAAAGATTGCTAGTAACATAAGGACAGGGCTGGCATCTAACTCTAGTAAAGCTGCAAGAGTATTTACCCGTAGCGTTATAGATACGCAGGGAACTACTACACCGCCTGCGGGGTATAGCGAGAACCCACTCATTGGGTTTATGCAGAAACATCTTAGCATTCTAGACGGGTCTGGTGAATCTATGTCTGTATTTCAAAGGGCACGTACGTTTCTCCCTAAAGGAATAAACGATTTTATTTCCCCACCTGGAGGTAACATTTATAATGACAGTCGCTCTATAAGCGTTCTTAAGAATATAAGAACCGCTGCATTAAGAGCCAAAGAAGCCGGCTATACGGATTCCACTATATTCCATAATGAAGTACAGCGTCTAGCAAGTCGAATTAATTCTTTGGGAAATAAGGCGTCTACTGAAAGTTTTGATAAAATACTATCCGATGATTTATTCATGAACGATATTGTCGATTTTGTTATTAAAAAAGGAAACGTTAAAGGGCTCTCAGGCTTTAAATCAAAAGATGTCTTAACTAGTAATGAAAAATTAGTAGATTTTGCTAGACGTATTATATCACATGATTCAGAGTTTAAAGGCTTTCTGGAGCACAGTGGTGAATCTATAAATCAAATTCTTTCAGGAGCTAGATTATCACCAGGGGCTTTGGATCCGCGTGGAGGAAAAGGTACTCCAGTAAAAAAGATTAAAAAGTTTATATATGATTTTGCTGTAGATAAAAGCCAAGGCCAGCGTGCTTCTGATAATATTATAGATATACTGCAGGGTAGCTTAACACGGAGTGCTACAAAACGAGGACTAATAGCAGAAGGGAGATTTGCGGAGAAAGATTTAGCAGAATTAGAATATGCTCTGATTTATCAAAGACACAGGTCCACTTTAAGTTCGCCTAAAAGTTTACATAATCTTTCAGCGCAAGAGCTTAAAGCTCTTCCCCAAGATCAGCAGGATTTTATGAAAACAAGAAATCTATCAAGCATAGTATCGGATATGCTTGATAGATTAGGCCAAACCTCTACCTTTATAAACAATGGAGAAACAATAGTAGACAACTACGCCAAGTCAGTTGGCCATTTGCAATTAATGTCTTCCTTAGGGACCAGCCCATTGTCTCATGTAGTAGGAGAGGCCGTTGCGTCAAATCCAGTTGTACTCTATCCAGGGGGAATGGGAGGGGCAGCAAAACTAGGTATGCTGTGGACTAGTGATACTATGAGAAAGATTGGAGAGGTTGGAGGCCTTGGCTGGGATCCCTATAGATACAAAGGAACAGACTTAGCAAAACTATGGGGTAAAAGAGTTGCCGCATTCGGAGCTGCAAATATAGGTTATTCCACCTTAGATACCTTTGTTGACGTATCGGGTTTATTCGACTGGTCCGCGTTTGATGAAGGCGTCACTGTAGGCTTAGCGGATCAAGCCGTAAGAGCTAGAATGGCTGCTGGATGGGCTTATGATAAACTTGGCGTTGATAATATGGCAAGGTATATGGAGGGATTAATGCCCGGGTCAACCAGTGTTATTCCCGGAGCTGCGATGGGATTATTCATGGGAGGCCTAAAAGGGGCAGCTGTTGGAGGGCTATTAAATGCCGCTATACAGCCCCAAGCAGCGGAAGGCCCATTAAGCTTCTTGTCTATTCTACCTCCTTTAGCCCCATTTGTGACGGACATGACAAAAGATTTTTCCGAACTTCAAGATATTTATGAAGGAAATACATTAATAGCCAGAAAAAAGGGAGCTGGATGGTGTCTTACTCCCGATGACAGAGTGCAAACAAATTATGGACACTATGTCCCTGCAGATGCTGTAAAAGTAAAAGATAGATTAGTCGGGTCAGACGGAAAAACACACGAAGTTTCACAGATACTTACACGTGAGATTGATGAATCTATAGTACAACTTAAGCCCCATCATACCTACATATCCCCAAAACTAACAAAACAACATCCTGTTTTAACTTCTCTAGATACAGAAGAATTAAAGTGGAAAGAAGCTGGGAAAATTAATGAAGAGGACTGGTTAGTTTATAAAAAACCCTACGCAGGTGGGCGTTCAAAGAACCTAAGATTATTACATTTTTTAGACGAGAAGTTACCTTATTTAATAGAGGGCGAGGGACCAAAAAGTAAAATTACCTTACTTCAACCTAGAACAACTAAGAATCGTTCTAAGAATACTTACTCCAGAAAAGGGGCAACTCTTCCAGGGGAGTTTCATACGGATTACGACTTAGGCCTTTTTCTTGGATGGTTCATGGCAGAAGGAACTATTCAACATAATGGTAAGTATCTGATAGAGGCCACTTATAGCGCCAAAGAGCAGTATTGGGTAGATTCAATAATTACGTATTTAAAAGAAACTTGGAAAGTAAGAAAGGTTACAATTGAATCTCCTTCCCCAAAAGGTACAGTTAATATAATAAATGGCAAAGAATCAATATCTACTGGACAGACAAGACGTATTCGTTTTTCTTCTGTCGAGCTATGGTCTATTATTAAGAAACTATGCTACAGGGATACAAAGAAATATAATAATCCTGTCTTTCTCTCCTTTGGTAAAGACTTCCTAAAAGCTTTCTTAGTAGGCTGGTTTTATGGTGATGGGCACTTTACTAAAAATAAGAAAGATCAATATACTAGTGCCTCCTTTACTTCGGCAACAGAGCAGCACATCCTACAACTATGGAATATGCTATTAGTTTTTGATATGCTTGGGTATCTCTATAAACGAAACGAAGGACAATCCTATCGAGTAATGATAAATGCAAAGCAGCTTCAAAGATTCTTAGATCTCGGGGCTACCAAGCACTATACAGAAAAAGGGTGTAAATTGCAAGAGCGCTCCTATATCTTAAGAGACACCTTTCATATAAAAAAGGGCAGAGTATTTATTAAGATTAAATCTTCCGAACAAATACACTACACCGGTCTCGTATATGATTACACCGTAGAGGATTCTCATAATTTTTCTTTAGAACAATTTATAGTACATAACTCATTAGGAAATACGCCCATCGCAGGAGGCAGAATTGAAGGATACGAGCCCAACTGGTATGCTAGAGTTAAATCACAATATAAAGCCGGACCTTCTTTATATGGATCCAAAATTGAGCAATTTCTTTTTAAAGATATCCCTCTATTAGACGTTTCTCTTGGAGATATACTAGACCCAAACTACCTTGAATGGAAGCACTATAAAGACAGGCCATACAGCATTCCATCAGCCCCATTCGAAGAGGCTCCAGTAGTCGGGCCCATACTAGGGGCAACAGTTGGAAGACTTATCAATGCTCTTCATCCTCTGGGATCAAATTTATTACATAAAGACGAAGGGGAACGGGCATATATGTCTGGAACTACCTACGACTGGAAAGGTAATAAACGACAAACCTTTGGACCTCAATTTGGCGGTTTTGCGGGGGCCTCCAATCCTCAGAATATATTTGCTGGGAATCAGGGCAATGCTTCGCCATTATTGAGCCCTCATACTGGAAGAGCTTTAATCAGCGAACAGGTATACAGAAGTATAATCGAGCCTCCAGGCTTACCGGGCTTTATTACTAGTGCCACGTTATGGGGAGGAGATGAACCATATGCCGATACTCCAGTATTAGCTAGTGCTAGTTCAATAGACTCATTTACTAGAACGTTCTGGGATCAAAACTTAGGAGATATGTTAGGGACGAACGAAGGTCTTAGGCGACTAATTCCTAGAAAGAGAACCAGTGTGGAGGAAGTTAATTTCCTACAAAACAATATGCCTAGTTGGATGGGAGGTGATTTACGTTGTATTAGTAAGGATACTGTAGTAGAGATTGATAATAAACACAAACGTGCGGACACCTTAAATGTGGGGGATAGGGTACGCACACATAAAGGAACTCTATCTAAAATTACCGGAATACAGACAAGAACAATGGACGAAGGCGAAAAGCTATATTCTATTACAGTTAATAATCTTCCCCATATAAGTTCTAAAGTTTCTGAAGAACACCCTTTCTGGACTCCAAAAGGCTGGAAAGAAATTAAAGATCTAGAAGAAGCAGATTATGTAGGATACCCTATTCCTACTTTGAGTACTCTTTTAGAAAAAGATACTATTATAGATGTTACTGAATACGTGACAGATTTTCGGTACGACGACGCCTTTGTTTATTCTAGTGGACATGCTTCATATAAAATGCCTAGATATATAGATATTAATTCTTCTTCATTTGGAATTATACAAGGATATTTTGTGGCTGAAGGCTGCACTAGCGGCTTACAAACTATGGATATAGCTTTGCATAAAAGAGAACTTGAATATTCTAAAGAACTTCGTGCTGCTTTTTTGGAAGTATTTTTGTATGAACTTAGGGATAGAGAGCAGGAACCAGTAATTAGATGGTCCGCGTACAGTACTTTAATAGCCAAGTTTTTCAGGTCGTTTTTTGGATCATCGTGCAAAAACAAGAGAATGTATCTTACAGACTTAAATTGGAAGGATTCTCTAAGGACTTTAATGAACGGGGACGGCTGTTTTTTTGTGAATTACGCAGGTCAACATCAAGCTAGTTTCACTCAGCCCCATAACCCTGACCTTAGGTACCAGCTATGGCAAGTATTATTAGCTCATGGTATCGTAGGGGCGGACAACGGAAAGTCATTAGTATATAGAAATAAACAAGCAGAGAAACTAGCTGAGCTACTTAATTTCAATAAAGCAAAAAAATACTTAAGTATTCCAAAAATACCAAACACTTTAATTGATTTAAAGAAATACACTGACTGCTCCTCGGCTGTAGTAACCGATAGTTATATCTATAATAGAAATTGTCCTTTCATACCATTAATAGAGTACATAGATGAACATAAAAACGGTAATCCATACTGGAAACAAGGGGAGGTTAAAAGGGTATGCAAATCTTTGGGAATCAAGTGGAAAAGAAATCTAGGATCCGACGCAAGACAATCATATAAATCTTTACAAAACCCAGGTAGAGTGCTGTTCAGAATACAAAGATTTCAGAATATTAAGGAGTGTGAAAAATTAGCAAACAATTATTCTACTGTTAAGATGCTAACGAACATAGTACAAAATCTTAGAAAGAACAATCTTATAAAACAAGTTCATAAAAAAGAATACTATAACAGTTATTGGTATATAGAAAATGGATACTGGTATACAAGAATAAGTAAAAAAAGAGAAATACCCCAAGAATTACTATACTCTATAAATGTAGCAGGAGATCATTCCTTTTGTTTGCCCGGAGTAGCTACGCATAATTCTGGTGACCCCTATTGTTTAACCCCAGACACTCTAGTAGAGACCTTGAATGGGCTAGTAGCTGCTAAAGATATAAAAAAAGATGACTTATTAAAAACAATATATGGTAGATACTTCCCGGTACAGGGTATAAAAACCAGACAAGTAGACGAAGACATTTATAAGATTACTGTAGAAGGTTTAGAGGATTTCCCCTTATCTGTTACAGGAGGTCACCCCTTCTATATAAACGAACAGTGGGTTTTTGCTAAAGATATAAAGATAACAGACAAAGTTACTTATCCTCTTGTATCTGTCGACACGCCTACAGATTACCATATTAACTCTACAACTATACCTGTCAATGGTGTATTCGCCTATACTTTAGGATTACTAGCTCGATGGTTAACAGGAAACACTTTCCTAGTTTTAAGAAGGGAAATACCCCATAAACTAAAGCAAGAATTAGAAAGCTTATTGTACGACATATTTGGTATATCTCTTGTGGATCTAAACACAGTACCTGAACTTGTTGAACTAATAATTTCTTTACAACAAAAAGGCCCCTCAATAGTTTTATTTAATAAGGATTTACCAATTATATTAAACTATTTAAAACCTTTTTTAGTAAGCAGTGAAACAGATAATAATATAATTACATTTAGGATGCACACAAAAGAAGCCGCTTATTTTGTATGGTCGTCTCTTATTCAAAATAAAATTGCATCTAGAGTTGAGGATAGAGACATATTGATCGACAGTTTAAGTGCGGCAGAAGTAGCGTTTTGCTTGAACATAGATTTAGACGGAGTAGCCTGTCATCGTAAATGGCCAAGAACTGAAGATACCATTGAGGCTACCTTTGACCCATCTAAGTGGACTACTAAGCATGGCTCAATAGCTAGGCTATCGTTAATGAGTATTGAAAAATATAAATATAATGGACCAGTGTATGCAATTGATATGGGAGAAGATGAAAGCTTTACAATACCTGGGGCTCTAGTACACAATAGTAAAGTAGCACACGGGGAATTACTATTGCCCGGAGACGCCTATGAAAGCTTCTTTAATCCGGATATTACCTTCCCTACGGGTATGTCTAGATTAGGTTACAGTCCTTACGACCAGGCCTTAAGTATGGTGGGTCTTGGGGAGTTTTCATTAGAAACACAGGATACTTTAGAGGAAGGTTCCGCTATTCACAAAATGGTACAGGATCAACTAATCAACGCAGGTCTCGCAACTAGAGTTGAAGCTTTGATATCTGATCCAGAAATGAATGTGCGCTCCTATGTCGACGTAATGTATAGGGACCCTTACTCAAATAAAGAACTTCCTTTAGAAATTAAATCAATCTCTGCTATGGGTCTGGCAGGATTAAAACAACCTAAGTGGAAACATAGAGTCCAGGTTAACGCCTACATGGCCGCAATGAATGTTCAAAGTGGAAAATTTTTATATGTAGCCAGAGATGACCCAAGTCAAACAAAACAATTTAGTATAAGATTTGATCCTAAGTTATGGGAGAAAACTAAATCTGATTTACGAGAAGCTAGATCTTTAGCATCTGATTTTCTAAGACAAGGATATGGGAGTGCCTCTAAGGGATACTCCTACATAGATAGAATGCGTGTTCTTTTGAATACAGCCCCTTACTCAACAGAATTTAGGGAGACGGATACACTACTAAAAGAACAACTTGAAAAAGGAATACTTAACCCAGAGCAAGAGGAAGAATATAGCACACTACAGAAATATCACCGTTCTTTGATGAGAAAGCATGAGCTATATCCCCATAGATTCAAAGTAACAGATCTTCTTAATCCCTCTGAAGAGTATCCAGAAGAACTATCCAGTAATTTATTTATAAAACCAGCTTCCGACTATAGTGCTGCAGAAAGAGTAATAGGGTCAGCATGGGAATATGCTACACACTTAAACAGCCCAATACACACTAAACTTATAGGCCATTATTCTCCCGAAGAGCAATATAGAAGAAGTATGATTAGGGGTGATTTCGCATCATGGACAAGCCCAATTGAGGATTTTGTTAAACCTTATGCTAGGGGACTGCGATCAAGTGCAGATCCCCTTCAAGGAGCTATTAGCTGGGGAACTGGCGGGACTTTAGTAGCTGGACTACCGGGGGCTGTTGCAGGAGCTGCTATCGGGGCAGCTTATGGAGCATTTAACGGGGCATATGAGATGATGACTGGAAACAGATATATGCCTGAAGAATTCAGAGACCGAGTAAACGCCCAAACATATTTTGACATGTTAAACTACTACAAGGCGCAGCAGCTCTATAATGCCACTGGTGACAAAGCTTATGAAAAGCAAATGAGGCGAACTCCTTATGGATGGGTAACTGCTACTATGGAGGGACATTGGTCTCCTCAAGGGAGAATGGCAGCTCAGGGCAGAAAAGATAATAATCCTTACACTCAGGGGGTAGGAACAGATATGGGCTTTGGCTCACCTTGGCTGGGAATTGATAAGGCGGTCAAAGTACGCGAGGGCTATGTTAGATTGTTTAGAGGCCTAAAACAGTGGAAAACTGGACAGATTATACAAAAAGGCAGACTCATGGGAAGTGCAAAGTATGATGGCGCCCTGTTTACAAGCACCTCCCATACTAAAGCACTAAGATATGCTGGAGATAGTGGTTATTTAATAGAAATGCACGTACCCGAAAAACTTGCAGCAGACTATTTATATGGAAGCAAGGTAGGATTTAAAGAATTACAGTCGCATCTAGGGCGAATTGATGCTTTAAAATTAGCTCAATCAACAAAAGGGCGAATACCCTTAGATGTTATATTTAAAGAAGGTTTAGAGAAAAAATACTTACAAAAGGTTTGGAGCAGTGAAAGCTACTCAACAAAATTATTAAAGAAAGTAAACAGCCCGTCTGCCTTAAACATAGGCCCTGATAAAGGGTTCGGGTCTCCTTGGCAAGGTATGGATAATCAACAGGCGTTGGACTTTCAAACAAATCTTCTTAAATATACGGGATTTGGGGCCCTCCCTTCATGGGATCGTCCCTTTTGGTCAGCATTCTTAGAGACACCTGAAAGCAAAAGAGAACAATTACTGACTACTGTGGATGATCAAATGTCTAATATGTTACTAACGGCCTGGGGCCGCGGTGAGGAAGTAAGCTTACCCAGTCCAGACACCTTTTTCAATACACATTATAAACCCCCAAATCTGCATCCAGTAATGGACCCTACCCAGGATATAAAGGATTTCCAAACAATCACGCTACAAGAAGAGGGGCTTGATGCTCATGACTTCGGCATGGGGTGGAGGGATCAGTTAAGGAAAATAGCAAACAACCCCATAAGCATTATGCCTATTGATATGACCTCTAAAATTAAATCTAAAATAAGAGGAAATTTAGGTAAGGCAGAGATGGAAGACGCAATTCGTAAAGTATTGAATAGGATGGGATACTTCGATTCAACAGTGAACGTAACCATTCAAAATAGTTCTATGGATGAAACTGTAGTATATTTAAACGTGGCTAGAGCGGCAACTAGTCAAATAATAGAGAAAATGCATGGCTAAATTACACGACATATTAGAAGAAAGAGAAGATAAGGACCACAAAGATCCTATAGAACGCTCATGGAGCATAGCCAAGCTACTATGGTTACCTAGCGTCTTAGGGATAGTTGCGGGTCAGGATAAATTTATTGTTGGCGGGGTTTGGAGAGATCTTTATTCTAGAATTGAAAGTCACGTCTCTTCTTTAGTAAACGTACTGGTTACGGATCCGGCAGTATCTAGCATGTCCGGAGGAAAAGCTATTTCTTATTTTGCTAAAGAGGTAGGGTCTCAGTTAAGTACCAGTGGGGCACCCGCTAATGCTGTGCAAGAAGCTTCTGATCTGGCTAAGGATATGATAGAGGGCACCTACTCCAATAGTCAGTTATTTAGATCCACTCTTAAACTAGCAGCAGAGGATAAAGCGACAAAAAAGGTAATAGCAAATGCAGAGTCACTGGGCGTTAAACTAAAGAAAACAAATCCCATTAAACTTCTGATTTTTGAAAATGCTATACTTATGACAGAAAAGTCTTTTGTTGGAAAAGAAGAAGGCGTACTTCATAATACGCTTTCATCCCCTATTAAAAAGGCCCCTTTACCAGAGCCGTGGATGCGTCTGTTCCTGCATCTACAATATCTTGAAAGAGTATCGGGGAAAGATAAGGGTGCGTGGTCCAAAGCATTTTTAAGGAATTTCGGAAAGTTACGATCTAAATATAATGATATCTATGGTATCAATATTGAGGGACCAGTTCACGATTATCAGAGACTTAATATAGAAAAACAAAGGAGCGATCTATTAATAAAATCGGGAATAGGCATCTCTAAAACTGTAGTAAATATACGAGACAGTGAGCGCGCGTTTCCCCTAAGCACGGTTATTAAAAACAGAACGTCCTCTTCGTTGGAATTGAACCCGACAGGAGGCATTAAGGAATTAGTAGACTTCTTAGATAACAATGTATATAAATATGACGGCGCCCCTGCTAAACAACAGCAGGCAAGCCTTGCTCTTGAGGCTCTACATAAAAATATATTTGTGCAGGCTGATCAGCTACCACTATACAATCAGGCTTATGCAAAAGAAACTTTAAAACCAAAGCTCATTAATAAAATTTCTAAAAGTTTAAATAATCTTCAAACTGAGATAGACTCATTTAAAAACGAAATAAATGTCCTAAGTGGCGATCCAAAGAACGATGCCTACAAAAATAAATTAGAGTACTATACTAGACAATATCTAAAGAATACTGAAAAGAAAATAACTAAAGCAGAGACTGATGAATTTGTTAAGCATGTTAATGATATAAAAACAAAAGTCTATGTGAAAACAGATACGGTTGGGCTGATCCCGTTCCAAACACTTGTAATAGAGATAGATGCAGGTAAAGGTGTACATAGAAAAGTAAAACTTCCTTTTAATCTAGAGGTCAATGGTAGTTATCTACCAGACCCGTCAGGCTCTATTCGATCTACCTTCATAACCACTGGCATTCTCGGAGGAGCTTCCGTTGAAAATGCCCAAACAAACATGCTAAATGTTGCAGATAGTTTCGATAGGTCGTGGCCAAAACTATGGACCGATTTACTAGAATCCGACTTTTCTCCGGATAAGGCAAATAAATTATGGAGAAATAATGTTTTAAGGCTAGGAGAAGCAGCAACTTTAGACTCTAGTACACCTCAAGATATTATCAGATCCACCAAGGTAGTGCCAGAACAAATGCAAGCCTTATCTGGAGAAATAAAAGGAACTTACTCTAAAGCTTGGTACAGAGGGATGTCCGGAGGGCTGAATGCTATAAAAACGCTAACAAAAGAATTTGCAGCAGAAGTTATTCTAGATATGGAATATAGTTATCATGGAGAGAGAACCGGCGGTATTCAGAAAGTAGCTAAAGACCCAACCACCCGGTCTTATTGGTTATCCTACCAAGTGAGAAAAAGCGGAGCAGTGAAATCCTATGATTATTTAATTAACTTAGAGGAAAGTGCTTGGGATAATATAAAAGAGAACGTACAAAAGTTTATGCGAACACACGGAGACGATTCGCTCTCTTTTGAGCAACTAGAGGAAACCCTCAAAAAAGCTAGAGATGCCTTTAAAGAAAAGGGAGCAAATCCAGTTAGTATAGCAACAGATAGTTTAACCAACAATGATGCTATTAAAAGAAAACTTCCAGGGCATATTTACCGTAGTGAGGCACATGCAGTGGAAGCTTTTGCAAAACAAATTTATACAGACCCAGCGTCTAGTGCCCAAGTTTTGTTCTCGGGGCATGCCATCAGTGAGGCAGATTTACCAGTTTTACAGGAGATGACTCGAAGGGCTTTACGAGTGGCAGAGAACGATAAGACTGGTTCTCTAAACACAATGTATTTACAACGATTACTAACGGATACTTCGGCTGAAAGTCTAATAGCTAAGGGTAATTATTTTGATACATTCTCTGCGGCAAGAATGCTAACCGCGGGACAAGAACAAAGCTTAAAGCTTACAACTATATTTGAATCCCTTATTGAAGAAACAATAGATCCCTCATCTGCGCTTGCCAAAAAAGGGGTGGATACAAAGGATTTCTTTAAGTCCATACATACTGTCGCTTCTATCAGAGATAGGAGAGGTCTTGTAAAATTATTACAAGAGTTTCCTATGTCCGTAAAAAGGGCAGTGCTTAACTGGTATGATAAGGATCGGATGGGTCTATTAAATGCAGTGAAAGAAAGTGGGCACCATGCTGCTTCATTCGATACGGGTGTTGCTTTATTCTTAAAAGATCTTGAAGTTGAAAAATTTGAAAAGCTAAAATTCGACAAACCCCTCCAATATGAAAATATGACGAGGCTTGGGCAAATTGCCAAAGAAGTTGAAAAAGGAAGAAGTTTACCCTGGTATCATAAAATAGGACTTCTGGATCAAATCGATTTATACTCTAACGACCCGGGATTGGCAGGAAACCAGTGGTTGTACAGCTCATTATATTCGTTTACACCCTCTCAGGCGGCCATGGGCGTGGGAGCGGCTCTTGGTATCGAAAAATATCTACCGTTTGCCATGTTCTCTCAATTACAGAAACAGAGATACCAAGTTGCGGCTGCTAGAGCATTAGCGCCGGGTTCTTTTAGTAAACAAATTGAAGCTGCTGGCGGAAGATTTCCAGTCCTGAGAAGCAGGCTATGGGATACGACAACCAGAGCAGCTATGGATGCTTATACAAATTTTAAATCAACAGCTGAAATGGGTATTAGTAGTTTTATGAACTTCGGACAGGGAAGCTCCGGTACCCTAGACACCAAGTTCATTACTAACAAATCGACTGCCCTAGCGTGGCATCTCCCTGCTGATAATAGAATTTTAGGAGAAGACGCAGGGATTGCTTTAAACAGGACCGCCGTTCAGTCGTTGCATAGTCTGCCTAAGGGTGGAAGTTATAATGTCAAAGTAAATTGGCCCCTTATGGGAGCCAATCTTAGTTCCACCGAACTAATGGGAACCAAGCCACTATCAGTTGTGGAATTATTGAGAAGATCAGGTCTACGAGAGGATACATTAAAGTTAATAAAAGCCCAATATGGGAATGATACAGTAATGACTCTTATGAAAAACGCAGGAACTGATGACGGATCGCTTATCCTAGAATTAATTTCGGAACAAGAGAAAGTAGAGTTTTATGAAAATTTAGAAACAGGAAAAACATCGAGTAAATTTCAAGGCGCTATTTATGACCCGGATGATCCCGAAAGTCTACTCAAGGCTTTAAGGGATAAAAAGACGCAGTATATGAAAAATGAAAAACAACTAACCATCATTAGTAAGCTAAAACGTCAACTCTCTTCTAAAATAAAAGAAAAATCTTTCATTAATTCTATCAAAATACTTCCGGGACAGAGTGCAGAGGATGCCATAATTATTTTTAACTTCACTCCCATATCTTCTACATCAGCTATTAAAGCTATCACAGAGGTAGGCCAGTTCAAGAGCTATATCTTTGGCCAGACCGGGGGAACTTTCGTGGCAGATACCAGTGGTGCCTCCTTTTTACTAACAGACAAAGGTGAGTCCATGGATCAGTTTATAAATAAGCACATGAGGAGATCTCTATATAGGATTTGGAAAACGTCGCACTCCCCTAGGGAACAAAAAATAAAGATTATAAAGATGCTTTCAGAAGGATTTAATTTGTCTGAAAAAGAAGTACATTTGATGTTCGATATAAAGCCGGAAACGTTAACAGATTTCTCTAGGCAATCCAAACTACTAGCTAATCAAGGTAACATTCCTCAAAGAATATATTATACAATAATGCTAAAGGATGCCTCTAAAATTTCATTAGATAAATTAAATGTGTTTAAATCTATTCATCGTATGTTAGAATCTGCAGGAATTTCCCAGAAAGAAATGAAAAAGAGTTTCATTAAAATGAATGAAGATAGATTTAAAGCTTTAGGAATTACGAAGTCTTTTAAAAAAGATCTTGCACTCTTATGGGACAAAGGAATTGAATCACAAGAAAAGAGTTTAGTAAAGTTCAAAGCATCTAAAGATTTTAATGCGAAAGAAACAGCTATTGTAGCAGAAATGCACTCTGCCATCAAAAAGAAAAAAATAGCACTATCTGATATGTTTCTTCATATAGACGAATCTGTTATAGGCGAAGCTGATGTGAAACATCTGAGAGATCATGGAATGTTCAATAAAGATGGCACACTCCATAAGTCGCTGCGGTTTGACGCAATGGCTAGTCTTTACTTAACAGATATGGCGGTACTAGAAACAACTGGGGATTTTCGCTGGATGAACGGCCTTGCTAGAGATAGCTATGGTACACCTACAAAGAAAACCTTTAGTGGCTGGAACATGTTGTTATTAAATAGACAGTTTAGCGGCAGTGACTCTGTAAGTAAGCTGGTACGAGCAGGATTGATGGCAACTTCAGGGCACTACGATCCTAATATAAGACAAGGACTACGTGCTCATCAGAAAGCTATACTAGCCATTCGAGAAGGCTACGGATTCGGATCGAAAGTAGCATCAGAAGATATTCTAAGTTTGACTGATATTAAAGCTCTAAGTAAAACTTTTAATGATCTTAAAGAAATAGATGGGGAGGCTTTCGGAGAACTACAGGAAAGACTGAAAGCGAAAGGTGCTTACGATGAAAAATACTATAGCGATCTGCAGGATAGAACTAGAATTAGAAAAATAACTAAAAGGAATTTGGAAGATAAATTGGCAAAGTTATATGGCCCGGACACCTTCCTCAGTGCAGAGGATGCTTTAGATATGGAACTACGACAAAAAGGCGATATGCTAGGAATTCGAGGAAAAGCTAAGAAGGAGCTTCTATTTCTAGAATTACCGCAGCTAGATTCCTTGCTAGAAAATAGACTGACAAAGGAGAGCAGTGAAAAATTATTGAAGCAACTTAGAGAAATACAAGATGATTTTAGTGAAGATTTTTTCCGTCAAATTGAAACAACCGTGGAAGGGCAGGCTAGTGGCTATGAAAAAGCCCAACTAAAGCAGTTAATAAAGGATCCTGGAAAACGTATGCTAAGGGATAAGGTTTTTAATAGACTACCCCTAGCCCATTTAATGCAGGAAGGTCCCACTCCAATGGGTAACTCCGGGGACTTGTTCTTTTTTGGAAGGAGTAAATACCAAGCAGATTTAATCCAAAGAATAGCAGAACACCATAGCTATTTAGAGAGTCAGATTGAAAGTGCACTTGATGGCAAGACAAAATTAAGTGCAACAAAATTAGAAGCTCTAATGGATACTGTACGCGATAGACATAAACAATTTGCTAAAGATATAAGTGAGTCATGGACTAGGTTTACATTAATGGGTATAAGTGCCTTTGAATGGAAAGCAAGCCAGTTTTATGCAGAAGGGGGAGCTCCTTACCAAAAAGCTGCTGATATTCTACCGGTACTAAAAGCCACTATCGGAAAAATAACAGGACATAGCTCTAAAAATCAGCCGGAGTTAACAAGGGCTGTAAAAGATTTTGTTAATAATTTTAGAGGAACTTCTGATAAAACAACAAGGGGTACAAAAGAAGTACTAAATAAACTGTTGACTGGTATGGCATCGGAAGTAACAACCTCCCATAGCTTAAGTGGACTAGCTTTAGATACTAAACTCTACGATAATAACAACTCGTTAATAAAAGTTCTAAGTAATTTAAAAAGCAGCGGGGAGGGTACTCAACTAACTAATCAATTATTAAAAGAATTACAAAAGGTAACCTTCGGGGAAAATCTCAGAAATATAATGGTTGATGTAGTAAGACACGGATATGATTCAGGAGGGGCCCGTGCTCCGTTCCTAGCCACTAAAGGAATGGGATTAGGGGAGAATCTAATCTCGAGTACAGCGTTTGATCAATGGATAATAAACATCTTAAAGAGCGAAACGGGGTTAGCAGATCTGGCAAAAAAGAACATAACAGCAGAAGATTTAGTAGCTCTTGCTAAAGGAAAGGCTAATGAAAAAGTGGTCTCAGTGTTAAAAAGGGAACCACAATTTGCAAATATGGAGCTAGGGAATATTTCACAGCTTTTTGTGGGCAGTTCTCAGTTATTCGAACTTGGGGGACTTGATAGAAATAGTCAGCGAGCTATAGTTTTTACCAATAGCTTAGAGCAGTTATTACAAAGGGGTGACTATGATGGCGACCTTGTCCAGAGATTCTTACTTGGTTTAAATTCAGAAAAGATTGATAAAACGCAAGCCGCTGAGGCTTTGAAAAGGTTCAGGTTAAAGACCGCTAAACGCGCAATACTTACTGCTGACCTTACCGGCAGTTCTGATTACTATGGAACGTGGGCCGATGACCTTCGTTTAATTAGCGACGAAGCTCTAAAAAAGGCTAACGGAGATTATGGCGTAGTGATGGACCACTTAGCAGAAAAGATGGAAAAAACAAATAACAGGCTGCTACTGGACAACAATACTATAAAGGGCGGCTACATGGACCATACTGAGAGAATTCTAAGCTCACTTGTAAAAGCAGCAGACGCTACTTCTTCTCTAGAAGGCCATGCTACTTTCATGGTACAGAAACTTCTAACCCCTTATGTTGGAGAACAAATACACAAGTTAGACAAATATTATTATGGTGGAGATATTTCTAATGTAGAGAAACTTCTAGGAAGCTTCGACAATTTGAAAAAAGACTCCAAAGAGTTCAAAGGAATATTCTCTGCTTTGGGGTTAAATGTCGAGGATATGAAAAAGTTTCAAGGTTATGAGGGAAGGACTGAATGGGATCTCTTTAACGAGTGGAGAGAAAGAAAGCAGCAATCAATAGACTTCTTAAAATCTGAAGTTAGAAGGGACACTGGCTGGCTAACTTCTAAAAGTAAGGGGGTGCTTGGTAAAGGAGGACAGCTGAGTCACATGGATATATTTGATACCACGTATAGAGCCATAGCCCAGTTCCCTATTACAAAAGACAAAGTAGCGGATCTACAAACATTTAAAAGAAATTATAAAGCATTTGTTTCCTGGAGCATGGGGGCCGATATAGGAGATGAACAAATAGACGTACTAGTGAATGATATAGTAGTGAATATGAGTAAAGAGGCTAGGCCGGCGAATTTAGCAGGCGAGGAAGGTGCACGATTCTATACAGATAGACTGAAATCTATTAAAGATGTATACAAACATACTGCTAATTTACAGGATATGCTTACACGTACAAGTAATTTATTTGAAGATACTGGCAGAGCGCTACAGCACCGAAATGCTTTAGGAGCAGCAGAACTATTTATAAGGAAAGCAAGTCGAAATCCGGAGTTTTATTCACATATGTACGAAACTCTAGGGGCTCAAAATTTAATAGGAGTAAATACCCCTGAGGAACTTGCATCCAGATTTTTTAATATAACAACAGAGGAGGCATTGTGGAAAAGAGCAGCCATTGAAGAATCATCTATAATGAAGTCCAAGCTAACGAATTGGCTAGTAAAGGGGAAGTGGAGTAAAAGACTGGCTATCGGGGCTTTAGCTGCAGTTATTCTGGACCCAAATACTAACTCTATAATGTTACCCGACCAGAGAGGTGGAGGAGAAAAACATGATTGGCCCTCACTACATGAACTAACGCGCTCATATGGTAATAGAGTTGGGTCTAAATCAGTACCAACTTTAAGACAGAAAGCTATACTTCCTGCTACATTAGATAAACTCAAACAGGAGATGGATTTACCTAAAGGAATGGGAAGTAAAAGTACTATATCTAGTTTTATGCCACCCCCTCTTCCATTTAAACCAAACTATAGTAGGAAAGAGGATTATAGAGATAACCCCCTAAACTTTCAAGAACACGTCAGAAAGTTGAATGCAATATTATTACGATGACATATCTATTTTACAATGCCAAAAGTTAATATAGAAATTACTCTTCCAGAAATTCCCTGGGACCATAATGTTGTCGACCTTGCTGGGTATCTTCAAATGATATGCAGCGAACTTACCCACACTAATGCACGGATAGATATAAATGATTTTGATTTTACTAACTCTGTTTCAGTTTTTAAAAATATGAGACAGCCTTCTGCTCCGAATAGAATATATGGAAACAGAGATAAATTTAATACAGAGGTCATATGAAATATCGTTATTTTGAAGAATTAAAGAGGTTTGTAAACGCTGAATCCGTTTTAGAAATGGATTATCTTGGAAATAAAAACGAAAAGTGTAAAAGTAATACTATAATTTTCCAATCTAGTGGGGAGCCTCTAATAGGGTATCGAGCTATGCCGCTTTCTGTTATAAGGGAAATCGATAAACATATAAATGAAAAATTCCCAAACTCTAACGTAACTACCTATACTAACCACCTTGAGGAGTTTATAAATACACAAATGCAGAATGGTGTAATTACTAACGATAATCTACTTAATGTTTTTTCTGAAAGAAAACAAATGCTCTATTTTGCATTTCATATTTCAAGGATGGCGCAGGATGGGAAGGAAAGTGTACTTGCAGACTTTGCTAAATCTTTAAAGAAGATTATTTCCGACAGTTTTATAGCGGCCCACTTAGTGCGTATAATAGATAAATCGAGTTTGACGGAAACGATTTCGCTAGAGAAAGAAGCCTTTCTTATGAGGCTAAACTTCTCAACAACTAACAGGGCACTTAAGCAGGATACCGAGGTATTAGCGGGAATAGATACTAAGGACTTGATAGATGAGCTAATACCCCTAGATTTTTCGCCGTACAGTACGCGTATACGAACAGTATCTGGAAGCGCTGGAGGCACTAGCCAAGGAGATCCAGCATCACCAGAAGACCCTGAAAAAAGCGGAAAGCTATTCATAGGAGATATTGGGTTTATTATTCCCCCAACTTCCATGCACTTCAGTTGGGTAAATCAAGCCTCTGTTATACCTACTATCAGAACAGAGGGTGATGCAGTTTTAACCCACAATAACCATATACCTCGAGTAACTATTACTCTTTATTTTAATGGAGAAAATGCAATAAACACCGAACTTAGACCCTTAATAGCTATGTTCAAATATATGCCATTCTCCACCGTACAGAACACAACTATCTTCGATGCATGGGTTTCTAGGAAAGATCTTATGCAGAACGACCCCGATACCCCCATTGAAAGGTTTCTCCCTATTTCATGTTATCTAGAAAATATATCTTTTAGCACAATACCCGGCTTTCCAAATTCCATTCAAGCAACTTTAAGTATCACTTCTATAAATAAAATGCCGCACAGTCTGTCTAATAGATTATATAAAACCTGGAAAGATGCGGAAGAAGCAGCAAAAGATGAAGCAATTCTACATTCCCAAAGCTCGAAGATAATTTCAGCAAAACCGGGAGAAGATGCATCAGAAATAAAAGTGTTTGATTCCAACTATACCCTACACACAGTCAAAAAGGGGAATGCGGCTAATAAGGAGGCTGGGATTGTTCACGAAGTGCCGGGGGCGAACGCCCCTAGCGTAACTCTCTACCCAAGCGAGTCAGATCCATTTAAGGACATCTATAAGTATAAATTACAAGAGGTACCATATAAAGGTACCACACAAAAAAATATAGATACAGATGGAACTTTTTTCTGGCAAACTTACAACCCTGCGCATAATAAAAGTTTATTTTTAACATACAAGGCACCGAAGAAGTTTGACACGGAATATACTATATTTGCAGATAGACTGGAAGAGCTAAACGAAGTAGCGTCTAGAATACAGGCTATGTATCTATTTTTAGAGAGAAATCCAGGACTTACAGAGCTAGAAGGGGATCACACCATATTTGAAGACTATGACCTACCTAGTTTGCTGGATAGCTATATAATGTATATTAAGAATATGTATAGTACAAAAAATATAGAAGAAGTCGCTAATAATATTTGGACCAAAATAATAGCCGAGATTATAGACACTAACAGTCCAGGAACGGAGGGATATATACAAGTCGAGGGAGAGGTTATAACTATCGGCGGACACAAGCTAGAAGAGGACTTTAAACTTTGGGACCCCAATACCTCTAGTATTAGTAATAACTTAGAGTTCGCCTTAAATGCGGTATTCGGAAAAATAGGACAAGACGGTATTACTACAGAAAACGTAGGGGCCATAGACAGCTTTATTACTCCTTTTTTAAATGTAATTAACACTTCTGAACAATTTACTAAGGACGCTGACATTAGCTCTCCGTTAAATTATAACAGTGTTGCAATTCAGTTAGAGTGGGATAACACATTAGATCCAAAGAGAACAAGACGAGGTGCACTAGAGGGCCTCATCAATTCTAACACCCACAGCACTATAGACGGAAATGTTGTTGAATACCATGCACAATCTGTTATAGATTCCATTTCTTATAGTTTCGCTAATAATGGTACTCCTTACTTTTTAAATTCTTCCAACCTTCCAGTTTACCAACATATGGGAATTCCAAGTGCGTCTGCTTCTGTAATTCTACGAACTCGAGATGAGCGCTTACATAAGCTTATTGGGGATATGGCCACGTCCACACAAGAAATAGGGACCCAGCTTATGAAAGGCAACTATAAACTGGCTGAGCACGGGACAGTGCTCCTCACGGGAAACTTACAAGGACCAGAAAGCGGGGTAAAATCGGGTCATATTTTAAACTGCGTTGGCTTTAATTTTGCAAGCGTCAGAAATGCGAGTTCTAGAAGCATAGAAGGACATCCTGGGTGGTGGGAAATATCTGTAGACTTCGTAGAAAATACCCAAAACCTCAGACTGTATGAAAGACTCCACGCGGTTTTAGGAACTTCTGGAGACTTGCCTATAAATATTTCTTATGTTAAGGATAAGTTTTTTCCATCTCATGCTACAATGGCTGCAGACGGTCTACGTCTTGTAACTCGAAGAACACTGGGTAGCTATTACGGAGTAACTTCTACTCCATCTGAAACAAAAATACTAGAATTTGATAAAACAATCATGCAAGAGGGTGAGAATGTAATATTTATCATGCCCTCCTATAGCTCTAGTGCCGAGGACACTGATGTTGCAGAAATCACATTTGTTTTAAACGGAATAAGTGACTCAGAAGTTAGAAAGCAAAAGACAGAATTCTTAAAAAGTAGTATAGGGCCAGTTTTAGAAGAAGTACATAAGAGTTTAACCAGTATCTCTGCTTGGGAGGGCGACGACAGGGATGAACACAGTATTACCGGAATATATGCTAGTTACTGTAAAGACTTCTTATATCAATTAGTTTATACTTTACGAGACATGCAAACAAGCGCCTATAAAAGTACTAGAAGGCTATTAACACCAAGCGATATAGATTTTTCTTTCGCCACTACTACTAAGAAAAAAATTATCGACTTCACTAAAAATAATTTTTATTTACAATCTTTATTTCTAGATAATTTAATAATGGGCTTTACATATACTCTAATACGTCATAAAGATTTTCGTAAGTATTTGGATCACATAACAACACTAGCGCCTACCCAAATAGAAAAGCAAAAATTAGACAAATTAGAAGAAGGGCTAACGCACTTCAATGAAAAACTAACCCTCTTTACGGACGGCAAGGCGCCACAGAGCGCCATAAAAGAAGTGGCGGAAAAAATAGAGTCTTTTAAAATCGCCATTGAGGAGCAGCAGGCAGTTATACGCGCCTCACTATATTTTATGAAACCGGAATGGTCCAAACTACTAGAACAAATCAACAAAAGCGTTGGATCTAATTTTCCAGATCTCTTCCTCCCCCAGGAATACTTAGAAGATACAGGTCTCCGCTACATATCCCCGTATTTACCATTTGTTCATGATGATCTCTATTTAGATATAATAGAGATGCATAAAAGTTTGTCCGATATAAAATTAAATGTAATATTTGGCATGGCCGCTCTCCGCTCTGCTGATTTTAGAACAAGATATTTTGAAGCATTGGGGGTTCTGAACAAAAAGACTAATCAACCCGATGAATCCAATGAACCTCCTCAATTTAACCAAGATGCTTATTTTGACAGCTGGGACGAAAACAAACCATTATCCGAAGAACTTATAGGTGTTTTAAAGAAGTATGGGATTGACGTATCCCATAAAATGTCTGCTTTTGTGGACAGTCCAGGAGACAAAAACCCAACATTCAAAAAATTACATCAATTTGCATACCGCTTCTCTGAGGAGTTTGACGCCTATGGAAAAACATTGGATGAAGAAAAGCAGGACCGGCCATATTCTTCCGAGATATCTAAAATAAAGTTAATGAAGTTAATGGCGTCAGTAGCAATTATGGAATTTTTGATTACATTAGTTTCGGCTAAGCTGCATACTACAGATGCCATCAACTTAATGAATAAAAGAGAAACAATTAAAACGGAGATAGATACCCTAGAGAAAGAGTTACGGGAGCACAAAGAAAAAGCAAAAGAACTGAGAGAGGATGAGAAACCAGCCCACCAAAGAGAAACTGAGAATAAGCAGACTAAAATAGACAAAAAATATGATAAACTGGCTAAAACGATGCGTAATATTATTTCAAGTACATCTAAAATAATTTTAGGCTCTCCAGAGAAATTAGCCCAAACTTATAGCTCTGTAATACAGATTCCGTATAATAACAAGAACATTGAAATGCAAGATATTCTAAGAATCGAAGAAGATTCTTTCGAACATTCACAAACAAATGAAGCATTTATGCAAGCCGTTATCGACAAATTAAATTTAGCAAAGAGCATGAATAGCTTAGCCCAGACAGGAAACTGGGCGGCTTTTACTGAGTTCTTCGGAGTGGGTACCTTAGAGTCCGAAAAAGCTAAGGCGGAGCTCCTGGTTCACTTTGAAACCAATCTACAAAATAAAAGAAGCACAACAATGGCCAAAGCGTTTCCAACATTTAAGTTATTTTTTGTAGAAGAAGACAACAATAATTGGCACGCTTTTGATGACTTTTACTCTTATGATGCAATCAGTGAAATTAGTATTGTAGAAAGTAAGCACGCTGCCAGTAAGACTGCTATTATTAAACTATCAAATATTACTGGAAATCTCACTACTGCCGAATATGAGGGCTTATTTAGTGAGAAAGATAGCTGGGGATCTATTCCTCAACAAGCTATGAGAATAAAAACTGGAGCCGAAATAATGATCCTTGTTGGATATGGAGCAGATTATCGGCACCTTAGAATGAAATTTAAGGGGGCTGTGACTGAAATACGTCCTGGGCCTATTATGGAAATTACAGCTCAATCTTGGGGAGCAGGGCTTCTAAACAAGGTAGGTTCCGAAGCCACTACCACCTATACATCCCTGTCAGGAGCTCATTCATTGGGAAGCGCTGTGATAGACATTTTATCCCAAACCCCCGGTATTGGGAAGCTAGGAGGGTGGACTATAAGACCTTCTGATCAAAATGACCCAACCAAGACATCTGCAACAACTTTCAAAAACATTTATTATGCTAGAATTTTGAATTCATTAACAGCGTGGGCGGGTAATATCCTGCCACTTCAATCTAACTTTAAAGACATCTTAGGAGGAGGCTTCCTTAGTGGAGAAGCTCAGGGCCTTCCATTTAGTACACAAGAGGCAGTCAGGCAGTATCGAAATGATAATTCTATTGTTAGTCTGATCGGGAATACATTATTTGATAACATAATGATAAATACTACCGCTACCTCTAGCTATGGTTTTTGGAATTTCTTGGATAACACTATAGGTGCTGCAAAAGATCTAGCCAACCTCAAGTTCTCTAGTGTTGGTTTTCAGTGGCACGTGGTTAGGCAGTCAGCTTGGAGTTCCTTACATGAAATTGCTCTGTTTCTAGGAGACTATATAGTAACCACCCTTCCTTTCGATGAGGGGTCGGACTTGTTCAGCAAAGCCCCAAGAGAAACTTTATACTTTGGGCCACGGGAGGGCTTCTACAAGAATACTTCCAGAGTCCCTAAAGTAAATACATCCTGGTTCATGGAGAAACACAAGGATAAGTTAGACAAAGCAGATACCTTAGTTACCTTTATAAAAACAAAGGGGAATTTAGACAGCCAAAATACGGGAACATCCATGCTCCTACCTAAGGAACCAGTCCATCCTGACATTGTGAATTTAATCAACTTAAAAAAAGGCGATAAGGGCGGAGGGGAGACTAACCTTGAAATTTTTACAGAGATACTTGACATTGGGAAAAGGCTGTTAAGTAATTCTCTTCATAAAGAGAATCAAACGATCCCGGAATATTCTGTTTTTAATACATACTCGACTTTTGCCTATGCTGAGCGGAATAAACTATATCTTAATTTTAGAGAAAATTTGCTAAATAATAATTTTACCTATACCTTGGCTAATGTAAATTCTATAGTAACCTCAGATCTGAATGATACCCCATATGTACCTGATCAGGGGCCGCAAAGTCTACAAGGATTCGGGGAAGCTGTATCAGTGGGAGGTACTGTAGCCGGCTTAATATATCTAGCGGAGACCGGTGCGGCCTTACTAAGCTGGCCTGCTGCATTAATAATTGGAGTTGGCACTGTAATATGGTATGCAGCTGATGAGCTTAATGACTTAGTAGCTATGGATGGCCTCACGGAGCGTGTTACTTCTGAAATGTCCATAAATGTAATTCATGAAATCTTACTAAATGACTTTGAAAGAAAATACTATCCAAATAGGTATAAAAAAGGATATCAATATACCAGCGAGGATCGTAGTATCCTAGCAAAATTAAGAAACGCAACACTAGATCAGACAGACTTTCTAAAGTACAACGAACGAGGCTCTGCTTTATATAAAAGGCATAAAGATGAAAATTCCTCCGCCTTAAAATACATAATTGCGCCTGCGGGGGTTACTTCCATACCCTCGAATTATTCACCCGTGTCATATGCCATGCCCTCGGATGGCTATTCCCTCTTTAACTTTTTCTTTGAAAACTATTTTCAAAAACAAGATATAATGATATTCTTGGATACAGTAGAGTTTCTCCATAATTATTACAAAACAAAAAAAGAGACCAATACTGTTTATAACACCAATCCTAAAATGTATGACCTAGATGAGGTATTTCTAGACATCTATGGTGAGGGTGCAAATGGAGTAAACCGCTTGATGGAAGGGCCCGTAGTAAACCAGCACGCGGTGAGTAGCTATGAAGATATTATTGACAATGGTATCATTGCAACAGCCGATCAAATGTACAACCATGTAGAACTTTTATACCCTTCCGAGCCAGATCCAGCAAATAACCCGAACAATGCAAGAAACCGAGCATTTGCCTATTATAGCTATGATCAGGACCCGGATTTTTTAAGGAGCTACCAATCCTATCAAAAAAACTTAGATCCCAATATTTTTTTGGACAAGTCTGCTGCAGATAGTTATGTAGATCTAAAACATCTCGAAACCGAGATTAAGGATAACATCACTAGTGCAACAGCCCTCGAGCCTCATAGAGTAGCTAATCAAATACTAATGAATGTTATGCGACCGATGTATCAAGGCACATTAACTATTCTGGGAAACCCTAACATAAAGCCTTGGGATGTCGTTCATATTCATGATGATACTACGCAAATGTATGGACCTATCGAAGTTGAGCAGGTTGTTACAACCCTCTCTCCATCTGGATATAGCACAACCTTAATCCCAAATGCGCTTGTATATCACAATCACGTAGGAGCGGCAATTGATCGCTCTGCTTTAAATCTATTAGCAGAAGTGCAGAGCCTGTCTACGCTTGCTACTAGTATTAAATGGGCTATTGCTGGGGGCTTGACTTTAGGTGCAAAATCTTATGCTTTAAGAAAACTAAATAAAGCGCACGGGGCATCAGCTCTCCTGGATAAGGCGCTCGAATCAGTTGATCGGAAAACTAGAAGTATAATAAACAAAGCGGGCGCGAGTGCAAGCACAGGAGGTGCGGCTGTAGATATCTTCCATGACATTATGGAAAAACATAAAAAAACCTTAAAGAACGTCATGTCTGCTGATGATTTTGTGGAGTTAAATAAAGCAATAAACAACAGAGTAATTAATAAAGAGGCTTTATTGGCGCGAATAGATAATGTTGGAAAGAGTGGCGGCCCCATTACGGGCGCTGAAAAAAGAATAGCTATCGCGGACGATGCTATTGAAGCCCTAGAAGTCCTTGCTGAAGACTATGCGGATACTCCTGCAGGGAAAAGAGCCGCTCTTACAGTTGAAATAAATAACGAAAAATTAAAAATAGAAGACCTAGAAAGCGACAAAAATGAAGCTAAAACCACAAAAGATAAAAAGAATATTCAGAAAAAAATTGACAAGGCAACGAAAACTAAGAAAACCTTAGAAACGCAGAAAGGGAAGATAAAAGGTGCGGGGCATGCCGGGATACCGCATAAAGCCAAGGTAAAAGTATTACGACAGGGGACTGTAGAATACAATGATTTATTAGATGAGCGCAAGCGGCTCCAGTCGGAGAAAAAAATGACCACCGATGGCAGAAGGCGGCGGCCTATAAATGCAAAAATTAAGACAAATGGTAGCAACTTAGCAAAAACACAGAAGCTGCTAGATGCAGAACTAGGGGACTCTGCAAAACTTATAAATGACGAGAAGCTAGGCAAGGCCGCTGTTAAAAAAGGTAAACTCATAAGCGCCGAGAAAGAACGACTAATGAAGATCCTAAGGGGAAGGCTAGCGGGCGGACCTAACTTGCTAAAATTTGGAATGAAGGCTGCGAATTGGATTTTCAATCTAATGCTTCTATATGATGTCACTAGCTTTGCATGGGACTACTATGAGACATTAGCTAAAAGTTCTATACTTCAAGCAAATTTATTGGCAGGATCAAATGCTTTGACAATTTTACCTCTTGAATATCCTGCAGGAAAAGATTACACTGCGGGTTTAGAAGGTATAATTGGAACATCTGGAGTATCTAATTCTGTAAGATTAGGCTTCTCATCCAATCTATCTACTAACAGATCTATTCGCGTGCAGGATATAATTCTACAAAATATGGAACTAGGGTAGTGACATATCTAATTAAACAGGAAAAAATCTATGAATATTAAAGACGCACTACAAACATCGGGCTTAATCGAACGACATAATCTTACTATTAGAGGGCCGATCGATCTTGAGCTAATAGCCACTACAGAAGTTGACAACTCTATCTGGAACGCAACCAATGACATCGTCGCCCTACCCGGAGAAACTAATAAAGCCCGGCGCCACTTTTGTAAGCTGATTGGGGGGATTCCAGGTTATAACTCCCCGCAGGCAGGTAAACACGTAGCCTATGAGATTTATAGACCAGGGGACGAAAAGCGAATCCCTGAAAATAGGAAACTTCACCCAAAAAACCTAGCGGCCGATACTAAGATAAATGGGGTTTGTTTTCTTATGTTGACAACTAAACCGACCTCCTATAAGGACGCAACTCTACCTGTTGCTGGAAATCCTAATAGAGCAATTGAAAGCGAGCAAGTACACTTTGGGCACCCAGAAGGCCCATCAATACAAATGGACCCAGAATCAGGAACTGTAAAGATTATAACAAAAAAAGAAACATTTACTTTTGGAGCAAGCGCCGACATGGGAAACTCCAAGTGGTGGGGAAACTTTGGAGATTTTACAAATTGGTTAACAATGCCCAATCCTATACGAAAATCTATGCAAATAATGATGCCTGATGCTCTTCCGCTAACCCCAATAACTTTCGAACCATTTCCAAATATTCCTAATATTACCCTGGCCTACAAGCAAGTAAATATATATAAAGAAAATATGCTCCAATTGCAAGAAGTTGCAAGAGTAATTAAAGAACAACGCAGCGCATGAACTTAGCTTTCGATTCCAACGGATCTCTACTACTTAATGATGATTTATCATTAACTGTAGTAGACAATCAAACTGCAGAGCTGAGCCGTTTACAAATGTTAGTAGATATAACTCCTGGGGCCTATCCTTACGATGAATTTTTTGGGTTACCTTTTAATTCTGTAGTTGGGAAAGCTAATATAACCGCTCAAGATATTTCTGTATTCGAAAAAGCTATCAATGATGCACTGATCTTTAATAATTTACTAGAGGAATTTAACGTCTTAGTAACTCAAAAGAGCTCAACAATGCTACAAGTAGACATCATTGGAACAGCTTCAGATATTACCTGGTTGTATAAAACAAAAGCAGGAAAACTTATAGCTGTTGATAAAACTATTCCCATTATTGAGGAAACTAATTTTATCGCAACAACTAAGTATATCACAAGTACTGGGTTGTTGGTTTATGATATTGAATTTATATTTAGAAAAAATAAAGAGCAAAATGGCTTCGAGTTTACAGACGAGATAGAGTATAGCCATAGAGTTTACTATACTGACCCAGGAAGTGAGACTAACACATCCGAAAGAGTATTTGCTTCTTACTGGATTCCTGATGACCTAAAAACATTACGCCTAAACAGCCCTATCCAATCTGGCAAATCCATCGTGATAGAGGTGTGGCCATCAGCCATGAGCGACACCGAGATTGAAACAAATCCATATTTATTGAGGAAATAATTTATGAGTTACATACCCCCTACAAAGGAAAGTCTTAAGAACAGATTAAATGCCTATTTTGACTCCGCAGGTTTTACAAAAAGTCTGGATACAGGAACTCCAGAAAATGCACTACTAAACATACTAACTGATAACCTGTTTAGCATCTATAGGGAGCTAGAGACTTCGTATGCTTCAGCCCTTCCCCTGAATGCTACGGCAACTACCCTTGATAGTTGGGCAGATTTTTTTGGAATTGGACGGACACTAGCTTTAACCGCTAGGGATGCCAACACAAATAACGTACATTTTTTTGTTAGGGATAAAGAACTAACCGGAGATATTGTTATCCCGGCAGATACCATTATAAGCGATGGGGATTTAAAAACATATAAAACCCTAACAGAAGTATCTCTACCGTCAATTGCCCCAAACATAGTATTTGTAGGGGTTGAGGCACTGTCTCCTGGAGCAGCTTCCAATGTAGAGGCTGGCGAATTGACATCCCATACACTAACAGAAGAATACATAGAGGTTTCAAATAGATTTGCAATTACTTCGGGCGCGGACGCCGAAACAGACACTGCAATACAGCTTTCACTACAGTCCCTATTTGGCAAAAGAATTGGAACAAATATGGAATCTATTTTAGAAAAAGTTAGCTCTCTACCTGGAGTATCCGAAGCCTCCATCTTTAATGCCGATAGAGGAACTGGTACATTTTCTGTTTTCATAGATTCCACTTCTCCTATAGTAACAGATTCCCTACTTAGCCAGGCCCAGGGTCTACTGAATGCTGAAAAGGCACTGGGGACCGTGGGATACGTCGTTAGACCTACATATAAAGGAGTATCATTAAAGATAGAACTAATGTCAAGAGATGGCTCTGATATTTCTGAAACTATTGATAAAGAAGTCACACCTTCTATAATTAATACAATAAACAATGTAAGTAGAGGGGCATCCCTAAATCCAGCTGAGTTAGTTAGACTTGTCTTAAATCATGAAAACGTTTTAGATGCGGATATAGCAGAGTTTAGCATTGGAACATATGATATTTCAAACAATAAATTAAACAATGTAGAAATAAAGGCAGGAGGAAAGCAGAATCTAAGTTCATTTGAAAAATGGTTTGGTTCCTCTGATCTTATATCTTACTGTATGATAGAAAATGGCTAATTATAGTTCAACTGTTCAACGTTCTTATGTTTTTGAGAATGTAAAAACGGCACGAGCTTATGAAAAATTAAGCAAGCTTCCGTTTGTTAATTCCAGTACTGATAGTGCGCTGTATAATCTTCTTAATATCCCTAATATAGAATTAGACAGGATAAGAGACAGGGTACGGGATTCCTCAATAGGGACAAATCCCGCCACTACAAATTTCTCTCTACCAACTAATATGTTTTTAACTAAAGTCTCTGTTAATAATTTCACAGAAGCTGGGCTGGTTACAAAAGAAGTCTTACATCACGGCCCTCCAACGTCCTTTGAAGAAACAGAAGCTATTGATATAAACGATCTAGCTGATGAACTTCTAGATATACATTATCTAAGCCCCGCTTTTTATTTAGACGAAGACTATAACGTTATACCTCTAAAAGAAGCGTACGCCGCTTTAACCAGGGCCTCAAACAGCTGGTTTGATCAGAAAGTTAAGCTATACTCTATAGATTTTTCGGAAGTATATCATTCAGAGGATCTCCCTTACCATACTCAAGATATATACAGTGATTCGGACGAGTGGGTTACTCTTGATAGTGATGGTACCTATACATTAGCTAATAGCACCATTGATGCCTCTTCGGTAAAACTAATAGATGTTAGACAATCAACGAGCGATACTGTATATATTCCAATCAGCATAAACACAGATGGAACTGCCTCCACCATTTATACGATCACTGGCAATGTTCTTGAAATAATAGACGAAGCGTATAAAAATCTTGAAATAGTTATAGAGTATAACTATGCTCCTGCAGACTACTTGAAGTCTTTTACATATTCGGAGGACTTCTTTAGTGTATTAAAAAATAGTAGAAATAATAGAAATTTTCTTTATTTACCCTCTTTAGAAACTACTAGATATATAAACTACTTAATAGTTAATAATAGATTGTTATTTGAGCAACACGAGCTTCAAATTGGAGGATTGTGTTCAGGCTCAATTGTTATCAATAAAACTAAATCTGACCCTGATGCCGTCTATTCAGGGATTGGAGATGATCAGTGGGGCGTTACCCTGGTGGTGCCGTCCGACTTTACTCTCAATACATTAACCAGTTTCATAATAGGCGATATAGAAATCATAGATAATACTTCTTGGAGAATAGAAGAAATTCAAAATAGCTCAAACACTATTAAAGCATATAAATCAAATAAGCATGATTTAGTTATGAAGAATGGATCAACAATAAGCCTAACCGAGGCTGTAAGTGTGTCTGCTAGCTATAATAAAACAGTACAAGTCACCTATATGCCAGCAACAGATCCTGAAGATGAAGATGATCCGATGGAATACATCCATGAGGGTTTGTCATATGAGTATTCCGAGATTGTGGTAGATGAGACCGCTCAAGAAATTGATGAATTTATATATGTATCTGCTGACCTTACAACAGTTTCTGCCTCTCACCACTCTCTAAGCTACTATCCTTATACTATACATTTTGAAGACGACGACTTTGGAAGAGCTTTTATTTCGTTAAATTACTCGGAAGCAGGCTCTTATTTAGAAAAATATAGCATGGATGGTCAAGTACAAGCTAGAGTGGCTTTATCCTTAAACTCTATTGCCATAAAACGCTTCGAAACAGAAGTAGCAGTACTAGTAGATAATAGTAATGATTTTCAAATTGATTACTACAAGATCGATGACTTTTCGTTTGCTCGGACAATATATCTAACTGAGGGCAATATTCCTACAGATTACTATGATATTTGTTTAACTCTATTAAAAGATCACTCCTTTGAATTAGTCTTTCTAATAGAGGGGGATCAGCTTAGAAAAGTTAGATATACACCAGAATACGACTACAAAGCAGAAGCCCCCTTCCTAGATTTATTAAATTATGGATATGCTTTAGACGCAGGTACCAAATATTACTATTATAGAAAACCTCCCGAAAGCTCAGAGTACTTTGATCAGTCTCTGGAAACACTCCTTGAGCCAGACAAAGCAATCGTAGAACATCCTCTCGACCAGTGGGGAAGAATTCTTGGAAATGATAGATGGAATGAAGAATCTTTAATACAGTTTTCTGACAGGTTAACGGGAGTCTCTGTAGCAAAAGGAAATACAAACTTACAGAAAGCCCTTGACGGTATTTCCGCGGGTTTTGGGATAGAGTCTTATAATCAAACTAAGCACAACCAATATACATTAGCGTATCCATTGGCTAGAGTAAAGGAAGATCTAGAGTCGGAAGTAAAGAGCGCAACACAGCATAATTTCAACTGCCCCACATTACTTAGAAGTGAAGAGGATATCGTATCTGTACATATAAACTCTGTTGATTACACCTCCTTATTTGTAGATAATGTAACACTGGCGGATCAGGACGTCCCTAATGCTTTAAGCTACAGTCAACTAACTATTGACCCAATCGTTCTTACCTCCGCAGTAGATGAGACCGCATCTTTTACAATAAAAATTGAATATAAACCCCTTTCTAAATATACTAGAAGTAATCCTGCTGTTGAATATCAAATAGGAGGCAACACTTCCTCCACAATAATGGAAGATGAAGTAGTAAGCTCAAATGCCCTTATAAACTTTGTGGCTGACACTGATTTACCTGACAATGAAGAAGAGGTAACAGTGGAGTACTATACAAGAGCCTCAGCTGCTGATGTGTTCTTGCAATCAACTTCCCTTGTAGGAGACTATTATCTTGTATCTGAGACAATAACTATTATAAACAATGTGGACCCTGCGGACCAAATAACCTTGGTCTCTATATTAGATGAGACTACCTCAAGCAAGAAAGTACCTGCGGAATATGAGAATGGCCTTAGTCTGGCTACTGCAGACTTCAATTTTAAGTGGGGTGACGGTACAATAGGCAGTTTAGATCATGCTTTCCAATGGGATACTTATAGATGGGCTGATGGAGAAAACATAAAAACAGGAATTCCTACTCTGTTTTTTGAAAATGGCATGACCAGCACAACTGATGCTGATTTTATTTCGGGAACTAGCGGATCTTCTTTGAGTTTAAAAAACAATAAAGTAATAGATAATAAGATAAAACTAGAAACTGGCTACTTCTACTATGAGAATAGGGAGTGTTTTTTGTACCCAGAAGCAACTACACGGCACACCGACATTACGGCAGATATTACTACTCTTAATGGTATCCCATCTGGCGCTTCTCCGACTTCATTAAGAAACCCTGTAGATTCCACATGGATCCTAAATACAGACGGGTCTCAGTTCGGGACCTCCGCTCCAGAAACAATTCGAAGTTTAAATGATAGTAGCTTGATATCGGAACAATACTCCTACATAAACTCCAACGCAAGAATCATCAGGCCAATGGTAAAGTTTCCAGAAAATGTAGGCATTCCCGATATTGCCAATTTATTAGATTCTCCTATGGACACAAGCGATAATTATTACTACATAGAAAATCAAACCAGTACTCTACCCAAACTATTTATATCGTATAGTGACGCTGATGGTATTCAAGATGGCTTTACCCTCATTTATGGAACAAAATTCTCCGATGAACTAGAAGTACCCATAGATATAGCTCCAGATCTTGATGTTGATAAGAAAATCTTATGTATAGGAAATACTAATCTCGGAATGGACTCTGTAACTATTTTCTCAACTAACCAATTTTTCACAAGCGATGACTCTGAAATAATTCTACTTGTGGCAGTCACTGATACTGAGAGATGCTATATGGAAAATATCGAAATAACAGCAGCAAGCACTAATACTAATGTCGGGTTGTCCGACTCCCCTACTTTAACGAATACTACTGGATTGGCTCCTATAAAGGTTGACATATCTAATGTAGCACAATCGCTCAACATATATATTACAGCTGCACAGACTGGGGGAAACCCAGAATCCGTGACAGCTAGTATAACTTTAACTAAAATTGACTAGAGGACCTAAACTATGGCAGACTCATATCCTATAATCCCATCAACTTCTTACTTCAGCACAACCGCCGATAACCTGGTTACACCGGCGTGGTTTAATGCTGTGTTTGCTAATATAAACTCAAAGGCGCAGTCTAATGGCCGATATATTCGCCCTGTACAAATTGCCGCAAGTACTACGTATATAGGCTGGAAAGGTGATGGATTGACAAGCATAACTGAGGCCGTCCCTGGAACTATAATTTTTAAAGAACTGGGACATGAATTTTTACCAAATGACAACTATACTGTCAGTCATCAATGGTCTATCCAAACTGGGACAGGCTTTAGCTTTGATGATATGGATGGGGACGGTATCCCAGATAGCAATATTTCTGAGGTCCATATATCTCATAGTGGCACCTCTATTAGTGATACTCTCCAAGTTTTGTGTGAGGTTACCTATACATTTGATGATGGAGTAAATCCCGCAGAAACAATAATTACCTCTGCCACGTTCGGTCTCCCCTGTCTACATATAGTAGACGGTCAACCGGCTATATCAGCGCCAACGCCCCTTATACATATTCCAGTGACACATCAGCCTCTATTAAATCCAGGTGAGTCTGCTCACTTTTATCCGGAAAATATATCGCTCCTACCTCCGGACTCCTCGTCTGTAAGCATTGTATGGACCTTAACCCATGGAGGTATAGATAAGTCACATTATATTACAAACGCTACATCAGATAGGCCAATAATAAAAATACCTGAAGTGGGGAAAGAATTTATTTTAACCTTAACCCTAATTGATGGCTCTGCTAATGGATCTGTTACAACATCTAAGCTATATACTTATGATTATGGCTCATTCTTTTTCTCATCCTGGGGATCTGAGACACCCGTCGATGCTCCTAGAAAAGTCTTTCTTGCTTCTTCTTCTGTAGCTGATACAGCTTCTGGAAAACTATTCCCAGATAGCAATAGTAAAGTTACTGTTAAGTGGGGAAGAGACATAGAACAATTACAAATTCAGAATGGAGGAGTAGGTACAGGATACATATACTGTGTTCCGGGCTTTAGTACAGGTATCGTTAATGCTGCCGATGTTCTAAGCGCTATGCAGGAGTATGGCGTAGGGGACGAGAATGTTGAAAATTACTCTCTAGTTAATATGAATAGCAACGATGAAAATCTTATAGGACTAAAATTCTGGGCTCCTAATATGAACAGCTCCGCAAAGATTATATATAAACTTGAAAACCCCGGCAGTTCATTAAACACAACGACGTTAGATTATCAACTGGAAGGTAACTCAGTTTACTTAGTGAAAGGAGTGTGTCCTCAGGGGCAGCAAACAAATATTACAGTGGGGCCCGGCGCCGAGCGTTACTATATCTGGTTAAAACACTTTGAAAACGGTACATATGCGGGAGCCTACGATAGGTACGCAGTGCTTACTCAAAGTGGATCTAGCTCACCAATTGAAGCAGTTTTTAATAAACTGCCTTTAGGAACAACCTATAAAGCAGAAGTGGTTAGTGCTAATGGGAGTAGTTATTCCATAGCAAGGGCATCGGAGGATATAATAACTACGCTCGGAGTAACTCCAGCATCTATTATAACCGTAGAAAGCGCTCCTACTCAATATGGCTTAAACTTAGAAATCGAACACGATACTTCGGCAGAAGCCCCTGTAGGTTATCTAGTAACGTATAAAGAGTATGGCCTTACCTCATCGGTTCCGGCTAAAACTAGTCTCACTTTGCCGCACACTCCTGGGTACTCTAGACTATCAAGTATTTATAGTACTAGTTCTTCAGTAAAAATTCCAGCGACCCTTAATACGAAAGTGATGACCTCCGTTAGAGCGGTGATGTCTGATGGCTCTCTATCTGATCCGGTAGTTTCTGACCCGGTCACGGTAACCGCACCAAGCGATATATCCCTAAGCGGCTTTAGTCTAGGATTAGGAAGACATTCTTCTGAAAATACCTGGACATTAGGAGATACTTCATTATTAGATGACGTAACTGCACAAAAAACGCTAAGCTATCACTCCTTTGGTAGGGATACCTTTATTGAAACTTTTGTGGTTAATGTACACACACATCCTACATCAGCAGCGTTAACTATCGTTTTAGAGTATGATGGTATAACTGATGCAAATGATCAAAAGGTTATAAATATACCAGCAGGAGAAACTACAAGTAAACTATATTCAATAGCAGACCTTAGTATACCCATTAATGCTGGAACCTTTATTTCTCTGGCAGTTCAAAATACAGATGGCGGACAGTCTGATGTTATTCAGACTATTGACTTTACCGCAAATATATATTATTCCCATGGCGAAATAATTAGCATAGGTACTTCTTTTACTCAGCAATCTGAACAAGCTGCGTAATAGAAATAAACAACCATGCCAGGCCAAGGCATAAACTTTAAGTTTACTGAAACCCTAAAAGGTACGGATGGTGCACTGCCAACAGTGCCTATTGCGGCCTTAATGCAAAAAAAGCCGTCATTGGATGTACTTATTAACTTCTCAGTATTTTCCAGAGTACCGGAAGTAGTAACAATGACGGACGACGGAAACGGCGGCTCAGTGGGCGTCTCGCAGTATGCTGATTTGAATCCAGAGAATTTTCTTTTAGGTCCCACAGACGCCAATGTTAAAATACTTGGCTTACCTGGCGATAATAAAGTTATCTTTGACTATATTACAAAAAAGCCGTTTTCTAACTTTGAGGTTTCTACATCAGATTCTACAACTATATTTCTAGGCGCACAAGACATTGCCTCTAAGTATTTAGTATCAAGCGACGACCTTGGAAACAAAACTATTTTAACACCTGCTGCAAGATTTTCTTATACAGTTAGTGGTAACAATATTAACTGCTCTGAGCATCCGGGCCCTATTACTATGTTAGAAAAGAACCCGCTTACTAACTTTGATTGCTATGTTCCTCAAAATACGAAGTACACCTCGTGGAAACCCAGATTTAGAGTTTGTCAGGAAATAGTAGGGAAATCTGTTGTGAATTTCTCTGGAGGAAAAACTAGACATTCAATTGTCACAGACGAAGAAGTAAAAGTTTTAAAAGGAAATTTAATACAATTAGAAGAAAAAGATATATATAAAGACAAAGAAGTAAATAATTTAGGTAACAACTACTATAACGGGAAAGACACCGCAAATGCGGACACTAATATCTATTTCAATAAAGAGGGTATAATTATAGAATCATATGATCTCGCCAGAGGATTGCTTCTGTTAAAAAATCCCGTACCAGAAGATTTACTTGTCACCTATAGAGTAGACCAGAGTGCTTGGAAAGAAATTAATATCAACTTTAATCCATTAATCGAAGCCACTCCCGAATTTTTAGAATTGCAAATTGACACTCAAGAGGGCACAATGCATTATAGAAGAGATAATAGTATATTTCCACACAATGCCTCTAGCAATGACCCCTTACTACATACTATTTTACAACCAGATTTATATAAAAAAGTTGCCCAAATAACTCCAAAATTTGCAGATATAGATCTAATCGATATAAGAAGAACGGGAGGTATGTTAGATAAAGAAGCCGAAGCATTAGATACCTATGACCTAGATTCGCACACAAGTTATGGGTTTCTAGGTGTAAATCCAACTCAACTAAATGTAGTTGCCGTGCATCTACCAGACTCCGTATTACAAGAACTAATAGAACAATTTTCCGATATCACAGAGGCCGCGAGTTGGTCCTGGGATTGGACTAATGAGAGAATGTCCTATATAAATTTTATTAGAACTACTATTCATAAAACAACTAATGAGTGGGACTCCAGTTCTCTAGAAGAAGATGATTTGTTAAATGAAAATCCTATAAAAGAAGAAATCCTACAGAACATAACTCGCCACCTATCAGCAGGAGTGGTAGCCCTAGTCTACGACAAAGAAAACAACCTAATATTTGTAAGTAATAAGTAATGAGCACTAAAGATTACAGAGATGTAGAGATCCAAAAGCTTGTTGAACAGGCTTTTATGCAGTTTGGGATAGTAGACGAAGCTGAGAAATTAGATCTAACCTCTTCTATCAAAAAACAGCTTAATAGTAACGACATTTTATCGCACTTTACTTCTAGTATGTTTGCATCCTCCTCTAAGTATAGATCCGACATTAGGGCTGTTTTAATAGACATAATAGCCCAACTTTTACATGCCAGGGATATGGATTTAAAAATAAAGCAACTTGAGGGTACTTCTAGACAACTTGAAGAGACGGCTAAAGCAAAAATAAATAGCTTAGAAAAAACTATTATCCAGCAGTCTGAGAATATTCGAGAATCTTTTGAAGAACAAGTTGATTCTGGAACCCACAGCAATACCATGACTAGGGACGGCTTTTTAAGGGTTGCTAAACTAGGAACATTATCAAAGCTTTCAAATCCAACTATTACCGTATCACCTGCTGAATCAATACAAGATGAAGTATCAGTAGCAGTTTCAGGAGAACTAGAACATCTCTATAAAACAGGAGCAGGCTCAGATTCATATTGGATTAGAGTTGTATCCCCTGTAATCCCCGAATTTTTTGAAAATAATCGACTAGTAAAAGGAGCCATCGTAGCATTAGAACTAGACGCTGTTTCTACCAACACATTGCCTATAATGGCCTCTGTTAAAGGTAGTGGATTTTTTAGAATATTTTCTTTGGAAGGTTCTACTAACAAGGAAAACTGGGATTTCCTGGGAAGTGACCCCACCTACGGAGAACATTCTTTTGTTGAAATTGAAAAAGATATTAATTACAGTTACTACAGATTAAAACTGCATATCCCAAGCGCTGAGGTGGACAATGGTTTTTATTTTTACAACCTGGGTTTGCATAATATAAAAATCTTTAACAAGAAGCAAGATACCGAAAGAATTATAGGTAACTTTGAGTCATATGTATATACAGCCGATGATCCACTATTTAAAGTCAAGTTCGATGCTGAGTTTAAAGACTTTTGTAATTTTAAAATAAAATTTAAAAACCGAACAGATATTCAACCTATTGCAGTTCTGCCTAAAGATACAAAGCTTGCAAAGATTTTTAAATACTATGATCCTACCGACGGGGATACGTGGGAACTTCCTTTTAAATGGAAAGAAGGTACTTCCTATACTTTAACTTCATCAAACGGAACCGAGTACTCCGATCTCGATGATATGAGTACAGACGACAATAGCAATATTAGCAGTCTAACGTTGCCGACCGACTTGGCTTCGAAGTTTATATTCCTAGAATACGAAGTTGAAGATAACAGTAAACATGAAGCGTTACTTACCGAGGCTACCGAAATCACGGACGAACACGATTATAAGGACGGGTATATTTTTAATCTAAGTCAACCGCCCTGGATTATTGCGGAATATGGTGATAATTTTACTATAAATCTTTCTAATTCCACCGAGATTATTACAGATATTTCAGATTATAAAAATCCTGTAGAATTCACTGACGAAAGTGCAAAGCAATTCTACTACTACAACAATAGACTTTATACTAACTTCAATATGATGGCCTCCTCGCAAACAATAACTGTAACATATCAAAGTATGTGTGCGGGAGTTAGCTTAGATATTGAACTTGCCGATTATGCTAAAGTAGATAGTTATAACCTAGACCTAGTGACTATTGCAAACCCTGTTTATACTGAAGTTCCTACTGAAACTAATAGCGATTTACCCTCACTAGATCCTATTAATAATTCTACGAGCACATAATAAGAAATGTACAATCAAATAACTACAACTACTACCAAATATCTTCTACCTAACGGAAAAGAATGGAAGGGCGCCATACATCAAATGCCTAACGGAGATTGGATGACTGGTGCTCAACATAATAGAGCTAGCGTTGTTCTAATAGAAGTTCCACAGATTCTAGATTTTCCAGAAGATGGCTTTGTAGCAAAACAAGATATATTTCTTAAAATATTTAATAATGCTGCCTTTACTTCTCGTAAACTAGAAGGTGATTATGCACAACTTGATCAACAGTTGATAGTATTGGAAAAAACAATACTTGATAACAAAGAAAAAATTAATTCATCAATTGGACGATTAGATTCTTATATTGCCAGCAGAACGACACAGTCTGAGAGCCAAGGAACAGGGTCACTGGTAGATTCAAATATAGGTTTAACTCTTCCACCGTCGGCGCATACTATACATACTTCGAATATAAGTAGTATATCTTTTGTGCCGTCAAGTACCGCTCCACACTTCGTTTATTTTGGAAATGCTGAAACTGGATTGAATTATGAGGACAAGTGGCTCCGCTCTAAAACCTCAAAAACATTTATTGAAATAGTATCTAGATTAAATCCTGAGGGATATTTACCAACTCTTAACGAAGGCTACGAAGAACTTGATTTATCTAAAATTTTACAAATCAGTACTGACCATCAAGTGGGATTTAGTGGCAAAATAACAATACAATTTAGCTCTCAGGTTCTGATAACATCTATATACATACCACTAAATTCTACAGCCACTGCTTCTAATCTTAAAGTAGGAGAATCCTATTTATACAATGAAGGAATTCTAGACAACGGGACTATACAAGTGGACATCGAGCCTACTAGATCAAACTTTATTTCTTTTGATATTGAGTATACCGAACCAGTTCCATTTAGCTCGCAAATACATGTACCTCTAGTAGATGACGTGGAAGGGAACCCAGTACCGGATTTGGCGTCTGCAGAGGATTTTGTAGGCAACCCCCAAGCACCCGGACCAGAGTTTATAGAGCTGTCTGAGGATAGGCGCGTGTATCAAAAAACTAGGCTAGAGTTTGGAAAAGTGACTATATCTTCTAAAACATATAAGAACACTAAAACATTTACCAATGGACCATATTACTGTAAGAGTGGGACATTAAGATCCCTTTTTATGGAAGCCTCAGAAGTTCTTAATAGTACCGAGTCTCATGATTCTTTCTTTACATATACACTGCTTATAAACGGAAAAGAATTCCCTATAGGCCCTTCTAACAGAGAAAGCAATTCCCCTCGTTTTTATTATATAAATAGTAAGTTATCAAGGGAGACCCAGACAAAAATAGAACAAGAGACTGGTTCCAAATTTGTAACCTTTGATGAAGATGTAGTTGAGTGGAACATAAGAACAACCCTAACCAAAGCGGGATTAGAATCCCATATTTCCCCAAAGGTAAATGGATTGAAATTTATGTATACAACATCTATGGATGGAGGTATAAATGTCTAGAGAGAAGCAAATTATAGAAGACTTTATTCAGAGGTTTGTATCTGAAAAAGGAACAATACCAAACGAGAACGAACTGTCTAAGTTTTTATCTACTACTTTACCATATGCCCCGCTGACAAAGCCAATGGTACCCCTTGCAAATGCTATATCCATTGCGCCTTATATTACCGATACTTTAAAGAGCGTATTAAAAGATAGAGAACATCTAAATAGCTTGGCGGAGGGTCTTTTAGCAAAGACAAAAAGGGTAGAAAGTAGTTCAAAGCTTGAAACGCAATTTATTGATTCAAAAGTAACAAGTATACTAAATACTCAAAAAGATAATTCGTTTAAGACTATTTACAACGAAGTACCTGAATTACTAGATGCGGGAGATGTTGAGGACACCTTTCTCTGGGCTTCTTCTGTTGCAGACTTGTATATAATAGGCGACGATGCGCCCACACAAAGTATTCTTCTAACGGCCCATAACGTTAAGAAAGGTCCAGAAGGTATTTCTTTGGTTAAATCTTCTGAGCAGTTAATTAATGCAACAATAGAAACCACTCTATATTCAACGTCCGCCGGAACTACAATGAGATTATTAAGCGATATAAATCCAATTTCAGCTATTATAACCGGAACTAAAGGGAATAAAAAAGGACTAAGCCTAGCCCTAGGGATATCTCAAAAGTTTGTTTCTGAAGTAGAACTTGACATTAATGCGTGCACGGCTGAGGTTATAGTAGACGGGGAGCCTCTATTTACAAAAACATTAGATGGGCCTACTATACTAAGTATTCACAAAACAATAACAGAAAAAATAGTAATTAATTTTTATGGTGAATCCTCTCAGGTATATATCAACATCAAAGATATACTTGTTATAGCTTCTGGCTATTCCTCAACTGGAACTTACGGAAACGGAAGATATCTAGCAATGGACCTGCATATAGATAAATCGTATGGGGGACTACTATTCAAGCCCGATGAGTATATTCCAACAGGTACCTCAATAAACTGGGAGTATTCTTCTGATACTCTAGCGTGGAAACAGCTAGAAAAAGACAAGCAAGGAAGCTATTTACCCTTAGATTGGAACAAAATTGATAAAGAGTACACACCCTCAGAAGTAGAGTTAGATGCTGCTGACGTAAAGCTTGTGCCCGCTATCCCGTACGCGGCTCCCAAAAATGTTAAGCTTAGCACAGGTAAAGGGGCGCTAATGTTTACTACTAAACAACTACTAGGGTATTATGCATTCATGGGGTATCTAGAAGCACCAGTTGATACGGGATACACTTTAACATTATATAATCCACTTGTCGATACCAGTAATCGTCTGTTTAAAAGGATACTTATTATCTCTGATACTTTTAATTACGACGAGTCTCCTGGAGAGACTATAGACATTAGCATTCCTAAAGGAACACATAAGCTTACTATTGAGTTGTTCCAAGATGATAGTTTTAATTTGGATTACACTAAAAATAACGACGGGGATTTTGACAAAAGAGAGTCATACGAAAATATTATAAAAATTCTCAGAGACGAATACCTTATAGACGTTACATTAGAGTTTAAAGAAGATGCGCAGGGAAGACCTGTTAATTTAAGTATTCAGCCCCTAAGTCTAACCGAGGTAGACAGAGACTTGTTTGACTATTTAGACGAAAAATCAAAAATTAATTCATTTGCTCTAGATAATGACTCCTTTTTATGGCTTACTAAATTAAATAATTCTAGCAAATACTATGATATACTTTTACTGGACGATACTTTCTCCGTTGATACTCCAGAAACTATAACAGCTGAGTATCGCGGTTATGCTGGAGACGGTTCCACAGATTTTACAATTACTCCTTACTTTACACCAACCTCCATTAATAGTGTGCTGGATCCTAAGGACATTACATTAACTGCAGACACTGATTATACGTTTAATCAATCGGTAACCCTCCTTTCTGCAGCTTTACCAGATACAACTACTGCTTCAATAGAGCAGTTTATACATACAGGGAGTGATTCCATGTCTTCTACGGATCTCCTTTATGCACCTAAGAATAATAGCATAGCAGTAATCTCTTATAATTATGACCCTACCGGAGAAGTGGTAGTGGCGGAGCAACAAGCTACGGGCACTTCCGAGTTTACAGTTTATGAGGAATTAGAAGTATGGAAAGAGGAACTTTTATCAGATATATACATTACTCTATCGAGGCAGCCCTCAAATGCAACTATTGAGATAGTTTGGGACCAGAGCGCTAGTTTTGACCCAGCCACGCCCTTCGCGTCACAAAGTGTAACATGGACAGAAGGGTTTGATCTGCTAGTAAATAACACCGGATATGAAATGGGTAATAGGATATGGGTAAAATATAATGTAACCCCTACCCTTACACTCTCGGACGATAGCACTGCTTTAACCTTTAACAATCTACCAAAAGTAGACACACTGCACAGAAAAATAAGACAAACAGTTGAGATATCCTCTGAGTATCTGACAGCTACCTCCACTTTTTACACTATAGATGCAGAAGCCGCCGCCCCAATGGCGCTGCCAAGGTTAAATGAAATAATTGTAACTGTTACTGATTCCGAGGGAGTGGGAGTTGATGAAACCTCCAGTATCTCTTCTGTTAGCGGTGACACATTAGTAGTTGATTTATCGGGTTACTATGATGACATGGAGGTTAAAAATTATACTGTAACAATAGAATTTTATACACAAGCTATAAACACAGAACTTACTTTTGTATACACTTATAGCTACTTCGCAACTGTATATTTTAAACTTAATTATGAGATGATTCGTAAACAAACTGCCAAAATAGAAGAAATATATAGCAAGCCAAATATGCTACAATATTTCTATGACATATCTTATTATATAACTGATGAAGAGAATGAGCCCGATGCTGACCCAGTAAGGTTGCATCTTATGGCTAATCTAAAAGGTAATAAAACAGCCTCACCCATTATCAGGAGACTTATTTTTGAGCGACAATAGCCAACAAAGCAAACCATTTTACATGAGAGCTGGATTTCCTATCTCTCCTAAGAGAATAAATGATGTATTTGATGCATTACTCTACGATTTATATACTATTCTTTCTCAAGACATAGCAACCCTTGGGGTAGACAGTAAATACTACAAAGCATTAGAACAATTATCAAACATTGAGGGCCGCTTAACACAGGCGTCTAATAAAGAAATTGATTATATACAAAATGAACACACAGATAACTGGAGACACTTATAATGGGCTGGGAACCTTTTGAATACGGAGATCCTTTAAATCCAGAAAAATTTAATTCTAAATTTAAGCAGGTATACAGTCTGTTAAGTAAAGCTTTTATTTATAATAATCTACTAAAACGCCGGCTAGATACAGTTAATGAAGCTGTAACAATATCGTCTGAGATATTTAGTATAGAATCAGATGGGACTTTAACGGGAGACGTTAGTGAGGGGCGCCGTTTATATAATTTGCCAGTAGACGCTAATGATAGATGTTATGAGCTTTTTATAGGCGGAGAATATTTTGGAGGCGCTACTAGTACTGACGTGTCCTTACTTGACGGTAGTACATTAGCGACAGATAATAGATCCGCTATTCTTGAACTGTCGGGCCCGGAAGTTAGCAGAGTGCCTCTAACTACAAATGAGTATGGAGAACAAAAACCAAGTCTTGGCACCTTCGTTAGTAGCAATACTTTTGATGAAACTAAGTTATCTAATATACTAGCGCCTTCCGCAATATGGGCAGAAATAGTAAATGTGGACGATCTAGAAACAACGGAGGACGATCATACTGGTGTGGGTGTTATAGAATTTACCCTACCTGATAGCCTTTCTCCTTATATGAATAAAGTGAACATAACTCCCTTAATAGGAACGAGCTATCGATTGTATACCTACTCTGGGGATGCTAAAAAGCCAGTTACGGGAGGTGCGTTTTTAACAGGTGCTGCCTCTTTTTATATTGAAAGAGATATATTTGATGGACGTCTAAGGTTAGAGCTCAAAGGAACCACAACTACCGGAGGAGTAGGCTTTGGCGTTATAAATTTAGGAGTAGCTTATCACCCATTCAACGATACGGGGGCCTCTGTACTAAAATATTCCCTGGATCCCGCAATTAGTGAGATTAATATAACTTCTATACAAAATAATCAAAGTTTAGTAAATACATCCTTAGCTATTTATACAGATGATGTTATGACAAACCAAGTATATAATTCAGAACAAGATGGCTTCTCATTTACGGGTAATACAACTATAACTAAAGGGGCTGCTACCCAAATTGACCTTTACATAAAATTAGACATGGAAAAGGATAAAGGGACAACTCCTACCTTTCCATATTTACAAATTAAATACGAGGATAAGACAAATGCCTAATGACACCGTAACTCAAGCCTATGTAGATCTAAGAGTCGGGGATGCCCTGGACGCCGCTGCTTTAAATGATTCTAGAATAACAGATATTGAAGATAAAATAGCAACTGGAACTGTCCCTACTGAAAATAGAGTATATATGACTCAAGCAGAAGTTGATTTTCTAAGAAATGGAATTGCCAGAGTTAATGCTCTTGCTGTTGAGCTTGAGGATCTAAAAAATAATCTAGTAAGAATATACAATCAGCTGCTTCAGTCAAAAGATCCAGTAATCTAGGAGATAACATAGCATGGCCATTAGTTACTCTCTTAGAGCCAAACATCGAGATACTTTTAGGCTTATTCCTGCTGGAAGTGTAAATTCCAAGGACTACATACACCTACCTACTTCTAAGGAAGGTGTTGCTGTTTTCACAGGAGAACCACAAAATTATGTGGTAATGGTGCGTCCTGCCTATACCTCTTCCTTTATCCTCATAGACTCGGGTATTCACGAAGATTATACTTACCTGCGGATAATGAATCCTCTTATTGATTCTGAAGGAATACTATCCCTTGCTCTGGCTACTAAAGTTTTAACTATAGCCCTCTCTTCCACTAATACAAACTTCCCCTACATTAAAGCCGGAGACGAGATTACTGTGCAAGTTGGGGTGTTTACTGCAGGTATTCCAGCGGGGGAGTTAATCTCTCCACCTACTGTAAGTCTGCACGCACAAGATGGTTCGACAATTAATTCGTCTATTACTTATCCATCAGACGGGTACAATCCAGCCCTGCCACATATATACACATATTCTTATTCATTTAGCACTGAAACTCCCACTACTTATTATTTTAAAGCAACCCCCAGTGAATCCATAATACTTCCCGTAGACTCCCAGGAGATAAGTTTTGATACCGACGCCCCTGTTATAGACTCTGGGCCTGTATTTATTACAACCACTACTGCTTCAGTAAACGGAATAGAAGAGACAGTAACCCCCGGATCAACTGTGCTACTAGTTATTCCAGGGGCAGCTATAACTGATGAGGGCTCCGGTGTTAAAGAAATATATGTGCAACCATTTCTACAAAATAATATAGAAAATAACACTGGGATAACATACAACGGCAACAGTAAATTCTTATTGAATAATACCATCGACAGCTGGTTAACTGAAGACACAGATGCAGTAGATTTATTCATAGAAATTACAGATAGTGCCTCTTCCTTTATAGAACAAATTAGTTCAAAAACAGGTAATATTCTAGTATTAACAAATGTAACTAATGGGCAAAGTACACTAAGTATAGGAACTTCTTATTCTTATAAAATATTTAAACACCCGATTGATTCTGATATCTCATTAAACTGGCCCACCACCTTGCCTGCTGGCGGAAATTTAGTCCAAACAGTTTCCTTACAACAAGACTTACCTGCCGGATTTATACAAAGTGATGGTATGCACTCATTTGGTTTTCTTATAGCGGCCTCGGATAATGCAGGAAATATCCAAAGCACTATGGGGGCCCTTGGGAAAGATACTATAAACTATGATGCAACTTTAAGTCTTGCTCCTGGTTTAGTATACACATTTAGAGATGGAACAAGCTCTACTTCCGATGATATAGTAACTAACGAAAATGGATGGTTGAATGATAATCAAGCTTTTCTAGTATTACAGGCTCTATCAGAGGCCAATCCTACAGGAAGTCCTGATTTTCAAATTCAATATAGTTATAATGGCCATTACTGGGAAGAAGCTCGTGCGGCATCCGATAATACCTCTGAATTCTACGTAGCTCTTACAGAAGGACAACATGTTATTCAATTGCGGACTTATAACTTAAGTGGCGCAACAAGCCCAATCTATCCCATCCCCTATAAATGGGATAAAACTGCCCCCGCCTGGGACAGCCCTAGCATAAATGAACCTGTTTCCGGCTTTAACTTAGCACGATTATCGTGGACAGGAACCCCTTATGATACAGATCCGCCGGGAGATGATACATTCTATTCTGGAATGTATAAAATTGAGATATATAGAGCAATTAAATTGCCTGGGAAGTACGGATTAGATTATTATGATAATCATGAAACTAACCCCTCTAAAAAGGTGGGAGAAGTGGCACCCTCGGATTTAAACTTTACTGATAGAGATTTTGCTAATTACTCAGATGAAGGCTCTTTGATTTATCTATACTGGGGAGTTCCCGTGGATTTTGCAGGAAACGGGTTAAGTTATATTGATGCTCCTCTACTTTGCACAACTGATGGAGTTCAAGTTGAACCGTTGGTCGCAGCAGATGTAGATGGAGCTCTTCGTTTAGAAAAATCATTAATTAATTTCGAAACAAACGATACAGCTGGAGTTTTAGATACTGTTTTAGCAAGATATGGCATCTCAAGTCCAGTGGAAGCTGTTGTAATAAAAACCAGAAAGCTATTTAATGAGGAGTTTGTAGATAGCTCTGGCTTTTTACACGTGGCGGATACTATTTTTACAGTAGAAGAAATAGGCGGTCTTTTAGATGGAGTTCACGATATAACTAAACTTACAGTAAGTGGTTCATATTTTTCTACCGATACCTATACCACCCACACCTTCTCTAATAAAGAACTTATAAGTTATACCGCGTACTCAATAACTTTAGAGCCGGGATCGACTGGAGTTGGTTCCGGAGGACTAGAACTAACAGGGATTGAGCTAACCTTTCAAGAACAATCGTTTCTGCTTGGATTAAAAACACTAGTATACGCAGGCGAGGATGGAAGTTATACCCAAGAGAACGGTTCTACCAACTATGTTATAGAGCTCTTGGATAAAGGCCAGCCCGTTTTACCCTTCTACAATAAACCAGCCAATACTGCTTCATTTAACGGTAATACCTTAGGAGACCTAAGCCTTCCAGTATACTTACAGAATATAGTAGGGCCCTTTTTAGTAAGAATAGCCGTTGCTGGGGAAATATATACATCTGATACACTTCCATATGGTTATCTAACACTAACTAGTACAACGGAATCATCTGTAACTTTAAGCAGCGCCTCTATTGGCCTAGACTCTCTCGATATTTCAGCATTCAACGCTGCTATACAAAATGGGACTTTTGAAATTGGTTTATTATTAGAGCCTGATCAAAGTTTTACTTTTAACATGCCTCCTGTGCAAAATAAGTATTATTGGAAGGCCCAGTTTAACCAAGAATTAACGGGTATCTTAGATCCAGCCGACGTGCACTTTAATACCATCCTTGCCGCAGATCTTATTGTTGGGGGAACATTACGCCTTGAAACCGGACTAAGTATCTGGAGTGGGGAATTTGTGGAGGGCGCGCCTACTGGTTCTGGGATTACAATGGACACTCTCGGAATGCGAATGTTCAACTCAGAGCAACTTGAAACGGTGAATCTGGATGCTACTACTGGCGGGTTCGTTTTTGGAAATGGACAAAATAAATTAATGTTTGACCCAGCAGAAGGAAAGCTAACATTATTTGGAAAACTAGCTCAAATATCAGATGAGTTAGGTTCTGTTACTTATAATTTTTCTTATGTTGGTAACTACGACGCAACTACACAATACAATCAAGGTGAAATTGTAGAGTATCAGGGAGATTACTGGTTTTGGACCCAGGAAATCCCAGGAAACCCTCTGCCTCGGTTACCTGGATACGGAGAAACTGCAGGAACTCCAACAGTACCTTGGACTATTTATGCTTCTAGTGGTATTCAAGGGGACCCGGCACAGGGGTTAAGTATATCAGCATCCTCTCAAGTAATAACATATAACGGTGACGGGGTTATTACAACTTCTAATGCTATTCAAATCACTGTAAGTTTACAAAATTTAAATATTCCAATAGTATTAAGTGCAAATTACACCAAAGAACAGCCTAATGGAACGATTTCTGGAACAATCCCCCTATATA